>JAEEGI010021701.1_pt1 | contig 12740 bp, 9 predicted proteins | sample 8958751 | NCBI WGS metagenome assembly JAEEGI01 (sample SAMN16246545, study PRJNA631951) | gut metagenome | biome: gut microbiome; feature: rumen; material: KS-attached | host: Bos | place: Iran: Karaj | collected 2018-10 | reverse complement strand
GATAGTTTGCCATGCATTATTCCACATTTAACACTACCTTTAAAATAAAGTTCTATATTTCTTTTAATTTCATTTACTGTAGTTAAATCTATTACATCACTTTCTTCAATTAATGGTGAAACTATATATACTTGATGATGATTATCTATTTCATTTTTCATCATTTCGTATACACTAATTAATTCTTTATCATTTTTAATAACTGTCTTAATTTCTTTTCTACCAGCAGGTTTAGTTTTAATATTTGTTATATCCATATCACCATATATTGTTAATGCAAATGTTCTTGGTATTGGAGTAGCACTCATATATAGAGTATCCGGAAGTAATCCCTTATTTTTTAAACTTGCTCTTTGATTAACACCAAATCTATGTTGTTCATCTGTAATAACTAAACCAAGATTTTTAAAAGTAACATTTTCACTTATTAAAGCATGAGTTCCGATTATAAAATCTATCTTTCCAGATTTTAATTTTTCAACTACTTCATCTTTATCTTTCTTTTTCATACTTCCTACTAATAAATCTACTCTAACATTTGTTGATTCTAAAATCTTTTTAATAGTTTCATAATGTTGAGTTGCTAATACTTCAGTAGGTGCCATTAAAGCTGTTTGATGTTTAGAAAGATAATTAATATATGCTGCTATTATAGATACAATAGTTTTACCACTACCAACATCTCCTTGAAGCATTCTATTCATTCTTCTACTAGATGTCATATCTTTATATATTTCTTCAACAGCACTATTTTGATCAGCAGTTAATTCAAATGGTAATCCTCTTATAAAATCATTTATATCTTCAGGATCTATATTTCTAATATATCCAGATTTATTTTCTTTATTTATTTCTTTCATATAGTTAATTTTAAACATGAATTCAAATAATTCTTCATATTTTAATTTAACAAGAGCTTGTTTAACTTCATCTTCATTCTTAGGATTATGAATCATATTAACAGCATCTTTTTTAGAAATAAATTTATATTTTTCATTTAAATATTCAGGTATATAATCAATATAATTATCATATGTAAGTAATGCTTCACTTATATATTTTCTAAGTGATTTACCAGTTAATCCATTTGTTAAATGATAAACACTTTCTATTGAACCAGTAACTAATTTTTCAAATTTTATATCTGAAGCAACTACTGTATTCTTTTTTAAATCATATTTTCCTATAACTGTAATTACACTTCCTGGTTTAATATTATTTTTAAGAAATGCTCTATTAAAAATAACAACAGCAATCATCTTTTTATTGGACATTGCTCTAAAAGTTAATGATGACATATTTGCTCTAAATCTACGAGTAAGAGGAACTGAATCAACAATACATTCTATTGTTACATGATCTCCATCTTGAGCTTCCTTAATATCATTTAAAACAATTATGTCATGTCTATATGGATAATAAGAAACTAAATCATCTATATTATTAATTCCAATATTACTTAGATACTCTAATGACTTAGGTCCAAGACCTTTAATATCTGATAATTTCATCTCTTACCTCCCAACACAAATATGCAATATTATATCACATTTTATTCATTTTACAAAGATAAAAAATAATATTTTTTTTGCTAAAAATGCTTGACAAAACAACTTTTTGTGATAGTATATAGACTTACCAATTCACTTTTAGGCGAATTGGTGCTAGTATCACACTAGCCAACCCCTTTTTATTCTTTTTTCCGGACTGTCCATCAGGGGGTGGCAGTCCTATTTTTTTGCAATTAACTCACTCTAGTGAGTTTTTTATTTTATGTTATAATATTATTAGGTGATAATATGAAAAGAAAATTTATATCTAAATTTGATCCATTATATAAGAATAATGAAGCATTCTCTAAGAAGTATGCAAAAGATAATAAATTAGATGAAGATGCTATTAATAATTATAGAAGAGTTACTACTCTTATTAGCTATGCTAATAATGGACTTATTAATTTATTTGATAAAAACTTTATTAAAGAAGACTCTATTAATGATAAATCTAGTGCTGAAGAAATATTTAATGTTTATTTAAAAACAAATAAATTAGATAAAAAGATTGAATTAAATGAATTTACTTCTAAAGCATTTTATATAGCATTATCTTTAGCATTCTTTAAAATGAAAGAAATTAAAAGTGATATTACTCTTAATGATACATTAAATAATTATGATATCTTTATGTATTTAATTTGTACTAATGAAATACAAAAAGTTATTATTGAACAAAAAGAATTAAAGAAAATGTTAAAAGTTATTAATAAGTCATATGAAGAATTTAAAAATGGTGACTTAAATAAATGTTATGAAACTGTTAATAAGTTAATACTTGATAATAGAGAATTATTTTTACAAATATAAATACTCATGTTAATCACATGAGTATTTTTTTCCTTGATAAGTATCTCTTCTTTTCATTTCTTTATCTATATCATTTAATATAGTTACTTTTTTAATTAACCAATCTGGTTCAACTAAATCATCTACTTTTGGATCTCCTGTTATTCTATGAACAACAATATTCTCTCTTAAGTATTCTAATTGATCACAAACTATATCGATGTATTCTTCTCTTGTTAAAACCTTAAATTTAGTTTGCTTATATAATTCTTCTAACTTAGTTCCTTTTAATATAGATAATGCATGTATCTTGATACCTTGTATGTCTAGTTTACTTAAATACTTTACAGTATCAATCATCATATCTTTTGTTTCATATGGAAGACCATTTATTATATGAACAACTACATCAATATTTCTTTCTCTTAATTTGTTTACCATGTCTTCAAAACATTTAAGAGTATGACATCTATTAATAAGTTTAGATGTTTTTTCATGTATAGTTTGTAATCCTAATTCTATAGTTAAATATGTTTTCTTATTTAATTCTTCTAAATAATCTAAACATTCATCTGTTATTGAATCTGCTCTTGTAGCTATATTTAAACCTACTACATTTGGTAAAGATAGAATTGTTTCATATTTCTCTTTTAATTCATTAACAGGTGCATATGTATTTGTATTAGCTTGGAAATAACCTATATATTTTGCATTAGGCCATTTATTTAACATCATTTCTTTTACTTCATTAAATTGTGTTACTAAATCTTTTTTCACGTCTCCTGCATATTCTCCACTACCTATTTTAGAACAATATATGCATCCACCTATTCCAACTTTTCCATCTTTATTAGGGCATGTAAAACCAGCATTTAAACTTACTTTAAATACTTTAGAATTAAACTTATGTTTATAAAAATAATCAAGAGTATAATATCTCTTATTAGTATCACTATATTTAAACATAAACACCTCAGGAATCATTCTATCATAACAATAAAAAATTGACAATTAATGTCAATTTTTATTTATAAGCTTCTACATTTCTTTCAAATGAATAAACTAAGAATTCTAATATTAATTCAACTAGTATAAACGCTATAAGTGTTCCTATACCACCTATATATGCCAAGAATATAAATACTAAATACATTACTTTTATACTCTTTAATTCTTTAAGTTTCAACGGCGTAAAGAGTTCTTTATTGGTATTAATGTCTTTTGCAAATAGTCCAACTGATTTAAAGAATACTATTCCGAATAATCCAACTAGTAAATATAAGATACCTGGAATAATTAAGTCAAAGGCAACTAATTCAAAATTTGAATCTTCCATAATATATGTCATAGTATCTTGTGCATCCCAATCATTTAATTTAGTTATTGTATCAACAACTAAATCTGATTCAATTAATTGAATTCTATTTTCATGAGTACCAATAACTATTAATGTTGAAATTACTAAAGTAGCTACTACTATTATGCTGAAGAAACTAGCAATAACACCAGCAAAACCAATTATTCTAATTCTCTTCATTAATTTCTTCATGCCAGGAAATAAAACACCTAATCCTGCATCAAATTCATCTTTAACATTATCTGCTTCTTTTTCAATAGCTTTAGACTCATCTTTAACAAAGTCTTTTGCTTCTTTTAAATCTTTCTTTGTTCTTTCAACAAAATCTTTTAGTTCTTTCATATCTTTTTTACTAGTCTTTTTAGTATTATTCTTTTTCTTACCCACTTTTTATTCCTCACTTTCTAATTTTTTAAAATAATTATATCTTTCTTTAGCATTATTCATATTCTCTTCATATAATCTTTGATATTCTTCTTCATTTTTAACTTCAAGATTTTTATATCTCATTTCTCTAGAGAATACTGTGTCATAATTACTAAAGTCAGGTTCTTTAGAATCAACAGTAAGTTTATCTTCTTCAGGGTTATATCTCATTAATAAATTATATCCTACTTCAGCTAGTATTTTTTGTTCTTCTATTTGTCCAGTCATACCACCAACTATACTATGTGAAATACATGGACTATATGCAATGATTAATGATGGTCCATCATGTTCTTCAGCTTCTTTCATTGCTTTAATAGTTTGTTGCATATTAGCACCCATTGATATAGAAGCTACATATACATTAGGTATAGCCATTGCTATTCTAAATAAGTCTTTCTTACCTTCTAGTTTACCACTTGATGCAAATTCTGCAACACTACCTACTCTTGTAGATTTAGATTTTTGACCACCAGTATTTGAATATACTTCAGTATCAAGAACCATTATATTAATATTTTCATTTGAATGAAGTACATGATCAAGTCCACCATAACCTATATCATATGCCCATCCATCTCCACCTAATATCCAAACTTTTCTAGATGGTATATAATCTATTAGCTTTCTTAATTCATCTGGAATTTCTGAATGTTCTAACTTATTCTTAATCGCAACAGTTAAATCATCATCTTCCATATTATCTATCCATTCTCTAAATGTCGCTTTTACTTCAGGACTAACTTTATCTTTATATTCATACATTAAATCTTTAATTCTTTTTCTAGTATTTCTATATGACATATGAATACCAAAACCAAATTCAGCATTATCTTCAAATAATGAATTCATCCATGGAATCTTATATGGTGTTAGTGGAAGTGAGCCACCATATATAGAAGAACATCCAGTAGCATTAGCTATTACAATATTCTTTCCATATAACTCTGTTAATAATTTAATATAAGCAGCTTCTCCACATCCAGCACAAGCTCCACTAAATTCAAAATATGGTTTTTGGAATCCTAATCCTTTAACAGTAAATTTATTAAATGGAACATCATTTTCTTGATTATTAAATAAGTATTCACTTATTCTATCTTTTCTTTCTTCATATGGTCCTGCTTCTAAAGCTTTCTCTCCTTGTTTACCAGGACAAGCATTTATACAAAGACCACAACCTGTACAGTTAGCTTCATTTATTGCTATATAGAAGTTCTTGTTTTCTTCTCCCATACTTACTATAGTTTCATCTTTATCAATATGAGCTTCGATTAATTCATTATTTGTTAAAGAGAAAGGTCTAATACATGCATGTGGACATACAAATGAACATTGGTTACATTCTATACAATTTCCTTTGCACCATTTAGGAACAAGTTCTGAAACTTTTCTCTTATCTAAAGCAGCAGTTCCACCTTCAAAAGTACCATCTTTATATTTTAAGAAATCTGATACTTTAAGATTATTTCCTCTAAGATCCATTATTTCACCAATAACACCTTTATGAGAAACTTTCTCTTCAGTAAGAGTAAATATCTTATTATCTATTTCTTCTAAATATTTAAGTCCTTCTCTAATAGCACCTAAATTATTATCAACAACTTCTTGTCCTTTACTAATATATGTTTTACTAACAAGTTTTTCAAAATCTTTTATTTCTTCTTTATCATAACCTGTTATCTTTAACATATACATACAAATTATGTTATTTATTTTTCCTCTTAATTTATATTTACTATTTAATTCATCTAAGTTAGCTATATATACTTTAATATTCTTATCAAGAATTTCTTTCTTATTATCATTATTCATAAGATTATTTAATTCTTGATCTGTTTTATTACTTGAAATTAATAAAATTCCATTTTCTTTAATATTTTCTAAACAATAATATCTATTTAAATAAATATCTTTTGATACTACGATAAAGTCTGGATTAGTTAAGAAATATGGAGCATTTATTTTAGAAGGTCCTACTCTTAAGTGAGAAATAGTAACTCCTCCACTCTTCTTAGAATCATATTCAAAATATCCTTGTACATAATTAGTATCTTTTTCACCAAGAACTTTCATAAAGTTCTTAGATGCTCCGACCATTCCATCAGAACCAAATCCATATACTTTAATTTCTTGATAATCTCTATCAATATTAATTGGTGATGGTTCTAAACTTAAATTAGTTACATCATCAATAATGCCAATTGTAAAATGATTCTTTGGATTTGAAGATTCTAAATTAGTAAATACAGCATTTACATCATTAATTGGAACATTCTTACTAGAAAGTCCATATCTACCACCAACTATTTTAATTGGTCTATTTCTTAATGCTTCAACTACATCTAAATATAATGGTTCACCATTACTACCAGCTTCTTTTGTTCTATCAAGAACTGCTATTCTTTGAGTAGTTTTTGGTAATACCTTAAGTAAATGTTCTACACTAAATGGTCTATATAAGAATACTTCTATTAAACCAACATGTTTACCATTTTTATTAAGTGCATCTACTACTGTTTTAGCAGTATCACATACACTACCCATAGCGATAACTACACTAGTTGCATTTTCATCACCATAATATCTAAATGGTTTATAATTTGTTCCAGCAAGTTTATTAATTTTTTCCATATTGCTTTCAACAATATTTGGAACTTCATCATAGAATTTATTTCTTGCTTCTACATTTTGAAAATATACATCTCCAGTTTGTGAAGTACCACGAGTAATCTCTTTTCCAAGATTTAATGCTCTTGATTTAAATTCATAAATCTTATCATAATCAATTAATTTTTTAATTTCTTCAATATCTACAAGTGAAACTTTATTTAGTTCATGACTTGTTCTAAATCCATCAAAGAAATGTAAGAATGGCATAGATGCATCTATTGCTGACATATGTGAAACAATAGACATATAATATGCATCTTCAACTGATGTAGATGAAAGCATACAAAATCCTGTGCCACGACAAGCGTACACATCTTGATGATCTCCAAAAATTGATAAAGCGTGAGTTGCTAAACTTCTAGCTGCAACATGAATAACACCAGGTAACATTTCACCTGCAATTTTATACATTGTTGGTATCATTAATAATAAACCTTGGCTAGCAGTAAATGTTGTTCCTAAACTACCAGCTTGCAAAGCACCATGAGTAACCGCAGCTGCTCCTGCTTCACTTTGCATCTCTATTACCTTAACAGGTTCATTAAATAAATTCTTTCTTCCGTCACTACTCCATTTATCTGTTAGAGTTGCCATTGGACTAGCAGGTGTAATTGGATAAATACCACATACTTCACTAAATAAGTATGATCCCATCGCACTTGCTTCATTACCATCAATAATATAATCTTTTTTCATATACTCACCTATTTTAATTATAATACTTTTATGGTTCAAATTAAAGAAAAATCAATAATCAATTGCTTTTTTAAATAAATTGTGAAATAATTAAATTGAAAATAATTAGTCATATATGTCGAGTAATATGGTCTCGACGTCTCTACCCAATTCACCATAAATGAATGGACTATGGCTTGATATGTTTTTCATCCTTTGTATTTTTACATAGTCTTACAACATGAGTGTAAGATTTTTTATTTTCAAAAAAGAAGGAGGTGCTTTTTTTGAGAAAGCAAACAAAGGATACTGGCTTAAGTAAATTCTTTGAAGTTAAAGACAGAAACTCAACAGTAAGAATTGAAATTATTGCTGGTATCACAACATTTCTTGCTATGGCTTATATCTTGACAGTTAACCCTAATAATATACTTTGGGGTGGAACAGCAGATCCAAGATTCTCTTCTGTGTTTATTGCTACAGCAATTGGAGCTTTTGTTGGAACATTGTTAATGGCATTATTAGCTAAAATGCCTTTAGCACAAGCGCCAGGAATGGGACTTAATGCAATGATAGGAACTATCGTTGGTGGCGCAATGGGATTTTCATATTCATATGGAAATGCTATGGCTTTAGTCCTAATAAGTGGATGTATATTCTTACTTGTATCTTTTATACCTGGAGGTAGAAGTAAGCGAACTGGAAAAGTAATATCTTTAAGAGAAAAAATATTTGATGGAATGCCAAAAGCAGTAAGAACTAGTATAGCTGTCGGTATTGGTTTATTTATTGCATTTATAGGTTTACAAAACGCAGGCATTATTGGTGACAATCAATTTACATTAGTACAATTAGTTGATTTCAATAATCCTGAAATATGGACTAACGGAGGAGCTGCTGCTAGTGCAGTTGTTGCTCTATTTGGATTAGTAGTCATTGGTGTTCTAAATCACTATAATGTTAAAGGTTCAGTTATATTAGGTATTATAGCTGCTACTCTACTAGCTATTCCACTAGGAGTTGCTAATACAGATATTATACTTGGAAAAGTTCCTGGTATATCTTGGAAGTTCTGGGAAAACTTCTCTAATTTCTTTAGTGGTAATCCAGACACAAGTGTATTCTTATCAGTATTTAAAGGAGGATTTAATTTCCCTAAAGAATCATTCTTAACATCACTTATGTTAATTATTACATTCTCAATGATTGATATGTTTGATACTATGGGAACAGTAGTAGGATGTGTTGCTAATACTGACTTAAAAGATGAAGATGGAAAACCAATCAATTATGGAAAAATAATGTATGCTGATAGCCTTGCTACTATGGTTGGTGCTGTTAGTGGTACAAGTACAGTTACAACATTTGTAGAAAGTGGTACTGGAGTTAGTGCTGGTGGTAGAACAGGATTAACTGCATTTACAACTGCTATTCTATTCTTACTTGCTATATTCTTATTACCATTATTTGCATTTATACCATCTGCAGCTGCTGCTAGTGCATTAATATATGTTGGTGTTATTATGATTTCTAATGTTAAACATGTTGATTTAGAAGAACCAAAAAATGCTATTCCAGCATTTATGACATTAATCATAATGGTACTTGGTTATTCAATTACTGATGGTATTGGAATGGGAGTTATTACATTTGTAATATTTGATGTTATTATTTATGTAATTGATTCAATTAGATATGTAAGAGGTACTACAGATAAGAGACCTAGATCAGAAATGACATTTGTTACTCTTGTAGTATTCATATTATTCTTAATATACTTCTTGGTACCAACAGTTATTTAATCAAAATAAAAAAGCTTCATTTGAAGCTTTTTTTATTGTTTATTTATTTCTTAGTTTTCTTAGCTGTTGTTGCTTTTTCTGGAGCTGGTTTATTAGCTTTTTTAATTTCAGCAATTAACTTCTTGTTAGATTTATTAACATAAACCATTACACAAGCAGTAGCAATTGCAGTAAATACAAAGTTCCAAATAATTGGAGTTGCAGTAGCTCTTTTTTCAGATCTAGCAGCTTTGTTAGCTTCTTTGTTGTATTCTTCTACAACATCAAATTTTTCTTTTTCATCATATAATGATTTAATAGTTGAAAGTATACTATCATCATATTCTGATGAATAACCTGCATATACTTGGTCTCCTATAATAATGAATGGAACTCCTGAAGCTGGGCTTCCCATATATGTAGATAAAGTATTCATTAAATTATAGTTTTCTTCATCATACCAAGTTTCAAAAGAAACAACTTTAAAATATTTTCCGTATTCTTCAGCACTATTATTTAAGAATGTTAAGAATGCTCTACAGTATCCACAACCATTTCCTCTAAACAAATAAATTACTACTTGATCATCAGTTTCTTTATAATCTTTATAAACTTTTTCAATACCTTCTTCAGCAAGTGCTTCATCTAAATTTAAAGTTTTATAATCCTCAAGTTTAATTTCTTTACTAGCAGCATTTACAAAAAGTGGTATAAAAGCAAAACAAATAGCAACTATTATTCCTAAATATTTTTTCATATATTACCTCCTATATAATATTGTAAACTAATTTTATTTTTCTTGCAAGAAAACAATAAAAAAATGTAAATTAATTATTTACATTTTTATATATTTTATAATCTTCATCTCCATAACAAGCAATAATTACATTTATGTTTGGATAATCAAGTTCATTAAGAGTTTTAATTACTAACTTAGCAGCTTCTTCTTTAGGATAATGATAAACTCCAGTACTTATGCAAGGAAAAGCAATAGTTATTTCATTTAAGTTAGATTCTATTCTATACTCTTCTGCTAATTTAATAGAATTAACATAACAATTTTTTAATAGTTGTTCTTCATTATGTTTTCCATCTCTATATACTGGTCCTGGTGTATGAATAACTTTCTTACATGGTAAATCATATGCATTAGTTATTTTAGCTTCACCAGTTTCACATCCATTAAGAGTTCTACATTCTTCAAGTAATTTAGGTCCAGCTTTTCTATGTATTTGACCATCTACTCCTCCACCACCTAATAATGTTTTATTAGCTGCGTTAACAATAATATCTATTTTAAGAGTAGTAATATCACACTTTTTGATTTCAATACTCTTCATATTATTTTCCTTTACTTACTATAACAAGTGGTATTCTCATTTCATCTTCAGTTAAACCTGCATGAGATGATTTAAATATATGATGTGGTTCATGATATCTAATAACTTTATTTGATGTAGCAAGAGCAAAATAATCTCCTAATTCTTGTCTAAATAATTTATGTTCTTTTCCAGTACCAAAGAATTTCTCATCAATAATTTCTTTCTTACTCTTTAATACAAATTCTTTTCCAAAATATTTATCAAATAACTTTTTAAAGTTTTTTTCATCTTTAACTTTAAATGAACAGAATCTTCCTTCTAACCATGTATCACCCGCTAATGTTTCAGCAAAGTCTGGATAGTCTCTTAATATTACATATGGAGTTGTATCAATGTGACCATGATCTGCCACTACGATTAAAACTGTATCTTTTAATTTCTTAGCAAGTCTCTTAGTAGATCTATCAATCTTTCTAAATATATGTTTTACTTTAAATGATTTACTTCCTTTTCTATGAAGTGTTGAATCTGGATCTTCATAATAAGCATAAATATATTTCTTTCCACTTTGATTACAAAGATCAATTATTTTTTTATTCATATCTCTAAGATTCTTATATGGAACATTTCCAAATGGAGATACTTCTCTTGATAAATATTTTCTATCTTTATTGATTATATCTGAAATATTTTTAAATGGAAAATATTTATTACCTACATGATAAGGAGCTGCTTTTGTATCTTCTCCTTTTAAAGTATTAGTAAATAAAGTTACTATTTGATTAAATCCTGGTACATATGTATCCCAACCTAACCATCCATGTTCGCAAGGATTAAGTCCACTTTGCATTGCGATTGTTGATGCTGTTGTAGTAGCAGGACATACACTAGATATGCTTCTCTTCATATTAGTTCTTATGAAGCTTTTTTCTTTTAATAATCTATTTATTAAGTTATATCCCATTCCATCATAAAGAAGAACTACTACATTTTTAGGTTGTTCTTTTTCTAATACTTCATCAATATCTTTAATAGTTTTATGAGTGTAATTTTGTCCAAAATATTTTAAAACACTACAAGCTACATTAGTTATACAATCATCATAATTTGGTAAAACCATTTTCATATTATCACTCCCTTGCTAAATATTATAACACAAAAAAAGAACTAACTATCTAGTTAGTTCCTTAAATCTTGCTCTTATTTGATCTAGTGTTAAACTTACACCAAGATTTCTATAATATCTAAATCCTTCCATTAGAAGTTTTTCATATGGTTTACCATCTCTTGCTAAACTAATAGCTCTATTCATTCTTAAGAATGCTCTTCTTGTTCCTTCAAAGTCTGTATATATAGCAATATCATTTATTAAGTTAATTTTATTAACTCCGAATGATTGACTTATTCTAGTTAGAATTATATCTTTTTGTTCTTCTGAATATGGAACTAAGAAGAAATGCATCGCTAGTTCATAAGCTAAGTCTCCATAAGTAGCTAGTTCCCAATCTATGATATAAAATTCATTATTATGAACAATTACATTATTTGGATGTAAATCTCCATGAATAAATGTTAATGGTCTATTATTATCAAGTAATACTTTTTTAAAGTTATCAAATGCTCTTCTTCTAACACCTATCTTAGCTAACATGATTCTGTTATCATCATATTTTTTCATTACATCTATCATGTTATCACACATATAACGGAAGAATCCTGTATTATCTTTCCACTTAATATACTTTCTAATAGGTCTTGGATTAATCTTTTTCATTTCAAAGATTGCATTAGAAAAGACGTTTATTAATACTTTGTTATCAGATGTGTCTTGTAATGGTTTACCTTCAATATATTGAATATCAACATATCTCCATCTGTTTCTTAATAAACGTGGATGTTTAATATTAGAAGACTCTAATAATTTAATTGTTTTATCAAGTGGAATACTTCTTAAGTAAGCGTGAAGACCTTTACTTCTTCTGTAAGTTCTAATGAATCTACCACGTCTTACATCGACCATTTTCCAAGTGAAAGGACTGCTTGTTGCAATCTTCTTCATATTATCACCTATTATTAGTATATCATATTTATAAAATTATTTACAACTCTCTTCTACTGCTACAGACACAGAAACAGTTGCACCAACCATAGGATTATTACCCAT
>JAEEGI010021700.1_pt1 | contig 12740 bp, 10 predicted proteins | sample 8958751 | NCBI WGS metagenome assembly JAEEGI01 (sample SAMN16246545, study PRJNA631951) | gut metagenome | biome: gut microbiome; feature: rumen; material: KS-attached | host: Bos | place: Iran: Karaj | collected 2018-10 | reverse complement strand
TGACAGTGACCAAAATCAAGTTTGGCGTGAGTGACGATATCTTCAAGTTCAATCCAAAGAACTATCCAAATGCAGTCATTGTAAGAAAATAAAGTTATGAATGTGAAAGTACATGTTCACACGGGGACTCCCCGTGTGCGACCTGGGGACCCAAACGAGTCATCTTCGTCATCGGCCTGAACAAGGTGGCCCAGACCGTAGAGGCCGCCCTCGCCCAAGCCCGCAGCACCGCGTCGCCCATCAATGCCGCCCGCTTCGACATCAAGACGCCCTGTCAGACCGATGGTGTCTGCCACAACTGCAACTCCCCGGAGAGCATCTGCAACTACGTCCACTTCCTCCGCAACTCCCCCCGGGGCAAGCACACCGTCATCCTCGTTGGCGAACCCCTCGGCTACTGATTTACTTCTCTACACCGAAGTCGTTAGTGGCATAGAGGGTAACGGTATCCTTAAACCTTACTTTGAACGTCTTGTTGTCGTTCAGGTTGTATACGTATTCCTCTGTCTGACCACCGCTGGCTTTGGCCTTAAACATAACGTAGATGTTCTTCTCAGAATTAAAGCCGCCCAGACTGATTTCGCTACCTGCTGGATAACTCTCGGCACGCTGCAATATGGGCTTGTCGTTACCTTCGGCATATACTCGTATATCCGAAATAAACTTATCGGTAAAGTCGTTCTTAAGCTTCAGGAATCCTGAGCGGTAACGTATCATTGGCTTGAGCTTGATCATATCGTCTACATTAACTTCCCAGTCAACCTCGTCAAGGTCGGCTTTAGTGCCCCAGAACGACATGAAACCAAAGTGAGCCTCGGCCTCTAAGTGTATGTAGTATGGATCCTTCTGATCGGTATCAGGCGTGTCGGCCTCGTACCATATCCATGTGCCGTGGATGGACTGCAAGGTGCGATAAGCCTGCGATGTACCAAGGTCGAAACCGTAGTCCTCGCTCCATTTGAACTGAGGCAGGTGGTTGTACTTAAGCTCCCAGCTGGGCGAGAATCCTGTAGAGGTGTTTGTTATGTCGGTATCGGCAATTTTCCAGCTGGTAGATTCCGACCAGCTCCAGTTCCAGTTGGCATTGGCACCAACCTTCCATCCCGATTCAGCCCCGCTTTTTTCGCCGCCTGTAGAAACAGTGCTCGACTTCTCGCCACTTATGCCGAAACCAAAGCTGTGAGAGCTTGAACTGGTGTATTCCTTCTGGTTGATAGTCGTCTCAGGGCTTGGGCTGGCCTGAGCTGTGTAGATTACAGGTGCCTTATCGCTAAACTGCACAGTCTTGCAGAGTGTGCTTGTGGCCTTGAAACTCTTGCCGAAGGCACCACACCAGCGCAAACGTACAGCACCGTGATATACACGGTATTTTCCGCAATAGTACTCGCCATTGCTGCCGTATCCACACATCAGCATAGAGTTATTTGAGACCTGTGCGGTCATGTTAACGGCATAATAGTCTCCCGCACCGGGTTCTTCTTGATATACGTGTATAGGATAGATGGTGTAGCTGAAGGTAATAGGACATACGGCGTGGAACTCGTCGGGATCGCTGAACCATATCTTGCGCCATCTCTTATCCACAGGTTTGCTGTAGGTCTCGCCCTTGTGATAGCTTGCTGCCAGATTCTTCAGGTTGGCTGTCTGATCTTTATCTTTATCATCAGCGCGAGTAAACGCGCGGGCGGCAGCCTGCTCTTGCTCAACTATTTCATCGTCGGCTAAGTGGGCTATCATGGGGCCAATCATCTTGTAGATGTCATTGTGGATACCGAAACTGCGCAGCACGGGGTCGTAGGTCATGGTGCCGTCGGCATCTTCCACAAGACTTCCTTCTACGTCATCGTTTATCACCATATCGGTGCCACTGGTATTCTGCACAAGGAACTCATCGTTTTCATCGAAGGCATAAAGCAGAGCGTTGTCAAGATCCTCGTCTTCGGAATTGCCAACCCATCCCGGATGGTCTTTGAAGAATGCATCGAGCTTAGCTCGCGATGGATTCTCGAGAACAATGACGGCACCTTTCAGATAAAGTGCCTCTAAGGTGGCATCGTCAAGATCGCTATAGTTGCTAAGCACTACCATACAGGTTTTTTCGTCTACCTTGTTTACAACGTTAGGCAGATAGTCTTCAAGTGCCAGCTTCATGTCGTACGACACACCCTCGGCCACATAGACTGGGTAGTTGTAGGTCACACCATTATAAGTGTCAACTGCCTCGTGCTCCTGGCCTTCCTCATCTGGGTAAACAGAATTGTCATCGTTGCTGGTACACGATGCCAGACCCAGCATCATCGGCATGGCCCAGAGTAATAGTCTGAATGTCTTTCTCATTGTTATAATATTAAAGATGATATGATTCAGTCAGAGATATAAGGATATTTAAAATCCATGTCGTTGAATTCCGCGCGGTCTGACTTAACGGTCAGCGTCTTCTTATCGAAATTCAATAGCTTGTCGGGATTGATGCCCAAAGCATAGCTCAGCCACCATCCAGACATCGCATTACCCTTCATCTTAGGATGGCTGCCATCAGTTTCGGTAACAACTCCTGGGTGATCACAGATCTTTACCCCCTTGCTGTTGTAGACCTTGAACGGGATCTTGGAGACACAACCGAACTCGTATTCCTTGTCATCCTCAGGTGTCACGTCATACTTTTGTTCGAAACTAACCTTCAACGAGAAGTCTGCAGGCAGCTGAGAAGCTGACAATGTGCGCGTCAGAGTCCACTGCTTCTGTGTCATCTTGATAGTATTCTCCTTCTTGTTCTCATCGAGGTAGGTCACTTCCACGTCAGCCAGTTCCAGCGTGTTGGCTCCTAAGTCCACATAATAAGTCACTTCTGCTTTGGCTGCGACATTGTCATTTGTCTTTTCCTCTCCTGTTGTCACATCATCATCGCTGTCACCGCACGATGTCAGCGTAAAGCCGCTAACAAGGATGGCGGCAATCATCCACAAAAATTGTTTTTTCATTTTTTGTTTGATGTTAATATGATTTAAATTCTCATTCTTGTTATTCCAATTTCAGTTTGGTCTTCGACTCATCTATACTATTTTGTAACTGCATGATTTCATCATAGACGGGGTCATTCCCTCCATCATCATCGTTCATGCCCTTTTCTATCTGCTCTCTCTCCTTACGGTAAACATCGATCTCCTCGTCGGAAACTTCCATCATCTGCTTGCACAGGGCGTACAGATGCTGCATGTCCTTCAGAATATCATGGCTTATCATGGCATACGTCATGTATTGAAAATCGAGCGTGCCCTTGACGGTGGTTAAAGGCGTTCCCTGCTTCATCTCATTGTTTAGCGAGTCGCATACCACCGTTTTGAACATCCGACGACTCTGATAGAACTTGGCTACATTCTCGGTGAAGAGCACGTTGCCCACGGTGTTGATGGTTTCGATGCTCGACGAGAAGATGCGCTCTGTGGTCTCTGTGTAGCCGTCGCTTAAAAGTATAGAAGACAATCTGAACCTCAGTTTGTCGAACTGGGTGGTGTCTTCTGCTATTTGCCGCTGAAGCTCCATCGAGTGATGGATTATCGAGTCGTTTTTTTCTATCGATTTCAACGAAGTGTACATATCGTACATCACCATCATCACGATTTCGCGCTTTGACTTCTGCTTTGCTTTATAATCGATGATGGCTGCCGTGCCAAATGTGAGGGCAATGGAAACGCTGGTGGCGAAGAGCGACAGCAGGAATTGCTTCAACGAAGACATTCCGCTGCCCATCTTCAGGCTCTTCGGGGTGTGTAGCTTGATATTCATTCGTCTTAACTTCTTTAACTACTTGTCAAACGGCCGTCAATCTTCATTGCCATCCCCACTGATCGTAATGTACATCGACACCTCCCAGCATGAGCCAGTCTGCCAGTGTCTGCTCATACTGTCGCAGCAGATAGACAGGAACCTCCACATGCTCACCGATCATGACGGCCTCTCTGGCTGATGAGGCTTCTGTACCCTTGATGTAATCATACACCTCCATGATGTCGTCGCCAGTGATACCGGCATCAAGAATCATCTCTACGACATCGGTGATGGTGAGGCCGACTTTGCCCAGCGTGTCCTGTATCTGATACAGTATTTCAAGGAAATTGGACGCGCGGGAACCGGCCACGAACTCACGGGCTCCGGAAGTGCTGAACATCTTGCGCAAGTCGATGCCCATACTCTCGAGGAACTTGACTACCTTCATCAGGTTAAGATCTTTGACAGCATCGTGATAGTAGCGGTTCTGTTCACCCTCATAATAGATGACCGGCCATGCCTGCACGGCGGCCATTGTCTGGACGAACCAGACGGCTGCCGACGGCTGGTGCTTCAGCTTGAAGACAACGGTATTGGTCTGCAGATTGGTCTTGCCGGGTACCAGGCTGGGTTTGAAGCCTTTTTCCTTCATCCACGGGATGATGGCACGTCCGCACTGGATGGGCACATAGTTGTCGTGGCGACTGTGCTCGATGAAATAGCGCTGCGTGGTGTCCGGTTCCCAACCGTTGGTGATTTTTATTTCTGCCAGCTTGGCACGTAATTTTTTGGCTTCATCGCTGCTTCTGTCCATATAGGCAGGCTGCAGGAGCTGGTGAAGCGAGTCGAGTTTCGACACGCCAATGTCGGAGAGCACACTCTTGTTCTTCGTCTTGATGACTTCCTGCACATGGGATGCCAGCGGCTCCTTAAACAGGTCGTGATAGTCGATGCCCAGATGGCAGTTCTCGTTGACGGAGATGAGGAACATGGCCACATCGTTGATGGCATCACACTCGTCTTTCTCGATGTATGCCGTATAGGCCTCCTCGCAGTCGAGCATGCCGCCGCCGGAGAAGGTCTTGTCGAAGGTGATGCCGCGGTCCTTGTATTCCATGTCGCGCAGCTTGGCAATGTACATGCTCTCGGTGCCGCCCTGCGAATAGCCCATGTTGAAGAGGAAACGTCCCTTCGAGATCTGCTTGTCATCGAGTAGCTGGCGGGCTGCCAGGAGTCCGTCAAGACAGTTGCGGGCGTTGGTGTCGCCGCAGAGGTAGGCTATCTGGTGGTCGATGGACGAGCCATAGCCGATGTAGTCGCTCATCACGACGATGTAGTTGGGCCTCAAGGGGTTCGCCAGTATGCCGCTGGGCACGTCGAGCTCACCTTGCGAGGGAGCCTGCTCCGGGCCACCTATGGTGTGGTGGTTGAAGAGGATAATGCCGTCGCAGGGCGTGGTGCCGTTGGCAATATCGGCAGGTACCATGACGATGCCGCTGATGGTGACGGGCTGTCCGTCACCGTCCTTCGACGGGTATTCGTAAACGAAGTGGCGCACATCGCGTGACCCCAGGGTCGCATTTTCTATCTTGGCCTTTACGGTGGTGTCGCATTCCGACAGAATCTTATAGGCATTCTGCGCCGTAGCACTCAGGCCGACACCTGCCGTCAACAGGGCTGTAAGTATCAGTTTTCTCATGTCTGTTGTCATTTGATGATTCGTTTATGTATATTCTCTCCGCTGCGCTCAATCACAATGCCGCGTGCATTGCCGTTGACTCGGCGACCCTGAAGATCGTAATAACTTGGAACTTGAGCCTCGGCGCTTGAAATGGTCTCAATACCTGTTGGTCTGCTGCCAATCTGGAAGGTGACGCTCACGGGATAGTGGTCGCCCAGCATTTTGCCGTCGTGCAGATAGCCCGTAGTATCGAGCTGGTAGCTGATGGCATGGATCTCGGTTCCACCAGTGGGATTGACATACAGCACCTTGTCAAGGCCTTCGCCGCTTTCGAGGATGTTACCATCCTTCTCACAATATACAATGCCGTCAACAGGGTCCGGATAACGTCCGCCGTTCTGTAGTTCTACCCATGCGTCGTACACCTTGGCACGTCCCGTGGCATCTATCTCATCGATGAAATTGCTCTTGATCCGGTCGCGACAATAATAGCTGTTCAGGTCGCCCACGACGACGACGGGGCGCGCGTCCAGACGGGTGAGGATATCGTTACGCAACTGATTCCATTGTTTCAGGCGCGCATCACGGTCCAGGCTGTCCTTGCCCTCGCGTTCGTCGACAGTATCGCCGGCATCCATGTGCATGTTATAGACTACTATCTGCTGTCCGTTTTTCAGCGTCAGCTCATGGCGACGGAAGCCCTTGGTCACCATCTCGTCAAGCGCATGGCTGAACTTACCGAAGTTGGCCGTCCAAGAAGTGCGGCTGGTAGAGGTCTGCGTGATGCCCTTCTTCCAAACACCCATCAGACCGTCGCACTCGAAGCGGTGATTCTGCAGATGCAGGAAGTCTATCTCGCGACCTTCCACACCTAAGTTGCCAGTCCAAGAGTCCATCAGATAGTCGTCTTCCAAGGGGACTGTCAGCTCCTCGTGAAAGTTGAAGTCCTCCTGCATAAACACCATGTCGTAGCCCCTTTTCTGGAGATAGCGTCCAATCCTGACACTTCCACCCCCACCAGGGCCGTCGGGGTTCACCTTAGCGACTAATATCTTCTGCGGCAGTCCGTCAACGTTCAGCGTCGCTATGCTGAACGTCTCTGCCTCTTGTGCGTGGCCTGCCATCAAGCCCATCAGCCAAAAGGCAGTCATCATCAATAGTTTGTTCTGTTTCATTTTTATGTATTTAGAGATTACACTTGAAGCCTATTTATTAAATTCGCGTGCAAAGGTACGCTTTTTCCATCAATTTGAATACGAAAAACTCATTTTTTTATGTACGCGGGTGCACGGGGGTGCAGGAACGATGTGTAATTACACAATAGTTTTGATGTCTTATGTAAAATAATTTCGTTTTTGTCTTGCTTCGCAAAAACCGCCCTGAAAAGCCCTAAAAGCGTGCCCTGAAGTTTAGGTAGACTAAAGTGGGACTTTAGGCTAAGTAAAGTCGGAGTTTAGGCTAAGTAAACTCCGGGTTTAGTCTATGGTGTCAAAACGGTTAGTATTTGACATTTTAGAATGTAATGTAATTTCATAATTTTACATTTTAATGTCCATACATAGTTGCTCCATGGTGATTCGGTTGTCACATGGGAGATTATTGTGTTTATGTGAGAATATTTTGAGTTTTTGAAGGTCTGTTAAAGGCTTGCAAGTATTTGATACTTAACTGTTTAGATGCTGTCTATTGAGTTTTTGATGCCTATTTCCCCAAAAATTAATTTTTTTATTTAAAGAGAAAAAGAGTTTTCTGGAGTTTGACACCAAAAACTCAATAGACATCTTGCAAAAAGCTGTCCGACAGTCAGTTACGACGTATCGGACAGCCCTCAAAAACTCAATAAAAACTCAATCTCGCAGTCAGAACGGCTCAGCGTGCTGCAGCTGGATGTAATCGGCGATGTCGAACTTCAGATCACCCTCTGGCGCCTTTTGTCGGCAAATATCAAAGACGGTGAAGTTTGCCAGGTCGGCCATCTTCGCGATCGCGGCACTCCATTCACCAATGGCGTCACGGTCGGGGATGACGATCACGTCACGTCCCTGCAAGGGTTGAAGCACCTCGCGACGGAGCATGCCCTTGTTGCCTGTGGCCACCCACGTCCAGAGTGGGAATGCCAGTGCCCCGAACAAGGCGTTCTTGGGACTCTCGACGAGCACCACCATGCTTTCCGGATAACGAGTGAGCAGGTGTTCGCCGAAAAGACATGACGACTGGAAGCGTGCATCCTTCGGCAATTGCCCTCCCCGTGCCCAGATGCTGCCCAGCCAATAGCATGAGCCAGGGTCGCTGTGGGCGAATCGGGGTGACATGGGGTTGGTTTCGTAGTGCTGCACCTTCAGGTTGCACACGCGGCCATGCCTGTCGATGTTCGGAAACACGGTGCTGTCGTCGTGGCTGCCCATCGGGTAGGCTCCGATGCGGTATTCCTCGGTGATCCATTCCACCGCCTCGGGGCGGAACATGCGCATGAGGCACTTGCAGAGCGAGTTCTCGGTCGTCACCAGCCGGTCGACCATCTCCACAGGGATATATGTGTAGACGGGCTCTGCAGGCTTGACGGCGGGCTTTCGTTTCGGCCGGGGCACGTATCCGCCTGCAGGCGTGGTGCTGATGCCGAACTCGCTGGAGAGCCATTGGCAGGCCTCTTGGAACGACCATTCCTCGTGCTGCATCGTGAAGTCGATGACGCTGCCGCCCTTGCCGCAACTGAAGCAGTGGCAGTAGTTCTTGCCCGTACCCTCAACCAGCGAGAGCGACGGGTGATGGTCTTCGTGCCAGGGACAGAGGGTAACGTGGTTGACGCCTACTCTCCGCAGGTGACAGCCCAGCCGCCGAGCCACCTCCGTGATGGGAATGGCGTTCAGCCGGCCGGTATCGAAATGTTCGTGCTGGCTGTTCATGATGCTGTGATTTTAAGTCTGAAACGCACGATGTTTCCGAAGTCTTCACGGGGGAAGACGCTTGAGAGCCGCTCATAGAACTTCTGCTTGCCGCTGGGCTTGAGCGACGATTCGAGACAGTAGCTGCGGTAGGCGGTATAGACCTCCTGTCCGTTGGTGGTGTACTCGTAGGGCTCGCACATCTCGTTGGCAAACAGCAGGACGTTGTCTGACATCAGACGGTAGCGGTCGAGAGCCTGTTCACAGTTCTGGCTCTGCGTGAACTCGCCACGGGTCATCAGTCCTGGCAGAGCTTGGAGCACCCAGTTCAGAATGCCCGGCAGCTCGGTCTTGAGCTTATCGGCCAGTCGACGGTCGACCTCCTCCTGCGGGATGGTAACCTGATAGGCCAGGATGAGCAGACGGCGGAAGTAGCCGAAGGTGTTCTCAGCCCTCGGCAGGTCGTTGAAGGCGGCGAGCACCTTGCCATAGTCGTTGGTCTCGCGGGGATCGACATACAAACGCTTGACGGTTATCCGCTCGCCTGAGGTCAGCTGCTTTAGGATGTTGGGGTTGACGTCGCGCCCGGACTCGGTTGAGATGTTGAGCATCTTGCCCTCGAATCCGGCACGCTTCACATCGTCGTTGGTCAGGTCGGCCAGCGAGAGGTAGCTGACGTTCATCGAACCCAGCAGGGCCTCGACTACCTCTAGCGTCACCGACTTGCCGTTCTGCCCCTGACCGTAGAGCCAGAGCATCTTCTCCAGTCGGTGGTGCTTCATCAGACAGTAGCCTACGAACTCCGCCAACAGCTGCTGGGCCTCCGTCTCGGGCAATACCCGGTCGAGGAAACCATGCCACTGCGGGCACTCGGCCTGAGCGTCGTACACGTAGTCGAGGGTGTGGGTGAACAGGTCATCCTTACGATGGTCGCGCAGTACGACCCGTCCGTCGCTGCCGACCACCAGCGTGCCGTTGCGCACGTTGATCCACACCTCGCCTTCGGGCACTACACACCGGCGGTACTTCGACAGATTGTAGCCGACGCCTTCGTAGAGCGCCTTCATGAACACATGGTTCACGCGGATGGACTCAGGCACCCCGCAACGTTCTGCACACAGGTTCACGAAGTCCATCCACTGCTGTGACTCTACCGTCTCCCAGTGGCTGCCCGTGTAGATGAGCATGTGCTGGTTGCTCTTCGCCTTCTCGTCGTACTCACGGCACCATAGCCGGTCTTCGGCAGCACGTTTGATCTCATGGATGACCACCTCGCGCAGTGCCGCCTGCCACTGTTTGCCTGACATCAGTTGGATGATGTCGGGCTCTTTCGACACCACCGCGTTGGCAATGACCTCCAGCGTGATATCGACCAACCGCTCTTCGCGCACATGGCGCTGAGCCTTCAGCTCGCTGGCCTTTTCAGCCAGCCCCTGCTCCAGGGAGCCGGGATTGAAATTGTTTGTTTCCATCTTTCAATGTAACTTAACAAATGATGCCTTGCACTCAGCCTCCATAGGCGATTTCAGAGACTGCGGGCCCCGTGCTCAAGTTTTTGCGCCCTTCGGATTCTATTCATTCCCTTGGCACAAATACAAAATGCACTCGGAGGGATGAATCCGAGTGCAAATTTACTTATTTCCTTAATACGCTGTAGAGATATTATTGACTTCATATAAACATGTGTTTTGACGTTAGATTAGGTATTTTGATAATACATCTATACCTTTTTGACCATATAAGCCCCAAAAATAGTTTATCAAATAGTCATAAGTTGTCTATCAAAGGCCATTGATAGTCAAAAAAAGGATAACTTTTGACCATCCCATGATTCAAACCAGTCAAAAGTTACAGGGTTAGCCTCGAAAAAGACCAGCCCTGCAATACTTGTGTCTACCGAAAAAAGTCAAAAGTTGATGGCTTCCTTTACCGAATTAGCCCCTTCTGATTCATCAATCATATACTTATTGACCAATTCATCTAATTTCTTGTCAAACTCTACTTGTATCTTATTATCTTCATCAAGGCGCATTTTGGCAATTTTACCCTTGGCCATCTTCATGGCACCTACCTTATCAGGATTAAGTTTACCTTTGCCGTCTTCTTTGTACTTTCCCAAAAAGTATTCATGCCAGTTATCAAGTCCACGATTAGGCAATATATGGCTCCAGACGTAAAGCCTGTAAAGGAACTCACCTCCGATACGTCCTTTCTGACCTTTCGGCTCGAGTTCATCAATATGTTCATAAGCCACCCTGGCTCTTATAATCTGTCGGGTGTTATCACCCCACAAAGCCCGTTCCTTATTGGTCACGCCATTCTGACGGGCGGCCATCACCTCTTCACAGATGCATAGATCGTTCCATTCATTCTCGTCCATAGTATGATAAAGGCGGGCCTTCAACTCCTTCATTTCACGCTTCTGCTCTTCCCATTCTTCCATCTTCTTCAGGATGTCGTTTTCCAAGTCAGCATTCATATTAACAAAACGCTTGATGGTCGCACGATGATTGATGACTGTATCTTGATGGCATTTGTTGTAAATCCTATCTGCTTCCTCGGGATGTGATCTCACGTATTTTACGCCATCTATCATTTCAAGACACAAGTCTATTCCCTTAGTTAGGTCGTCCATATAGGCAACAACTTCCTTGTACAAGGCCTTGACTGATTCAATGTAGTGCTCAAGTCCCCAGAATGATGGACGATATTCCCCTTGGCCCATCTTTGAACTCTTTACCACACTACGTTTCTTCTTGGAATGACCTTTACGACGCTTTTTCTCACAAAAATCCTCAAGGAATGAAAGACCACGACTGAAACTGCTGCGCATCTTGTTCATCAGCATGTGAGAAGTACTGTATCGTTTATTATAATTTGTCGCAAAGTGTTCAATAAACCCTTCGTCTTTAATTCTCTTCAACCTACTATATTCTAATAGAACTAATCCATCATTGTTTTGGACGGTTTTAGTCAAACTGATAATTTCCTCTTCTTTACATATCTTACCAGCCTCCAGGCCGTCAATAAAGCGGTCAATATCGTTTCGTTCGTAAACTAGTTTGAGTTCACGAAGTTCTTCTTCTGTTTTATCTAAATGCTTGTTATATGCCATATTTCTCTCAAATTCTTATCAACAATAATAGGCTGCAAAGATAATAAAAAGGATCAGAATATCCAAAAGATAACTTAAAAAGTTTCCTAAAACGGGAAACTTTTTCAGTTTATCGATAAATATAGTTGCCAAAAATGAAATTCTCTAAAGGAATCTCACTTTTTGAATTCTTTGACCAATCTGGCAGGATTCATTCTTGTATCCCAAACTGTCACAATCACGACCTTATCTAACCGTGGACGATAGAAGTAGATCAGTTTGAAATTCTTTTTGAGCGTACAGAATCTGTATTTCCTTTTGAGCCCCATCAGGCTATACTCTAAAGGATAGGATTCTGGCTGTATTGACAAACGATGCTCAATGTGTTCCAATTCACTCAGGAATCGATTCAAGGTTGTCTGGCCATAGTCTGTGTATGCTGCTTCCAGTATCTTAGCCAGTCGGTTTTTGGCTTTATTGCGGATGATTACTTCAGCCATGAGCTATGAGACTGTTTGAAATCGGCAATGAAACCGCTAAAGGAAGTCCACATCTCGGGTTTGTTCAGTTCCCGGTCTGCCTCTTTGAGCTCTACCTTTACTTCGTCGAGAGTCTTGGGCAAATCGAAGTTTCTACCGTCAAAATCATAACGGGGATCTTCTTCGTAGACCTCTGTAGGAGAGTATGCCAAAGCACCCTCCAGAGGCTCGCTGGCACGGTTAGAGATTTCTTCCTTCAAGCTTTTCTTTTTCTCTTCTTCCATAATCAATAGCTTTTGCGTGCAAAGATACAACGATTATCCGAATATTCCAAGAAAATCATTCTATATTTTATCGAAAGCAGAAATAATTTTTAACGAAAATAGTTGGCAATATGTTTGGATGATTTATGAAAAAGTTGTACCTTTGTAACGTGTAAGAAAGGTTGATAAAACCTCGATTATAACAAGCGGGAGGCGGTGACCCGGAGTAGCTCGCCGCAGAAAGTCTGATACCATGAAAAACATTTAAAGTATGGCAAGATCAGAAATTGCAATGGTCATCAACTTGCGCCAGAACAAGAACGATGACTCGACGGCCTACGGTAAGTACTTCGCCGAGGTCGACTCCAAGGAGCCCCTGAACCTGAAGGGTCTCGCAAAGCACATGACGGAACACGGCAAGATCTCCTCAAAGGAGATGTGTGAGCTGGTTCTGGGTGAGCTCGTTTCATGTATGACGCACCTCCTGCGTGAGGGTCAGCCCGTGAAGCTCGACGGCTTCGGGACGTTCAGCCCCAGCGTGGACGGTCAGAAGCTGGGCAAGGCGAACCTCGC
>JAEEGI010021699.1_pt1 | contig 12741 bp, 7 predicted proteins | sample 8958751 | NCBI WGS metagenome assembly JAEEGI01 (sample SAMN16246545, study PRJNA631951) | gut metagenome | biome: gut microbiome; feature: rumen; material: KS-attached | host: Bos | place: Iran: Karaj | collected 2018-10 | reverse complement strand
ATATATAGCTAGTAGTTATATCACTTTCCTGCATTATTTAATTTCAACAAAAGATAAATTATATTTTAATTATGATTGAACCTATTTTAAAAAAGAATCATAATCTATAAATATCAATAAATCAATAATAGATAAATAATTCATTTAAATCGGAAATAAATTAAAAAGTAATAAAATTATATTTTCAAATATTAAAAAAAAATATTAGTTCAAAACTTTTTTTTTGAAAATATGAATTTTAAATTGGAAATAAATTTTTAAATAATTTAAGATTATTTTTTTTAAATTATAATTCATTTTTAAATAAATTTAAAAATAAAGAAATAATGCTAACTCATAGGCATAATCTTTCATCTACTTATAATAGAAATCAAAGTCTAAACAATCATTTAAGAAATATACATGTAAATCTCAAATCTTTTCATAAAAAAAGTAATAGAAGTTTTATTGATCATGTTAAAAAGAAGAATGAAAAAATAAATTTAATTAAATTATCTTTTCAAAGAGCTCATATTAGATTATATAAAAAATATAATTGTTTAAATGACAAATTTGAGTTAATAATTATGAAACATCTTCTAAATAATGCAAATACACATTTAGTAAGTGTATTTAAAGATCATATGATTATGGATTACAAAGAAGAATTTTTAAGGAGATATTATAATTTATATGAATGTACTCACAGAATTCCAGAATTTTCTTTATATTATCACAATTATTTTCTTTTCTTTTGTAAACCAACTATATCAAATTTAAGATTAAATGATATATTATTAGATTATGAAGAAAAAAAAGCTGAATTATATTATAAAAGAAATTTAGTTAATGCGAATGAAGATATTGAATTATGTGATAATTCAAATTCAAAAGAATTTTTATATAATAATATAATTTTTAATAAATCTATTAAAGAATCAATTGACAAAGCAAAATTAACAAGTGAAAATAATACAAATAATAACATTAATTTTGATAACACAAATAATATTATAAATAATGATTCATTAAATACTATAATTTTAACATATGATTCTTTAAGAAATGAATTGATAGATAACAGTAAAAAAGAACAACAATCAGAAGATAATACATTATCAGAAATTATTAATCAATTTTATAACAAAAGAATAAAAAAAATGGTTAATAAAAAAAGCAAAATAGATATTAAAAGAAATGATTCAAAAAAAGATTCATCAAAAACAATTTTAAATAAAATATCAAAAGAAAAATTAGAAAATTACTTTAAAAAAGGAATTTTTTCAAATCCAAATATAAATACAATAATAAAACCAAAACCAAAAAGATTATCATCTCCTATAATAAATAATTATAAATATAAACCAAAAACAAAAACAATATCAAGAAATAAAAATAATACATCACATAAAACAAATAGTTTATCAAAAGCAAAAACAACATTAACTGCAAGTAAATCCTTAATTAAAAGTCCAAATAATACAAAAAGTAGAAATTTAAGAAATGGATTATCAAGTTTATCTAGAGGAAATACAAATAATACTAATATTTCAAATAAAACTAATACAATATATAAATCAACAACAACTTTTAATATTTCTAATTCTAAACAAAACATAAATCTAGTTAAAACTCAAAATGTAGAAAGAATTATTCAAAAATATCATTTTTCAAATTCTAATAATGGAAATAATAGAATGTCACAAAAAAGTTATGCTGATGAATTAAGTTGTAGTAATTACAATAAACCAGTTTGTAAAATATTAAAATTTAAAAAAACAATTCCTAAATTAAATAAAAAAGTCATTAAAAATAATATCAATGATGATTTTATAAATGTGGGTTTATCACTTTTAGTTGATGGAAATTCAACTTTAAAAAAGGGAGTTCATTATACAAGTTCAAATATCAATATTAATAAAAGCAATCATAATAATAATAATAAAAATATTATATATGTGAAAGAGGGATTTAATAATAAAAATAAAAATAACGAAAATCAAAATTCTAAAAGTAACATTAAGAAAAATTCAAGAAATATAAATTTAAATAATAATAATAGTATAAGTAAAACAAATGATAAAATAATTTCAAGTTATAATAACAAAAGTGTAAAAAACTTTAACTCCTTAAAGAGAAAAAAGACATCTTCATTAAATTTACATATATCTAAAAGCAAAGGGAAAGTTTAAAAAATTTATAAATAACAATTAAAAATATAAATAATATAAATATTTAGATTTTTCGGAAAAAAATTTTTTTAAAACACCAAAAAATAAATAAAAATAAAAAATCTAAAAATTTTACTAATTGATAAAAAAAAATGAAAGATTTTGTACAATTTTTAATGTATTTATTGTTAGTTATAATATTTTTATTTAATATTATTAACATTTTTTACAAGAACCTCCTTTATCTTCATAAGGATTTATAGCTTCTAATTTAATATTGTCATCTTCATCCTCGTTTAAAGAGGGAAGTTTATCATTAACACCATATTTAACATGTCCTTGATTTTTCAAAGTTTTATCTTTCTTTTTTTTATCAAATTCTTTTCCTTGATAACTCTTAATTAAATTTTTATATAACATTTTTGCAATTTCCTTAAAAATTTCTTGTGAATTATCACCATGTTTAGCACTAGATTCGAAAATTAAATCAATACCTTTATCAAATTTAAATTTCAAAGCTTCTTCTTTAGAAACTTCTCTAATATCACCTAAATCAATTTTATTACCAACTAAAATAGATTTAGCATCTTCAGGAGCATTATCTCTAAATTCATTATACCACATATCAGTATGTTTAAAAGAATTTTGATCAGCAATAGAATAAACTAAAATACAAGCATTTGCATTTTTATAAAATTTAGATAATAAAGAATGATATGCTTCTTGACCACAAGTATCCCATATTTGTAATAAAATAATTTGATTATCATATTTAATGTATAATCCTAAAAATTCAAATCCTATTGTAGAAGGATTAGTCTCTGTAAATATGTCTTTTGCCGCTCTGAGAGCTAAACATGTTTTTCCTACTCCAGTATCTCCTATTATTATTAATTTGAATTTGAAGGATACTTTAAGTTTTGGGTCTTGAGGAATTATTTTACATTCATCTTCTGATTTTATATTAGGTTCTGACATATTATTAGAATATATATATTTAATTTTTTTTTGATGTTTTCTAATTTTTATTTTTATCAATTATTTTTGCCCAATATATTATATACTGATTGTAAATTTTTTTGTGTAATTTAAAATTTATACAGTTATTGAATGTTGAAGATAAATATTCTTTATTTTTTAAACATTCATTTAATTTCTTTTTATAATGATATAATATCCTCATTATATAAATTTAATTGTTTATCAACTAACTCTTACCTTGAAAGAATGTTTTGAATTAATAATATTATTTAAATTTATTGTAATATCATCATAATTATCTCATTTAAATTGATTTTTTTATATAAATTATAAATTAATAAGAAAAAAAATCCAAAAATCTGAAAATAACTGAAAAAAAATATTTAAAAAATAAATATAAAAAAAAACAAAATGGAAACAACACAACAATATGTCTACCAAACCTACGTTCCAAGAATTCCATTATTTATGTCAGGTTATACAGGTCACATTCCAAATACAGAAGAAGAAGAATATGTGAATCGTATAGTTCGTACAAAAGAAATTCCAGGATACGCAGGATTTGTTCAATCAATATATGCAGAGAATAAATATGGTGAAAGTTACGGAAAAGAAACAGCAAAATCATTAGCACATACAATACCTCAAGGAGCTGATGTTCCTCCTAATATCAGATATACTTCTACACATATGGAAGATTATAAAGATCAAAGTAAAGTTAAAACTCAATCTACTGCTTCTCTTTTAGGTATTAGAGAACCTAATGTTACTTATAAGAAACCTTTACCTGTTGATACTATCAATAAGTTCTTTGGTGTTGAAAGTAAAGGATTAAATTCTCATATTATTGAGAAACAATCTTTTGAAAGAAATTATGAAAAATTTTGGGAATTTTTAGATTCTAATGAATTGGATTATAATCCTAGAAAAGTTGAAGATTTTAATGAATCTAATATGAAATATTGGGGTGTTCAACATTCTTTTCAAGAATTATATCCTGAATTAAAATTTGATCCTATTCCTGGTTATATGGGTGTTAATAGATCTATTGTTAGTGAAAACATTTTTGGAATGACTTATAAAAATTCTTTAAGGAAAGCTGATGAAGTTCAACAAAAAATGAATTTAGATAGAGCTAATCAATTATATAGAAGTGCTCATTCTTATTATAAAAATTATTAAAGTTGCTTTTTATTGGTTTTTTTAATAACTTTTTTTTTTTATTTGAATAATATGTTAAGGAAATATTTAATTTTTTAAACTTCTTTATTTTTATTTTTATTTTTTTTATTTATATATTTTTATTTTAAATGGATCAATTAACTTTAAAGCATTTATTCATCTTTAATCCTACTTTAAAATCTCCTAAAAAAAAACCAAGTGATGATGAAGCTCAAGATGCAAAATTATTATATTATTATCCTGAAGATTCAGAAATTCTAGTTAAAAGATCTAATATTGGTATAATTGAAGGGACTTTATCATTTATGGAAGCTTTTTCAAAAACAAATACAAATTTTCTATTAACTGAACTTTATAAATGTTATTATGTTGCAAATAATTATGAAAAAGATTTTATTATTGGATTTATATTAGAAAAAAGTTCTCCAATGTTTAGTTATAATGATAATATTAACACAAAGAAAAAATGGCTTAAACTTTTATTAGACCATTTTTATGATTTATTTTCTTTATTTCATGTTTCTTTATCAGAATTTTTTTTAAATAAAGAACATCCAGATATTAATGATTCAATTCCAGAAAATAAATTAAATATAATAAAAGATTTTATACTTTCTTTTAAAAAATATTTTGAACAAGAAATTAAATTACCTTTTATAAACAATGTTCAATATTTTCCAATGACAAATACGTTTCAACAAGCAGTATTTCTATCTGTTCAAAGATTACATGAAAAATTACCTGAAATTGCAATGTCATCCATAATTTATGAAGGAAAAATAATTCATAATCAATTGCCTTTTGATTCTTTTAGTTTATTATACAATTTATTTTGTAATTTTTATAATAATAAATCAAAGTTAAATCAATTTGATACAAATCCTCCTTCTCAAATTATTCAAACAATTAATATTGATTCTAATCAAATGAATGAACAAAATCAAAATATGAATAAAAGTCCCTTTAGAAAAATGTTTAAATTAAATCAAAATAAAAATGAATTTTTAATTGGTATTAGAGATGGAGAATCTAATAATTATGATTTATTTGTTCCTAATATATATATTAGAGCAATGGATGAAGAATTTAAACTATTAGTTTATTATTATCAAGGATTATTATTCTTTTTATTTTTTGATAAAAGATTTGAAGTTGCTAAAAAAATAAATACTAAAGTTAAAAAAATTAAAACTTGGGTAGAAAAGTATTTTCAACCTCATCTTCCAATTTTCGAACATATTTTTTTAAATTCTAGAGATAGAATAGAAACTTTTTGTTATATTAATAGTATTAATAAAAGTATTAGATTATCAAATTTTATTGATAAAAAAGGATTAGATAAAAAGAAATTTAATTTACTGTTAAGAAATATTTTCTTAAATAATGAAGTTAAAATTAATTCTTTAACAAAATATAAAAATGAATATTTTTATTATATGAAAACAAGTAAAAGAAAATGTGTTATTATCTTTAGTGATTCAATGTCATTATCTCAAATTAAAAATGAAATTGAAAGAATAAAAGCTGAACAGTTTCATAATATTTTATTAATTTAAAAATTAGTTTAATATTTTGAAATATTAATAGAAAAAATTATTTAATTTTTTTAATATTTATTCGTTTTTGAAAATCACTCTAAACCTGTAATATTTTTATTTCTTTGACATATTCATTACTAATTATATAAAATAATATAAAGTTATTTTTAAATATTTAAATTTTATTTGAAAAAAAGAAATATAAGAAAAAAAATAAATTTATAATTTTTTTAAATCTATAAAAAATTATTGTCTACATCAAATGAAGAAGAAAAAAATTTATAGAATTTTTATACTTTTGCCTTATCTTCAATTTTTTTGTTTCATTTTTAATGTAATATTATTATGTAAACCTTTTTCGTACTAAAAATATTTACCAAATACCTTCTTTACTCAATAATTTTATGAATGTCAAATTTTTGAATATTGATAAGTATTTTTTTTAATAAAATATCATCCACACACATTTTTTTATTCTGGGTATTCCTTTATTTTGAAAATACTCTTTAAACTTTAATTCAATTTTTATTTAAATATTTTTTCTTTAATTAAAAAGATTTAAATAATAAAAAACATTATAAGTGAGTCAACCTTAATTATAAATTTTTAACAAATATTTATAAAGAATTCATTATTATTTTTTAATTTTGTCCTTCTTCAGGAACTTCAATAATTTTTCTTTCATTTAAAAAAGGATGTTTCAAAGCATCAATAGGGCTAATTCTTTTCTTATAATCAATTTGTAACATTTTAGATAATAAATCTTCTAAAGAATTTCTTTCTTCAATATCATTAATTAAACTATCTTTCATTATCTTTTTTAATTTTTTAGGTAATTCTCTTTGTATATGATAAATTTTATCATTATCTCTTCCCTTAACTCCAAATAAACCAAATTTAAAAATTGTTTTTCCTCTAATAATAACTTTAGCTTTATAACTCATCCATAAAGGACAAGCTTGTATAATTTCTAAAATTGTAACAGCTAAACTCCATATATCTATACACCAAGAATAATCTATTAAATTATTTAAAAAAGAAATAATATCTTTTGTATTATTAGTTGAATCTAATAGTTCTGTTATTTCTGGTGAAATATATTCTGGTGTATTTGAAGAAAAATTATTTGGATTTTTTAAAAAATAAGCACTTCCAAAATCAATAACTTTAATTTTTTTAATTGAATAATTTTCATTACTATATTCTATTAAAATATTATCTGGTTTAATATCACTGTGAACAATATTATTTTTACTTAAATTATAAATAAATTTTAACATTGTTTTAATAAATAATTTTAATTGAGAAATATCAGAGGTTAATTTCATTAAAAAATGACCTTTTTTAATTGAATAAATTCTTTCAGTTCCTAGAAATTCCCCTTTAATCTTTAAAGATAAATCAGATAAACTATGTCCTCCTTTTTCACTTATAATCCAAATATCATTATGATCTTCAATTGAATCAAATAAAAAAACCATATTTTCATTATCTCCTTTATTTTGTAAATAATTAATTATTTCAATTTCTCTTTTTGCCATTTGAAAATTATGATTAATATCTTTATTATGGTTTAAATTATTTTTATTTTGTGTTTTTTTTGATATTTGCTTTATTGCATATTCTTTTCCATTTGAATCAATACACAACCAAACAATTCCACATCCTCCTTTTCCTAATAATTTTATTTTTTTATAACCTTTTGGTTCTCTATTTCCATAAATTAATTTTTCTTCATTTGTTAAACATTTTGGTTTATCTTTTTCATATTCAAATAAATCAGATTCTTCTATTTTATTTGAATAACATGTTGAATAGTTTATTACATTTATTGAATCTATTGTATTGTTATTACTTAAATTTGAGTGATTTAAATTATGAAAATTCACTGAAAGACGACTTTTAGGAGAATTTATTTTATTTTTTTTTTGATATGTATTTTTTTTTTTTAAATTTCTATTTGATAAAGGTTTTGATTTATTATAATTATTACTATTATTAATATTTATAACATTATTATTATTTAATGATTGCTTTTTATTAATTGTTATTATTTGATTATTTTCTTTTACATTTGAACTTTCTTTATTATTTCTTATTGGACTAAATGAAGATTTAGCTCTAACTGAACTTTCCCTTTTTTTAATTATTTTTATTTCTTTCAAAAAATCAGTTTTAAATTTTGATAATTCTTGATTTGAATTTTCTTTCCTATGAATAAAAATTTGATTAACTTTTTTTGTTGGATTAGGAGAACTGATATCTTTTGAAAAAGATTTATTAATATATTTTCTATGATGAACTGGACTTAAATTTTCTTTATCTTCTATTTCTTTTTGATTTGGATTATCATCAGTATTTAAATATTTTACATTTGAATCAAGAAAATCCTCCTTTTTATTTTTATATATTGATTTTTTTGACCATATTAAAGGTGTTTTATGTGCTTTTATTTTTTTTTGGTTTTCTGCGGATTTTAATATATTTTTTTCATTTTCAAATATATTTGTTTTTTTAATCATTGGTTTTAACAGCATTAGTTGATTTTTTTTTGGAATTTTTGAAATATTTTTTTCCTTTGAATTTGTAATTGGAGAATAATTTCTTTTTTCTGATATATTTTTATTTGCCAAATTTGAATTATTTATTTTTGAATTTGAAGTTGTATTTAAAATTTTTGTTTTTTTTTGTTGAAATGAATTTTTCATCATTTTATTTATTCCTTTGAAATGTTAAAAAATATTTAATTTAATATTATTTAATTTTTTTTTTCAATGAATTATAATTTTTTAAATTTAAATAAAATATAAAGAATAAAACTTAATTTTCAAATATTTTAAAGTTTTCAAAATATCATAAGTTCATTAAATTTAAATAAATTTCAAAGAAAAGTTTTAAAAATCATTTTTTTTTGAAAGATTTAAATCATATTAAAAGAAAAAAAAATTTTTTGAAAAATTATAAAAAATAAATTAACTATTTTTATTTACATAAATAATGTTTAATGTTGGACTTCCAAATGCTCAAAATACTATCACTCAATATCTAGATAAAATGAATAAAGGAGAATTAACAGTAGAGGATATTCTTGATAATGATGATATAATTCAAGAAATCAAAACAAATCAAAATTCTAAATTACTTTCTTTTTTTTCCAATGATGTTTTTCAAAAATTAATTGATTATTCCATTAAAATGCCTAGTCAAAATGACAATAAAATTGGCCATAAATTTCCTTTTAATGCCACTGAAATTTTATCTAATATGAATGAAAATCTTATTGATATTTTTACTTTAGAAAAAGAAATTACAGATGATATAAATGAGAAAAATAAAGAAAAGGGAAATAATGATGATAAAAAATGTAAAAAAGAAAAAGAGATTATATTAAAAGAAGAAAATAAAGATTTTGAAAAAAAGGAAGAAGAAGAAAAAAAAGAAGAAGAAGAAAAAAAAGAAGAAGAAGAAAAAAAAGAAGAAGACAAAAAGGAAAAAGAAGAAGAAAAAAAAGAAGAAGAAGAAAAAGAAGATAAAGAAAAAAAAGAAGAAGAAAAAAAAGAAGAAGAAGAAAAAGAAGATAAAGACAAAAAAGAAGAAGAAAAAAAAGAAGAAGAAGAAATTCAAAATGAAGAAGTTAAAGAAAGTGAAGATACTAAAAATGAAGAAGAAGAAAAAAAACAAGTTAAAACAAATGAAGAAAAAAAAGAGGAAGAAAAAAATAAAGAAGAAGAAAAAGAAGAAAAAACTTTATCTGAAGAAGAAAAAAAAGATAAAGAAGAAACAAATGAACAAAAAATAATATATGAAAATTTAGATTATTTTTTTTCTTTTTTAAAAATTCCTTTTCAAGAAGATAATCATGTCTTAGTAGGTTATTTTTATAAAATATTTAATCATTTAATTCAATCAAAAGGAACATTAATAATTCCTTATTTATTTAATCAAAGGAATGATTTATTAGATGATTTTATAAATCATATAGATAGAAAATTAATAGGAGAATGTATTAATCAAATTATGACATTCAATGAAAAAACTGAAGAAGATTTCGAAGAAAAACAATTAATTTTTTGTGAAAAAATAATTAAAGAATTAAATAATACTAAATCAGATGTTAAACTTGAATTTATTTGTGAAACTTTAAAAAATGCTTTCAAAAAACAATATTTTTTTGATTCATTTATGTCTAAGGAAGAATTAATTAATTTACTTTTTTCTGTAATAGATATAAATAAAGATGATGAAAAAAAATTATGTTCTATTTTATCTTTAATGATAAAAATAAATGAAAATCTTCTTTCTAATTTTGATAATTTAGTCACTCCAAAAATAATTACTGAAGAACCTATGAATGCATTTTATGGAAATACTGAAAATGAATCTATTGTCATTAATTCTAATAAAGAAGAATTGAAACAAAATTTAAAAATAATTTTTAAAGGATTTCAAAAATATGAATTTAATTTTCTTCAAGATTTAAATGTTTTTAATAATGATGAATTTTTAACCACTTATCAAAAAAATCAAAATAAATTAGGAATAAAAAAATTGACTCAAATTGAATATTTGAGGAGTATTTTAGATATAATAGTTAATTCTTATGCAAAAGGTTATTTAAAAGAAGATATTGAAAATTTAATTGATATAGCAAAAGAAAAAAACATTTTTTCTGCTATTAATTATATTTTTTTAAATTATGAATTTAATAATTTATTTCAAACACTCTATCTTCAAATTTTAACAATTGTTCTTAATGAATATTCTCCTCAAAATTTAATCGAATATTTTTTTAATGATATATTAACATCAACTGGTAAAACTTTTTTAGAATCTTTACTTGATAACTTGCTAAATAAATTAAATTTCCAATTTAATGAAAATAAAAAAGTATTTAGTGGTTTTTTTCCAATCTATATTCAAGCAATAAACAATATTTATCAAACTAAGAATATCTTTTTGAAACAAATAATATCAATGGATTTAAAAGTTATTTATGAAGTTTTTGTTTATCATATTAATAACTTCTTTCATCAAAAATTATATTATTTGGAACCGTCAAATTTAGATATAGATATTCCAATTCCTTCGAGTAATGCCACTTTAGAAGAATTAGTTGAAGAAGATTTAAAAGTTTATGATGTTTATAAAAAAGGAGGTAATTATAGAAAAGCTAATATGGAAAAATTAATGAGACTAAATTCAAAGCCTAAATATAAAAATGAAGAAAAAAAAGAAAATGAAAATAATAATTTAGTACAAGATTTAAATAATAATAAAAATGAAGAAAAAAAGGAAAATGAAGAAAAAATTGAAGAAAATGATAAAAGGGAAGATAATATTGAAGAAAATAATGAAATAGAAAATAATTCAGAAGAAAGCGATGAAAATGAATATAATTATGAAAATAAAGAATATGATGATGAAACAAATGAAATTTTAAATGAAGAAAATAATGAAAAAAAAATTCTAAATAATAAAGAAAGTGATGATGAAAATAATTATGAAGAAAATAATGAAAAAATTAATATTATAAGTAAAAATGAGAATAATGAAATTACTTATCCTTCGGCTTCAAGAGAGGAGGGTAATAATGATTTTATTTCACAAAATTATATAATCAACAATAATTCACAAGAAAAGGAAATGAATGATAATGAGAATGAACAAAACATTGAATTTAATGAAAATAATAACAAAGGAAATAATATAGAAAAAGAGGAATTAATAAAGAATGATATAATTTCAAAGCCTCTTCAAACAGTAAATGACAATATAATTGATGAAAAACAAATTGTAAATAATAATGAAAATCTAATTATTCAAAATGTAGATGAAAACAAAAATTCTACTTCTCAAAAAATAAAGGATAGAGAAAACGATTCTACTCATAATTTAGAAGAAAATAAAAATTCATATAGTATAAATATGAATAAAAATGAAAATTCTACTTATCTAAATTCAAACAATAATATTCTTCATAATTTAAATTCATCAACTCAAAATTTAAATAAAAATCCAAGTTTTTCTTCTCTCAATTTTTATGATTCTAAAAATCTAAATATTATAAATTTAAATAATGTTAATGAAAGTTTAAATTCTCAAAACTTAGACGAAAACAATAATCCAAACCAGAGTAATTTAGATGAGGTAAACAATGAAAGTTTAACAATAAATAATTCAAATAATGAAGAAAATACAGTATCAACAACTAAAACAGAAGATAAAAATCAAGAAAATACAATTAATGAAAATAACACAGAAAATTTAATTAATGAAAATACTACAAAATAAAATTTTACTCATCACAGAAATTATCTAATTTAAACTATTTAACCAGAAAAGGTTTCAATTAGATATAAAAAAAATAAAAATTCGAATATTAAAATAAAATCAGAAAAATATTAAGAATGAATTTAAAAAAAATCAAAATAATAATGAATAAATGTATATAATTTTATATTACAAAATATTTAAATTTAAATAATAGATATTTAATTTAAATTAAATAAAATTAATTAATTTCATATGAATATTTTTTTTGTTATTTAAATAAAAATCAATGAGTGAAATTGAAGAAAACGAAATATTATTAAAATATGAAACAAAAGATATAATAGGAAAAGGAACTTTCAGTATAGTAAAATTAGGAATCAATAAGGAAACAAATAAAAAAGTTGCAATAAAAATATTAGAAAAGGAAAAAATATTATTAAAAGAAGATTTAGAAAGAGTTAAAAGAGAAATAAATATATTAAAAAAATTTAACAACTTAAATATAATTAAAATATTTGAAATATATGAAACAAAAAATTACCATTATTTCATAATGGAATATTGTGAAAAAGGAGAATTATTTAATTATATAGTAGATAATCAAAAATTAAAAGATA
>JAEEGI010021697.1_pt1 | contig 12745 bp, 12 predicted proteins | sample 8958751 | NCBI WGS metagenome assembly JAEEGI01 (sample SAMN16246545, study PRJNA631951) | gut metagenome | biome: gut microbiome; feature: rumen; material: KS-attached | host: Bos | place: Iran: Karaj | collected 2018-10 | reverse complement strand
CAACAAGACAGGTTTTATCAGAAGCGATCTCTTAGAGGTAAATGCCGATGCACCTGCTGAGAATCCGGAAGGTGCTGAGGGCGAAACTCCTGAAGCAGTAGAGGGTGAGAACCCTGAAGGAACTGAGGAAGGCCAGTCTGAAGAGAGCTCACAGCCTGCAGCTTCAAATGATGCAGGTGACGGACATTACTCACTTGTATATCTTGAGGATGGTGAGAATGGTTCAGTTTGGTACCTCTATGACAACGTTGAAGGCTACAGAGTTAAGGTAAACGAACTCATCGATGCAGCTAAGAGCAGTGATGAGGTTAACAAGCTCGTTAAGACAAACAACAACTACAAGACAATCCTTATCATCCTTGCAGTTGTTATCGCAGCACTTGTAGTAGGACTTATCCTTCTTGCACTTAAGCTTCGCGATTCACTCTACTATGAGGACGAAGAAGAGGAAGAGTACGATCGTTATTCACAGTCTTCCAGAAGAAGAGCTCGTGAGGATGATGACGAGGAAGAGCGCAGACCTACAAGAAGAGCAACAGCTGAAGAGAGAACAGTAAGACCAAACAGGGAAGAAGCTGCAGCAAGACCTACAAGAAGGCCTGCAAGAGAAGAGGATGCTGAGGAGCGTCCTGTAAGACCAAGAAGACAGACAGCAGAGTATGACGAGGAGCGCTCTGCAAGAAGAACAGCCGAGGAGAGACCTGTAAGAAGACCTGCAAGAGAAGAGGCTGAGGAGCGTCCCGTAAGAAGACCTTCAAGACCTGAGGCAGAAGAGCCAAGAAGAGAAGAAGCTCCAAGACGTAAGACAAAGAACTTCATCGGCGATGATGACGACTTCGAGTTTGAATTCCTTGATCTTGACGATGATAAGTAAATAATGCGACAGATGATCTGTCTGATGAATGAAAGACCCTCCGTTTAGCGCGGAGGGTCTTTTTATGCCCGGGGATTGAAAGGTTGGCGGCGATATCCGATATCCTGGCAGCCCCGCTGCGCGTGCATTGTAGTTTATATATACTTCGAAGTCCAGAGCTGCCCGGGCGCTTGAGGGGCAGCGCCCAGCGTACTGTCTCCGGACTTCGGCGCATATATAAACATTACGGTCTGTAAGCGGGGCTTGGGATATGGGGATTGAGGAGGGCCAAGATTTATGGCAGGGAGGAAGGCTTGTGGCAGATTGACAGGTAAAAGGTTTGCACAAGGGGCTATCTCTGGCTGAAGTATGTGGCAAATGGCCACATATCCATGTCCGGGACATGAAAAATAGGCAGCTGTAGACGGGGACTTAGTTGAAATCTGTGGCAGAAGTGCAGGATATTGCCACCGGGACATGAAAAAAGCTTGCACAAGGGGGCATCTCTAGCTGAAGTATGTGGCAAATAGCCACATATCCATGTCCGGGACATGCACAAGCTTTGAGTTCTTCGATAACCTAACATGCTGCCCCGGCTTAGTGACCAAGATGCATAAAATATTAGGACTGCAAGGGACAGTACGCTGAGCCTACATGCTCGGGCAGCCCTTGCAGTCCTAATATTTTGTGCTACAATGTCCGCGCAGCCGGGGCGGTATGCGGGGGCTAGAGAAGAACGTTTCGGACAGTAGGAAAATTCTGTAATATGTGTTATACTAAACATATCACAGTAAGGAGGCGCGATCTATGATCATAGAAATTGATTTTAACAGTGATGAGGCGATATACGTTCAGCTCTGTAATCAGATCATATTGGGAATTGCCACGTCTCAGTTCAGGGAGGGAGAGCAGCTTCCAAGTGTGAGGCAGCTGGCAGAGACCATAGGCATCAACATGCATACGGTCAACAAGGCATACTCCATTCTCCAACAGGAAGGATTTGTGAAGATTGACAGGAGGAGAGGCGCGATAATTGCCCTCGATATCAACAAGCTCAAGGCCCTTAAGGAAGCAAGGAGCGAGCTGGCAGTAGTTCTTGCCAGAGCCATTTGTAAGGGAATTGGCAGGGATGATATACATTCACTGGTAGATGAACTCTATGACAATTACGAGGCTTACACAAACCTTTAACAGAAAGGATTAACATATGGAATCTAAATTCACAGCGATGGCCAATGACGTCCTTAAGCTGGCCAAGAAGACAGCAAGGACACTTAAACTTAATTATGTGGGAACAGAGCACATCCTCATGGGACTTATCTTAGAGGACGGCTGTGTGGCATCCAGGATCCTCATCGACAACGGTATCGATGAGAACAGGATGATGGACATGATAAGAGATCTTATCGTTCCCGATAGCAATGTCAGGACCCTTGATAGGGACGGCTTCTCACCAAGAGCTGAGAAGGTCCTTGAGGAGGCTCACAAGCTGGCAGAGCGTTTCCATGCAGACAAGACAGGAACAGAGCATATTCTTCTTGCCCTTATCAAAGAGGGAGAGAACGTAGCTGTAAGGCTTATCAGCACTCTCAATGTACCTGCTCAGAAGATTTATGCTGAGACCCTTGCTGCCATGGGCGAGGATCCCAATATTGTAAAAGAGGACCTTGGCAAGAAGGCAATTGCACAGAAGACCGGCAAGAAGGCATCAATCCTGGCTCAGTACAGTAGAGACATGACAGCACTTGCCACCGAAGGCAAGCTCGATCCTGTTATCGGAAGAGAGAGGGAGATCAAGAGAGTGATCCAGATCCTCTCAAGAAGAACCAAGAACAATCCATGCCTTATCGGTGAACCCGGTGTAGGTAAGACTGCAGTTGTAGAGGGACTTGCCCAGAGAATTGCTTCAGGCGATGTTCCGCTTACAGTACAGAACAAGAGACTTGTGACCCTGGATCTTTCAGGTATGATCGCAGGTTCCAAATACAGAGGTGAGTTCGAGGAGAGGATCAAGAAGGTCATCAAGGAAGTTGCAGATGATGGCAATATCATCCTTTTTGTAGATGAGATGCACACTCTTATCGGTGCCGGTGGCGCAGAGGGCGCTATCGATGCTTCCAACATCCTTAAGCCGTCTCTTGCAAGAGGCGAGATCCAGATGATCGGTGCAACAACCATCACTGAGTACCGCAAGTATGTTGAGAAGGATGCGGCTCTTGAGAGACGTTTTCAACCTGTTAACGTTGACGAACCCGACAAGGAAGAGGCTACAGAGATTCTTAAGGGAATCGTGAGCAAATATGAGGAGCACCACAAGGTTACCATAACACCTGAAGCCATAAAGGCTGCAGTTGAGCTCTCAGAGAGATATATCAATGACAGAAATCTTCCGGATAAAGCCATTGACCTTATTGATGAGGCAGCTTCAGCTGTAAGACTTCGTACTATGGGCGTTTCCTCTAAGGTTAAGGATATCGATGACAGCATCAAGAGCCTGGATCTTGAGATTGAGTCAGCGCTTAAGAACTCAGACTATGTACTTGCCGGAGAACTTAATAAGAGACAGAAAGCTCTTATTTCCAAGCTTTCAAGAGTAAAGGCAGCTGAGAGGAGAAAAGAACTTTCTTCAGGCTTCATTGTAAATGAAAATGATATAGCGGAAGTAGTTGCAGAGTGGACAAGGATTCCCGTTAAGAAGATCGCTGAGAAGGAATCAGAGAAACTTCTTAAGCTTGAGTCAGTTCTTCATAAGAGAGTTATCGGACAGGATGATGCGGTTAAGGCTGTTTCCAAGGCAATCAGAAGAGGAAGAGTGGGACTTCAGGATCCAAACAGACCTATTGGTTCATTCCTGTTCCTTGGACCTACCGGTGTAGGTAAGACAGAGCTTTCCAAGGCACTTGCTGAGGCTATGTTCGGAGATGAGAATGCTCTTATCAGAGTTGATATGTCGGAGTACATGGAAGGTCATTCCGTTTCCAAGATGATAGGTTCACCTCCGGGATATGTAGGATATGATGAGGGTGGACAGCTTAGTGAGAAAGTCAGAAGACATCCCTATTCTGTTATTCTTTTTGACGAGATTGAGAAGGCTCATCCGGACATATTTAACGTGCTCTTGCAGGTACTTGATGACGGACATATCACAGATGCCAAGGGCAGAAAAGTCAGCTTCAAGAATACGATCCTTATCATGACTTCCAACGTTGGAGCACAGAAGATTGTAGATCCCAAGAAGCTTGGATTCGGCGCAGGAGATGATGCCAAGAAGGATTACGAGGATATGAAGTCCGGAGTTATGGAGGAAGTTAAGAAGCTCTTTAAGCCGGAGTTTATCAACCGTATTGACGAGATCATGGTATTCCATACTCTAAATGAGAAGGAGATGATGGATATTGTTACTCTCCTTTCAGGTAATCTTGCTAAGAGATGCAAGGCTCAGATGGATATCAGCCTTACGGTTTCACCTTCAGTTAAGAAGTATCTTATCGAGAAGCATTCCGATGCCAAGATGGGTGCAAGACCTCTTAAGAGAGCAATACAGTCCGATATTGAGGATGCTATGGCTGAGGAACTTCTAAGGGGCAACATTAAGGCTGGAGATCAGGTTACTGTAGGTCTTAAGGATAAGAAGATTGTATTTACCACAGCGGATGGTAAAAAGACTTCCGTTAAGAAGGTAAATGTTAAGACCACTAAGCCAAAGAGTGCTTCCAGGACCAAGAGCGCTGTGACAACCAAGAAGCCTGCAAAGAAGGCTTCAACAACCCGTAAAACTACAAAAACTTCCAAAAATAAGAAAAAGTAATAAAAAATTCATTTGAAGATAGGTTGACTTGAATTATAATGTAAGTAACTAAATACATGTTTTTTTCAGGAGGGTTAATATGGCTGTCGTAGAGCAGTTAATTCGCGCTGAGAGCGACGGAAGCATCAGTTTTGGTAACTATGAGCTTCCCGAGAAAAAGAAGCTTGAGAACTTCGAGCACAACGGAGATATCCTCAAGGTTAAGACATTTAAGGATATTACTAAGCTCGAGTGCAACGAGAACTTTGTTTATGAATCTGTTCCGGGCACAGCAGTCACAGGCTTTAAGGAGTCCGACGGAGGTGTAGAATTCACCGTTGAGGGCGTTAATGATGCCCAGATTACCTTGGGACTTCTTGAGAGTACGGAGTACAGCGTGTTGGTAAACGGAGCCGCCATTGGCAAGATGAGCACTAACGTGGGTGGTAAGCTCAACTTTAGTGTTGAATTGTCCGAAGGAAGTTCTATCAAAGTTAAGGTTGAAAAATAAAATAAAGTCAAATGGCCGAGGGCTTTTCGGGATACCGGAAAAGCCCTCGACGTTTATGGGAGGATATATATGGCAACTAAGATAAAGACCATATTTTATTGCCAGAGCTGCGGATACGAGTCATCTAAGTGGATGGGGCAGTGTCCGGGGTGCAAAGAATGGAATACTTTTGTTGAGGAGACGGTTAAACCTGCGGCTAAGAGCAGGGGAGCGGTTTCATCTTCAGGAAGAATGATCTCGGGAGCTTTGGAAGCGCCCAAATCACTTTCTGAGATAGTGATAGATGAGGAAGAGAGAGCAGATACTCATATCGGTGAGCTCAACAGAGTTCTTGGAGGAGGCCTTGTAAGGGGCTCCATGATACTTGTAGGCGGAGATCCCGGTATAGGTAAATCCACACTTCTTTTGCAGGTTGCCGGCAATCTTTCAGGAGATAAAAAGAATATATTATATATTTCAGGTGAGGAATCACTTAAGCAGATCAAGCTTCGCGCCAACAGAATAGGAGAGTTTTCAGAAACTCTTAAGTTTATGTGCGAGACCAATCTTTCTGTGATAGAGGATACCATCACCTCAGTAAAGCCGGAGATCATCATAATTGATTCAATACAGACGATGTTCAATGAAGCGGTATCTTCTGCACCTGGAAGCGTCTCGCAGGTCAGGGAATCAACGGCAGTGCTTCTGCGGATTGCCAAGAGCCTTAATATCACTGTGTTTATAGTGGGTCACGTGACCAAGGAAGGTCAGGTGGCAGGTCCCAGAGTTCTTGAGCATATGGTTGATACGGTGCTTTATTTTGAGGGTGACAGACATGCATCCTACAGGATTTTAAGAGCGGTCAAGAATCGTTTTGGTTCAACTAATGAGATAGGCGTTTTTGAGATGGCAGAGAAAGGGCTTATGGAGGTCAAGAATCCTTCTGAGTTTATGCTTGAAGGAAGACCTGAGAATTCCAGCGGCTCTATAGTGACCTGTTCTGTTGAAGGTACGAGACCGATACTGATCGAGCTTCAGGCGCTGGTATGTAGGAGTAATTTTGGATTTCCAAGGCGTCAGGCCAACGGTACGGATTATAACAGAGTAAACCTCCTTATGGCAGTCCTTGAGAAGAGGATAGGCTTGCAGATGGGGGATTATGATGCTTACATCAATCTTGCAGGTGGAATGAAGATAGCAGAGCCTTCCCTTGATCTTGGAATCTGCATGGCAATTATCTCAAGTTTCAAGAACAAACCCATAAGTGATGACATGATAGCCTTCGGAGAAGTGGGACTTTCCGGAGAAGTAAGAGCTGTGAACATGGCAGATCAAAGAGTACAGGAAGCCCAAAAGCTCGGCTTTAAGACCTGTATAGTTCCCAAAGCTCTTAGCGAAAAGCTAAGAAAAAGCCACCCCGATATAAACATAATAGGAGTGGCTTCAGTAGCCGATGCCATGAACTATATTTAAATAACATAACCTCCCCGCGGCGCGCGCGCCGCGGGGAGGTTTAATTATTTAGCATATTTTTTGCGGGTTAGTACGGCTATTGCTGCCAAAGCCGCTGCTATGATGATAACTCTTTTGGCTATGTCTGTTTCATCGCCTGTCTGTCCCATTCTGGGGAGCTGCTTAGTTGCTCCGAGAACGGTTACCTGAGCATCAGTCTCTTCCATGTTGTTGATAACTATGGTGTGGCCTATACCGGAGATAGAAGCGGTTGCGTTTGCTGTTTTATCTGAGTGATCGCTCTCCGGAGTGTAAGTTCCGTCATTTACAAGTTCAAGCTTACCGTCTACGCATTTAACGTTGTAGAGGTGCGTCACATCTTTGCCGTTCTCATCAACGATCATAAAAGAAGTGATTTCATTTTTGGATGAACCTATAACGCTCTGGCTTCCGTTTATAACGACATTCTTGAGCTTATGGCCTTCCATAAGGGAACCGGATGTAATCTCAACTTTATCATTTGTGATAGTGGAGCCATCGTAGTTCTTTACAGTAGTACCGGCTTCAAGAGTGATGTTTCTCTGTTTGACGTTAAGCTTTGCAGTAGTAGGCTTCTGCTGCATTATAACTCCGGAAGGAAGAGAGACGAATTGTCCGTCTTTTTCGTATTTAACTACGATATCTTCCGGTGCGATTTCTTTACCGTTAAAGATAAAAGGAATCGTGTAAGTCTTTATCTCGGATGCAACAACATAAGCTGCGTCAATATTTACCCAGTATCTGACGCCATTGTTGGAAAAGAATGTTCCCTCGCCATTGGCGGCAGCGCTTGCTTCTACAGTAACCAGCTCTCCGAGAGCATTGAATATATTGCGGAATGTAGGAGCTTTGTTATCAAGGTCTTTTACTTCAATATGGAAACCGCCAATGATATGCTCTTTGCCGTCATATTCTATCTCGGTGTCCTCACATGTTGTATATATCTCGATGGAAACGTTGGGATAATCGCCAACCGGTTCCTGAATTTCTTCAATGACTTCTTTGTTTCTTATAACGCCGTCTACATGTACGCCGGAATTTGTAGAAACAAACTTTTTGACGTACCAAACTACGTACTGTGTTTCGGGGTCAAATGTCGGAACAACTTCTTTAATGTCTTCTGCACTTGGATAGTGGTGAAGAGAATTAAGCACTGCGTTGTTGGCAGTAAAATTATCACCTGCAAGGTCTTTATCCGATCCGGTGCTGTCAACAACCGTATCATAAGAAGCGATCGCTCTTTCTATAGTGATACCACTGCTGTACCCCTCGGTAGGATGACCATTTGGCTCTTCCGGGATATCGGCATCCACGCCGTTAATTATATAGAAGTTGGCGGGATAATATATGGTCCAAAAACCGTTCCAGTAACCGGGATAAGGCATCTTGTAAGGTACGGAAGTTTTATCTTCTGTTATGGGAATGTCCGAAGCAGGAGTTATCGGCTCTGCGGCGACGCTCTCATTTGGAATTGCCGTTACAGTCTCCGAATTTGATGGAACTTCCGGCTTTACAACTTCTTCCTTGGGTTCAATGACCGGATTACCGGCAGGAACAGGATCAGTACCGGGAACGGGTTCATTACCCGGAGTAGTAGAAGGATCGGCATTGGTGTTATCGCTATTTACTGAAGTATCACCTTTACCGGCGGAATCTTCCTCTTCGATATCTGTATTTGGTTTTGGTGTATCCTTTTCTGTTGTGGGATTTGTGACTGTAGGATCAGAAAGGTCATCGGAATCTAAATCATCTTGTTCCAATTCCTCATCTATGACTGGAACCTCTGCGTATGCTGTGATAGGCATAAAAAGAACTGTCGATAAGCTAAAAAACAAGGTGAAAGCCATCAGCAGCGCGAGGGTTTTGCACTTTCTTTGTATCATAAAACTACTCCAAAACAATAATCAAAAAATCAATAATTCGCACACACTTAGTTATAATAACACAAAAACTAAACTTTTTGTAAATAATGTCGATAAAAAGTATGTAGAAATTCTAAAGAGGGGTAAATCTGTGCGTATGAAGAAAATTATCAGATCTGCAATGGCCGTATTTTCGGTAGTAGCATTTATATTCTTTGTTTTATTTTCCGAGGTGTGTTCTTTGGAGGTTCATGCTGCGGATGATCCTTATACAGCTTTATCTAAGGGCACTACCGTTTATAACGGAGTGGACTACAAATCTGAATACAATCCACTTTTTTATTATCTTAATTATTCCGACCTAAGGCAGGCTTTTGGTACTGATGCCAACAAACTTGTTGAGCACTGGGTTCTTTTTGGTAAAAAAGAGAAGAGAGTTGCCAACAGACTCATTGGAGACAGCTCGGAATTCGTTGTTCCTACGGGAGATGAGGGAGTTGTGATAATTCCCAAGACCAAGCATGATAACGGAGGAATGACCTACGCTCAGGAGATACAGGCAAGAAGTATTGCCAAGCAGATTGCGGACGCTATTAACAAGGCGGCTGAAGAATCTGATACATCCAAGAGCAGTAGTTCTTCATCCAAATCATCCAAATCTACCAAGTCCAAGACTAAGGAGATAAAAGAAATTGAGAAGGTTGCATACGCTGCAGGAATCGTTAAAGCGTACTGCGACCGCGGAACATATACAACAAACGGTAAGATTTACAGAACTGCATACGGCGTGTTTATAGGAGGAGAATACTCCTGCGCAGGCTCAACAAGAGCCTTGGGACTTATACTTGATTATCTTGGAATCAATTGGGTTCACATCAATATCAACAGCTGGGATGACCAGTGGTGTCAGGTTATAGTTGATGGCAAAGAAGGCTACGGAGATCCGATGATATCTGCAGCGGGATACGGCAAGCACCCCAATGAGGGCGGCAATCCAAAGGATGCGGTTTCATATGCAAAGATAAGATATAAATTTGAAGTGGCAACACAAAGACCTAAGGTTACACAGTAAAGGAAGCTATGACAGTTAGATTTTTTGACAGTAAAAAAAGAATAATGGTAAGGGTTATCACTGCAGTTCTTGCGATAGCTCTTTTGACAGGGACATATTCTGTAAGTGCAATGGCAGCCGGGCTTACCCAAATAGATGCTTCAACTTTCAGAAAGACTCCGGACGTAACGACTGTTCATATAGGGAGCGATGTTACGGATATAACTCCCGGCGCATTTAAGTGCCTTATGAAACTTAAGTCCATAACTGTTAGCGAGAACAATCCGTTTTATGCATCTTACAGTAATTGCCTGTACAACAAGGATATGACCGAGCTTTTATGTTTTCCTCCCGGACTTGACGGGGCTATGATCCCTTCTTCCGTAACTTCGATCGGAGAATATGCGTTAACAGGCGTTGGAGGCAAGCTTAAGGACGATATAAGAGCCGTTATCAAGAATCAGGCAGATGCTAATCTTAAATTGGAAGATGTTCCCGGCGCTCATTTCATTCATACCAAGTACGGTGTTAAGTGGAGAGAAGCCGATGGAACGTATACGGAACCTGATACTGAGTTAAAAAAGCTGGTGGCATCTGTAATAGAGGCTTGTACCAGTGAAAATATGACTCAGAGTATTCAGCTTGAGAATTGTTTTAATTATCTTGTGGGCTTATCTTCCTATGAAAGAGATAACGAAGTGCCTGTAGGAAACTGGACAGGTGCTTATGCAAAAGATATGTTGCTGGAGGGCAAGGGAAACTGCTATAAGTATGCAGCGGCGTTTGCCTATATAGCAAAGGGACTTGGCTATGACGCCAAGGTATGTACGGGAACTGTTTTATCATCCCTTGGCGGTAAAACACCTCATTCCTGGACTGAAGTAAAGGTAAATGAAACCTGGTACATTTTTGATGCCGAGATGCAGGATGCTAAAGGCAGCGGATATTATAAGCAGACTTACTCAAGTTATCCAGCTAAGCCGCTTGAGAAGGAAGCTGCGCTTTCGGTAAACTATTAAAGGTAAGGACGTTTTAAACAGTCGACCTTATTGGCCATGGAAGGAGCCATATTATGAGAAGAGTATTAGGAATAGCAGTTGTATTTTTGGGAGCTTTGGTATGTGTTCTGACTTTTAGTTTCCTGCTTTGCACAACTGTTCCCGGTTACAGAAACATTATATCTTCAGCAGTTGCAAGTGATTCAGCGTTTCCCACTGTAGAAGTCAGTGAGGGCGTGACCGTGGTAAAAGACAATTCCGATTTTAAGCTTATCGGAAAGAATGCCGGAAGTAAAAAAGAGTCGGTAGTTGCAAAAGAGGATAATGATGATGCGGCTACAACTTCAAGAAAGGCTGCTGATGAGTATTTTGATAATCTGGCCAAAAAGAAAGCTGCAGAAGATAGCTATGATGAAGGAGACAGCTCTTTTGACAAGGAGCTTGTAGTCGTAGACAGAACCTACTACGAAGACTGCGGAACCGGTGAAGGCTACTGGGTTTTGACCTACTCGGACGGAAGCAAAAAAGTGGAATGATCAGTGCTTATTTTTGAATATAATCCCAAGCTCAGAAAACATGAGAGCTTGGGATTTTTATTTGCTGTGAAAAGTGTTTGATGATAAACTAAATGAGTTGTAATAAAATTTCAAAATAATTATTTGGAGCTTTTTGGAGAGTTTGATAATGAAAAAGATGTTATTGGCTATAGGGGTGATAACTCTGCTGATAGCTTTTGCAGTTACAGGCTGTCGTATTGGAAAAGAGGAAAAGCACAAATTCACGGAAGATAGAATAGAAGAAGTTGGGGAAGATATATGGGCTGATCTGTCTAAGGCGAAGGTTGGTGTATGCATATATCGCTTTTCGGATAATTATATGACGCTCTTTAGGAGAGAAATAGAGTCATATTTGGTGGGACTTGGATTTACCAAAGAGAACATTATGATAGTTGATTCCGCAGACAGCGAGGTTGTTCAGGACAGGCAGGTCAGAGCTTTTATCGATCAGGGAGTGGATGCTCTTATTATTAATCCTGTAGATCCGTCAGATGTAAGTGATATAACCAATCTGGCTGTTGAAGCAGATATTCCGCTCATATATATAAACAGAGAGCCTGAGGCGGAAGAGGAAGTCAGATGGGAAGACAATAAATGGGATGTCTCCTATGTAGGGTGTGACGCCAGACAATCCGGTACCATTCAGGGCAAGATCATCGCTGATCTTGGCATTGAGAATATCGATCTAAACGGCGATGGTGTTATTCAGTATATTATTGTTGAGGGCGATCCCGGTAATGCGGATACTCTGTATAGATCGGAGTATTGCATCAAGGCGCTTGACGACGCCGGACTTCAGAGTGAATGCGTCTTTAAGGGCTACGCCGACTGGGAGAGAGAAAAAGCTGAAGAACTTGTGTCGGAAGCGCTTAAAGGCGGCGTAGAAGCAGAGGTTATTTTCTGTAACAATGACGCCATGGCACTTGGAACACTTTCCGCTATAGAAAAAGCAGGCATGAGAGCCGGCAAAGACATTCAGATTGTTGGAGTAGATGCTCTTACAGATGTACTTATTGCTGTTCAGGAAGGGCAGATCGCGGGAACTGTTTTTAATAATTACATTCAGCAGTCACACTCAGCAGTTGATGCCTTGATCACATATCTTAGTAACGAAACTAACCCTCACTATATCGGATGTGATTATGTAGCTGTCACTCCGAGCAATGTGCAGACAATAATTGAGAGCCTTGCAAGATAATATGGAAGAGAAGCAGCATAAGCGAAGAGTTCATTATTCCGGGAAATATCCCAGAAAATTTGAAGAAAAATACAAAGAGCAAAATCCTGAGAAGTACGCCGATACGGTGGCGCATGTAATCTCTAAGGGTTCTACGCCTGCAGGAATGCATATCTCTATTATGGTAAAAGAGATTCTGGATGTGCTCAAGATTCAGCCCGGAGAGCAGGGACTTGACTGTACGCTAGGTTATGGCGGACATACAAGAAAGATGCTCGAGAAGTTGTGTGGTGGATCAGGTGGCAGTACGATTGGTTCCATTGAAGACAGTGTAAGACAGAACGCGACATGCATTTCCTCCGGCGGCGCAAAGTCCGGCTGCGTTTATGGTCTGGATGTGGATCCGATAGAGTCTGCCAAGACAGTTGAGAGATTAAGAAACGCCGGCTTTGGCTAGGATGTTTTTAAATTCAGACTTA
>JAEEGI010021695.1_pt1 | contig 12745 bp, 8 predicted proteins | sample 8958751 | NCBI WGS metagenome assembly JAEEGI01 (sample SAMN16246545, study PRJNA631951) | gut metagenome | biome: gut microbiome; feature: rumen; material: KS-attached | host: Bos | place: Iran: Karaj | collected 2018-10 | reverse complement strand
GTCGTAGCCTTCTTCGCCTGTGCGTACCTTGATGACGTTTTCCACGTCATAGACAAAGATCTTGCCGTCGCCGATGTGGCCGGTATAAAGCACCTTCTTTGCCGTTTCGATCACGGCGCGGACCGGCACCTTGCTGACCACGATCTCCACCTGCACCTTCGGCAGCAGCGTTGCTTCCACCTGCACGCCGCGGTAGTATTCGGGCTTGCCCTTCTGCACGCCGCAGCCGAGCACGTGCGATACCGTCATACCGGTGATGCCGATGGAAAGCATGGCGCTTTTGAGCGCTTCCAGCCGCGCCTCCTTGCAGACGATTTCGACCTTTGTCAGCTTCGGAATGCCTTCTTCAAAGCTCGGCAGCTTTTTGACCGGAACCGCCTCGGCGACCGGAATGTCGCCGCTGACGAGAATCGGCGTTTCGTCGGCGTCAATGGTTTCCGGCAGCATGGAGAAGCCGGCATAGGCGGAAGGCAGGCCGTGCTCCGTCCGGTCAAGGCCGACAAGCTCCTCTTCCTTGGAGGCGCGCAGCCCGACGAGCTTTTTGATCAGCAAAAACGTCAGCGTAATCGTCACCGCCGTCCAGGCGGCAACCGAAGCAAAGCCGAGCAGCTGCAGGCCGAGCAGCCTGAACCCGCCGCCATAGAACAGACCGGTCAAGGTCTTTCCGGCGGAATCGGCGATTGCATAGCCCGGCGCGGCGTCCGTGGCAAACAGACCGACGGCGAGCGTGCCCCAGATGCCGTTCATACAGTGGACGGCAACCGCGCCGACGGGGTCGTCGATGCGCAGCTTATAATCGAGCAGCCAGACGCCGAAGACCACCAGCAGACCCGCCACCGCGCCGATGCAGATTGCGCCGAACGCATCCGTCACGTCGCAGCCCGCGGTGATTGCCACCAGACCGGCAAGCGATGCGTTCAGGCACATGGAAACGTCCGGCTTGCCGTATTTCAGCCAGGTGAAAACCATACAGACCACCGTCGCAATCGACGGGGCGATGGTTGTTGTCAGAAAGATGGAACCGAGCTGCGGCGTGGTCGTTGCGGCGGCGCCGTTAAAGCCGTACCAGCCGAGCCAGAGGATGAACACGCCCAGCGCGCCGAGCGCGATGCTGTGGCCGGGAAACGCGTTGACCCTGGTCACCTTTCCGCCTGCGTCGCGGTTGAATTTGCCGATGCGCGGGCCGAGGATCTTTGCGCCGATCAGCGCCGAGATGCCGCCGACCATGTGGATGGCGCAGGAGCCGGCAAAATCGTGAAAGCCGAGCTGACTCAGCCAGCCGCCGCCCCAGATCCAGTGCGCTTCAATCGGATAAATCAGCGCTGAGATCACACCGGAATAGATGCAGTAGGACAAAAACTTTGTACGTTCCGCCATGGCGCCGGAAACAATGGTCGCCGTGGTGGCGCAGAACACAAGGTTGAACACGAACGAGGAAAAGTCGAAGCTGCCGTAGGCGGTGAACAGGTCAAAGCCGGGCTTGCCGATGAGGCCGAGCAGATCCTCCCCCATCAGCAGGCCGAAGCCGATCAAAATGAAAACCACCGTGCCGATGCAGAAATCCATCAGGTTCTTCATGATGATGTTGCCGGTGTTTTTGGCGCGGGTGAAGCCCGCCTCCACCATGGCAAACCCCGCCTGCATCCAGAACACAAGGGCTGCGCCGATTAAAAACCAGACGGCAAACACCTGATCGCCGACTGCCTGCTGAACCACTGTCACGATGTTGTCAGTCATACAGATCACCTCAAAAGGAATAACCGCCGACAAGGTTGTCATACGTCGGGGAAGTCAGACCCGGGAGAGAATCCCCCTGCCGGCGGTTATTGTCAAAAGTTATACCCCGAACAGCAGGTCGCCGTAGGTCGGGAACGGCCAGTCTTCCTTGGCCGTCATGGTTTCCGCTTTGTCGCAGCCTTCACGCAGCGCGTCCATGGCGGAGAGCAGCGCGTCACGGATGGCAAAGCCCTGCTCCGCCACGTCGTCGATCGCTCTGCACTTTGCCGTCACGGCTTCCAGCTCTGCCGTGCGCTGCGCAATTGTGTCGGTCAGTTCGCCGAGCGAAGCCAGCGTTTCGGTTTCATAGCCGCAGGCGGCGCCCGGCAGAACGGCCTTCTTCGCCGCCACAGCCGCGGCCAGTTTGCCGCAGTAGCCGCTGACGGCAGGCAGAATCTCCCTGCGCGCCATGTCGGCCATCGTGTTCGCCTCGATCAGCACGGCCTTGTTGTAGTTCTCCAGCGTGATCTCGTGGCGCGAACGCAGCTCCGCTTCGGTGAAGACCTTGTTGGAAATCAGCATCTCCATGTTCTTTTTGTCGAGCAGATGCGGAATCGCGTCGGGCGTGGTGCGCAGATTGCAAAGGCCGCGTTCTTCCGTCGCTTCCTTGATCCACGCGTCGTCATAGCCGTTGCCGTTGAACAGGATGCGCTTGTGATCCTTGATCGTCTTGCGGATCATCTCGTGCAGCGCCGTTTCAAAATCGTCGGCGGTCTCCAGCCGGTCGGCATAGATTCTGAGGCTTTCCGCCACGGCGGCGTTGAGCATGATGTTCGTGCAGGAAATGCTGTTGGCCGAGCCGAGCATCCGGAACTCAAACTTGTTGCCCGTGAAGGCGAACGGCGAGGTGCGGTTGCGGTCGGTCGCGTCCTTCTTGAATTTCGGCAGCGCATGAACGCCGAGACGCAGCGTTTCTTTTTCCGCGCCGCTGTAGGGCTCGTCCTTCTCGATCGCTTCCAATATCGCGGTCAGCTCGTCGCCGAGGAAGATCGACACCACGGCGGGCGGCGCTTCGTTGGCGCCCAGACGGTGGTCGTTGCCCGCGGTCGCTACGGCGATGCGCAAAAGATCCTGATAGTCGTCCACGGCCTTGATGACCGCGCAAAGGAAGAGCAGGAACTGCGCGTTCTCATAGGGCGTTTCGCCGGGCGAAAGCAGGTTCACGCCGGTGTCGGTGGCGATCGACCAGTTGTTGTGCTTGCCGCTGCCGTTGACGCCGGCAAACGGCTTTTCGTGCAGCAGGCAGACCAGGCCGTGCTTGAGCGCCACCTTCTGCATGATCTCCATCGTCAGTTGGTTGTGGTCGGCGGCCACGTTGGTGGAGGTATAGATCGGCGCCAGCTCGTGCTGCGAGGGGGCGACCTCGTTATGCTCCGTCTTGGCCAGGATGCCGAGCTTCCAGAGCTCTTCGTTCAGCTCTTCCATATAGGCCTGCACGCGCGGCTTGATGACGCCGAAGTAGTGGTCGTCCAGCTCCTGTCCCTTGGGCGCGGGCGCGCCGAACAGCGTGCGGCCGGTAAAAACGAGGTCCTTGCGCTGCTTATACAGCTCCCGGTCAATCAGGAAGTATTCCTGCTCGGGCCCGACGGAGGTCTTGACGCATTTGACGTCGGTGTTGCCGAAGAGCTTCAGAATGCGCATCGCCTGACGGTTGAGCGCCTGCATGGAGCGCAGCAGCGGCGTTTTCTTGTCGAGCGCTTCGCCGCCGTAGGCGCAGAACGCCGTGGGGATGCAGAGCGTTTTTCCTTTGATAAAGGCGTAGGAAGTCGGATCCCAGGCCGTGTAGCCGCGCGCTTCAAACGTGGCGCGCAGACCGCCCGAGGGGAACGACGAGGCGTCCGGTTCGCCCTGAATCAGCTCCTTGCCCGAAAACTCCATGATGACGCCGCCGTCCGGCGCGGGCGAAATGAAGCTGTCGTGCTTTTCGGCGGTGATGCCGGTCAGCGGCTGGAACCAGTGGGTGAAGTGGGTCGCGCCGTTTTTGACCGCCCATTCCTTCATTGCCGCCGCCACCGCGTTGGCGACGCTGGGATCGAGGCTGACGTTTTCGTCAATCGTGTGCCGCAGCGACTGATAGATCTTTGCGGGCAGCATCGCCTTCATCACGCGGTCGTCAAACACGAGCGAGCCAAAGGTTTCCGGGAGTTGTTTCATGATCAGGACTTCCTTTCCGTCTTAGAAATATGAGAGAACGGCGTCTTCACATCAGGTGCGAAAGACGCCGTTGCCTTTTCAAATAGAAAGCGAAGGTCTTTGAGCGGTTGCCCAAAGACCCCATTGCCTTTAGAAATGAAGCGGGGTCTTTGAGCGTTTTGCCCAAAGACCCCGTTGCCTTTTTGTGCATTATAACGCCGCAATTCGCAAATGTCAACCCCTTGCGCGAAAAAAAGCAAAAAATTTTTTGGGTTGACAAATGGAGCGCAGAGGACTATAATGCAAGCAATGAGCAACGGCGTTCGTTTTTGCGTACCTTCGCAAAACGGACGTCTTTCTTTATTCGGGGAGGTTGAAAAACATGAAGAAGGAAGGGCAGATCCGTATCCCTGCCGGGTGTGCCATTGCCGCTGTGATTTCAAAGGAAGGAAACCGCATGACCGGCAAAGCCATCATTGACGCCATGCGGCCGATGCACGCGCGCTCCAACGGGCTCGGCGGCGGCTTTGCCGCCTACGGCATCTATCCGCAGTACCGCGATTTTTACGCGTTCCATCTGTTTTTTGACAGCCGAACGGTGCGCAAGGAATGCGAAGCGTTTCTCAAAGAGCGGTTTGAGCTGGTGCATGCGGAAAGCATCCCCACGCGGCAGACGCCCGCCATTACGGACGCGCCCAAGATCTGGCGCTATTTTGCTTCGCCGCTGCAGTCCGCCGTCGCGGCCATGCAGGTGGACGAAAAGGAATACGTCATGCGCGCGGTCATGGAGATCAACACAAAGCTGTCCGGTTCCTATGTGTTTTCCAGCGGGAAAAACATGGGCTCGTTCAAGGCCGTCGGCTACCCCGAGGACGTCGGCGCGTTTTACCGGCTGGAGGAATATGAGGGCTATTGCTGGACGGCGCACGGCCGCTATCCGACCAACACCCCCGGCTGGTGGGGCGGCGCGCATCCGTTCTCGCTGCTCGATTATTCCGTGGTGCACAACGGCGAAATCTCCTCCTACGACGCGAACCGCCGCTTTATGGAAATGTTCGGCTACAAATGCACCCTGCAGACTGACACGGAGGTCATCACCTATATTCTGGACTATCTGGTGCGCCGGCAGGGTCTGACGCTGCAGGAGGCCGCCGCGGTGATTGCCGCGCCGTTCTGGAGCACCATTGAAGCAAAGAAGGACGCGCGCGAACGTGAAAGAGCCGCCTTCCTGCGCAAGGTGTTTCCAAGTCTTCTGATCACCGGCCCGTTTTCCATCGTGCTCGGCTTCTCCGGCGGCCTGATGGCGCTGAACGACCGGCTGAAGCTGCGCTCCATGGTCGTGGGTGAACAGGACGACAAGGTCTATATCGCCAGCGAGGAAGCCGCGATCCGCGTGATGGCGCCGGACGTGCAAAACGTCTGGGCGCCCGCCGGCGGTGAGCCGGTCATCGTCCGTGTGAAGGAGGGTGCGTATTGATGAATCCGTTGTATCTGACGCCGGAATTTGAAGTGATCCGCAACGAAAGCCGCTGCATTGCCTGCCGCGTCTGCGAGCGCCAGTGTGCCAACGAGGTGCATGCCTTTGACGAAACGCGCGGCGTGTTCCGCGTGGACGAAAGCAAATGCGTCAACTGCCAGCGGTGCGTCTCGCTTTGCCCGACCCATGCGCTGAAGATCGTGAAAAGCGACTGCCGCCTGCGCGAAAACGCCAACTGGCAAAACGACACGATCCGCGAAATCTATAAACAGGCAAACTCCGGCGGCGTGCTGCTGTCCTCCATGGGCAATCCGAAGCCGCTACCGGTCTATTGGGACAAGATTCTGATCAACGCCTCGCAGGTCACAAATCCCCCAATTGACCCGCTGCGCGAGCCGATGGAAACGCGCGTGTTCCTCGGCAAAAAGCCGGGCACAATGCGCCGCGACGCGCAGGGGAATCTGATCTGCGATCTGGACAAGCAGCTCGAGCTTGCCATGCCCGTGATGTTTTCCGCCATGAGCTACGGCTCCATCAGCTACAACGCGCACGCCTCGCTCGCCCGCGCAGCAACGGAGCTCGGCATCCTCTATAACACCGGCGAGGGCGGTCTGCATGAAGACTTTTATCCATACGGCGAACACACGATTGTCCAGGTTGCTTCGGGGCGCTTCGGCGTACATGAGGACTATCTCAACGCCGGCGCGGCCATCGAGATTAAGATGGGCCAGGGCGCAAAGCCCGGCATCGGCGGCCACCTGCCCGGGGCCAAAATTGTCGGCGACGTTTCGCGCACGCGGATGATCCCCGAGGGCACCGACGCCATCTCCCCCGCCCCGCACCACGACATCTATTCCATCGAAGATCTGCGGCAGCTGGTTTATTCTTTGAAAGAGGCAACGAATTATACAAAGCCGGTCATCGTCAAGGTGGCGGCCGTCCATAACATTGCGGCCATCGCCAGCGGCATTGCGCGCTCCGGCGCAGACATCATCGCCATCGACGGCTTTCGCGGCGGCACCGGCGCGGCGCCGACCCGCATCCGCGACAACGTGGGCATCCCGATCGAGCTTGCTTTGGCCGCGGTCGATCAGCGTCTGCGGGACGAGGGCATCCGCAACGACGTTTCGCTGGTCGTGGGCGGCAGCATCCGTTCGGCGGCGGACGTGGTCAAGGCCGTGGCGCTCGGCGCCGACGCCTGCTATATCGCCACAGCGGCGCTGCTGGCGCTGGGCTGCCACCTGTGCCGCACCTGCCAGAGCGGCAAATGCAACTGGGGCATCGCCACGCAGCGCCCGGACCTTGTGAAACGCCTGAACCCCGAAAACGGTACAAGGCGGCTGGTCAATCTGATGACCGCCTGGCAGCATGAGATCAAAGAAATCATGGGCGGCATGGGGATTAACTCCATTGAAGCATTGCGCGGCAACCGGCTGATGCTGCGCGGCGTCGGTCTGAACGAAACGGAGCTGAACATCCTCGGCATCGCCCACGCCGGCAGATAAGGAGGCGCAGAGATGAAAAGAGTTTATGTGAACGAAGCGTGGTGCCTCGGCTGCCATCTGTGCGAATACAACTGCGCTTTTGCAAATTCCGGCGAAGCGGATATGGCGTTTGCGCTGAAGGGTAAGCCCCTGTATCCGCGCATCCATATTGAAGAGGGCGACAAGATCTGCTATGCGGTTTCCTGCCGCCACTGCACCGATCCGCTCTGTGTCAAAAGCTGCATCGCCGCGGCGCTGCAGGTCAAAGACGGCGTCATTACGGTCGATCAGAGCCGCTGTGTGGGGTGTCTGACCTGCGTGCTGGTCTGTCCCTACGGGGCGCTGGCGCCGAACGAAAACGGCGTGATGCAGAAATGCGAGCTTTGTCTGCAAAATGCCTGCGGCGCGCCCGCCTGCGTGCAGGGCTGTCCGAATCAGGCCATCGTCTATGAAGAAAGGAGCGCCGCCGAATGAAGCAGTATGTCATTCTCGGAAACGGCGTTGCCGCCGCACACTGCATCGAGGGCATCCGGAGCGTGGACAAGGCAACGCCCATCACCGTGGTTTCCGCGGAAAACCATCCGGTCTATTGCCGCCCGCTGATCTCCTATTATCTGGAAGACAAGGCCGACCCGGCGCGGATGAATTACCGGCCGGAAGGCTTTTACCGGGAAAACGGCTGCACCGTGCTTTACGGAAAAACAGCCAAAGCCATTGACCCGGCACAAAAAACGGTTATCCTGGATGACGGCGAATCGTTGCCTTATACCGCCCTTTGTGTGGCAACAGGATCGTCTCCGTTCGTGCCGCCGGCCGAAGGGCTGGACAGCGTGGAACAGAAATTCACGTTTCTGACGCTGGATGACGCGGCTGCGCTGAAACGGGCAGCCAAAAAACAATGTCACGCGCTGATCGTCGGCGCCGGCCTCATCGGCCTGAAATGCGCCGAAGGGCTGCGCCCGCTGGTTTGGGACATCACGGTCTGCGATCTGGCGAATCGTGTGCTGTCGAGCATTCTGGACAACGACTGCGCCTCACGGATCCAGGCACAGCTGGAGCAGCACGGCGTCCGCTTTTTGCTGGGCGACACCGTTCAGCGCTATGAAAAAAACACCGCTTTCATGAAAAGCGGCAAAACGGTTGCGTTCGATCTGCTGGTGCTTGCCGTCGGCGTGCGCGCCAACACGGCGCTCGTGAAAGCCTGCGGCGGCAAAACCGAGCGCGGCATTCTGGTGGACGAGCGGATGCAGACGTCGCTGCCGGACATCTACGCCGCCGGCGACTGCACACAGGGCACGGACGCCTCCACCGGGCAGCAAAGGGTGTTGGCAATCCTGCCGAACGCCGCGCTGCAGGGGCGCTGCGCCGGCATCAATATGGCGGGCGGCAACGCGGTATTCGACAACGCGATCCCGATGAACGCAATCGGCTTTTTCGGTCTGCACGCGCTCAGCGCCGGCAGCGACTGCGGCGGCGAAACGTATGAAGAAAACGACGAAAAGCATCTGAAGCGCCTCTATTGCAAGGACAACCGTTTGACCGGTTTCATGCTGATCGGCGACACTGCGCGGGCGGGCATCTATACCTCCCTGATCCGCGAAAAGACGCCGCTTGATTCCCTCGATTTTGAACGGCTCAAGCAAACCCCGACCACGACGGCGTTTTCGAAGCAGGAACGCAGACACAAGTTTGGAGGTGCGGTCTGATGGAGAGAATCAATGCATCCGGGCTGGATTTCAAAGCGCTGAACGAAAAGCTGCGGCAAAGCGAAACGGACTGCGCCATGGAGAATTGCTGCGGTCAGCGCTTTCTGGCCGCGGGCATGACGGACGTCAGGCTGACGATCGACGGCGTGCCGGGCAACGCGCTCGGGGCCTATCTGAACGGCGCAGAAATCACGGTGAACGGCAACGCGCAGGACGCGGTGGGCGACACGATGAACGCCGGACGGATCGTCATCCGCGGCAGTGTCGGCGACGCGGTGGGCTATGCGATGCGCGGCGGCGAAATCTTTGTGCGGCAAAACGCGGGCTACCGCGCGGGCATCCACATGAAAGCCTATCGCGACAAGGTGCCTTCTCTGGTGATCGGCGGACGGACGGGCAGCTTTCTGGGCGAATATCAGGCCGGCGGCCGCATTGTGGTGCTTGGTCTGCACACCGACGGCAAGCCCATCGTCGGCAACTTCCCCTGCACGGGGCTGCACGGCGGAAAGGTGTATTTACGCGGCGATCTTCGCGGCGTCCGCTTCCCGCCGCAGGTGAACGTGACGCCTGCTTCCGCGGAAGACCTTGCTGAAATTGAACCATTGGTGCAAACGTTCTGCGCGCTTTTTGCGCTGGATGCGGCAGCAATACTTGACGCGCCCTTCACCGTTGTGACGCCCGACCAAGAAAATCCGTTCCGGCAGATGTATGTTGCAAACTGAAAAGAAACACGGCAGGCAGAGCCGCAATCACAGCCGAAACGATATTGCCTTTTCCCTTTGTTATCACGCTCTGCTTTATCGAAACGAAAAAACAGCCCCTTCGTCCGCGGCAAAAGGGCTGCTGCATACAGGGAACAAGGCGATCCCTCCCCATCGCAGGGAAGGACCGCCTTGTTTTTTTATATCTGTGTCGCTGTGCGCTCAATACGTGCTGCTCATATCCCCCTGCACCTGTTCGTTCACGGTTTTGACGAAGGTGGAGTTTTTGATGCGCTCCTGCAGCAGGTCATAGTACCGGTCTTCGTCGAAGGGAATGGTCACGGTCTCGCCGAGCCACGACGACAGGAACGCCGCGTTGGAGATCGTCAGGCCGCGGATGCCCTCTTCGCCGGCGGCCACCAGCGGTTCGCCGCGCAGAATATGCGCCGCAAAGGCGTTGAGCACGCCCGGGTGCTGCGGGTTCTGCCCGTCGGTTTCCACCTTCCGCCAGGCGCCCTTGGGCTTGCTGAAGCCGTCGGCCGCGGTCTTGATGTATTCCTGCGTGCCGGTTTCCAGCTCATAGACCCAGACGTCATAGGCGCCGGTGCGCGTATCGTTTTCGCAAAGGATCTTGGCCTTGTCGAGCGTAATTTCCAGCCGGTTGGTGCCCGGGCAGTCGCCCGTGGAGGTGATGAAGGTGCCGGTGGCGCCGTTCGGGTAGGTCGCGTAGATCGTCACGTCGTCCTCCACCTCAATGTCGTGCCACTTGCCCACGTGGCAGAACGCGCGGATCGTTTCGGGCATGCCGCAGATCCACTGCCACAGATCGAGCTGGTGGGGGCACTGGTTGAGCATGACGCCGCCGCCCTCGCCCGACCAGGTGGCGCGCCAGCCGCCGGAATTGTAATACTGCTGGGTACGGAACCAGTCGGTGATAATCCAGCTCACGCGGCGCATCTCACCGTAGACGCCGCTTTGCACCATCTCGTGCACGGCGCGGTAGACGCAGTTGGTCCGTTGGTTGAACATGATAGCATAGGTTGCCTTGCTCTGCTTTGCGACGTCGATCAGCTCGCGCACCTGTTTCGTATAGACACCGGCGGGCTTTTCGCTCATCACGTGAACGCCCTTCTGAAGCGCGTAGATGGCGATGGGCGGGTGGAAGTAGTGCGGCGTGGCAATCAGCACCGCGTCGCACAGGCCGCTGTCGATCAGCGCTTCCGCGGTGGGGAAGCAGACCACGTCGGGCAGCAGCTCCTTTGCCTTGTCGAACTTTTTCGGGTCAATGTCCGCCACACAGGTGATTGCGATCTCGGGCATTTTGCCCTTGACCGCGTTGTTGATATGGCCGAGCCCCATGTTGCCCACGCCGATGATGCCGAGTCTGACTGTGTTTGCCATAAGCTTACCTCCGTTTTTCGGGGATTGGGATTGATTCCATTATAGCGCGGCGGCGGGAATTGTCAAGCCTGCCGCGGGGTCTGAAACGTGATTGTCAGCGGGTCGCCCGCCTTGCGCCAGCTGTTGAGCGGCAGAATGCGCACCGTGTAGGTCCTGCCGGGCTGCAGGTGCTCAAAGGTGTGCGACAGCGTCTGCGGCATCGGCTCAAAGTAATACTCGCTGTAGAGCTCTTTCTTCTGCAGCGTCTGCCGGGGCTGCGCGGCGTCGCAAAGCAGCAGCCGGTAGCCGTAGACGCAGACCGGGCTGCCCGCCTGCGGAAACGTCACCTTTGCGGCGCTTTCCGTCACGTCGGAAACAACGGCTTTCGCGTCGGGCGCGAACTGCGGCGCGGGGTCGGTCTTTTTGCGCGCGCCGGTGTAGGCGTAGGTGCTGCGGTCGCGCGGGTTTTCGATGAAATAGACCAGCTGGCGCGACGGGTCGCCGGGGTCGCGGAAGAAGGCGTGGGTCAGAATGTTATAGGGCTGCACGCGCACGCGGTTCTGCATGTCGACCTCCACGATCAGATACTGCGCGGCGTTGTCGCTGCCCGGCGGCACGGTGTCGTCGCCGATGTCGCGCTCCATCTCAAAGTAGTTCAGCGTGCCCGCGCCGAACGAGGTGTAGCGGCTTTGCCACACGGTGAACGGGTGGTTGACCGGGCCGTGGGAATGGCCGGAAAAGTTGATCACCTGCGGGAACCGGGCGAAGAGCGGGTGCATCAGAACGCTCATCTGGGTGTACCAGCTGCGGCTGACGTAGACGCTCTTCCAGATATGGCCGTGCTGGAAGGTGAAGATCGGCTTGTTCGGGTCGTCCTTCTTTGCCTTCCGAAGCTCTTTTTGCAGCCAGATCAGCTGCTTCGGCGTGTGCCAGGTGTCGTTCGGCATTGGCGACAGGCCGATGAAGTGATAGCCGTCCACCACCTCGTGCTTGTCAAGCCGGTCGTCCAGGTTTTTGCGGTAGCCTTCAACGCCGGTGCCGCCGTAGTCGTGGTTACCCATCACGGTGATCACCTTCGTTTCGGGGCGCACGCTTTCGCGCAGCACGTCGTTCAGGATGTCATACTGCTCCTGCGCGCCCCAGTCGGTGTTGTCGCCCGAAAAGATCACGGCGTCCAGCGTCGGGTGATGCTTGTCCGCTGCGCTGCAGGCATAGGCGGTCGCAAACATGTCGCGCAGCCGCTCGGCGCAGACGGGGCGCTCCGCATTGATATGGACGTCGGTGACGGCCGCAAAGCGGAACACGGGCGTAAAGGAGCCGTCGATCAGCCGGCGCACACGCGCTTCGCGGCGCAGCTGTTCCTGTTTGCCGGGGGTTCTGCAGAACGCGTCGGCCACGGCGGTATAGAAATTGGTCTTTTGCTGTTTGGTCATGGTTCGCTCCCCTTATTGCGCGGAGAAGGAATGCTGCAGCGGATAGGTCATTTCACACAGCGGTTCGTCGTCCTCCCAGGTATCGCGGTACCATTCGCCGGTGACGAAGTTGCGTCCGCGGATCAGCACTTCGTTCTCATAGACCTCGACTTCGATCCCGACACCGGTGCCGCTGCCGTATTCGCGATCCTCGCTGCCGTAAAGCTCGGTCAGACGCGGCAGATAGATTTCGGGGAAGCCGTCGTAGTCGTGGAACGACCAGAAAAGGTGCAGCGGCATATGCGTGTGACCCACAAAGGCAAAAACGTCGTGCGCTTCGGCATAGGCGGCAAGCAGATCCACCAGCCGGTCGGTGGAAAGACCGGTCTCATCCTCGGCATAGTCCATGGGATAATGGGAGAACACGAACGCCGGCCTGCCGCTTTCGGCGGCCTTGGCCAGCACGTCCTCCAGCCACGCGATCTGCGCTTCGGTGGTCACGGTCTCGTCGTCATCCTGCAGCGCCTCGATGCCCAGCACGATGAAATAGCAGCCGTCAATCACTTCATAGTAATAGGGGTGCTCCAGCTGTTTGCCGAAATAGGCGGCTGTGTAATCGAGCCAGCGCTTTTCCAGCTTTCTGCCCTGCCCGTTTTCGTTGCCGAGGTCATGGTTG
>JAEEGI010021692.1_pt1 | contig 12746 bp, 15 predicted proteins | sample 8958751 | NCBI WGS metagenome assembly JAEEGI01 (sample SAMN16246545, study PRJNA631951) | gut metagenome | biome: gut microbiome; feature: rumen; material: KS-attached | host: Bos | place: Iran: Karaj | collected 2018-10 | reverse complement strand
GATGCGTTCTTTGGACACGGAAAAAAGTGAAAACCGCCGGATCGTCTTTACCCGGCAGATGCTCAAAGCGCTGATCATTCCCCTGATGCTCGAGCAGCTGCTGACGATCACCGTCGGTCTGGCCGACTCGCTGATGGTCTCGCGGGTCGGGCAGGCCTCGATTTCCGCCGTCAATCTCGTGGACCAGCTCAGCAACCTGATGATCCAGATCTTCGCCGGCATGGCGGCCGGCGGCGCGGCGGTCGCGGGGCAGTATCTGGGCAAAAAGATGACGGAGGATGCCCGGCGCTCCACGCATCATATGTTCCTGCTGCTGCTGGGCGTTTCCCTGACCATCACGGCCGTTCTCTACCTCTTCAGCGACGGCGTCCTTTCCCTGATCAACCGCAATCCGGATCCCGAGGTCATCCAGGCGACCCGAACCTACTATCTCATCGTCATGGCCTCGATCCCCTCCATCGCCCTGTACAACGGCGGCACCGCCGTCTTTAGGGCCATGAGCAAGTCCCGGGTCACCTTCAGGGTCTCCGTCCTGATGAACATCATCAACGTGACCGGCAACGCCGTCCTCATCTTCGGCTTCCATATGGACGTCGCCGGCGTCGCGATCCCGACGCTGGTGTCGCGTACGGTGGCGGCCGCCGTCATCCTGCTGCTGCTGGCAAAGCCCGACCTGACCTTGAGCCTGCGCAGCATCTTCCGCTTCCGCTATAACGGACAGATGATGCACAACATCCTGTATATCGGCGTGCCGAGCAGCGCCGAGAACGGCATGTTCCACCTGGGGCGCCTCGTGCTGGCCAGCCTGATCTCCAGCCTCGGCACGGTCTCGCAGGCCGCCAACGGGATCGCCAACACCCTGGGCGGCTTCCACCATTTCACCGGAACGGCCATCAATCTGGCGCTGGTGACGGTCATCAGCCAGTGCGTCGGCGCCGGCGCCTTCGACGATGCCCGCTACTACATGAAGAAGTTCCTGAAGATCACCTACCTCTGCATGGGCATCACCAACGCGCTCGAGCTGGCGCTGCTGCCGCTGATCATGAAGATCTACGCCTCCTCGCCGAACGTCGCGGACGAAACGGTCCGGCTTGCCACGATCCTCACGATCATTCACGGCGTGGCTTCCATGGTCGTCTGGGAACCGGCCTTCTGTTTTCCCGCCTTCCTGCGCGCGACCGGCGACGCCCGCTACACGATGCTGTTCAGCATGATCTCCATGTGGGCCGTCCGCGTGCTCTTCGCCTATATCTTTGGCATCACGCTCGGCTGGGGCGTTATCGGCGTCTGGCTGGCGCACTCCGTGCTGGACTGGATCGTCCGCTCCTTCTTCTTCTATATCCGCTACCGGAGCAACAAATGGGAGACCAAGGCCATCCGGACGTAAGGCCGCGCGTGCCTTTATCCTATATAAATACGCTTCTTTTCTTTTTATTTCGCTTTACATCCTTATATTTATGTGTTATACTCGTTCCGTAAGCGGTTCCGGCGGCGGGCGCGGGGTCTTCGCCGGCCGGAACGCGGAAGGAAGGACTTCTTATGCCACGGCGGAAAATAAACGAAGCGGTCTTTTCGGACAGCGGCCTGCCCGTCCTCTGCGGACGCATCCGCTATTTCCGGGAACAGCGCGGGATGGAGCAGAAGGAGCTCGCCGCGCGGATCGGCGTATCGGCCAACGCGGTCAGCAACTGGGAAAACGGCCGCGGGCGGCCGGATCTGAATCTCCTGCCGGCTCTCAGCAGGGCGCTGGACGCCGATCTGTACGAGCTCTTTGCCCTGCCGGCGCCCGACGATTTTACGGAGGAGGAACGGCAGCTGATCGGCTGCTGCCGCGCTCTTACGCCCGGCCACCGGCTGGCGGTCCGGCAGCTGGCGGAAACGCTCCGGCAGACCCAGAACGAAGCCGCGCGGCGGCCCGTCCGGCGGCTCACCTTCTACGGGCGGCCGCTTTCCGCCGGTCCCGGCGATCCCACGGAATTTGACGGCAAAGGAACGCCTATCCGGGTTTACGACTCCCGGCAGACCGCGCGCGCCGACTGCGTCTTCCGCGTCAACGGGGACAGCATGGAGCCGCGCTATCACAGCGGCGACCTGGTCCTGGTCTCCCGCATTCCGGACGCGCCGGCGCTCAAGTACGGCGAGGTCGGCGCCTTCATCGCCGGCAACGAGACCTACATCAAGGTCTGCGAAAAGGACGGCCTGCATTCGCTCAATCCGGCTTACGCCCCGCTCCGCTTCGGGGAAGGTACCGACGTATTCCTGATCGGACGGGTCACGGGCGTACTGAAGCCGGAGGACGTCGTGCCGGAGGAAGAACCGGCAAACTATCCGGCCGGAACGGAGGATGCGTAATGTGCTGCCGCTACTGGACCGAGGAATCCCCGGAGATCCGGGCGATCGTGGAGGAGATGAACCGCTCTCCTCTCGTTGAAAAATGGCAGAAGACCGTGGGGATCAAATGCAGCGGGGAGATCCGCCCCGCCGACGTGGTGCCGGTGATCGCACCGGACCGCAGAGGCCAGCGCGCCGTCTATCCCATGCGCTGGGGCTTCCGCGAAAAGACGCTGCTGATGAACGCGCGGGCGGAAAGCGCCGCGACGCGCCCCACCTTCCGGAAGGCCTGGGCCGGGCAGCGCTGCATCGTACCGGCCTCGTGGTACTTCGAGTGGGAGCATCTGACCGACGGCGCCGGCCGGAAAAAGACGGGCGCCCGCTACATGATCCAGCCGAAGGGCTCTCAGATGACCTGGCTGGGCGGCCTGTACCGGATCGAGGACGGCCTGCCCGTGTTCGTGATCCTGACCCGGGAGGCGTCGGCGGATATCCGTTTTATCCACGACCGGATGCCTCTTATCCTGCCGGAGCATTTGATCGGGGAGTGGATCCGCCCGGACGGGGATCCGGAGGCGCTGCTTGCGGCGGCCCTGACGGAAATGAATTTCGAGAGATCCGCCGAAGTTTCGGCGTGAACGGATAAATAAATAAGGGAGCATCAGACGGGGGTTATGATGATGAAAGCATGGAAAGATTCTACATCTGCATCGATCTTAAATCCTTTTACGCCTCCGTGGAATGCGTCCACCGGGGGCTGGACCCCCTGCAGACAAATCTGCTGGTCGCGGACGAGACCCGCTCGGATCAGACCATCTGCCTGGCGGTCTCGCCGCCCTTAAAAGCCATCGGCGTGCCGGCCCGGCCGCGCCTCTTCGAGGCAAAGCGGGCCATCCGGCAATATGAAGCGGCGTACCGCACGAAGGTGAAATACATCGTGGCCGTCCCGCGCATGGCGGAATACGAGCGCGTCTCCGCCCTGATCTATTCCGTCTATCTTCGCTACGTTTCGCCGCAGGACGTCCACATCTATTCCATCGACGAGTGCTTCATCGACTGCACGCCCTATCTTCACTTCTACCGGGAGGAAGCCGCCCAGAAAGGCGTCCATCCCGCGCATCTGCTTGCCATGACCATGATCCGGGACGTCTTAAAGACCACCGGCATCACCGCGACCGTGGGGATCGGCACCAATCTGTATTTAGCCAAGATAGCCATGGATATCGTCGCCAAGAAGCGTCCCGCCGACCGGGACGGCGTCCGCATCGCCGAACTGAACGAAGAATCCTACAAATATCTGCTCTGGGACCATAAGCCGCTGACGGATTTCTGGCAGATCGGGCCGGGCACGGCCCGGCGCCTGATGAACGCGCACATGCAGACGATGGGCGAGGTCGCCCGCCGCAGCCTCTGGGACGAGGAGTTCTTCTATAAGACCTTCGGGATCGACGGCGAGATCCTGATCGACCACGCCTGGGGCGTCGAGCCGGTCACGATGCCGGACATCAAGAACTACCGCAGCGACAGGCACAGCCTCTCGTCCGGGCAGGTACTGCCGAGACCCTACCGCTACGGGGAGGCGCGGCTGATCCTCCGCGAGATGATCGACGGCCTCTGCGCGGACCTTTTCCGAAAAGGGCTGATGTCCGGCCTGTTCAGCTGGTGGGTCTCCTACGACCACAAGAGCCTGGAGGCATGTCCTTCGTACGGCGGGCCCGTCCTGCCGGATTTTTACGGGCGGATGCACCCGAAACCGGCGCACGGGACCGTCCGCACGCGGGAAAAGACCAATTCCTTCGCCCTGATCAGCGAGGCGCTGCTGGCCTCCTTCGACAAGGGGACGGATCACCGGCTCCTCTTCCGGCGGCTCGGCATCTGCGCGGGAGACACGGAGGCCGACGGCGGCGCCGTGCAGCTCAATCTCTTTCTGGATTACGGGGAACTGGCGAAGGAACGGCAGATCCAGGCGGCGATGGGGGACGTGCGCAGCCGCTACGGGGCGAACGCCGTCTTTAAGGGCTGCGACCTGCTGGAGGGCGCCACCGCGCTGGAGCGAAACCGCCAGATCGGCGGCCATCGGGCCTAGGGCGCCCGAAGCGAAGGAAAGGAGGGCCTTATCATGGCCGACATCGGAAACGTCCCCCTGCCGGAGGACTTCAAATACCGGGACGTCCTGCTGAAAGGACGCCCGCGGCATGAAAAAACGGATCCGTTCCGGATCCGTCATCCCGTTATGGATACCGGGAAGCGCGCGAAGATCTTCGCACCTTTCGACGCGCTGCGCGGCTTCAGCGCGGTCCTCCTTGAAGCGGAGGCGAAGGAGAACGCGGCGGCTCGGGAAGGCGCCGCACAGGCGCCGGAAACGGAAACTCCCCTATACGAAGAAGGCCCCTGAGACGGTCCCGACACACAAAGAAAAAGCCCCTGAGCAGGGCTCGGGGGCTTTCCGGCTTTTGTTTCCGAACAGAATTACTTTAAGGTGACCTTCGCGCCGACCTTTTCCAGTTCGGCCTTGAAGTGCTCGGCCTCTTCCTTGGTGGCGGCGGGCTTGATCACGCTCGGAGCGGAATCCAGCATGTCCTTGACTTCCTTCAGGCCGGCACCGGTCAGGGAACGCAGAGCCTTCAGAACGTCCATACGCTTCTCACCGACGGTGGTCAGCTCGACGTCGAATTCGGTCTTCTCTTCGACTTCTTCGGCAGGGCCGGCAGCGGCAACCACAACACCGGCAGCGGCGGATACGCCAAACGCCTCTTCGCAGGCCTTTACGAGTTCGTTCAGTTCCAGAACGCTCATTTCCTTTAAAGCTTCGATAAGTTCAGCAGCAGTAATCTTTGCCATGATAATTTTTCCTCCAAAAGTATTTTGTTTGCAGGCGAATTACGCCTCTTTCTGCTCCGCGATCTGCTTTAAGACGCGGGCAAAGTTGCTGATCGGGCTCTTCATGCTGCCGAACAGACGGCCGAGCAGCACTTCGCGGCCGGGAATAAGCGCCACGGCGTTGATCCCCTTCTGATCATAATAGGTTCCATCTACCACACCGGCTTTGAGCTGGATCATCTCGCCCTTCTTGTCGAAGGTGGTGATGATGCGGGCAGGTACAGTGGCGTCCTTCTTCGTGACGGCGATGGCCGTGGGACCGTTCAGGTCGCCGGACAGCGCTTCGAAGGGGGTGCCCTTCATGGCGATATTCAGCAGAGTGTTCTTGTAGACACGGTAGGTGACGTCGTTCGTGCGCAGTTCCTTGCGGAGCTGGGTGTCCTTATCCACGGTGATGCCGCGGTAGTCCACCAGCACGGCAGCCGTCGCGCCATCCAGCAGTTCGGAAATTTCCTGAACGATGGGTGCCTTCAGTTCTACTTTTGCCATAGACTTTCTACCTCCTTGTAGGTTTATCGCTTCACCTCTGCTATAAGAAATCCCCCGGGCGTGCCGGGGGACATAAAGAGTCTTTCGATCCTTACTTCCTCGGCAGGCGCTTGATGCTTACACGGTTTCCCGTACCTGCTGTCTGCGGCAGTGGTGATACGTTTTGAGTTTTTACCACACTTCCGTGCGGTTGTCAAGCACTTTTCCGCAATTACGCGTTCAGCAGCTTGATGGTGTTGACCTTCACGCCGGGGCCCATGGTGGAAGCCACGGTCACGCTCTTTAAGAACGCACCCTTCACAGCGGCGGGGCGGGCCTTGACGATCGCGCCGACGACGGTGTTGAAGTTCTCCAGCAGAGCCTCTTCGGTGAAGGAGACCTTGCCGATCGGCACGTGGATGATGTTGGCCTTATCCAGACGGTACTCGATCTTACCGGCTTTGATATCGGCCAGAGCCTTGGTCACGTCCATGGTCACGGTGCCGGCCTTCGGGTTGGGCATTAAGCCCTTCGGGCCCAGGATACGGCCCAGACGGCCGACGACGCCCATCATATCGGGGGTCGCAACGCAGACGTCGAAATCCAGCCAGCCTTCGTTCTGGATCTTCGGGATCAGCTCTTCCGCGCCTACGAAATCCGCGCCGGCGGCACGGGCTTCATCGGCCTTTAAGCCTCTCGCGAACACTAACACGCGGACGGTCTTGCCGGTGCCGTGAGGCAGAACGACGGCGCCGCGGATCTGCTGATCGGCATGACGGCCGTCGCAGCCGGTGCGCAGGTGGACCTCAACGGTCTCATCGAACTTGGCGGCCGCCATCTTCTTGACCTGGGCGATAGCGGCGTCAGCGTCGAAAAGCTGGAAACGGTCGTAGCTCTTAACGGCTTCTTTGTATTTCTTTCCTCTGAACATCGTGCTGCCTCCTTACTCTTCCACTACGATACCCATGCTGCGGGCGGTACCGCAGATCATGCTGGTGGCGGCTTCGATGCTGGCGGCGTTTAAGTCGGGCATCTTCTGCTCCGCGATCGCGCGGGCGTCAGCCATCTTGATGGTAGCGACTTTGTTCTTGTTGGGAGCGCCGGAACCGGACTTGATGCCGGCGGCCTTCTTCAGCAGAACGGGGGCGGGCGGGGTCTTGGTCACGAAGGAGAAGGTTCTGTCCGCGTAAACGGTGATGACGACGGGGATGATGGTGTCGCCCATATTCGCCGTGCGGGCATTGAATTCCTTGGTGAATCCGACGATGTTCACACCGTGCTGACCTAAAGCAGGTCCGACGGGCGGAGCCGGCGTAGCCTTGCCGGCCGGGATCTGCAGCTTGACAAAAGCTGTGATTTTCTTTGCCATTTTGGGTTTCCTCCTGAATGTATTCCGGATCTCTCCGGGGTCGTGGTGTGAGGAGAAGGTCCTCTTCCACTGTGCTTACAGCCGCTTCACCTCGGTGAATGCCAGTTCCACCGGCGTGGGACGGCCGAACATATCAACGTGAATGGTAACGCTCTGTTTGCCTTCGTTGATCGTTTTGATGACGCCCGCGGTGCCTTCCCAGACACCGGAGATGACGGTGACGGTATCCCCGACCTTGAAATCGATCACAAGGTTCTCGTTGTGGATACCCATCCGGTCCACCTCCTCCTGGGACAGGGGGACGGGCTTGCTTCCCGGTCCGACGAAGCCGGTCACGCCGCGGGTGTTCCGCACGACGTACCAGGTGTCGTCGTTCATCACCATGTGAATGATGACGTAGCTGGGAAACATTTTCTTCTGGGTGACCTTCTTGACACCGTCCTTGACCTCCACCACGTCCTGCATGGGGACGGCCACTTCCAGGATCGTATCCTGGAGCTTCCGGTTCTCGATGGTCATCTCGAGGTCGGCCTTTACCTTATTCTCATAGCCCGAATAGGTATGGACGACGTACCATTTTGCTTCTGCTGACGCTTCTGCCATCGGTCTCTCCTACTTGATAATGAGGCCTAAGCCGAACTTGACGACCGCGTCAATGATCGCGATCAGCACGCCCAGGACCACACCGAAGAAAACAACGGCGCCGGTCTCCTTGACGACAGTCTCCTTATTCGGCCAGATGATCTTCTTGAATTCCGCTTTCACGTTCTTGAAGAAGCCGGTCTTCCGGACGGGAGCCTCCTGTTTCTTAGCTTCCTGTTTCTTTTCTTCCGCCATGGTATTACTCCCGGATTACTTGCTCTCTCTGTGCAGCGTGTGCTTCTTGCAGAAGGGGCAGTACTTCTTGGTCTCCATCCGTTCGGGATGGTTCTTTTTCTCCTTGGTGGTGTTGTAGTTTCTCTGCTTGCATTCCGTGCAGGACAAGGTAATTCTGGTGCGCATTTTTCGCGTCCTCCCTTTATATTCCGGTCTTCCGGGGTCCGCCCGGAGGCGGCGCCTGAAAGCCGTTTGCCGCTTGTTTTGCGGCCTGCGCGCTCCCGTAATTCCATACGAAAAAAAAGGACCGGAAACGCGGCTCTGCTACTATAGCAGAAGCGCTCCGGTCTGTCAACACTTTTTTGAAGTTTTTCAGCCTGTTTTTTCAAACTTTTTCGCGGGATCAGGGCTTTATTCAAAGAGAAAAACGTTCTCCGCATTCCCCGCGCCGACACTTTGAACCAGCTTCAGCAGCTGATCCTGACCTTTTTGCGAAAGAGTCGAATACCAGCCCCATTTGTTTTCCCGGTTCATCGTATCGGGGCCGAAATAGTTCTTCACGAAATCATAAAGGGAATCCGATTCCGGCTTCAGGGACAGATCGATCCGATAAACGCGCAGCAGCGGTTTCCCGTACATCTTTTCGAGATCCGGCACGGTCCCGTTCGGATAATTGTTCCAGTTAACGATTTCGATCCGGTAACAGACCGAGTCCGTAATCAGATAGATCCGCGGGTAATATTCCCAATCCGGATTTCCGAAAAACGAGTGTATGGCATCGTCATATTCGCAGTATGTCTCTATCTTCCGACAGATATCGTAAACAGTTTCCTTAAGCTTCTCATCGGAAACCCGCCACATGGAATGGGGAGACTCCCGCTTTGGCTGGTTCTCCCCGACGCTTGAGAAAGTACAGGCCTCCTCTACGTACAGTTCAAAGCCGTTCCGAAAATCCCCGGCATACAGCATCCCGCCTGTGGGCCGCAGGTGTCTGAACAGGAACACGACGAAAGTAACCACGATAAAAAGGATCAGGATCGCGGCAAGATTCTTCAGAACTGATTGGAGTTTTGTTTTTATCATGGCTTCAGTTGGTATTCCCATAAACGGCAAAGGCTTTAGCCAGTACGTAAGTACTGCCATCAAAAGGAATTGTTACTGCTCCGTTACTGGGAACGGTTGAGGATTTAATATAACCGTCAATTGGATCAATATAAATCATGGTCGGAAAATTATTAAAATTACTATACCCTTTAACCACAACAGCGTGCCCGGTATTAGTAGTATTTGGAAGTATAAACCTGGCAAGTAATGGGCTGGCGTAATTATATAACTCTACCATTAAATTGCTCAATGTCAAGCTATAATACGTCCCATATGATTGTCCATAGATACCACAAGGGTAACCGTAATAATATGTTATCCAAGCCCTGGCCTGCTGGATGGTAACTACTGAAGTCGAAGTCATTCCGGTTGTTGAAAGGACTGAATTCACCGTAGCATATGTTCCCCGATAATTTAATATCATGGCCATACATGCCGCCCAACATGTATAAATAGTGGGTTGTTGAATTGAAGAAATACTTAATGATACAAAATCAGTATCACGAGAAAGCGCGATGTGTGTGACGCTTAATGGAACATAAGCTGTAACAGGAACTGTTTTCGGATTAATCAAATCAAGATGCGATTCAATAGACTCCCTTTCCTCATTTTCCGGGAAGTTTCCTACGCAAACATATCTATTCTCTGTAAACAGGTATGCCGTTGTGTTTCCAAAGACAAGTGCGGCTTCTCTCGCAGACTGAGTCGTCTCACATTCCTTTATTATTGAATACTCTTTAGCATATTGAGCGGATATCTCGACGATCATCTCTTCATAATCGTTGTAGAAAACGACTGCCGTAGCAATCCATTCACCACTGCTTATCAAAGGGAAATAATGTATATCACTAATTGGGATCAACCCGTTTTTTGTATATGCATATGAAGGAATTTCATTTCCCAACGAAATTCCATCAAAATCAATATCACTCAGCCCAAAATCATTTTTCTGGAGCTCGATTGTGCTTAAGACATCTTCAACTTTTTGTTGAAGTGAAGCAATAAAGCTATTCTCTGAAGCCTCAGCCTCCGATGAAGCAAACACCATAGTATTTGGAACAAGTACAACAATCAATGCCAAAGCAACTCCAAGGATTCTTTTTTTTACAATTTCTCGTTTCATGGCGTCCCTCCTCACTTAATATCGTTAGATTAGATACCATATTTTCATCTATTTGTCAAATTTTTCTCGTATAAGCCGTAAATTTCCATTTCTACGGCTGGATCCGGTATGAAAAATGTCGGGATCTGTATTATAATAATTTGTAAGAAAGCATCATACAGAAGAAAAACGGAAGGAAAAAGCGATGACATATCGATATTTGGATCCGGAACGCATCATAACGGAGGCCGCCTACTGGCGCTTCCCGGGCGCCGCCGTCGCGGCTTTTGGGGAAGGCATCGAAGATGAATATTTCTGCACGGGCGTGAGGAAGCTCGGCGAAAGCGCGCCTTTTAACGAAGATACAATGTTCACCATCGCCTCCTGCTCCAAGTCCTTTACCTCGGCGCTGGCCGGCATTTTAGCGGATCGGGGGCTGGTGGATCTTGATTCACCGGTTTCTTCTTACGTGCCGGATCTTCAAATGTGGGACGCGGCCGCCACGGAAAAGATGTCCTTAAAAGACATGCTCTGCCATCGGACCGGCTTCGGCGCACACGACGTGATCTGGCCCGCGCCGTATTCCCGGGCAGAGATGGCAAGACGGATCCGCTATATCGAGCCGGCGGACGCCTACGGTTCCCCACGGGCGCTCTACAGCAACGTCATGTACGCAATGGCTGGCTACGTGGAGGAAACCGTCACCGGGAAAAGCTGGGGCGAGCTGCTGAAAGAAAACATTTTTACGCCGCTGGGCATGAGCCGCTCAGACGGCAGCGGGAAGGTCCTGGCCGCGGATGCGAATCACGCCGAGCCGCATTACTATAAGGAGGGGGAGGTCGTCCCGGTCCCGTACTGGAACGTGGACCAGGCCGGTCCCGCCGCCTCGGTGACAAGTACGCTGAAAGATCTGGTCCGCTGGGTAAAATGCCATGCCTTTGGGGGCGTTCTGCCGGACGGGCGGCGCCTCATCAGCGAGGAAAACTTTCGCCGGATCCATACGCCCGGCGCCGCCTATCCGACGCTGCCCCGTATCCCGCATCCGGACTACCGCTCCTTGGGCTACTGTCTCGGCTGGCAGAAAGGCATATACCGCGGGCAGGAATTCCAGCGGCACGGCGGCAAGATCGAAGGCTACAGCTCGCTGATGGCGTATCTGCCGGCGCAGAAAAAAGGCTTCGTGGCGTTGGTCAACCTGCACTGCCCGCCGGATCATTTCTTCCAGGGCCTCTTCTACAGCCTGATGGACCGCTTCTTAGGGATCGAAGCGTCGGATGAACCTTACTTTCCGAAGGAAGGCGATAAGGCGCCGGACCGTTACTATCACGAGTGTGAGCTGGATATCGCGGCAAAAAGGCTGGATCCGGCCCTGAAAGGCGCGCCCGCCGCGCTTGCGCCGGATAAACTGACCGGCGTCTATGAAAACAAGGGTTACGGAACAGTCACGGTCCGGCAGGAAAAAGAAAAGCTCCTGCTGCATTACCGCGATCAGGAACTTCCTCTTCTTCATTTCGGCGGGGACGTTTACGTGATGGAAAACGTGCTGGCGGACGTACTGACCATGCGCGTGCCCGTGCGCTTCGAAGCGCATCCGCTGGAGGAAGGCCGCGCGCAGAAACTGTTTATCGGCTACGACGATACGGTGCGGGATATCCTGTTTACGCTGCGGCGGGAGGGATAAGCGATCATAAGCAGAAAACCACGACAGGCCTTGGATTTCCTTTCAGGGAATCAGGTCCAGTATTTCCTGCGGGATCTCGAGTATCTCCACGGATTTCAGAATCGTCACACTGACATCCGTCAGATCTCCGTTCAAAAGATCAACATTTCCCGCTTCGATCAGCCATTCTTCCGGTGGAAAGCCATTAAAGGATGCGTAATATCTCCAGTGAATCCCGTCGCCGTGATCAAAGGCTACCACTTTGTCTATTTGCAATTTTTCTGCGGCAACCGAATGATAACTCTCATAATAGACTTCTCGGCTCGTCGTTATAATCGTATAGTACCCGTTTTCCTTTTCATTGAGCCGGTAGGCCGCACGTGACATCCCGTCAATATTCATCAAAGGCTCCTGCGGCTGGGGCGGACGGCTGAAAATATATAAAATAATGAGATAGGCAACAAAAGCAATAACGGCCCCCAACAAGACCGCTCTGATAATTACTTTGAATCTGGAAAGCCTGTTTTTCATTTTTATGATACTTTTGTCACGAAGAACCCAGTAATATCCGCCGAATATAAGTACCTATATGTATTACAATCACCATCAATGACCTTATAAAAAGTTGCGTTAGAAATAAAGCCGTCGTTTTCAATAATATTATACGTTCGCCATCCAATCGCAGTTACAGTATGATCTACATTCACGGAATTATAATATCCCAGATTGAGCAAACACGGTCGATCATTCTGTGTTTCCGTTTGTACTGTAGAGAGTAATATAGAATTGCTTACAGTTTTATTCAAACCAACAGCCATGCAACACGCCCTTACATAAAGTGCAGTATCAATAATTGATATATAATAATTCCATGTTCCGCTGCTTGGATCTGCATAACCTTGAAGTTGTGCCACTGATTTGCAAGTGTTAACAATGCTATCGTAAGTCATAGATGGCATATAAAACTTTATAACTGCAGCAGTAGCACATACTACGCATCCATTCCACAGACCATA
>JAEEGI010021691.1_pt1 | contig 12746 bp, 8 predicted proteins | sample 8958751 | NCBI WGS metagenome assembly JAEEGI01 (sample SAMN16246545, study PRJNA631951) | gut metagenome | biome: gut microbiome; feature: rumen; material: KS-attached | host: Bos | place: Iran: Karaj | collected 2018-10 | reverse complement strand
TTCATTGGCGACAATGGTGGCCAGAGTGGTCTTGCCGAGTCCCGGAGGTCCGAACAGCAGCACGTGATCCAGGGCCTTGCCGCGTTTACGGGCGGCTGAAAGCCAGATATCCATCTGCTCCCTGACCCGGTCCTGACCGATATAGTCCCTGAGTCTGGCCGGTCTGACCGTAGGTTCAAGCGCCAGATCCTCAGCCTTTTCCTCAGTGCTTACCACGCGATCAACTTCGATCATAGACTACTTTCCTCCGAAGGTTGCTTTGAGCGCCTCACTGATGATCTGCGCCAGCGTCAGTTCTGGTTTGAACACCTGTTTAACCAGGGACTCGGCCTGTTTACGGTTGTACCCCATATCCAGCATGGCCTGGACTGCCATTTCCTGGTTGTGCCTGCTGTTCTCCCCGCTGTTCTGGGTACTGTCGGCAGCCGCTGTCTGGGTTTCGCCGGCAGCCGTGATATTCTGGTTGCTGCTCCACTTTTCAAGACGGTCGCGCAGTTCGATCATCAGTCTCTCCGCTGTTTTCTTGCCGATCCCCGGAATTCTGGTGAGGGACACCACGTCATTGGCCTTTACAATTGAAAGCATCTCCTCCGGGCTCAAGGTTGAAAGTGCGGTAAGAGCGGTTTTCGGTCCGACACCGGTAATCTTTATCAGTTCGCGGAACAGGGAGCGGTCCTGTCTGCTGAGAAAACCGTACAGCAGATGGGCATCCTCGCGGACAATCATCTGGGTGAAAACCTTTACCTTCTCCCCGTTTTTAGGCAGTCTGCAGATTGCCGTCATCGGCATTTCAACACAGTATCCGACCCCGTTCACGTCGATTTCAACCGACGGCGGGGTTATCTCCGTCACGGTTCCGTTCAAAGATGTAATCATAGTGTGTAAATTATATTCCTGTTATGTTTTCTTATGCCCGGCTAGTGCATACGCCGCCTTGCGGTTCCGGTAACACTGTTTCCCATTCCCGCCAGTCCGAGGGTGGTATTGGCATGGCAGATGGCGATGGCGAGCGCGTCGGCCGCATCACTCTGGGGTACCCGGTCAAGTTTCAGCAGTCTGACCACCATCTGCTGGATCTGCTCCTTGCTGGCGTTGCCGTATCCGGCCGCCGCCTGCTTGACCTTGCGGGGGGAATACTCGCCTACCGGCAGTCCGGCATTGAGCGCCGCCAGAATGGCGGAGGCCCTGGCATGACAAAGCTTGAAGGAGGAATCCACATTTTTCGAGACAAACGGCTCCTCGATGGCAAACTGCTGCGGTCCGGTCTGCACAATAATCTCGCTGACCCCGTCATAGATCTGCTTGAGTTTGTCCACAAAGATCTCCCCCTCCGTCCGGATGCACCCCGAACAGACATAGCTGAACTTGAGCGGACTTACCAGATCGATGACACCGTAACCGGTAACCCGGGATCCCGGATCTATACCCAAAATAATCAAACCGCCTCCCGGAATTTTATCCATGCATATTAAGATGCCTTACGCTATAATACACAAGTGCGGCGGTTCGTCAATACAGGATAGAAAAAAAGGATCACTATGAAAGATCAGATTTTTGCAGCTCCGAGAAGTGAAACGGAGGATTTCAGTTTCAATGAACAGGTAGCTGAGGTGTTTCATGACATGGCGCAGAGATCGATCCCCGGCTACTCCACCATCATCAACACCATCGGCAGTCTTACCGCCCAATATGCGCAGAACAGCTCCCGGCTGTATGATCTGGGCTGTTCACTCGGCACCGCCACCATCTGCATGCGCAAAAACCTTAAAAAAGAGCAGAACTGCAGGATAATCGCGGTGGACAATTCACTTCCGATGATTTCCCGCTGCCGCAACATTCTCGACTCCTACTGTTCCGACATTCCGGTGGATACCCTCCACCAGGATCTTAATGACTGTGAAATCAGCAACGCCTCGGTGGTTGTACTCAATTTTGTACTTCAGTTTGTTGAACCCTCCCGCCGTGATGATCTGATTGAAAAGATCCACCGCGGGCTCAATCCCGGCGGCATTCTGATCCTGAGCGAAAAACTGGCATGGCCGGATCAGAAGACCGATGATCTGCTGATGGAGATGTACTGGGATTTCAAACGCCGCAACGGCTACAGCGAACTGGAGATCAGCCAGAAACGCAATGCGCTGGAGAATGTGCTGATCCGCAACACTGAACAGGAGCACCTCGAAAGATTCTCAAGGGCGGGATTCGGCAGTGCGGTAAAATGGTTCCAGTGCTACAATTTCGCCTCCTTCCTCGCAGTAAAGAAATAAGCACGGGTCCTCTCTCAGACACAGTCCGGAACACTGATTTTCATCCGGAATTTCAATAATTAGAGCTTGGTTGTAACTTTTTACAGTCCCTTGCGTATAATGTTAAGAGACGGGTATAAGGAGTTCATCATGGGCATAATTCATTTCAACTACACAGCACCATCAAAGGCCACCTATGACAACAAAATGAGTTTTTCCGCTCTCAATGCCACCATAGAACTCGGAACCGAACAGAAAAACTGTCTTGCCATATCCAATGAAACAAAACTGACCGCGCTGTCTCTCGGTGTGGACCTTTCGGCAGGAATGAGTATAGGTTATGCCCCGGAATTCGACAAATACGCCGGTTCCGGACTCAAATCCCCCTTCAACAAGTTTATGACTGCAATCACCACTGCAAAGGGTATTAATTTTCAGAAGCCCCAGATTGCAGATCTTGATGCGGCGCAGAACCACGGTGTTGAAGCCAACATCGTCACCAACTACGTGAACGACAATGCGGTCATATGCTCCTACGGACGCTCGCTGTCAATAGAAAACACCAAACCGGCTCTTGACCGGGCAAACGTAATGACTGCTCTCGGAGCTCTCAACATGCTGCTGTCAACCGCAGTTGTCGGCTACGCCTTCGCCACATCCGTGGTTCAGAATGTACGCATAAGCGATATGAATAAGGACTACAGCGCTGCAGACAGTTCAAAGGATGAGGACAGCAAAAGCAAGACAGAGAAGACCCAGACACTGAAAATCGAAGTTCCGCAGACCATGTACTTCTTCGTTTCAGGATCGTCCGCCCCGGCCTGCAGGGTTTCATCGATCAGCTTCAGCGACACCAAGGTTACGGTCTACAAAATCAGCAAGGGCGCCAATGCTACGGACAACGATTCATTCAAATACGCCGAAGACGTAAGCTACGCGGTTCTGAGTACCAAACTGTCACTGTCTGTTGATTACAACGGTACCTCCTACTCCAGTGAAACCGGGATTACCGAGGATCTTACGGTCGACAATGGCAGTTTCGACTTTACCGATCTTACCTACACCTGGTGCAAAAAGACCCTGGCGCTTAAATCATCATCCGGTGCGACACTGAGCGGATATCTGCCTTATCTGATCATCTGCAATGACAATTCAACCCTTAAACTGTTGCAGTACTCCGACAGCCTCAACCAGCATATCAGTGAAATTCTCGGTGAGAATGCAAAATCAAAAAAATTCTCCAATATCAAATTCGAACTGGCGGCAGGGGATACCTCCACCACCCCGTCCGAATACACCCTTAAACTCGACAGCAGCACTCTTTCCTCACTTTCACTGGACACGTTCAACAGCAAGACGGTTTCAGGCTCTCTGCAGCTGCCGGGATTCAAAAGCTATACCCTCGACGATCGCAGTTTTGTCATCAGGCAGGGCGGCATGACAGGCGACAAGGACAGCGACGTAATACTCAAAGAGATAGACAAGGGGTCCAAAGACAGTGTGGACACCAGCAACACCGATGAAACATTCATACCTCTGTACGGAGAGGATAACAAATCCCTTGCCGTATATCAGGACGGCGACGAGGACACCGACTACCAGAAACTGGCATTTGAAAACGGGGTAATCCACAGTTCCTCCGAAGGTATGAAATACAATGTCGGGGCCACAGTGAAGGTGAATCTTTCCTACAGCAGCAATAACAAGAAATTCACCCTTAACGTAATCATGGTTGAAACCGAGGACGGAGATTCCTTCCAGACCGCAACTTCGAAAAAATCCATTTCATCCAAGAACGGACACATGACTGTGTCAAGAACGGTGGTCAATACCGAGCCGTCAGTCAATTCATCCTCCGAGAAACTTGAAGATCTTCTGAATAAAACTTTTGTTCTGTATGCAAACAATGCAACCAGCCAGGTATCGGCGTTTGAACCGCTGGAGTACATCTACTTCTTTTTCAGGGTATTCTACGATGAAACCCACGATCAGTTTATCATCAAGGAACTGCCGATCGTGAACTATGCGTCGTTCTACAACGCTCTGAGTGCATACAAACAGGATAATTCCGCAAGTGATGATGAGCTCAAGGCCAATTCGTCAATTCCGCTGACCGCCGCCCTCGGCGTTGCAGCCGCCGCACCGGTGGCTCTGCTGGCGGCACTGGGACTGACAGAAATAATTCAGAACTGCACTTCATCCGGTATAAACTACACCGCCCAGAAAAGAAGCATAATTTTCCAGATCATATCCGCAAAGGATAAAAAGATGAAAATAGCACCGGGCGACACCGGAACAAAGAATATTATTGAACTAACCGGTCCGCAGAACGACGGTTCTGAAGTTTCAATGATCAGTGACAAGATCACCCTGTCCTCCGCCGAAGGCAGCAAGCCGTCAATCGAAATTACCGGAGACAAGACCACGATCAAATGCAAAAACAGCACCATGGTCATTAAAAAAGACGATATTGAAATGTCGGTCAAAAATACCAAATTCAAGCTTTCCACCAATGGAGGGATATCCATATCCTTCAACGGAATGGAAAACACCACGATCACCAAGGACACCGCGACCTTCAAGGACAGTGTCGGAAACAGTCATCAGTTTAACGCATAGAAAAAGCTCTGGAACATCAGACTGAAAACAGGGAGAAAATATTATGTTGGAATGGTTGGTACCTGAAGTAAAAAGTCCTAAAACACTGACTGCAGATATATTCGGAGGAGAAAACGTCCTTGACTGCCTTACCTCCTTCGATGTCGCTCTCAACTACCCGAGCGCCAGCTACACCCAGAGTTTCGGCGGTGCAACCGCAAGCGTTTCAATCTCCCTGAGCAACAGCCACACTGCAGGCCTTAAATTTGAAACCGCCTACGGTCTGGCCGGTATAAAACTGCTCACCTGCTCAAAATCAACCAAATACTCACCTGCAGAGGTGGAGAATGCCGACAACATTGTCAAACTTGGATATACCGATGCAGTGTTCGGTGGAGCCAAGGGTTATACTCTCTGTACCAAGAAAGGGATTGTGTTCGCGTGTTTCAACGAGCTGGCGGATAGTGTCGCACATCCTGTAAGAGAATCAATAAAATCATGCAGAGAGGTACTCCAGGAGGATCAGAGAAAAGCCATGGTTTTCAGCAAGCTGAAAAAAGATATCGCAGAAGATGTCGGCTACATGGCGTTTGCCCCCCTTGCCTGGTTTAAATACCTATTCAAAAAAGACAGCATCACCGAAGCATCCAATGTAGCTCTTTCCGCAGGTGAACTGAAGGCTCCGGTTAACACTGCCGGCAGTAATTTCACCGTGAAGACAACCGACAAGATCCAGATCGATGCAAAGAAAGCCGGCGAGACGGTGATCTTCGCCAACAACGGCAATACGGCACTGCCGGAACCGGCCAATATAGAGATTGACGGGAACAACCTCGGAGCGGCTGTTGTGCTGAAGGATTCAGGCTGTTTCATAACCGCCAAAAACAAGATCAAACTGGAAAAAGAAAACCATAACGGGATCGTCTTCACCCAGGAACAGATGGTGGTAAAGGTCGGAGGAAATAATACCGTGGTCGTAAAGGAGGACTCCATCGAACTGAATACCGGAGCCAACGGAAAACTGACCTTCAGCGGTACCGAAATGAAGGGGATCGGGGACAAACTGACCTGCAGTGACACGCAGTTCAAATTTGCCAACAATACCATCACCAAGGTAAATGTTGGGCTGGGCTTTGTAGTAATAGGATAACGGGAGGTTAAAATGGGCGACAATTTCAAAACTTCGGCATCAGCACTCAATTTCACCCTGTCCTACGGAAATTCAATCCAGTTCGAATGTTCGCTGGATCAGAAATTCGCCGTGAGTCTTATACCGCTGAAACTCGAAGCGGGATTTTCCACGGAAATGAATATAACCCCTGTGTACAAAATGGGATATTCCGCTCTCGCCTCAGCCATAAAAAAAGTGGAAAAGGATTATTCCGTTCAAAACAAGAAATGCTCCGATCACCTATTCTTCTCGGTATCCAGCGGCGTCACCCCTAACAAGGCCGATCTTAACGAAACCGGAGGAGACCAGAAGCTCACCGTCGCAGGTAAAAACTATATCGAGTTCATAGCGGGACACGGTGTGTTCAAGAACAATCCGGCCAGGGTACTTGAAAATGTTGCTCCGGCAATCTCAGCTGCCGGGATGGCGGCGGGCGGTATAGCCTCCGTGGTTTGCGGAAATAAAAACGTCCTGGGTATCGCAGCGGCTGTAATTGCAACCCTCGGACCGGCACTTTCCTACCTCAACCTGATCGGGAAAGGCGGCGGCGGCGATGATCCGCTTGTAACTAAAATGAATGAATTGGAAACCCGCCAGCAGCAGTTTGATATCGGTTCCTACACCGATGACAACATGACTCTTCACTACGGTAAAACATTCTCAGTGTCCACCAAGAAATCAAAACTCACCATCGACAACAAAAAGAATGAAATCAACTTCAAGGCGGCCCAGAAACTGTCGATCGGGGTGAACAACAAGGCCTATGTTCAGATCTCCGGAGATGAGGTCAAGGTAAATCTGTCCGACGATCGGGTAATAACACTCACTCCGAGCCAGATTAAAATAAAAACCGGTACCTTCGAATCAAAAATTGACGATTCATCAGTAAGTTTCGGCAGCAATCTGAAGATCAACGCCAGAAGCTCCACTATTGAGGCGGCACAGGTCAACGGCGGTCAGATTTCCTTCAGCATGTAGACATCAAAGGGAAAAAGTTCAGTCAGCTGCTAAACGGCACCGGATGAAGCCGGGAATCCGGCTGTAGAACGGATGCACCGCACCGTTCTTTTTCTTTCAGAAAGTGTAAGCCCGGGCAAAAAAAACAGGGCGGATAAACAGGCTGTCATCCGTCCGGTAAAAAGACCGTGAAAATTCACCGTTACGCTATTTTCTTCCGTAAACCGTTATATTTATGTTTTTATTCAGACTGTCCAAATCTACGTTACATACTGACTTAAAACGAATGGTGAACGGATGCTTTGGATCATCCTTGAACTCTTCCAAATAGAAAGTAGAAGTCGACAACTGAAGATTAGTGATATCGCTGTCATCATCATCATCTTCTTCTTCGTCCTTGTACTTAAGGTTCAGAACATTCGGATAACCCCAGTTAGAATAAACAGGCTTAACCAGTGAGACCGTGCCTGACGGAGAAACCATTTCAATCTGCAGCACTGCATTTGCATAGGTTACACCCTCCAGCACTCCTTCTTCAGTAGTAGAAGCAAGCTTCTGGCATTTATGGTATACCTGATTACCGGCATCATAGGCAAACCCGGAAAATTCAAACGCAACCGCGTCAATGGTAAGCGAATTCGCTCCCAGTAATTCTTTTTGATCATCTTTGTTCTTGAACCCGTTAAAGGTACATACAATGTTATTTTCACTGATCTGGTCTTCAGATCCGGGAACACCCTCCTCATAGCTACATGGAGACTCATTGGAAGAAGTATATACCTCAGCCGGCTTGCCCATCTCTACACACATCGGATCGTCATCGCACTTCGCTGCAGCCTTCACCAGTTCTCCTGCATCAACCACTCCGAAACCATAATAACTGGAAAATCTCATGCCGGCCGCATTGTCCTGCCATCCGAAGTCATATACGATCGGTTTATTGTAAATCAGATCTACTTCGGCCTGGTTTGTTTCAAGTTTGAGGGTGCTCATAGCCTTATCATTCATGGCGGTTTTAGCCAGCAGATAACGAAGCTGGGACACCGTCATATCAGGTTTTACCTGATACGCCAGAGCAGCGGCTCCGGAAACCATCGGCGCTGCGGCCGAAGTTCCGTTCATAGCCTGGGTATAGTACTGTTTATCATCGCTGTCCATCCACGGAGCACCGATTTCGTCAGTATATCCGAGGTCCATCCTTCTATAGGAAGAAAAGGTTGTTACAATCGCGGCAGTAGCATCGGAGCTGATACTGCCCGTGGTGTAACCGGAATGTCCTCCGGCGGCGGTGATCCACAAATTAGAACCGGTTGAGCTGTATGAGGCGTGTTTTCCCAGAGAATCTAGCGCACCTACCTGTATCACATATGGGTATCTTGCCCTTTCATCGGTCTGTTTGAATTCGCAGTCGGTATCAAGAATAGAGCAGATACTCATATAGTATTTTTTTGCCGGTTCATCATCATCACCGCCAGTTTCAGCAAACTCATTACCCATAGCATGAATAAAGGCAATATTCTGCTCATACAATTCATCAAACAGCTCATAGGTTGCAGGATTATCCTCCGGCAAAAAATCAGAACCCATGGAATTGGAAACAATATTGAAATCACCGGCTTTAAGTATATACGACAGAGGAACAGAAATTTTTTCATCAGTTTTGTTCTGACCTGCAAAAACCGCATTAATTGAAGTTATACCTGCATTATAGGCAATGCCTCGTCCGCCCTTTTCATTACCGCCGGCTGCAGCAATGATCCCGGCAACCGATGTTCCATGGGTAATACTTACTGAACTTTTGGCATCTTCAAACGACAAACCTGTGTTGACATAAGTCTCGGATCCAGGGATCTGCTTTGCCGGGGTATAAATACGTTCCCTGAGGTCCTCGTGATTTATATCTACCGGAGTGTCATATACGGCTATTTTTACCCCTTCTCCGCTGACCAGTTTCCCGTTATGCACTATTCTCCAGGCCGGAATTACATTCATATCGATCTGCTTCAGCGGCGGTTTTACCATCCCGTACGGGTTCTGTCCTATATTGTAGATATGCCACTGATCTGCCAGATACGGATCGGTCTGTTTGAGTTCTCGGGTGTAACTGAATTCATTTCCGTGACTGCTTACTGCAGTAAACTGTTCTGTAATCGTTCCGACCTTTTCATAATCAATCGTATAGTCGGTAAAATAATGCAGCGGTACTGTGTAGAACCACTCAAACTCCCCTGCCTCCTCTCCGGTAACCGGATTGATTTTGGACAGGGTTCCGATCTTCGCTTTGATGTCGGCTGCATCCTTCAGAGTAACCAGGTACGGCTGGCCGGAGATATAATCTCCTCCTTCAATCGTCAGTTCTCCCAGCTGTTCAGGCTCTAATTTTGCCTCTCCGTGACATCCTGTCAGCACAGCCGCAGCAGAAAACGTCAGCGCGGCAACAGTCAGTGCCATGCGGGACAGTCTGAGGTCCGGAGATTTATTTTTCACATAGCTTTTATTCATCTCTGTCTTCCTCCTCTGCTACTTCAATCTCTGTTTATTTCCGAAAAACAGTGATGGAGAAACTTTTTCCACTCCATCGATTCCCTTCAGTTCCTCCATATAAAGCTTCCAGGTTTCATAGTCATTCACGATAATTTCATATCTTCTCTTTCCCAACTGCTCCGCCTGGAAAAAATCAGGCAGTGTACACAGATTCTTTTTTGAACAGGTGACAATTATCCGGTTTTCTATGATATATCCGCTTCCGTTCGCCTTTTTCACAAATGCAAGATGCTCCGGAGCTTTGTTCCCCGGTACCACCTTAAACTGTCCGACCGTCCCCAGATAGGCAGATCCCTCCGGGTCCCGTGCAAGAGGTCCCGGCAGCGCATCTTCAGAGCCGGAAGCCACAAGAGCAAAATTATCGGTAATGATCGATCCCCGGGCATCGGCACCGGTGTCAGCCGCCGCAGTTGATGCAAGGAAAAATGAAACAGCCATAAAACGCGCTGTTTTACGGAAAAATTCAGGCATAAAACCTCCCAACAGAAAATCTGAAATCGAAAAAGAACTGCAGGAAAACGTCGGTCGAACTCTGCGCCAAACCGGCACAATGCACATTCTCCCAATGATTACTAGAAGTTTAGCTACAGCAGCGGACAGGGGCAACAAAGGAGTGAAAAAGAGAGTTTAAACTTAGATCTACACGTAAATTAATAGTTCTGCCGCCGGCGGAAGCTGAGATCCGCAGGTTTGCAGTCTGTCACTGAAGAATAACAAATTTGTTGACAGCAGATGTTTTGATTATCAATAATTTAAGAGGACGGATTATTGTAAATTCTCAGTACAGTTCGTATAGGACAGCATAAATCGACAAGGAGCAAAGGGATATGGATATTTTTCCCATTCTGCATTTCAACTATACCCCTCCGGCCGGAGTTTCCGCTGAAAATAAAATGTCTTTTTCCGTGCTCAATGCAAGTCTGTCAATGGGTGGGTACCAGAGCAACACCGCCGGTATTACCAATGAAACCAAGATCTCGGCCATCAGTATAAACATGGAGTTCGGTGCCGGTCTGTATATCGGATACGACAATCAGTTCAACTGCTACAACCAGGCATGGCTTTCCAATCCTGCCGCCACCTACGAAAAGCTGTGGGCCAAAGATCTCGATCGCCTGCAGAAACCTCAGATTTCCAACATGACAGCCTCAAGCAAACTCGGAGTATCCTGCAACTATGCCACCGACTATGTAAACAAAAATGCGGTAATCTGCACCTACGGACGTGATCTGACCATAGAAAACACCGCTCCGAAAATGAGCCGCGGCAATATTATCATGAGCATTATCGGGGCCGCCAACATGGCACTGTCCACTGCGGTGGTTTCATATGCATTCGCCACCAGTATCGTACAGAATATCAAAATGTCGGAGATGAACAGTGATTTTGCCGCGCCGGAACCGGAAACATCCGGTTCCGTCAGTTCGTCACAGACCCGCAGTCTTAAGGTGATAATACCGCAGACCATGTATTTTCTTCCATCCGGAGGGACCAGACCTGCATACCGGATTAAATCACTGAACATGGACGATATCAGAGCCACCGTCTACAGAATAAGTGCAGGAACAGCTCCCGCCGGAGGCTGTTTCCGCTATGCGGAGGATGTTACTTTTGCTCTGCTTGAAACCACCATGAAGCTTGAGGTTGAAATCAACGGTACCGTCTACAGCGGTGAAACCCCAATATCCGTACAGACCTCGCAGAAGGAGAATATGCCGGTGCTGGAGGATCTGACCTACCTGCGCCGAAACCGCCATTTCACTCTTCACAGTCCCTCCGGGGGATCTCTGGACGGCTCCCTGCCCTACCAGCTTCTTGCCGGCGGCACCACCCTGACGCTCCGTCAGTATTCAGATACACTGAACGGACTTATTGATGAAATGTCGGACGAATGTGCAAGGGAGAAGGATTTCCGGGGGCTTAAATTCATAAATTCCCCGGGAACGGACTGCAGCGGATTTACCGACAGTTTCAGGCTGAAAATCAGCAGCGCCTCCGGTGTACAGCTGGCGGCCGGAAAATCCGGAAACATACAGCTTCCGGGTTACAGAACCTGTACCGTAAACGGCAGAAACTTCGCAGTACTCCACGGGTGCCAGACCGATCCGGAGGACAGTCAGAATCCGTTTGTACTGCGGGAAATTGCCCGAGGCAGACCTTTCTCCGGCACTGATAAACGTAATGAAACATTTCTGCAGCTTTACAACACCGCCAACCGGCCTCTTACCGGAGGATCCGCATCAAACCAGGCAACCGCAGCTGAAGAATTCAGGTTCAATTTCTCCCACGGAGTTGAAAACAGTTCCGCCGACGGAATGCACTACGGGATCTGCACTCCGGCAAAGGTTGAACTCAAATGCAGCGATGATACCGGTAAATACACGCTGACTGTAACCCTGGACGAACCGGAGGACGGCGAGGAATGTACCGTTGAACTGAACGAGTTCAAGACGGTCACTTATAAGAAATCTGTCGGGAGCAAAGGCGGACACATGGTTGTGTCAAGATCAAAGGAACTGTCCTATCCTTCAGCGGTATACACCGCCGCCACACTCGATCTGCTGCTGGACCGTACCTTTGCACTGTTTGCAAACAATGCCTCCAACCAGGTTTCTGTCACAGGTTCCATGAAGTACCTTTACTTCTTTTTTACCCTGTTTTACGATGAGGCGGAGGATCAGCTCATTTTCAGGGAACTGCCGGTTCTGGATTATACCTCCTTCTATGAAGCCCTGAGTTCATACGGGAGAGACAATCCTGATTCAGGTAATCTGAAAGCCAGAAGCACAATACCGGTCACTGCTGCCCTGGGAACCGCAGTGGCGGCGCCTGCAGCTCTGCTTGCCTCCCTCGGACTGGCTGAAATCATCCAGAACTGCATATCATCAGGAATAAACTATACCGCCAAAAAGAAGGGGATCATCTTCCAGGTGCTCGCCCGGGGCGATCGTAAACTGAGCATACATCCCGGCACCGGAGATGCCCAGAAAAACCGGGTGGAGCTTTCAAGTCAGGGAGATGATCAAACAAATTCCGCTGTAAAAATGGTGGCGGATCAGCTCAAACTCTCGGTCAAGGGGAGCAGTAAAAGCAGTATTACGGCATCATCCGGGAAAACCGTGCTTCAGTGCGGTGAAAGTTCCGTAACTGTCAGCAGTTCGGGATTTGAAATCAAATCGGGTCAGACGGTAATGACTCTCGGAACCTCGGGATTCGACGTATCATTCAAC
>JAEEGI010021689.1_pt1 | contig 12747 bp, 8 predicted proteins | sample 8958751 | NCBI WGS metagenome assembly JAEEGI01 (sample SAMN16246545, study PRJNA631951) | gut metagenome | biome: gut microbiome; feature: rumen; material: KS-attached | host: Bos | place: Iran: Karaj | collected 2018-10 | reverse complement strand
CAACTCCAGTTTCTTGTTGGTCACAGCCTCGGCCGAACCGGTGTAAGAGGTCTTCTTGGCAGTACCATAGGCAACTACCATCACCTCGTCCAGAGCGGTGCCATTGTCACTCATCGTGATGGCCATGCTGGGCTGAATGGGAAGTTCTTGGGTCTTATAACCCACATACGAAACCTTGAGGGTCTTGACGCCATAAGGAACATTCAGCGAGAACTCACCGTTCACATCGGTGGCCGCGCCGTTTCCTCCGCCAACGGGCTGAACCGTTGCACCAATCAGCGGTTCGCCGTTGGGATCGGTCACCTGGCCCCTCACTACTTGTTGGGCACTCATGCCCAGAGAGATAGCACAAATGGCTATCAGCAGCAGAAATAGCTTCTTCATAAAATAGTGATGTTTATTAATTAATACAATAATTTAAAAAATGTGTTTCTTTTTATCAGTTACGAGTAAGGTCTCGATGGTGCTTTTCAATAGCCGCAATCGATAAATTACAAGTACGCAAAACTAGTCAAAAAATGTGAAATGGGCAAAACAAAAGAAAGATTTTAACTAAAAGCCCTTATTTTCTGTCTTTTGAGGGTATTTGGAAATATTTTGCATTAAAAATACAAAATCAAACTAAAGAATGATGTAATTACTTGATAAACAGATAATTTTATAAAAAATAAAATCTTTTGAATAAAAAAGTTATAATCTATCTTGAATGTTAAAAACAACAACTTTTAACATTCTAATTTTAACAAAAAATCTGGCATTTTTCTCCTCTCATTTTCCAAAAACCACCATTATTAGGGCATTTTTTCTCCTTGTTAATAACTTTTTCGTGATATTAGGATTTAGGTGTTAGGTTACTTTATTGAGTGAGCGTACACATGCCACATGACGATGGCGGCACAGCATGAGATATTCAACGAGTGCTTGGTGCCATGCTGGGGAATCTCGACACAAGCGTCGCTGGCATCGACCACTTCCTGACTCACGCCCTTCACCTCGTTGCCGAAGACAATGGCAATTTTCTCATTATTATTTATCGTAAAATTTTCAAGACTGACGCTGTCATGTACTTGCTCAATTGAATAAATCGCATATCCTTCACTCTTGAGCTGCTGGATGGCACTGAGTGTGGTGGAATGGTACTGCCACGCTACCGATTCCTCGGCACCCAGGGCAGTCTTGTGAATTTCGGCCTTGGGCGGTTGCGGCGTAATGCCACACAACATGAGCCGCTCAATCAAGAAGGCGTCGGCAGTGCGAAATACCGAACCCACATTCATCTCGCTGCGCACGTTATCCAGCACTACTGTTACCGGCAGTTTCTCGGCCTGCTTATATTCCTCAACACCCATCCGGTGCAATTCCACCATCGTCTTTTTCTGTCCCATATTTAATATAATGTTGATATCTCACCACAAATGTACTATAATTAAATGAAAGGGATGCCGTACATTTGCAGAGAAATTCCTTTGACAGAAAAGACCCTGTCAATAAGCCTGTCAATAGCTGTTGAAAACTCTTTGAAAAAAATCAATAAAAAACACTTGACAAATTCAAGTCAAGTCGGCTTAATTGATTTTTTCGACGCTCCAAAAAAGTTAGCACAAAATTTTTATGGGTCTTTAAACATGGTTTTCATCACATTTTGATGGTCAATACCATGAGAATTTATTAACTTTGCAGGTTGTTTACACCCTGTTAATAACCTGCCTTAACCACTAGGACACAGCCATTAGGCTTGTCAATAAACTATCGATAACTCGATTGTGCTGTTGATAATCGTCTTTAGGGTAGGGTGGCCGAAAAAGTTTTCAACACAATTAACAGGCATTATTGTTGTAGTTAAATTTAAGTTTTTAAAAATTTAAAAAACATAATATATAATATGAATGTTGAAAAAGGCTACGTCGATGAGCCCATCGATGAGGGCATCGACCTGAGAGAAGAAATCCTGCGATTGAAGCGGGAGCGCAACGCCATCATTATGGCGCACTATTACCAGCGCGAAGAAATACAGCAGCTGGCTGACCACATCGGCGATAGCCTGGCTCTGGCCCAGATGGCGGCAAAGACCGATGCGCCAGTCATTATCCTGTGCGGTGTACACTTCATGGGCGAAACGGCCAAGATCCTGTGCCCCGACAAGACGGTGATTGTGCCCGACCTGAGTGCCGGCTGCTCGCTTGCCGACAGCTGCCCTGCCGATGAGTTTGAGCGCTTTGTCAATGAGCACCCCGACCACACTGTCATCAGTTATGTCAACACCAGTGCTGCTGTCAAGGCTGTGACCGATGTGGTGGTGACCTCGTCTAACGCTAAGGAGATTGTGGGCAGTCTGCCCAAGGATGAGAAAATCATCTTTGGTCCTGACCGCAATTTGGGTAATTACATCAACAGCATCACAGGACGAGAGATGCTGCTGTGGGACGGCGCTTGCCATGTGCATGAAAAATTCAGTGCCGCCAAACTCGCCGACCTCAAGCGTGAACATCCTGGTGCCAAGGTGCTCGTTCATCCCGAGTGCCCCAAGCCCGTGCGCATCATGGCCGACAAGGTGGGTTCGACGCAGGCATTACTCAATTTTGCCGTTGATGACGAGTGCCAGGAGTTCATCGTGTGCACCGAGAGCGGCATCCTGTTTGAGATGCAGCGCCGTTGTCCTGAGAAAACCTTTATTCCTGCTCCTCCCGAGGACGGCACCTGTGCCTGCAACGAGTGCGAGTACATGAAATTGATTACTCTGGAAAAATTATATAATTCGCTCAAGTTCATGGCACCTGAAATCGAGGTTGATCCTGACATTGCCGAACGAGCCGTCAAACCTATTCAGCGCATGCTCGACATTTCACGTGAACTGGGCATCATCAAGTAATAAAAAATGAAAAAAATAATATTATCACTCATACTTATATTTAATGTATTGAACATTATGGCACAGAACGTATATGATTTCACTGTGAAGGATCGTCGTGGCAACGACGTGTCATTAACCGAATATAAGGGCAAGGTGCTGCTGATTGTCAACACCGCCACCCGTTGCGGTTTCACCCCGCAATATGAGGAACTGGAAGCACTATATAAGGAATATAGGGAAAAGGGTTTGGAAATTCTTGACTTCCCCTGCAACCAGTTTGGACAGCAGGCACCTGGCACCGAGGAAGAAATCCATCAGTTCTGTACCTTGAATTTTGGCACCGAATTTCCTCAGTTCAAGAAAATCGAGGTTAATGGTGAGAATGAGTCACCCCTGTTTACCTATTTGAAGGCACAGCAGGGTTTCAAGGGCTTTGACAAAAATCACAAGATTGGCGCCCTGCTCGACGAGATGCTCTCCAAGGCCGATCCCGACTATGCCAGCAAGCCCGACATCAAGTGGAACTTCACCAAGTTCCTCATTGATCGCGAAGGCAACGTTGTGGAGCGTTATGAGCCCACCACCGATTGCAAGGTCATCGAGGAAGCCATCAAAAAACTCCTCTGATAAATCAAAGTTTAGAGGCTAATTACTAACAACTAAAGACTAACAACTTAAAACTCTAAATGGACTACAACTATAAAGAGATAGAAAAAAAGTGGCAACAGTATTGGCGTGATCACCACACCTATAAATGTGAAGTAGATAATAACCGTCCCAAATTCTATGTGCTCGACATGTTCCCTTATCCATCGGGAGCTGGTTTGCACGTGGGACATCCGCTGGGCTACATCGCCAGCGACATCTATGCGCGCTATAAGCGCCTGAAAGGCTTCAATGTGCTGCATCCCATGGGCTATGACGCCTATGGTCTGCCCGCCGAGCAATATGCTATCCAGACCGGTCAGCACCCCGAAATCACCACCAACGAGAACATTGCCCGCTATCGTGAGCAGTTGGACAAGATAGGTTTCTGCTATGATTGGGACCGTGAGGTGCGCACCTGTGACCCCAGCTATTACAAGTGGACACAGTGGGCCTTCCTGCAGATGTTCAAGAGCTATTACAATACCGAACTCGACAAGGCCCGTCCCATCGATGAATTGGTGGCTCACTTCGAGAAGCACGGGACTGAGGGCTGCAATGCCCACACTAACTGCACCGACGAGTTTACCGCCGAGGAATGGAACGCCATGACCCAGGTGCAGAAGAACGATGTACTCATGAACTATCGAATCGCCTATCTTGGCAATACGATGGTGAACTGGTGTCCCAAGTTGGGCACCGTGCTCGCTAACGACGAGGTGAGCGAGGGTGTGTCGGTTCGCGGCGGCTATCCCGTTGAGCAGAAGATGATGAGCCAGTGGTGCTTGCGCGTGTCGGCCTATGCCGGACGTCTGTTGCGTGACTTGGACACCATCGAGTGGACCGAGTCCATCAAGGAAACCCAGCGTAACTGGATCGGTTACAGCGAGGGTGCCGAGATGACCTTCCCCATTGCCGACAGCGACAAGAGCCTGTTGATTTTCACCACCCGTGCCGATACCATCTTTGGTGTGACCTTTATGGTGCTGGCTCCCGAGAGCGTGTATGTGGACGATGTGGTGACGCCCGACCAGCGTGCTGCCGTCGATGCCTACCTCGACGAGGTGAAGCACAAGACCGAGCGTGAGCGCATGATCGAGAAGAAGGTGAGCGGCGTGTTCACGGGCAGCTATGCCATCAACCCCATTTCCAAGAAGAGGATTCCCATCTATATCAGTGACTATGTGCTGGCCGGTTACGGTACTGGAGCCATCATGGCAGTTCCGGCCCATGACAGCCGCGACTATGCCTTTGCCCGCCATTTCGACCTGCCCATCATTCCGCTGATTGAGGGTGCCGACGTGAGCGAGGAAAGCTTCGATGCCAAGGAAGGCATCATGACCAATTCCTCCAACGAGTATCTGCAGCTCAACGGCCTCCAGGTCAAGGATGCCATTGCCAAGACCAAGCAATATATCGAGGAAGCCGGCATTGGCCACGTCAAGGTGAATTACCGCCTCAGGGACGCCATCTTCAGCCGTCAGCGCTACTGGGGTGAGCCGTTCCCCATCTATTATGATGAGAACAACCAGCCGCAGTCCTTGGATGAGAGTCAGTTGCCGTTGCAATTGCCCGAGGTAGATAAGTTCCTTCCCACTGAAACCGGCGAGCCGCCTCTGGGCCGTGCCAAGGGTTGGGTAACTACCGAAGGTTATCCCTTGGAATTGAACACCATGCCTGGTTTTGCCGGTTCTTCGGCCTACTACCTGCGCTATATGGATCCGCACAACGACAAGGAACTCGTTTCGCGCGAGGCCAACGAGTACTGGCGCCAGGTAGATCTTTATGTAGGAGGAACCGAGCATGCCACGGGTCACTTGATTTACAGCCGTTTTTGGAACAAGTTCCTCTATGACTACGGTTTCGTTTGCGAGGCCGAGCCGTTCCGCAAGCTGGTCAACCAGGGCATGATTCAGGGTCGCAGCAACTTTGTTTACCGCATCAAGGACACCAACAAATTCGTTTCGTCCAATCTCAAGGACCAGTACGACGTGACACCCATCCATGTGGATGTGAACATCGTCCATGCCGATGCCCTCGACATCGAGAAATTCCGTGAGTGGCGACCCGAGTTCAAGGATGCAGAGTTCATCTTCGAGAACGGCAAGTACATCTGCGGCTGGGCCATCGAAAAGATGTCCAAGTCGATGTTCAACGTTGTCAATCCCGATGACATCGTGGACCGCTATGGTGCCGACACTTTGCGTCTGTATGAGATGTTCCTGGGTCCCGTCGAAGCCAGCAAACCTTGGGACACTAACGGCATCGACGGTGTGAACCGTTTCCTCAAGCGCTTGTGGGCATTGTTCTACAAGGGCGACAACATGCAGCTCACTGACGAGAAACCCAGTGCCGATGCCCTCAAATCGTTGCACAAACTCATCAAGAAGGTGAGTGGCGACATTGAGACCTTCAGCTACAACACGTCGGTAGCCGCCTTTATGATCTGCGTCAACGAGTTGACCAGCATGAAGTGCCGCTCCCGCGAGATTTATGAGCCGCTGGTAGTGTTACTGGCACCCTTCGCGCCGCACATTGCCGAGGAACTCTGGCATGTGCTGGGTCACGATACCACTGTGTGCGATGCCCAATGGCCCACGTGGAACGAGGAATACCTGAAGGAATCGACGGTGAAATATACCGTCCTGTTCAACGGCAAGCCCCGTTACAACATCGAGGTGGCCGCTGGCACTGCTCAAGACGAGGTACAGCGCATTGCCCTCAGTGACGAGGGTGCCGCTCGCTGGCTCGACGGCAAGCAGCCCAAGAAGGTCATCGTTGTTCCCAACAAGATTGTCAACGTCGTCGTATAATCTAAAAAGAAGACAATAAATACAATGAATACAAATAGTTGATAATCAATTAAATTGTATTTATTGTCTTCATTGTTTCAATCATGAAGAAGATTGTTTTTGCTACCAACAACGCGCACAAGTTGCAGGAACTGCGGCAGATACTTGGCGACACCTATGAGATTTTGGGTCTCGCCGATATCGGTTGTCATGAGGATATCCCCGAAACTGGCCATTCCATCGAGGAAAATGCCCAAATGAAGGCCCGTTACGTCAAGCAGCATTACGGCTATGACTGTTTCAGTGACGACACGGGACTGGAGATTGATGCCCTTGATGGTGAGCCAGGAGTTTACTCGGCACGTTATGCCGGCCCAGGTCATGACAGCGAGGCTAACATCGACAAGGTGCTGAAAAAACTCGATGGAATCGACAATCGCACCGCCCGTTTCCGCACCGCCATCGCATTGTTGCAGGGTGATGAAATGCATCTGTTCGAAGGACAGGTCGAGGGTGTCATCCTCACCGAGCGCCACGGTACAGGCGGCTTTGGCTACGACAGCATTTTTCAACCTGTTGAGGGCGATGGCAGCACTTTCGCTCAGATGTCACCTCAAGACAAGAACCGCATCAGTCACCGCGGACGTGCCGTCGCCCGCTTGGTCGCTTACCTCAATCACCAATAAACGACTCCCTCGACTTTATACAAAGTAGATAAAAACAATAAATACAATAATTACAAATAGCTGATTACCAGTTGATTTTGTAATTATTGTATTTATTGTTGTGTGAGTCGGTTAGGTTGTATTCCCTAGTATGTGTCAGTTATTGAGGAGACTGTCGATGAGGAGAGTCACATCAGAGATGTTGATGCTTTTGTCCTCATTCAAGTCGGCACAAATGATGCAGCATGGGTTATTATTGTCCAGCAGGTAGTCGATCAGCAAGGTCACGTCCGAGATGTTCACGGCATTGTCGTGATTGATGTCTCCCAATGCAAAGTTGTGCTCAGATTTTATGTACCAGAAACTGGCGCTGCCGTCACGGTTGATGGTCATCTCGGTGACAGGTTTGCCCAGATTACCTGCTTTGCCGGTAATTTCGCCATAACTAGTCATGTAGAGTTCTGTCGCTGGTGTGGACTTGTCGCTCACCTCCCTTTTGAAACCATTGGGCCAGGTGTCTCCACTCTCGCTATACTTCGACAACTTGTTGTCGGCAGGTAATATAGTGATTAACTGTATTTTATCATTATTGGGCTTGTTGTTGGTCCATTTGCTGGCACTGTAAGTGATATGGGTCACCAGAATGCCTTGTCCAGGCAAGCAGACGTCCCATCCGCTGCGCTTTCGATTCTCGAAGATGAAATATTCATTCTTGTTGATGTCGCTCACAATGCACACAGCCTTGTCGGTCTCCTTTTGTTTTTGATTCCACACGGGTAGCGTGTAATAGGTGTTGGGCTCAGGTGTGATGTATTGTACCCAACCCATGAAAACCTTCTCATAGGCCGAAAAGCCCACTGGCATGTATCCATCGTTGCCATAACAGCCCAAGCACATCACATCCCAATTACCCATACCATAGTTGTCGCTATTGCTGTTGGCCGTATCATACATATCGGGCAGACCAAGGCAGTGACCAAACTCATGTACAAAAGTGCCGATTCCATCGATAGTTTTTCCACTATCGTTGGAACCATGCAATTCATTGAAAACAGCAAAATGGTTGATATAGGGGTCACCGACATTGGGGCTGAAAGGACCGTTCCCGCCTCTTGAGTAATACTTTGCGGCATCCAGTGTCCAGTTACAGGGCCAGATGGCTTCTGGGTGGTACATCGAGGCCTGGGATTCGCCCACGCCTGCAAAGATGATGATGACGACATCACAGTAGTAGTCGTTGTTGGTATCGTAGGGCTTGAACGACACGCCGTCGGCTGACGCCATCTGGCAGGCTTCGGTCACGAGCCAACCGATGCCCTTATCCTTGGTGGTTCCCGTACGGCCACCGTAGTACTCGCGGTCCTGGGACAAGGTGTAGATGCCGTAAACGTCAAACTCGGGCCTGTAGAGACCGTTAGACTGGTCATGATAATATTGACCCACGCTCTCAGGGCCTGTGAGCATGCTTTCAATGATGTTCTCTTTCGTATTATGGAATTTTTTATCCTGAAATTCAACCAGGATGATGGGTATGCGGCGCTCGCCCACTGCAGGGACATCGGCAGAGGCATTGCTGCCAGTAGCATTCAGATGGCCTCTGTTGTTTTTCGGTAAAATGTAGGGTTCGAACGACATGTCCAGGTTTCCACGTTGTGCTGCGATAAACGCTTTCTCGGTTGCGGTGCGCTGACCTGCTTCGTGGGCCCGCATAGCCGTCAGTCCTGTCAATGACGAATAGTAGTAGAGATCACCGTCATTGCCTCGGGCGACCGTCAATCCGTCACTGGTGACAACGGCATTGTTAAAGGCATTACCTACAGCTTGTACCTTCAAGGTTGTACCGTCACTTTGAGTAATAACATGCCAGCCGGGAAAGGCAGGTACAGCAAGAGCCAATGCTGTGAAGCACAGCATGATGGGCAGAATAAAAAGACTTTTTCTCATCTAAATCTAAACAGGTTTGATGGGTTGATGATAAATGGATGATTGTAGATTTACTTATAACACTACAAATCCATTTTTATAACTAGTTAAGCAATTAAATATGGCGCAAAATTAAGTATAAAAATCCAATAGACCAAATAATTACAGTACAACCTTGCATCATTAACTCGTATGGGTTCACTACCTATTTTCAAAGTTTCAAGCAGCGCAGCCTGAAAATAGGTAAGGAAGCGAAAGTTTGGCTTTCGCTTCCTTACTACTCGATTTGGTGGGGTATTGCCTGGATCAGTTGCCGGCAAGCAGGCGGTCGATGAGTACGGTGACATCGTCGATGCTCACCTGGCCGTCCCCATTCACATCACCACAGATGGTGCAGCACGGCTTGTTGTTGTCCAGCAGATAGTCGATCAGGGCAGTCACGTCGTTGATGATGACCATGCCGTCGTGGTCCACGTCTCCCACTTCATAGGTATGGCCATTATCGAACAGCGTCACTGTCTCGACATTACTCCAAGGGCTCTCGGTGCCGTCGGCCCAAACGCCTTTGACCTTATAAATATAGGTGTCTGCAGCATTCAAGCCCGTCACGGTGTAATACTTGTCGGTGATTCCGGTAATCAGCCTGTAGGAAGCATCGCCCTGCCTGAGCGATGTGGGTTGCTCGCCGGCGTAAACGTCAATCTGCTTGATGCTCGTGTAGTTGACCAGTGACTTGATGGTCACCGCATCCATGTCGGCGCAGTTGAGAACAACGGTATAATCGGCCATAGCGGTATCAAGTGCCACTTCCTGCGTATCGATGCTGGATGAAACGCTGACGGTGGAGTGGTCATAGTAGTAGGAGGCACCCTTGAAAACGATAGTCATTTTGCCATGCCCGGTAAAGTTGTAGTTAGGGGACTTGACGGTGCCGCCAAAGGATAGAATCAAAGACCCGTCATAGGCGCTCAGATAGGTGGTTCCTGACCAACCCGCGGGCAAATAATCCCAATAATTGACCGAAATATCCAGCAGACCAGTGCCATTGGCGCTCAGGACATCGGGCAGGTTGCTGAAGTCGGCCGTCTCGAGCAGCGTGAAGTTGGGCTTGGTCATGACTTCCAGTGTGTAGCTTTCGATATTCTGGGCTGGGGTGTTGTCGGTCCAGTCAGCACGGAATTGTGTCAGACCGATAGCACTTTCGTCGGCAGGCAGCATTACGGGAGTGTAACCCTCGATCAATCCGTTGCCTGTGAGCATAACGGTGACATCCTCGGCACCTTCGCTTTTCAGGGTAAGGGTGGCATTATAGTTTTGAATGGCCTTAGGAGCAAAGGTGACAGTCACTTCGCAGCCATTGTAGGTATCCTCGTTGCTGATAACCGTGGGACTGACGCTAAACACACCGTTAGCATCGTTAAGATGGAGGGTAATATCACCCGTTAAGCTCCGTCCTCTGACCCTCACTGTGCGGGTGCCGCTGTTGTTCAACATCACGCCTCCAAAGCCAATTTCTTCCGATGAAATCGAGATAATCGGGTCGGGGATGATGCCTTTCATGTACCAAAAACCGGCAGAGCCGTCGGCATTGATGGCCATTTCGGTCACCGGTTGGCCCAGATAGCCTGCATTGCCCGTGATGTTCCCGTCGGCCGTCATGTAGAGCCTGGCGGCAGGAGTCGAGGTATCGGTAAAGGAGTTGTTATCATAGCGGGGCCATAGGTCGCCTCCCTGGTTGAAACTGTATAGACTGTTGTCGGCCGGAACCAGGGTCATCAGTTGGATATCCTGGTTGTTGGGTGTATTGTCCCTCCAGCGGGCAGCATCATAGGTCACATGGGTAATCATGATGCCATCGCCAGGCAAGTAGCGGTCCCATCCCTGGCGCTTGCGGTTCTCCAGTATGAAGAACTCATTCTGGTTCAGATCGCTGGTGATGCACACGGCCTTGTCGGTGTCAGCGCTCTTCAGATTCCATACCGGCAAGGTATAGTAAGTGTCAGGGCGTGGAGTAATCAAGTCCACCCAGCCCATGAAATTCTTCTCATAGGCCGAGTAGCCTGATGGCGTGTAGCTGTCATTATTGTAACATCCCAAACACATGATGTCCCAGTAGCCCATGCCGAAGTGGTTTCCATTACCCGTGTCGTAGAAGTCGGGTAAACCCAGACAATGGCCAAACTCATGAGCAAAAGTCCCGATTCCATCGATAGTTCTTCCACTATCTTTAGAGCCATGCAACTCGTTGAACACAGCAAACGTGTTGATATAGGGTTCACCCTCGGCAGGTCGGAAAGCACCCTGTCCGCCACAGGAATAGTACACTGCTGCATCCAGCGTCCAGTTGCAGGGCCAGACGGCCTCGGGATGGACAGTTGATGCTTGAGCTTCGCCCACTCCGGCATAGATGACAATCACCACATCACAGAAGTCGTCATCGTTGGTATCATAGGTCTTGAACGACACGCCGTCGTCAGCCGCCATCTGGCAAGCCTCGGTCACCATCGAGCCCAAGCCCATATCATTGCCCTCGGAGTCGTTGGCGCCGTAATACTGGCGGTCATGGCTCAAGCTGTAGATGCCATACACGTCAAATTCGGGCTCATACAGGCCATTGGACTGGTCGCGGAAGTACTGTCCCACGCTCTCGTTACCCATGAGCATCGCTTCGATGATTGCTTCGCGGGTGTTGTTGAACTTAATGTCGGAAAACTCCACCAAGATGATGGGGACGCTGCGCTGGCCCATAGCGGGCACACCCGACTCGGCATTGCTGCCGCCCATGCCCAGCCTGCCGCTTTGGCGATTTACCGGGAACTGTCGGTTCTTGACAGTCATCGTCAGACTAGAACGTTGAGCGTTGACAAATGCCGTTTCGCTGGCCGTGCGCTGTCCTGCCTCGTGGGCACGCACAGCAGTCAGGCCCGTCATTGCCGACGTGTAATAGAAGTCCCCGTCATGGCCACGGGCTACCGTCAGCCCGTCACGGGTGAGGATAGCGTGGTTGAAGGCATTGCCCACGGCTTGCACCTGTAGGGTTGAGCCATCACTTTGAGTAATGGTCTGCCATCCCGGCCAAGCGGGAACAGCGAGCACCGATGCAGTGCAGCAAAGCAACAGTGATAAGATAAGGAGAGTCTTTTTCATTGCAGTCTTGATGGATTGGGTTAGTGTTAATATCAATGATTATTGCTCAAAAAAGAGCGGAGCAAAAGTAGACATAATCTGCCACACGCACAAATAATAAGAAAGATTATCCCAATTCGGTCACGAGATGGCCAAATTGGGATAACGTGATGTTGAGATCAGCAAGCGGTAGGCTGGCCTTTAACGCTAACTGTCAAGTTAGTCGTTGCGGAATCAGTTGCCTAGCAGCAAATCGATGAGGTCTGTGACATCGGTGACGTTCAACAGGCCATCCTCGTTCATGTCGCCGCAGATTTCGCAGCACTGATCGTTGCCCAGCATAAAGTCGATCAGGGTGGTGACATCGGTGACGTTCAGGATGCCGTCGTGATTCACGTCGCCCTTCTGAAAACCGTGTCCGTTCTGGAACAGGGTCACTTCCTCGACATTACTCCACTCGCTCTCGCTATTATCGACATACAGGGCCTTTACCTTATAGATATAAGTGCCCTCAGCCTCAAGATCGGTTACCGTGTAGAATCTGTCGGTAATGCCGGTGATGAGGCGGTAGGTCTTGTCGCCGGTCTCGACGGCGCGCAGCTTAGCGCCAGCGGTGATGTCGCCAGGATAGATAAATACGCTCTGGATGGCAACGTAGTTGGCTCTGCCCTGTACACGCACGCGGTCGCTCGATGAGCAGTCGAGCACGACGGAGATTTCCTGGAAGTCTTCATCATCGTTAGAG
>JAEEGI010021687.1_pt1 | contig 12748 bp, 4 predicted proteins | sample 8958751 | NCBI WGS metagenome assembly JAEEGI01 (sample SAMN16246545, study PRJNA631951) | gut metagenome | biome: gut microbiome; feature: rumen; material: KS-attached | host: Bos | place: Iran: Karaj | collected 2018-10 | reverse complement strand
CGGAGACGGGTATTGCCGGCGACTCCATCGGCGTCTATACCAACACCGGCGGCAAGAGCCTGGACGGCAACCCCATCCTGAACCGCCTGTATAACATCCTCGACGACCACGTGGTCATCGGCGACGTGGAGGACGGCCATGAGTACTACCGCACCAAGGGCGGCTCTACGCTGCGTGTCCGCAATGTGAGCCAGGGTGCCCAGGGCATGCTGGTAGAAGGCAGCCGTCAGGTGAACGGCGAGACACCGTCGATTCCCATCAACTACGTGTACGACCAGACCAATGGTGGTAACGGTAAGACCTATATTCTGGAGCAGGGTCCCGTGCTGGGTACCCGCCAGACCGTGTTCAACCTGTTGGGTCAGCACCCCGAGTTCAGCCGTTTCCGCGAACTGTTGGAGGGCAGTGACCTGTTGGAGACCATCCACGACGGACGCTTCGCCTGCAGCGACACGTGCATCAGCGTGTTCAACAACTTCCACTATACCATCTACGTTCCCACCAACGAGAGCATCGACGCGCTGATTGCCGCCAAGAAGCTGCCCACGTGGGACGATGTGGCTGTGCTTGACACCCTCTCCGGCGAACAGAAGGAGAAGGCCGAACTGTATACGCGCCAGATTAACGAGTTCCTGCGCTATCATATTCAGGACAACGCCCTCTTCATCGGAGCCGACAACACTACGGGCAATGACGCCGCCAATGCCGACGGCACTAGCACTACCGAGTTTGAGACGGCCTTCATCGACAAGAAGAGCAAGACCTTCAACAAGTTGGCCATCATCACCGACAAGGCCGGCAGCAGCATTTCCATCAAGGACAAGGCTGGCAACACCCGCCGCGTGATGACAGAGAAGAACGGTCTGTACAACCTGATGGCCCGTGAATATACGTATAACTCCTCGTCGAAGAGCAGCGCCACGATTATCCACAACTCATCGTCGGCTGTTGTTCATCTGATTGACGGACCGCTATTAATCGAAAATTGACAAGTGAAAATTGAAAGTTATGATTAGCAAGAGACTATTAAGAACATTGGGACTGATAATTATCAATTGTCAATTGTCAATTGTCAATTCCTTTGCGCAGAAGGCCGGCGACATCATCAGCGGAACGGTGTCCGACAACTTCGGCCCTGTGATGTTGGCCAATGTGGTGGAGCTTGATGCTGCCAACCGTATCGTGGCCTCCGCTCAGACAGACATGAGCGGTAACTTCTCGTTCAAGTTGAAGAATCCGAAGGACAAGCTGCGTATCTCGTATGTGGGATACAAAACGGTGACCCTTCCTTTTAACAAGACGAAATTCGTAGTGAAGCTGGAAGACGCCACCCAGATCAAGGAGGTGACCGTTACCTCCAGAAAACGTGCTCAGGGCAGTGGTCTTGCCATTCCGCAGAAGGAAATATCCACCGCCCGTCAGACCATCGACATGAAGGAATTTGAGGGACTGGCCATTACGACGGTTGACGAAGCCCTGCAAGGACGTATCGCCGGTCTTGACATCGTGGCCAACTCTGGTAACCTGGGTTCGGGTACTTCGATGCGTCTGCGTGGTGTGTCGAGTATCAACGGAAGCAGCGAGCCGCTCATCGTCGTCGACGGTAACGTCTGGGAGACGGGTAGCAGCACCAAGGACTTCGACTTCTCCTCGGCCAATGATGAGAAGTTTGCAGAGCTGCTGAACGTCAACCCTGAGGACATCGAGAGCATCGCCGTGCTGAAGGATGCTGCCGCAACGGCCATCTGGGGTTCGCAGGGTGCCAATGGTGTTATCGAAATCAAGACCAAGCGCGGTGCCCGAGGCAAGACGAAGGTGACCTACAGCCTGCGTCTTACGGCTACCTACCAGCCGGAAGGCATGAAGCTGCTCAATGGTGACGAGTACACCATGATGCTGAAGGAGGAGTACTTTAACCCCCATCTGCAGTCAGGAGCCAGCGACAACATCGACGAAATCAACTACCGCTCGGGCGGTGAATTTTCGGAATACCAGATGTACAACGAGAACACCGACTGGGTAGACGCTGTGAAGAAGACCGGTTGGCGCCAGAACCACTACGTAGCATTGAGCGGTGGTGGTGAGAAGGCCAACTTCCGTATTGCTGCCGGTTACGACCACGAGACGGGTTCTATCATCAAGCAGCAGCTCGACCGCTTTACCACCCGTGTAGCCCTCGACTACTTCGTCAGCGACCGCATCAAGATTGCCACCAATGTGGCGTTGACCTATACCAACAACCAGAAGAACTATGCCGACCTGCTCTCCGTAGCTTATCGCCGCATGCCTAACCTGGCCATCTATGAGCAGGACAAGGACGGCAACAGTCTGGATACTTATTATAATATGCTTCCCACGGTGAACCAGGTGTTCCGCGAGAATCAGCTGAATGACTACAACCCCGTTGCTCTGGCTGACCTGGCCAAGAACGAGGAGACGAGCTATAATATCGAACCCGAGTTCAAGCTGAACTACGAACTGCTGGCCTTTGAGGAAGAGAAGTCACGACTGACCTACGAGGGCAAGATCGTGTTCAACATCTTTAACCGCTACAACGACATGTTCCGCCCGCTCTCGTTGAGCACCGGCGGCTGGAGCAGCAGCGATGCCAACCTGGCCACCAACAATGCCTACAAGAGCTTAGGTATCACCACGACTCATACGCTGACCTTTGTGCCCCACTTCCGCAATCAGGATCACTCGCTGATGATGATGCTTCGCGGACAGCTTACCGATGGTACCAGCACGAGCCAGAACACCAGTGAGTATGGCCTGCCCACCGGCACGATTATCTCGTCCAGTGCGCCGGGTATCATCTCCAGCTTCGGTTCTTCGCCGGGTCAGTGGCGCAGTGTCTATCTGACCTACTCGGCCCACTATGCCTACAAGGGCCGCTATGTTGTCGACTTCTCGGTACGCCGTGACGGTTCGACGAAGTTTGGTCCCGACCAGCGCTGGGGTAACTTCCCCGCTCTGTCAGGTAAGTGGATTATCAGCGACGAGCCTTGGTTCAAGCGTGGTCTGCCGTTCGTCAGCATGCTGGCTCTCCGTCCGGGTTGGGGTATTGTAGGTGCACAGCCTGGCAGCGAAGGACTATTCTACAGCAAGTACACAGGCGGTAAAGGCTATATGGACTATGGCTCGGTTTACCAGAGCAATGTGCAGCTGAAGAATCTGAAGTGGGAACAGAAGGAAACCTTCAACCTCGGTGTAGACTTCGGTTTCTGGGATGACCGCATCAACGGTAACGTCGAAGTTTACAAGCAAAAGACCACCGACCTGCTGATGGGTAACCGTTCTCTGCCCAGCAGCTCAGGTTTCTCCTCGCTGGCCTACCAGAACGTAGGTTCGATGGAGAACATAGGTTGGGAGTTCAACCTGAATGGTAACAATATTATTAAGAAGGGTAAGTTCGGTGTTGACTTCAACATCACCTTCGCTAACAACCGCAACAAGCTTACCGAGATGGACGAGACCGTGCTGGCCTCGCTGAATAGCGACTTCGACCGCCAGAACGGCAGTTACCTCTCACGTGTAGAGCTGAACCGTCCCCTGGGTGGTATCTACGGCTTCCGCTACTTAGGTGTCTACCAGTACAGCAAGTACTCAGAGGAGGAAGTGCCTGGTGTGAGCGGCCCCAACGCCCCTGTGGCCCGCGACGAGAAGGGTAACGTTATCCTCGACAACTATGGCCGCACGAAGCCGATGGTGTTCTGCTATACTGGTGTGGACGACGAGGACAAGGAATTCCACGGCGGTGACGCCATCTACGAGGACGTGAATGCCGACGGCCAGATTAACGAGCTGGATATTGTCTACCTCGGTTCGTCATTGCCTAAGTTCACGGGTGGTTTCGGTTTCAAGCTCCATTGGGGTCGCCTGACTTGGAACAACCAGTTCAACTTCCGTTATGGCAACAAGATTATCAACAAGGCTCGCATGAATGCCGAGAACATGTACTCCAACAACAACCAGAGTCGTGCCGTGCTGTGGCGCTGGCGTGTGGAGGGTGACATCGCCCCCATTCCCCGTGCACTCTACAACTACGGCTACAACTGGTTAGGCAGCGACCGCTTCGTCGAGGACGGTTCATTCATTCGTCTGAACTATACGCAGCTGAGCTATGCACTCCCCATGAAGACGCTGAAGAGCCTGGGACTGAGCCAGCTGAGCCTGTATATCTCAGCTAACAACCTGTTTGTGATTACCAAGTATTCGGGAGCCGACCCGGAGGTGGGCTACGGCGGTTACGGTGTCGTGACCGACAATGCTCAGACTCCTCGAGCCAAGTCGTTTACCTGTGGTGTTACCGTTTCGTTCTAACATAAAAGGAAAAGAATTATGAAGATCAAGAATATTAAGCATTTTCTGTCAGGTCTGCTGTGTTGCACCGCTGCAGCCCTCACCGGCTGTTCCGACTATCTCGACCTGAAGCCGTTGAACGACGTGGTGCTCGAGAACTACTGGACCAAGAAGAGCGACGTGACCAGTGTACTCATGGGTTGTTACGAAAGCCTTTATTCCGAAGACTGTATCACCCGCATGGGACTTTGGGGTGAGGCCCGCTCCGACAATATGATAATCGGTGTCTCAACGTCACGCGACCTGGAGCAGCTGATCAAGGAAGACCTCCTTCCCAGCAATCCGTTCTGCAACTGGGCATCGTTCTACCAGACCATCAACCGTTGCAACATCGTTATCCACTATGCACCCGAGGTGCAGGAACTCGACCCGAACTATTCGCTTAGTGAGATGAAGGCCAATATCGCCGAGGCAACGTTCATTCGTTCGCTGTGCTACTTCCACCTCATCCGTGCGTTCCGTGATGTTCCCTTCACCCGCGAACCCAGTATCGACGATACGCAGGACTATCAGCTGCCGGCCACCTCGTTCGATACGATTCTCAGCTATCTGATTGAGGACCTTGAAGCCGTGAAGGACGATGCACAGCTTTACTTCCGCAAGCCGAATCCCGACAAGCAGAAGGAGGCTGCCGAGCGTGACAATACTGCCCGCATTACCCGTCCGGCCGTCTATGCCCTGCTGGCTGACCTCTATTTGTGGAAAGGTGACTGGCAGAAGTGTATCGCCAGCTGCGACTATGTTATCGACTTCAAGAAGAAGGAATACGAGAGTCTGAAGCGCCGTCTGCAGAACGATGTGTACCTCTTCAACGATATCCCCCTCATTTTGGAGAAGACCGAGAATACCTCGGGTAACGCCTATAATGAGATATTCGGCGAGGGCAATTCCTTTGAGAGCCTGTTCGAGTTGACGTTCAGCGAGACGCTCAACACGGACAATAGGAACAACTACGTAGGAAACTACTACGCCAACTCCAGCGGCAACACGCTCTCGAGCGGCCGTCTGGCTCCGTTCGACGAGTTCTACGGCGACCTGCCCAACAAGAGTACTGACCTCTTCAATATCAGCGACTGCCGTGCCTACGAGTCCATCTATCAGGTTGGTACCACGCAGTATTACATTGCTAAGTATGCTGCCACCAGAGTCACCATCGATAACTCGAAGACCGGCTGGCGTCCTGAGTACTCGTGGCGTTCCAGCAACTACGCCCACTGGATTGTCTATCGTCTGACCGATGTCATGCTGATGAAGGCCGAGGCCCTTATCGAGCAGGGCAGCGAGCATTTCGAGGAGGCATTTACGCTGATCAATGCTGTGAGCAAGCGTGCCGTCAACTCCTTATCACCCGGTACGGGCGAGGTTCTGAAGTTTAACGACTATAAGGAGTCGAAGGAGGACATGGAGAAGCTCGTCATGGATGAGCGTCACCGTGAACTGATGTTCGAGGGCAAGCGCTGGTACGACCTGCTGCGTCAGGCCCGCCGCACGGGTTCCACGAAGGATCTGGCCTATACCGTCACCAAGAAGCAGGTGACCAACATCAGCGGTATCCAGATTCGTCTGGCCGACCCCAATGCCCTCTATCTGCCTTACTATCGTAATGAGCTGAAGGTGAACCCCTATCTGAAGCAGAATCCTGCCTACAACACGGGCGACGATGCTGACTTGGAGAAGAATTGAACAATCGAACAATTAAAGAATTGAAGTATATGATTACCAATATAAGAAAGAAGATATCCAACTGTTGGCTATGCTGCGGTGTTGCCGCAGTCCTTACCGCTGCGGTCTTCACCTCGTGTAGTGACGACGACAGCGACGCCCCGCTGAACTTCTACTCTTCGGTGCGACTCACCGCCGCCGGCTTCATCGAGGCCAACGAAACGCAGTTCAGCGACTTCAAGAGCATTCTGGAGCGAAGCAACTATTTCCCCATCTTGAAGACCTACGGACACTACACCGTCTTTGCACCCACCAATGAGGCCATTCAGCTGTACCTCAAGGAAAATGGGTTCAACTCGCTCAACGACCTGTCTCGTGAGCTGTGCGACACGATTTCGCGCACTCACATCGTGCAGGACAAGGCCTACTTCACCACCGACATGGGCGGTGAGGTGCCTCCCGTCAACATGAACGACGACTACATCGAGATGACCTCCGACAGCGACGTCTACAACAACAACGCGCTGCTGATCTACGTCAACAAGAACTCGCGTATCATCCAGAAGGACGACTCCGTGACCAACGGTGTGGTGCATGTCGTTGACCATGTCATCCAAACCAGCAACCAGTTCCTGCCGGCCCTCATGGAGGAGAACCCCAACCTCTCCATCTTCAGCCAGGCGCTGAAGCTTACAGGCATCGCCGACTCGCTCACCAAGTACAACGACGATACCTATACCGTTGACCCTGACTCAGCTTGGGGCGGCAAGGGCTTTAAGGTTCCCTACGGAACTGCCAACGACGGAACGGCCTCGAAGCAATGTAGCACGTGGTATCCCGAGAAGCGCTTCTTCAAGTTTACGGCCTTCGTCGAGACCGACTCCATCTATCGTCTTCACGGTATCAACAGCCTTGACGACTTGATAGCCTACGCCAAGCAGGTCTACGACGAGTCCTATCCCGACGACGCAGGAAAGTATGACGAGGACTACAAGAGCCGTCATAACCCGCTGAACCGTTTCGTGAGCTATCACCTCATCAACCGCACGGGTCCCCGCGACTACTGGGTACACTGCCGCGGCGACATCTACACACAGAAGTTCCTGTTCAATATCTATGACCCCGAGGACTACTACGAGACGATGGCACCCCATACGCTCATCCGCTTCTGCAGCAATCCCGGCGAGGAAATCTTCATCAACCGCGTGGGCCTGAAGACCAATGCTTCGGTGCGTGGCGTGCGTGTGCTGAAGAACGACGAGGGTGACAGCTACACCCAGACGTGCAAAAACGGCCGTTACATCTACATCGACGACATTCTGGTCTACTCAAAGAAAGTACGCGAAGAGGTGCTCAACCGCCGCATCCGCATCGATGGCAGCTGCCTCAGTCCCGACTTCATGAACGGCCACGCCCGCATGGAGCACATGGGTAAAGAGGAGATGATGATTGGTTTCAAGAACGGTTACCTTGCCGATTTCAAGATGCACAACGCCAAGACCTTCATCGGCTGTGGTAACGAGCAGACTGGCTGGCGTCACTATCAGGGCAGCGGTGTCTGTATCACCGGTGAGAAGTTCGATGCTTCCGTCAAGCTGCCTCCTGTGCCCCATGACGGTACTTATGAGGTGCGCTTAGGCTATTCACTCGGTGACGACCGCGGTATTGCGCAGGTGTACCTGAACAATGAGCCTTGCGGTATCCCCATCAGTTTCCGTAACCTCGATGCCAATGTAGGATGGGAAGCCGATACCGACGACGAGGAGGAGAACAAGGCCATCGACAAGGCCATGCGTAATCGTGGCTTCATGAAGGCCATGGACAGCTATGGCAGCAGTTCGGAGCCTTTCCGTACCTATAACAATGACGTGCGCCGCATCTTGGTGAAGCAATATCTGCGTGCCGACCAGGAATACTGGTTGCGCTTCCGCCAGATTCTTGAAGGCAGCACGCTCTATATGTCTATCGACTATATTGAACTTTGTCCCAAGGACGTCTACGACAGTCCCGAAGGTGAAGACCGCCACTAAGATAATTGACTAATTGAAAATTGAGAATTATGATTACCAAAAGCATAAAACAATTCCTTATCGCAGGCTCGCTTTGCTGCGGCGTCGCCACAGCCTTCATTGCCTGCTCCGACTGGGACGACCACTTCGAAGACCCCGTCTCGGTGGCCGATGCTATGCCGACCATCTGGCAGTCAATGGAGCAGCGACCCGAACTGAGCGACTTCCGCGAGGTGCTCAGCCAGACCAAGATTTTCAAGCAGCACAAGAAGACCGGCGTGAGCTATGCCGACCTGCTCAACGGACGGCAGACGTTCACCGTGATGGCTCCCGTCAACGGTTCTTTCAACAAGGACTCTGTGCTCAACCTGCTGGCCACCAACAGGGGCGACTCTATGGTGGAACGCTCCTTCGTGGGCAACCACCTTTCTTATAATCTGGCTTCCAACTTCGAGAAGCCTACCGAGTTCTTCGTGCTTAACACCAAGCGGATGACCATCGGCGGCAACAAGGTGCTCGACGTTCCCATCAAGGAAGCCAACGTCAAGGCCAAGGGTGGTCTGTTGCACGTCATGCAGAGCACGCTGCCCTATCGCTATAACCTCTACGAGATTATGCTCAATGACCCGCGTTACAGCCTCATTGGCGAGCAGCTGGCCAGCTACGAGCAGGACGAGTTCAGTCCTACCCAGTCGGTAGAGGGCGGTATGGTCGACGGTGAGCAGATTTACGCCGACTCCGTCTTCATCGAGCGCAACCTCATGTTGGAGCGCGTGGGCCTGCTGGCTGCCGAGGACTCTTCCTTCATCTATGTTGTTCCTACTGCCGACGAGTGGCAGCGGGTTTGGCAGGAGGCAATGGACTACTACCGCTTCGACGCCACCGTCCAGAACGGTGACTCGCTGCAGCGTTTCTGGGCCAACCATGCCTTGCTCAACGATGCCATCTTCAGCCGTACCATCCAGTCGTCTCCCGTCGACTCGCTTATTACGTACAACTACAACCGCCGTTATCCGAAGTACCACGTCTTCCACCGTCCCTTCGACGAGGGAGGCATCCTTTACGGCGCTACGCCTACCGAGTACAGCAACGGTACGTTGTACACCGCTCCGAAATGGCCTTTCACGCCGTTTATGACCTATCACCGCGAGCTGAAGGTTGAGGGCGAGCGTACGGGTATGATTGTCAACGACAACCTCTGTACCTACACCACGCGCATCCATGCTGCCGACAGTATCTCGGAGAACGAGTACCTGGTCATCACGCCCAAGTCGAACACCAGTAACTGGACCATGACGTTCAAGGTGGAGAACACGCTGGCAGGTGCCTACGACATCTGCGCTGTCATCCTGCCCCAGACGGTCTACGACCCCAACGCCCAGCTGAAGCCTTGCCGTTTCCAGGCCGAAATCAACTATGTCGATGAGCAGGGAAATGATGTGATGTATGATTGTGAAAAGGTCAAGTTCGGCACCGACCCCACCCGGGTGGACACCGTGATGCTGGCCGAGAACTTCGTGTTCCCGGTATGCAACTACGGCGAGACGAACATGAAGATTACGGTTCGTCTGAAGTGCTCCATCCTGGCCCGTGAGTCATCCCAGTATTCCCGTGAGATGCTTTTAGACTGTATCTACTTGCGTCCGAGAATGAAGAGTGAAGAATGAAAAACAGTAGTATTATGAGAACAATTATATTCAGTATATGCTTAGCGCTCTTCTCAACCGTCGCAGCGCAAGAGAACATGAAGATGGTGAGTGGCACGGTGACCGATGCCGCCACAGGCCAACCGCTGGCTGGTGTCATCGTCGAGGCATACGGCAATCATCGTTACACCTCCATGACCGACGACAAGGGTGGCTACGAGCTGAAAGTACCCGAGTACGTCAACAGCGTCAGCATGCGTGTCGAGGGCTATCAGCTGCTGCAGAAAGCCATTGGGACCAAGACCAGCCAGGCTGACGCCCAGCTCTACCCCAGTTCCTTCAGTCCCGTCTATCAGTCGTCCACGCAGGCCAGTGTCAGCCGTTCTGCCCAGAACTTCGACAACACGGCCCGTCTGAGCATCGACCCGCTGGTGGCCGAGCAGTTGGGTGCCGACATCCATTCCGTTTCGCGTAGCGGACAGTTGGGCATGGGCAACACCATGTTCATCGGCGGTATCACCAGTCTGCAGACCAACGCCCAGCCGCTGGTCGTCATCGATGGTGTCATCACCGACATGCAGTACGACCGCCAGATGTTGCATGAGGGATATTACAACAATATCCTGGCCAACCTGAATGTGAACGACATTGAGAGCGTCACCGTGTTGAAGAACGGAACCGCCATCTATGGTGCCAAGGCCGCTGCCGGTGTGCTGCTCATCAAGACCAAGCGCAACCGCAGCATGGCCACCAAGATTGACGTGACCATCAACGGCCAGTACCAGCTGATGCCCCGCCGGCCCAAGATGATGGGTGCCGAGGACTACCGGCTCTACGCCACCGAGATGCTCTCGGGTCTCACCTCCAACGTGAAGAACCTGGAGTTTGTCAACAGCGATCCCACCAACTATTATTACAACACCTATCATAATAATACCGACTGGACGGACGAGGTTTATCACAACACCTTCGTGTCCAACTACGGCATCAACGTGCAGGGTGGTGACGACGTGGCCAACTACAACCTCTCGGTGGGCTACTCCTTGGGCGATGCTACGCTGCGTGGCAACGACTTCTCGCGCTTCAACATGCGACTGAACAGCGACATCGAGGTCATCCGCAAACTCAGCGTGCGCTTCGACGCTTCCTATAGCGACGTCAACCGCGACCTGCGCGACGACGGCGCGAAGGAGGACCTGACGGTCGGTACCATCACGGCACCCGGATTCCTCGCGCTGGTCAAGTCGCCCTTCCTCGCTCCCTACGCCTTCGACATCAACGGCAACGAGAGCCACTACCTGGCCGATGCCGATACATACGTGAGCAAAGTATTCGAGGACGACGGCGAGCTGTTTGCCAACTCCGTGCGCTTAGCCAACCCCTTGGGCATCCTACAGCTCGGCGACGGCAAGAACCGCAACCAGGCCGGCAACCGCATGGTCAGCTTCAGCGTCACGCCGCGCTTCCAGTTCAACCGCCACCTCGCTCTGAGCGAGCACTTCAACTTCACGCTGGTCAACACCAACGAGAACTACTACCTGCCCCTTGAGGGTACGCCGCCCTTCCGCCTGATGGCATCCAGCAATATCCAGGTCGAGAACATGGCTCAGAGTATGGCCGCCCGCCAGAACAGCGTCATGAGCGATACCCGTCTGACCTGGGGCAACCGCTATGGTGCTCACAAGATTGACGTCTTCGGAGGCATCCGCTACCAGAGCAACAGCTACAAGCTGACGGCCCAGCGCGGTTTCGATACAGGTAACGATAAGTATCCCAGCACCGGCAACGCCCGCAACTACCGCTCCACGTGGGGTGCCGACGACAAGGCCCGCGACCTGACGTGGTACGCACAGGCCGACTACAACTGGGCTGAGAAGTACTACATTGAGGCCGGACTTTCGGCCGAGACCAGTTCGTGCTTCGGCGACGATGCCGACGGTCTGAAGCTCGGCGGCGTGGTCTGGGGACTCTTCCCCAGCGTTGGAGCTGCCTGGGTAGTAAGCAACGAAAAGTGGCTGGCTGATGTCAAGGGTATCGACTACCTGCGCCTGAACGTAGGCTTCGACGTGACGGGTAACGACAATATCGACTACACCGCCTCGGAGACCTATTTCGTGGCCAACAGCATGCTTGCCCAGAAGGTCGACGGCAAGTCGATGGGTAACATCGGCAACACCTCGCTGAAGTGGGAGACCACCAACCGCCTGACCGCAGGACTGGAGGGTAACTTTATCAACAACCGCCTGAACGTGCGCTTCAACTACTTCAAGGGCTGGACCAAGAACCTGCTCTCGCTGCGCCAGCTGGCATGGACCAGCGGACTGGCTGGCAACTGGAGCAACGACGGTAAGCTCGAGAATGAGGGCTTCGAGGCTTCATTCGGCATCAAGGTGCTCAACCTGAAGGACTTCAACTGGGAACTCGGTGCATCTGCCGGTCACTATGTGAACAAGATTACGGCCCTGCCCGACGGCAACAAGTCGTTCGAGACCGAGGCCTACGGTGCCACCATCCTTTCGCAGGTAGGTACGGCAGCCGGCGTGTTCTACGGCTACAAGACGCAGGGCGTCTATGCCACGCAGGCTGAGGCCGATGCCGACGGTTACTACCTGGTGAACGACCGCGACCAGCGCGAGTACTTCGGTGCCGGCGACATGCGCTTTGTCGATAGCGACAAAAATGGCGTCATAAACGAGAACGACCGTGTGGTCATCGGCGACCCCAACCCCGACATCTACGGTAATATCTATACCCGTCTGAACTGGAAGAACTGGGCGCTGAGCGCCGTCATGCGCTACTCGTTGGGCAACGATGTCTACAACTACCAGCGCTGTCTGCTCGAAAACGGCTCACGCTTCCACAACCAGACGACCGCCATGCTGGATCGCTGGACCAGCGAGAACCAGGTGACCGACATCCCCCGCATCAGCTACGGCGACCCGATGGGCAACTCGCGCTTCAGCGACCGCTGGATTGAGGACGGCAGCTACCTGCGCCTGAGCAACGTCACGCTGAGCTACACCATCCCCATTACCAGCACCTACCTGCAGGGCATCACCCTCTGGGGAG
>JAEEGI010021682.1_pt1 | contig 12750 bp, 8 predicted proteins | sample 8958751 | NCBI WGS metagenome assembly JAEEGI01 (sample SAMN16246545, study PRJNA631951) | gut metagenome | biome: gut microbiome; feature: rumen; material: KS-attached | host: Bos | place: Iran: Karaj | collected 2018-10 | reverse complement strand
TTATTGCGTTATTTCGTTATTGCGTTATTGCGGGATTTCGGGATGACGGGATGACGTTATTTCGTTAATTTCCGGACGGCTTCACCGACCCAGAGGACCAGGGAGGTGATGCCGATGATGAGCAGCCACGTGGTGAGCGGAAGGGGCTCGACATTGAAAAACGCACCTCCAAAAGTGACTATCAACACCTGACCGACAAATATCAAAGCGGCAATGAGCAGGAATCCCTTGCAGCCCTTCAGGTGCAGGGCGGAACGGCCCGTGGCAAAGGCTCGGGCATTGAACATGTTCCAGAACTGCAACATCACGAAGACAGTGAAGAAAATGGTGAGATTAGAGTTTAGAGTTGAGAGTTTAGAGTTTAGAGTGGAGAGATTAGAGTTTAGAGTGGTGAGAGTGGAGGGGACAAGGAGCAGAGCCAGCAGCAGGGCGGTGAAGAGCAGGCCGATGCCGAGGATGCGGTTCCACATGGGACGGGTGATGATGAATGCCTGACGGGAACGGGGACGGTCGTGCATGACGGCAGGCGACGGCGGCAGCGATGCCAGCGCCATCGCGGCAAAGGTATCCATGATGAGGTTGACCCACAGCATCTGCGTCACCGTGAGCGGTGACTCGGTGCCCAGGAATGAGCCTACCAACACCACGATGCAGGCGGTGACATTGACGGTAAGCTGGAACAGGATGAAACGCTGGATGTTCTGGTAGAGCGAACGGCCCCACATGACAGCACGGCCGATGCTGGAGAAGGAGTTGTCGATGATGGTGATGTCGCTGGCCTCCTTGGCTACCGAGGTGCCGTCGCCCATGGACAGTCCGACATGGGCAGCCTTCAGGGCGGGTGCATCGTTGGTGCCGTCGCCCGTTACCGCCACCTCCTCGCCACACTGCTGGAGTGCCTCGACCAGTCGCCGCTTGTCCATGGGATGTGCCCGGGCTATGATCTTCAGGTCTTTCACGCGCTCCAACAGCGCTGCATCGGACAGGGCGGCAAACTCCGGTCCGGTGATAATGTTACGGTCGCCGTCGGCATCGGTCCACAAACCGGTCTGACGGCCTATCTCACGGGCGGTACCCACGGTATCGCCGGTCACTATCTTCACCTGAATACCGGCATCCAGACACTCGCGGACGGCTGCCGGCACATCGCTGCGGACAGGGTCGCTAATGGCGACTAATGAGTTGAGAGTGGAGAGTGGAGAGTTTAGAGTGGAGAGTTTAGAGTTTAGAGTGGTGAGCGTTTTACAGATGTCAAGAGGCGGATTCTCGATATAAGCAAGGGCGAGCGTGCGCATGGCCTGCTGTTGCCACTTTGACAATTGGGTTTGGAGCATGGGGGATTGAGCGTTGGAACACATCGCCATGACCACCTCGGGGGCTCCCTTTATATATAATAATGTACGCGAGGATTCCGGCCAGCGGACCAGCGTCGCCATGTATTTCCGTTCGGTGGAGAAAGGTACCTCGTCAAGAATCTCTGCCCGTTCACGCAGCTCACGGTAGTCAACACCCTGTTCGCGGAGCCAGAGCAGCAGTGCGCCCTCAGTGGGATTGCCCAGCACAGCGGGTTTGGCGGGGTCGGTCAGGTCGAGCTGGGCGGTAGCGTTGATGGCCATGTTCTCGTGGAGGGGGGAAGGGGTTAGCGGTGAAGGGTTAGAGGTTAGCGGTGAGGGGTTAAGGGTGAATACCTCTGCCACTTGCATCTGGTTCTGGGTAAGCGTACCGGTCTTGTCGGTACAGATGACGGTGGTGGCACCCATGGTCTCACAGGCATGCATCTTCCGCACCAGGTTGTTGGTCTTGAGCATACGGCGCATAGAATAGGCGAGACTCAGCGACACAGCCATGGGGAGTCCTTCCGGCACGGCGACGACAATGAGGGTGACGGCTATCATGACCGTCTGCAACAGATAGGTGATGAAGTCGATGAGGGTGAAGGGTGAACCGTCGAGGTTGACGAAATACATGACGATGCGGGCAATGACGACGAGGGCGGCAACGGCATAGCTGACCTTGGCAATGAGTTTGCCCAGACGGTCGAGCTGCTCGTTGAGCGGTGTCTTCACGCTGTCGTCAATCTGTGCTGCCACAAAGACATGGCCGTACTCCGTCTCGTTGCCTACCTTGAGGATGCGGCAGATGCCATGACCCTCCATGACCTTCGTGCCACGCATGACATGGTTGCTGGGGAAGGTGGCCTCAGGGTCGAAATGGCGCTCGTCGGTGGTCTTGCTGCATACCGGTTCGCCGGTGAGTGACGACTCGTCCATCTGGAGCGAGGTAGCCTCCAGCAGTTCACCGTCGGCAGGCACCTCCTCACCGGTGGAGAGCATGACGACGTCGCCGACGACGATGTCGGCACGGGGCACCTTGGTGGCATTGCCGTTACGGATGACCAGCACGGGCTCCTCGTCGCTGACCTGATTCAACAGCGAGAACTCACGGTCGGCCTTCAGTTCAAAGAAAAAGGAGATGCCCGTGGCAATGAAGATGGCCATGAGGATGCCCAGCGGTTCGAAGAACACGCCACGTCCGGGGTTGTGCAGTCCGAACCACTCATTATACTCCGCAAGGGAGATGAGCACCGACAGTACGGCGGCTATCTCGAGGATGAAGATGAGCGAGTCGCCGTCGTTCCAGCCCTTCAGACAATGGCCGAAGGGACCTGTCAGCTTCTCGAAGAAGCGTTTCCACAGCGACTCCCGTTCGGGCGACGACAGCACGTTGGCACCATGCTCCGCACGACTGCGAAGCACCTGCTCACTGGTTAATCCTGTATAGTGGGGGGTCATTTAAGGAACGACTTCACTTTCTCTTCAATATCCTTGTTCTTCACATCGACAGCCACAATCTTTCCGTGACGGTCAACAAACAGGTTTCCCGGCATATCGGAGAAACCTAACTTCGTGACCAGCGGCGACTCCCACATCCGTCCGTCGCAGACGTGGCTCCAGCGCATGGAGTCACGCTCCACAAACCGGCGGCAGTCCTTGACACTGGGTTCCAGACAGATGCTCAGCAGCGTCAACCGGCTGCCGTAGTCGCGCCTCAGCTTGTTCAGCTTGCGCAGGATGCTCTGACTGTCATAGTTCCACGTTGCCCAGAGACAGATGACGTTCAGTTCGCCGTTCAGACTCTCTCGCGACACACGCTTGCCGTTGATGTCGGTAGCCGAGAAGTCGGGCAGCTTCTTGCCCTCCTGGTAGTTCTTCAGACCAGCCAACAACTTCGACAGGTTCAGCAGACGTCCGTTCTGCGGCTGTTCCTTCTGCAACAGCAGGGAGAGCTCCTCCGCCTGCTGGTAGTCGGGAGTGTCGTCCAGCACCAGGTAACGGGAGAGCAGGTAGTTGCTGACGATGGAGGCGGGGTGTTCCTTGATGAACTCGACCGCCGACTTGTTGACCTCGGGAGGGGTAAGGGTATTGGCTTGGATGCGCCACGCCGTCATCAGGTCGTTGTCGTCGGTGCCCGTCACCTCCATATCCTTGAGGTGCGAGGCATCGCCGACCATCTCCACGACGGCTCCTGACTCACCGAAGACCACCTGGTCGGAGAAGTTGGGATAGAGAATCACGAAAGTTCCCTGATGCTCCAGGTCGGTCTCGTAGATAAAACGGCCGTCAACCACCTTGATGGTGTCCAGTCGCAGCGAACCGCCATCCATATTATAGATATAGAACTCCGCCTGGTTCATGTTCGCCAGACGACCTTCTATACGAAAACGTCCGCTCTCAGCCCCACAGGAGGCCAAGAGCAGCAGTAGTATGACGTATGCGAGATATCGCTTCATGTTTGTTTATCGTACGTTCAGCAGTTCAAGGTCGCGCTTGGCGAAAGCCTCCAGTGCGGGATCCTTGCTGATGGCGCTACGCAGGAAGGTTCCTGCCACACCCTTGTTGCCCTTGCGGGCATAGAGAACGGCACGCAGGTAGTCGGTCATGGCGTCCTTGGCCTCTACCTTGCCCAGGGTCTGTTCGGCCTTGGTGTAGTTACGGTTCAGAATCTGTGCCAGGGCGGCATTGTTGCTTGCCACCTCACCGAAGTCCTGTTCAGCGAGGGCGTAGTTGCCCTGTGCCAGGTGGAGCACACCGACAGCCTCGGCAGCTGCCTGTGAACCGGAAGCCTTGGCAATGTAGTTCTGGGCCTCGCTGACGTTACCGTTCAGCAGTTCGAGGAGTCCGAGGTTGGCATTGGCCTCGTCGAGTTTGCTGTCAATGGTGAGTGCCTGCTGGAAGAACTTACGGGCACGGTCGTAGTTGCCCTTCATATAGTAGATACGTCCGATGTTGTTATAGGCACGGGCATCGGCAGCATACTCCTTGACCACCTCCTGGTAGATGTTCTGCTGCTCGTCCAGGTCGTTGGTCAGGGTGGCAGCATACAGCATCTCCTCGACCGTCAGTCGGGTGGGGTCGCTCTTCATCTGCTGGCGAATCTCCTCGTCGCTACGGCCCACCACCTCGTAGTTGGCAATGAGACGGGCACGGCGCAACTCAGGCAGGATGCCCTCAGAGAGTTCACGGAAAGCCTCGCTCATGTTACGAATCTGCTGTTCACGCTCCTCGGGGTCGTCGTACATAGAGAGCACACGCAGGATGACCTCCTTGTCCTGGATGTTGGAGGCACGTACCAACTGCTGGAAGCCCTCCCAGTCCTCGGCGGTGTAGCGGGTGTCGATATGGGTATTCAGCTTAGCGGCGTTGAGCTGCTGACGAACAAACTGCTCGGACACCTCCTGACGGCCACTGGCCAGACGGTTATTGACGGTGAATGTTCCTTCGGGCGATGCATAGGCCGACACCTCGATGTTGTTCAGTACCATGCTCTCACGCTCGTTGTTAATCTGCGTCAGCAGACGCAGGAAGTCGGTCACCGACGTGCTCTGCAGCTCACTCTTACGCAACTGTGTCTGTGCCACGAGGAAGCGGATGTTAGCCTCCTGCTTCACCTGTGAGATGCGCTGGAAGGAGTCGGCAGCCAGTGCGGGGGCGGTGCCCACAAGGGTCTTACGGTAGAGCTCGGAGGTGGCTTTCACACCCTCGGCAACCTTCACGGCAGGAACCTCCACCATCTTGTTGCCCACACGGGCGGTGAACGTCATCCACAACTCGCTCTTCATCATGTCGGGCTTGAAGACGAAGTCAGGCTTCATGGCGTAGTGGCCGCCCAGCTTGTAAGAGATGACGCGGTCGTTGCCCATCACCTTCTCACCCTGGAAGGTGCTTGCTGCGGCACGCTCCACCTGCTGCTGTCCGTTGGCATCCTTGTAGCGCAGCTCGGGGGTGACCTTCACCACCGCCTTACGGTGCATATACTTCTCGGGGAAGACACCATCGACAGTAGCCTCCACATGACCGCCACGGGTCTCCAGTGGCTTCGGGTTCACTTTAAAGTTGTCGGAACTCAGGGCTCCCAGCTTACTGGAGCAGGCTGTCATCAGCATTACTGAAGCAGCCGATAGCAGAATAACGTTAATCTTCTTCATTTTTTTTCTTTTATTTTTTTTTGCGGTATTTCGTGATTTCGTTATGACGACGGGGCGTCAAATCAGCCGCAAATTTACGAACAAATCAGCGAACTGCCAAATTATTTAGCATTTTTGGTGGTGGAAGGTCCGCTTTTTGGAAGATGTTATAGGAATTTAGGGGAATTTACAATTTAAAACGAACAGGAATCGTGTATTTCACGCGGACAGGCTTGCCATCCTGCTTTCCCGGCGTCCATCGCGGCATGGAACGGATGATACGTAGCGCCTCCTTGTCGAGCGACGGGTCAACACTTCTTATCACCTTCGCACCACTGATGCTGCCATCCTTCTCTACAACGAAGGAAACGGTGACAAGTCCCTGGATACCATTCTCCTCAGCCACTGTAGGATACTTGATACTTCTGGACACATAGCTCATCATGGCCTCCGTACCTCCGGGGAACGAGGGCATCTGCTCCACAACGTCATGGACGGTGTTATCGGCAGACACATCTTCCTTTGTTGCAGTACGCTGGGTGGTCTGCGCTGCGGGTTTCTCGGTCTTGGCGGGTGCCGGGGTAGCCGGTGTAGCCTGCGGCGTCTCTTTGACGGGAGCCGCCGGTGTCACCTGTTCGGAGACGGCGGGGGCAGCAGGTTCGGCGGGCTCCGGTGTTGCCTGTGCCGTCAAGGGCTGGTCGGCAACGGCAGGAGAAGTTGCTGCCGGCTCGGCGACAACCACCTCTCTGTTATCACCACCCTTCAGCAACTTACTGCCCAAGAAGAAGCCACCGACTCCCAACAACAGCAGCAGGACCACGGCTCCCACGGCAATGAAGGGCCAGATGGGGGTGGACTTTCTCTGGGGAGTGGTGAGGGGTGTCTGGTAAGGGGACTTAGGTGTGGGGGGAGCAGGCTTGGGTGCTGCTGCCTTCGCTGTTGCCGGTTTGGGCGTTGCCGGTTTGGGGGTGCTGATGACACGTGTCTCTTCCTCGGCGGGTTTCGGCGCACCGACAACCGTCTCTTCGCTGACAGCGGGTTTTTCACCCTTCAGCAACTGACGTACCTCGGCAATGGACTGCGGACGATCCAGACGACTGGGCTGCATCATCCGATAGACCAGCTGCCGCATCTTGGGACTTACCGTAGGCGGGAACTGCAGGGCACCCTCACCCTCTTCGAGCAGTTCCATCGGCGACGGCAGACTGTTACGCGTCAGCAGATGATAGACCGTAGCACCTAAGGAGTAGATGTCGGTCCACGGACCGAAACGGTCGAGGTTCTGCTCCATCTGCTCGATGGGCGCATAGCCCGGTGTGTAGCACAGTCCCGACGTGCTCGTCATGCCGTCGTCGGCACGCATCTGCTTGCTGGCACCGAAATCAATGAGCAGCGCCTTGCCCTCCTTGTTCATCATGATGTTGGCAGGCTTCAGGTCCAAGTGCCAGATGCCCTGCTGGTGGACGGCATCCAAGGCATCGAGCACCTGCTGGAGCACGTCCAGGGTCTCTGCCTCCGAGAGGGGCTGTCCCGTCCGCTTCAAGCGGGCACTGAGCGACTCACCGTCGATGAAGTCCATGATATAATAGGTGGTGCCATTCTCCTCGAACAGGTCGTGCACACCGACGATATGGTTGTTCGTCAGCTTGCGCAGACGCTTGGCCTCCTTCATGAACTTGTTACGCTGGGTGTCGAAGGTCGATTTGTTATCGGGAATGCTCACCGTGACGGTGTTGCCACTGCGCATATTGATGTCCTTCATGTAAAACTCCTTCATGGCAAATGTCTCCTCGAAATTGACATTCGTCACGACGTACGTGTTTCCAAAACCACCGCTGCTCAACTGGCGCTCCACCCTGTAGGTGCCGCCACGTAGCATAGTACCGGGCTGTAAAAGTCTATTCTCCATAGTCATCGAAAAAAAATTATCCCTACAAAGGTACAATTAAGTGGGCAAAAAGCAGACAAACAATTGTCCTTTAACTCCTTTTAACTTCTCTTGGCTCCTTTAACTCCCAAATAAGGACTACCTTTGCACGCATGAACAAACTGAACATAGACAAGGTACGTGTCATTGCCTTCGATGCCGACGACACGCTGTGGGACTGCCAGTCGCACTTCGAAGAGGTGGAGAACATGCTCTACAACATCATCGGACCCTATTGCATGGACCCCAAGCATGAGCTCTTCGTGACAGAAAGCAACAACATGGAAGACCTGGGCTACGGCTGCAAGGCCTTCACCATCTCGGTGATGGAAACGGCACTGCGCGTCTGCGGCAACGACCTCTCTGCCACGCAACTCAGTGAACTGTTAGAGGCCGGCAAACACCTGCTGCAATTGCCTGCCACACCACTGCCGGGGGTTGAGGAAACACTACAAAGATTAAGTGTAGCATGTAGAACCTCTACACTAAAACTTGTCTGCTTCACCAAGGGCGAGCTGCAGGACCAGGAGAACAAACTGCGCCGCTCGGGACTGGGGAAGTACTTTGACCATGTGGAGATAACGTCCGACAAGACGGAAAAGGAGTTTCTGGCACTGTGCCGGCATCTGGACATTGAGCCACAGGAGCTGCTCATGGTGGGCAACTCGCTGAAGAGCGACATCGCACCGGCACTGGCCATCGGTGCACAGGCGGTACACATCCCCTTCCACGTCACCTGGCAACTGGAAGTACACGAGGATATTGAGCATGAACGCATGGTGAAACTGGAAAGCATCTCGCAACTGCCCGAACTATTATTATACGAATAAAACGACAATGAATTATACTACTACGAATTAAACGAATTATACGAATAAAACGACTACGAATTATACTACTACGAATTATACGAATTATACGAATTATTGAACGGTTTGCACCGCTCGGCTATGCCACTTTGTACCTTTAGGTCAAAGAACCTTTGACTTCGTCGAAGGTAAGATGCACCTCGGAAATGAAAGAAAAAAGGTTTTTTCTTTGCATTTCGCTCGGTTTTCATTACCTCTGACTTCGTCGAAGGTAGGCTGCACCTCGGAAAAACTCAAAGACTCCGAGTTTTACTCGCCTGAGCACCACTAAAAAAATAAAATGAGCGAAGAAATTTGGTTTTTCGCTCGGTTTGCACTACCTTTGCAGGCACAAACTGAAAAAGAAATAATTTTCCCTACCCACCCCCGAGGTGGAAGCTTTTAAGATGATTTACTGTATATCAAAGAAAATGGAAGTGGCAGGCTGTCACCAGTTGACGCTGCCCTATGAGAGTCCCTGCACAAGGCTGCACGGACACAACTGGACGATTACCGTGTTCCTGGCCTCAGAAGAACTGAACGAGAACGGCATGGTGGAGGACTTCAAGCACGTCAAGAACAAGATTCATGGTTATCTGGACCACCAGAACATCAACGAGCTGTTGCCCTTCAACCCCACGTCGGAGAATGTTGCGAAATGGATTGTCGAACAGTTTCCCATGTGCTACAAAGCCATCGTCGAGGAGTCGTATGGCAATGCGGCACAGGTGTATGACGACGACTTCCCCATTGACGCAAAGTACCTTCTATAAAGGTAAAAAGGTAAGAAGGTAAAAAAGTAAAAAAGGATGTATCGCATTAACGAGATATTCTACTCGCTGCAGGGCGAGGGACGTAACACAGGACGGGCTGCCGTGTTCATCCGTTTCAGCGGGTGTAACCTCAGGTGTTCGTTCTGCGACACAGACTTCAGCTCCTACACGGAGATGAGCGGCGACGACATCCTCGAAGCCATACGACCGTGGAAGCACTGCGGATTCGTGGTGCTGACAGGCGGTGAGCCGTCGCTGCAGGTAGATGACGCACTCGTCGATGCCCTGCACCGGGAAGGGTTCTGCCTTGCGATGGAGACCAACGGCACCCATGCGGTGCCCGAAGGCATTGACTGGGTGACGGTATCGCCGAAGGTGGCACCCGCCGACTTCTCCAAAGGGGAGAGACCACAGCGCATGGATGAACTGAAGGTCATTTGGGAACCCTCCTGTGGACCCTCCCCCAACCCCTCCCTGTATGGAGGGGAGGAGATGCCTCAAGTTCTCAAAACATGGGCGGACATGCTAACTGCTCCCCTCCATAACAGGGAGGGGTTGGGGGAGGGTCCCCTCCTCTACCTCCAACCCTGCGACACGGGTGACGAGGAGCGCAACCGCGAGATTATCGGCCAGTGTGTGGAGTATATCAAGGAGCACCCCGAGTGGCGACTGTCGCTGCAGACGCACAAACTGATTGACATCAGGTAGAGGGGGTGACGGAATAACGGGATTACGGAATAACGGGATTACGGAATAACGACAACAAAAAAAAACGAAATAAAAAGATGGAAAAGAAAAATTACAAGCGCTACACCGTGACATCGGCCCTGCCGTATGCCAATGGCGGTGTTCATATCGGCCACCTGGCCGGTGTCTATGTACCGGCAGACATCTATGTCCGCTACCTGCGACTGAAGAAGAAAGACGTCATCTTCATCGGTGGCTCTGACGAACATGGAGTGCCCATCACTGTACGGGCCCGGAAGGAGGGCATCACACCGCAGGATGTCGTCGATCGTTACCACAAGATGATCAAGGACTCGTTTGAGGAGTTCGGCATCTCGTTCGACATCTACAGCCGTACCACCTCGGAGACACACCATAAGTTTGCTGCCGAGTGGTTCCGCAAGCTCTACGACGAGGGGAAGCTGACCGAAGAGACGACAGCACAGCTGTATGACGAGGAGGCCAAGCAGTTTCTGGCCGACCGCTATGTGACGGGCGAATGTCCCTACTGCCACAATGAGGGAGCCTACGGCGACCAGTGTGAGAAGTGCGGCCGCGACCTGAGTCCTACGGAGCTCATCAATCCGAAGAGCACCATCAGCGGTTCAACACCCGTGATGAAGGAGACCAAGAACTGGTACCTGCCCCTGAACGAGTATCAGGAGTGGCTGAAGCAGTGGATTCTGGAGGAGCACAAGGAGTGGCGCCCGAACGTCTATGGACAGTGTAAGTCGTGGTTGGACATGGACCTGCAGCCCCGTGCCATGACACGTGACCTGGACTGGGGCATCCCCGTTCCCGTAGAGGGTGCCGACGGCAAGGTGCTCTACGTCTGGTTTGACGCGCCCATCGGCTACGTCAGCAACACCAAGGAGCTCTGCGACCGCGAGCCCGAGAAATGGGGTCCGTGGGAGCAGTGGTGGCAGGACGAGGACACACGCCTCATCCACTTCATCGGCAAGGACAACATCGTGTTCCACTGCATCATCTTCCCCGTCATGATGAAGGCACACGGCAAGTATATCATGCCCGACAACGTGCCGGCCAACGAGTTCCTGAACCTGGAGGACGACAAGATATCGACCTCGCGCAACTGGGCCGTCTGGCTCCACGAATACCTCGTCGATATGCCTGGCAAGCAGGATGTATTAAGATATGTACTGACCGCCAACGCTCCTGAGACGAAGGACAACAACTTCACGTGGAAGGACTTCCAGGACCGTAACAACAACGAGCTGGTGGCCGTCTATGGCAACTTCGTCAACCGCGCCCTGCAGCTGACGAAGAAATACTGGAACGGCGTGGTGCCGGCATGCGGCGAGTGGCTTGACGTAGATCGTCAAGCAATTGAAGAATTTAAGAATGTAAAAACGAAAATAGAAGAACTCCTCGAACAGTTCAAGTTCCGCGATGCACAGTTTGAGGCCATGAACCTCGCCCGCATCGGCAACCGCTACATCACGGAGTGTGAGCCGTGGAAGGTATGGAAGACCGATCCCAAACGTTGCGAGACCATCCTGAATATCTGTCTGCAGCTGACTGCCAACCTCGCTATTGCTTTTGAGCCCTTCCTGCCGTTCAGCAGCAAGAAACTGCGTGAGATGCTGAACATGGAGAAGTTCGAGTGGGAGCAGTTAGGTGCTACCGACCTGCTGAAGGCTGGCCACCAACTGGCAGAACCCAGTCTGCTGTTTGAGAAGATTGAGGACGAGACCATCCAGAAGCAGCTCGACAAACTGGCTGCTATGAAGAAAGATAATACCTCCCCCGACCCCTCCCAAGGAGGGGAGAATGGTTCGGTTCCCCCCATCAAGGAGACCTGCTCGTTCGAGGACTTCGAGAAGCTGGACATCCGCGTAGGCCTGGTGAAGGACTGCCAACGCGTTCCCAAGTCGAAGAAGCTCCTGCAGTTCACCATCGACGACGGCTCCGGTCAGGACCGTACCATCTGCTCGGGCATTGCCGCCTTCTACGAGAACCCGGAGGAGCTGATTGGCAAGCGCATCCTCTTCGTGGCCAACTTCGCTCCACGAAAGATGATGGGTATCGAGAGCCAGGGCATGATCCTCTCTGCCGTCGATGCCGACGAGAGCCTCAGCGTGGTGACGACAACCAAGGATGTGAAGCCCGGAAGTCAGGTGGGATAACTAAAAAAACGTGCGTTATTTCTCGGATTTCGACAAAAAAAAACAAATTATTTCTCGGATTTCGACAAAAAATAACAAATTATTTCTCGGATTTCGACATTTTTCGTAACTTTGCCAACCAAATGGTAAAGTTACGAAAATATGGCGAATAGATATATTCAACGTCTTATTGACCAATACCTTTTGGAATGGAAAACGGAGTTTCCGCGGAAACCACTCCTATTAAGAGGTGCACGACAAGTAGGAAAATCATGGGCGGTGAGACATCTTGGTAAACAATTCAATTATTTTGCAGAAATAAACTTGGAAAAACAGAAAGCCATTAAAACGTTCTTTGCTGGTGATATTGATATAAGACTTATCGTCAGCAAAATTGCCAGTTATATCGGTATGAAGATTGAACCAGGGGAAACCCTGTTGTTCTTGGACGAAATCCAAGAGTGTCCCGAAGCTATCATGGCACTCCGTTTTTTCAGGGAGGACTTCCCAGAACTGCACGTTATTGCTGCTGGCTCACTTCTTGAGTTCACTCTTGAGGGACTTCCAACATTCGGAGTCGGCAGGATTCATTCGCTTTTCATGTATCCCCTGACATTCGATGAGTTTACAATCGCCACAGGCAATCAAGGCCTTATTACAATGCGTGACATGGCGGACAGCGGTCATCCGCTCGATCCTCCCTTCCATGAAAAACTGACAGAACTTTTCCGCATTTACCTAATGGTTGGAGGAATGCCCGAAGCTGTTTCCTCATGGCTCCAGAATCAAGACTTCAACCAATGCCAACGGATTCACCACGATATACTCTTGACATACGAGGACGATTTCAACAAGTACAGAAAGAAGGTTGACCCCGATTTACTTC
>JAEEGI010021681.1_pt1 | contig 12750 bp, 14 predicted proteins | sample 8958751 | NCBI WGS metagenome assembly JAEEGI01 (sample SAMN16246545, study PRJNA631951) | gut metagenome | biome: gut microbiome; feature: rumen; material: KS-attached | host: Bos | place: Iran: Karaj | collected 2018-10 | reverse complement strand
TGAGATTGACGACGTGAAGTATCTCATCAGGAACATGATCCAACAAAACGAGCAGTCCGCCGACCGCTGGATGAATGTGGACCAGCTCATCGAGTACCTGCCTGGCAAGCCCTCAAAGCAGACTGTCTATTGTTGGGTGAACAGCGCCACCATCCCTCACCACAAGCCCAGCCAAGGCCGTCTTGCTTTCCGTAAATCGGAAATCGACAAATGGCTTGGCATCGAGACGCTGGTTTACAACAGCGACCTTGATGATGAGGATAACAAGCCACTGCTCCCCAAGTCGGCCTGTGGTGCCACCATCAGCAGGAAAGGAGGCTACAAATGAAGCAGCCCGCGCATAAAGGCAAGCCACTTCCCAAGCGATTGCAGAAGGTCATCCACCTCACGCATCCCAACCTCACAGGTATTTGGCTCGACTCAGGCGATGTCATGCGCCTTCTCCATTGCAGCAAGCGCACACTTCAGACACTCCGCAATTGCGGCCTGCCTTACTACGATGTCCATCAACGCCTCTACCTCTACAAGCTCGATGAGATCTAGGCCTACATCGAAGAACGAAAAACCATACTTTATGAAAGGAACGACCATGACTAACGACTTCTCCTATTTCCGCGCACCTATTACTAACACGGTGCCACATTCCGCTTTTTCTTTACTGGATGCATACCACTACATCACTGGAGGCATCGCGAAAGAAACCACCGCCCATCTTCGCACATTGTCAGGCAAGGCGCACTCCCTCTACAAGCAAAACGCCTTCGACTTTTGCACCTTCTCAGGCATATTCTCCACGCGTCGCAGTGGCGACTTGCTCCGCCATTCAAGCCTGGTGTGCTTCGACTTCGACCATCTTCCAGATGTCGAAGACACCTTCAATGTGCTCCTGAAGGACAAATACTTTCCGACGTTGCTGCTCTTCCGCAGCCCGTCCGGCGACGGCCTGAAATGGGTCATCTCCATGGAACGTCAATTCCTTTGCCGCGAGAAATTCTTTCCGCTCGAAAACCAGGTTGACTACCATCCCTCATTCTTCAAGTCGGTGTCTTACTACCTCTTGAATGAATACGGCCTCACCACTGACAAATCAGGGAAAGACATCGTCCGCGCTTGCTTCCTTCCACACGACCCGAACGCCTACATCAACGAAAAGATCTTGCAATGACACCACCTCGCAAATCCGACACCACGGCTGAAGCCGTCGAAGCCCTTACTATCCTCATCGAGGCTCAAAGCGTCGACATCACGGCCAATTACTCCGACTGGCTCCGTATAGCCTTCGCTCTCATCGATGAGTTTGGCTTGGATGGTGAGTCCTATTTCCACCGTATTTCGGCGTTCTATCCCAACTATTCAGCCGAGGCGGCTTCCCAGCAATACAACCACTGCCTTAAAAGCGCACGTCCCCCTCTGAGAGGGGGTGGCCGTAGGCCGGGGGAGTCAGACGGGTCTCGCGTCACCATCGCTACGCTCTTCTACATCGCCGCTCAGCACGGCATTTCCCTTCCTGCGCCAACTCCCCCTCTCAGAGGGGGTGGCCGCAGGTCGGGGGAGTCTCGCTCGCGTCTCTCTTCCTCAACTCAGCCAGTTGAGGAATTTGAGGAATTTGAGGAAAACACAACGCAGGTGAAAACCTTCTCACAGACCATCCACGAAAATCTGCCGTATATCATGAAGCGCGTCATTGCCGACTCGCATTCGGATGAGGATGCCGACATCCTCATCCTCGGCTCGCTTGCCGTCATATCTGCTTGCATCCCTAATGTGTACGGTGTCTATGACCGTCGGCCTGTTCATGCCAATCTCTTCCTCTTTGTCACCGCTCCGGCATCGGCTGGCAAAGGACGGCTATCCCTATGCCGTCATCTCGCTGAGCCAATGCATAAATACCTCCGCGACAAGTACAAGCAAGACTTGAAGAAATACAATGAAGAGATGGTGGTTTACAATGCCAACGAAAAGGCTTCTTTGGCCGTACCGCCCAAAGAACCGCCTTTCCTCACATTGATCATTCCTGCCAACAGCACCGCCACGGTCGTCTATCAGACACTCTCTGAGAATGACGGTGTCGGCCTTCTGTTCGAGACAGAAGGCGACACCTTGGCCAATGCCTTTAACTCCGACCTGGGCAACTACTCAGACGGATTCAGGAAAGCGTTTCACCATGAAACGATTTCCTATCTCCGCAAGAAAGACCATGAGTATGTTGAAATCCGCAGGCCGAAGTTTTCCGCTGTGCTGTCTGGCACACGCCAGCAGATCTTCAACCTCATCCCGAATGCTGAAAACGGCCTCTTCAGCCGTTTCATCTTCTATTCCATGGGGACTGAACTTGTCTGGCGTAATATGTTTCCCCCTATGGAGGGAACCATCACCGCCGATGAGCGTTTCCATCAAATCGGGAAGGACTTCTACGCCTTCCTGAAGAATTTCCCCAAGGACGATGTTCAGTTCACGCTCAGCCACGCACAAAAGCAGCGTTTCAACGATTTCTTCGATGAAACGCAAAGCAGGTATGCGCTCACCTTCGGCGACGACATCGTGGCCTCTGTTCGTCGCCTCGGCCTCATCTTCTTCCGCATCGCCATGATTCTATCGGTCCTTCGTCTGATGGACTCTTTGGGCGCGGCTTCTCCGCTCCCCCTGGTCAAAAAGTCGAAGGAAATCGTCTGCACTGACATCGACTTCCAGTCCGCGCTTGCCATCGTCAAAGTGCTCCTGTTATACACTGTCGATGTGTTTCAATCCCTGCCTCGGCATCCCTATGAGCGCCTACCGACCAACGCCGCCAAAGGCTCGCGCCAGCTCGCCGAGGCATCCCGCTCGCGCTTCCTCGATGCGCTGCCCGACACCTTCGACCGTCCCACTTATATCGAAGTTGCCGCTTCACTCAATATCACCGACAAAACCGCTGAGCGTTACATCCGCGAGTTCTGTGCCTCTGGCCAACTCGACCATCCTTCCAATGGCCAATACAAAAGACATTAATACCAAAATCCTAACAAACATGATTTACACCATCTTCCTAAGCACTTACTCAGTGCCTGCCTACGTGGCTATTCATCCCATCGTGATAAAATCCCACGTCATCCAACGCGAAATCTGCTTTATCGCTTATCACAGCACTATCACAACCCGCAAAGGCCCTGAGCTTTACAACAAGCTGCTCTCAGCCTTCCATGATGCAGACATCCCCAAAAGTGCCTATAAAATCAGGATTGACCCACCTTTAGACCCCCCAGAGGACAGCGACAACAAACATGGTACTGCTCCCCGTGAAAAGTACCGTATGCCGCCCGCATCTCCTTTGAATTGGCCGCAGTCAGATGACTCCAACCCCGCAGGGGTGTCACGACATTAACCAGGGGTGTCAACCCCTGGCATCACCACAAATACCTATCATCATGAAAACCGTCATCCACATCGAAACCTTCACCTCAGCCGCGTACCGCGCCATCCGTCCCGCTCTCGTGGCCTCAATAGATGGCTACCTTGGTGTTTGCAATTCAACCTTCTCAGCCACTATCAAGCAATCCGATTATGCCTATCTCGTAGATGTGGTCAAACACGCTGCGCAAAGCGCAGGCGTTGACCACTCCGAGTACGCCATAAACCAATTAAAAACACTATTCCCGCATTGTTCTCCATGAAGGGGTGCCGCGTAGCGGCGGGAGAGTAACACAACCCCAAAAACTTTGAGATTTTGGAATAATTCCGTATAAAAAACTCTGAGATTTTGGAATAAATAGCCGAATTAATTTGTGAGATTTTGGAATTATACCTACTTTTGCAGCATCACAAACATAATAGCCATGGAAGAAAACAGAGTGTTTAAGCGCAAGATTTATAGTAAATTGCTGGAATGGAAACAGGAAGATGACGGCAAAAGCGCCATACTGGTGAAAGGTGCTCGACGTGTCGGAAAGTCAACCATCGTCGAGGAGTTCGCCCGTAATGAGTACAAGTCATATATGCTCGTCGACTTCTCAAAGGCATCACAAGAGGTGAAATCGCTTTTTAACGACTTGATGGACTTGAATTACATCTTCTTACGTCTGCAGGCCATCTATAACGTAGCACTGGAGAACCGCAAGTCCGTCATCATCTTCGATGAGGTACAGGAATGCCCCATGGCTCGTCAGGCCATCAAGACGCTGGTGAAAGATCATCGCTATGACTACATCGAGACCGGCTCGCTCATCTCCATCAGAAAGAACACCGAGAACATCATCATCCCGAGCGAAGAAACCAGCATTGAGATGTATCCGATGGACTACGAGGAGTTCCGCTGGGCCTTGAACGATGAGGTCACCGTGCCGCTGTTGAGACAATTTTATGATCAACGTATGCCCTTGGCGCAGGCACTCCGTAAGTCTATGCGCGATTTTCGTTTGTATATGCTTGTTGGCGGCATGCCCCAGGCGGTAAACGAATACCTCAACACAAACAATATGAGCCGTGTCGACAAGGAGAAGCGTAAGATAATCAACCTCTATCTTGAAGACTTCGGGAAGATCGACCCGTCAGGTCGTGCCTCACGCCTCTATCGCGCCATCCCTTCAGAGCTGAGCAAGAACGCCTCGCGCTATCAGGTGGGCAGTGTGCTCAACGACAGCGAGCGAAGAAATCTAGATGAGGTGCTGGAGAAGATGCGCGACAGCATGACGGTGAATTTTGCCTACTACTCAAACGACCCCAACGTGGGTCTGTCGCTGAATTGCGACATGGACCAGTATAAAATGTTCGTTGGCGACACAGGCCTGTTCGTGACGTTGGCGTTCTGGGACAAGGATGTAACAGAGAATGTGATATATGAAAAGCTGCTGAGCGACAAGCTGTCGGCCAATCTGGGTTATGTCTACGAGAACATCGTCGCACAGATGTTGACGGTTACAGGTAACAAGCTGTTCTACCACACCTGGCCCACCGAAAGCGGCAAGCACAACTACGAGGTCGACTTCCTGCTGTCTCGTGGTACCAAGCTATGGCCGTTGGAGGTGAAATCTTCCGGCTATAAGAGCCATGTTTCGCTGGACGCGTTCTGCACGAAATTCTCGAATCGCGTGGGCGAGCGTTTCCTAATCTACACAAAAGACTACCAGCGCGACGGAGCCACAACCCTCTTGCCAGTCATAATGACGATGTTCTTATAACAACTGAACAACTCTAAACTCTAAACTTCCTCTCAGAGGGGGTGGCCGTAGGCCGGGGGAGTTACATTTCCCCAACCCAAGCCATACACTCAGCTATACCACCCCTAACAACCCACCTCACAGCTTTGATTTTACCGATGCCGTCAAAATTCATTTCCTTCCTGATCTGCGCATCCGTTGGCTTCTTCGCCTTCGTCTTATGCCGCACCGTGGAATACCATTCTTTCGAGTCGCCTTGCAGATACTCCCTGAAATCCTTAACTCTGTCGGCTTTGATAATGGCTTCCGTTACGCTTTCCCAATTAGCTGACACATAATCACCGACCCTGGGCGCGCTGAAGAAGTCTGCCACAACACAGCAGTCGTCATCAATCCAGTTGTCGTTTTCGATGTAAAGCCTAACTTTCATGTCGCTTGTTTTTTCCAGCTTCTAGCCCTCATCATAGCGGCAATGAAAAAGGGCGCAGCCTATTTCACAACCGCTGATTCGAGGCTCTGGTAAGCCCAAGCATTACGGATGAGAAAAGTCTACGCCCTACGGCGCAGACCTTATAACTCTTTTCCTAATGCTTTGTGAATTTACCAGATTCCGAATCAAGAAAAAGAGCATAAAGCCCTATGTATTCCGCCGCAAATTTACGACTTTTTTCAAACTTTCCTCATTTTCCTCAAATTCCTCAACCCTGTGTGTTGAGGAATTTTCGTCAAACTCCCATCGCGCCCGCCTAACATATAAATATATAAAGGTAAGCTTTTATTTCTTTGTGTAAATCGCTGTAAATCCCTATCTTTGTGGCAACAAGCACCCCTTTTTGGCTACCTTCTAAATTTGCCAGACCTTTGCAGAATCATATTGCCCAATGCTTTGATAGACAGCACCAACGGTTAGGAATCGGTTGAGTCTTTCCATTTCATTTTCCGATAGCGCCGCCATTCTTTTCAGGCTATCCAAGGAGTTCTCGACATCATGATAGGAATTAAGCAATGCCATGGAGACAATCACATCCCTATAAAGTATGGAGTTCCTGTCGGGCATGATTTCCAAAGCCATGTCATAATAAAAGGCTGCGCTATCGGCTACATTCAACTTACCGTATTCTTTTCCCAAATGATAAATTGTATTGGCTATACTATTAGGCGAAGAATGTGCAATCCTATCAAAGAACAAGGACTGCTTAAAGCAATAAATGGCAGATTTCTGAATAAATTGCTTGGAGAACAAATCCCCAAGGCGGTTATATGTCAAAGCCATAAACCTCGCTTTCTTGCCCACAAGTTCATTCTCGCCAAAATGCCCCTCCATTATCCGCAACGCGCAAAGATATTCCCTACAAGCCTCAATAAGGCTGTCACGTTCATAGTATCCCACACCATTAATATAATGCGCCCGTGCATCCAGGAATGTCTTGGACGGAATGAACTTGACACTTTTTTGCGCAAAAAAGCAAAAAGATGGACAGTAAAAAAAGAACAAGAAGATTTTATTCGCTAGAGTTTAAATTTAAAGTCTTGAGTTACTATTACTCACACGGCGAGAACCGCCGGAACACCTACGAGAATTTCGGCATTGACAAAAGTGTGCTCAGAGACTGGCTAAAAGCCTACAGGATTGAAAAAGGATGCGTATCTTTGCAATCCGAACTGGAAAAGGTTTTTAAAATGGATCTTCCTCAAGACACATACGACCTGGAAGCCATGAGGCAGAAGATAGCGTCTCTGGAGCAGGCGTTGGAATACGAACGCATGCGCAGCCGTGGGTACGAGAAACTTATTGAGATAGCCGAGAAAGAAGAGGGGGATTAACATATTAAAAAAAGATGGTGCCAAGCAGTGACGGCGCTGCGTGAGGAGTACCCGCACACAAGCGTGGAGACCCTATGCAGTCTGTTTGGCAAACGTCGCCAATGGTATTACAAGAAAAACACTTTCGTGGTTTCCGAGAACCAGCGCGCTAAGCTGCTGACGGATTCGATTGACTACTACCGTGGCCTGTGTCCGAGAATTGGCGGTGTTAAGCTTTATGTCTTGCTGTCCAACGACTTGGGCAGGGAGATAACGCGAGGCCGCGACTCGTTTTTGAAGTTCTATGCCGAGAAGAATTTTCGCCTTCCCCGTTGCAAGCCGATACACACGACCAACTCGAACCACGTCTATCGCAAGTTCCCGAACCTCGTGAAAGGGTTGGATGTGGAGCATGTGAACCATGTCTGGGTGGCCGATATCACCTATGTGTGGATAGAAGGCGATGTGCTTTACCTCCATCTGCTCACCGACGCTTTCTCGCATGCCGTAATAGGCTGGTGCCTTACGGAGACCCTCGAGGCCGACGGCACCGTCAAGGCACTTGAGATGGGCATCAAGACGGCAGGTGGAGGGAACCTTTGCGCCACCATACACCATTCCGACCGTGGGACGCAATATGCCTGCTATCGATATGTTGACACCCTTGTTGAACACCACATCCGAATCAGCATGACAGAATGCTACAATCCCACCGACAATGCCATCGCTGAGCGCATGAACGGCATCCTTAAGACCGAGTGGATTTACCATCAGGAACTCTTTGCCAACTATCAAGATGCCGAACAAGGAATCGCCGGCATGATACACTTCTACAACCACATAAGGCCGCACATGAGCATTGGCATGATGCCCCCGATGGAAGTGTACAAGGGTGCCCTGCCAGGCAAAAACCTGTTGAAGAAAATGGAAAAACAGCTCATGTCAGGAAAAAAGAGTAATATTGCAGCGCCAAACAATCGAGGTGGCGACAGCTTTATGCCATCGTCATCCTAAAGTCTGAAGGGGCATCGAGCCCCTCCAGACTTTGCCAAACAATCGAGGATGGCTCTGCATTGTCCATTGTCATCCGGCTTGACAAGCTATTTAGGACGACATGACAAGCCAATCAGTACGGCAGGAAAAAAAAGAGAAAGCAATTCGATGCGACATGACAAGCCAATCAGTACGACAAAACAAAAAGTGACAAGCAATTCAGTACGACATAAAAAAACAATCAGTACAACGAAACAAAAATTGACAAGCAATTTAGTTTAACCAGCAAAAAACTGTCAAGTTATTTCAGGAAAATACACATATATAAGTTTCCTCATTTTCATTAGTATTAAAACCCACTTCGTAAGCACGTAAGCCCGTCAGCACGCATAACGAAACCAAACAACTAAAAACTCCCAACTCTAAACTCTCAACTCTCCACAACTCTAAACTCTCAACTCTCCACAACTCTAAACTCTAAACTCTAAACTAACCCACGCGGGGGAGTCCGCAAAGATACAACTTTTTACAACCCCACCTTATATATATTTATATCTATTTCAGCATACTTCCCCAAATCACTAAAAATCAAAAACTGATATAAACCCACTCGCAAGTTTTTCCGATCATTCCGCAGATTACGCAGAAGCTTTTTCTGCGGAAAATAACTTAATGCACGAAAAACAGCTTGTCGTTATAAAATAATTAATTACTTTTGCATCGTTTTAATGGTGTATTAAAATGAAGCAGAATGAATAAAACAAAGAACATAGTGATTCTTGGGAAAACTATCCCGTTACAAGAACGGAGCAAGGCTCAAATGAAGGGTGTCACTATAGGTGATATGCTTGCATACAGTTTCTTTGACGGCATGTATCTTGGTGTTCCCATGCTCTTCGCTGAGCCAAAAGGCGAAGTCGCCTCACCGCTCAACCTATCCGTCACTGCTGGCAACCTCACTTCGTTGTTTAACCTTCCCACGGTTTTCCTGCTTGCGTCATGCCCGGCTTATGAACGGCAGCGGCTCATCGACAAGAATGTGTTTTTTGTCGTCTCTGAGAAGTACGCCCATCTTCCCATGCTGGTAGCCAACGAGCGCGTCCGCAGGTCGAAAACAGCCAAGACCCTGACACCTGTAGCACAATATATCCTGCTTTATCATCTGCAAGAGGAAAGCCTCGAAGGGTTGGCAGCCCGCGACATGGAAGGGATGATGCCCTATACCTATACGAGCATCACCCTGGGCATCACCTGCCTTGCCGATTTGGGATTGTGCGAAAAGGTGGCCGAAGGATCAAAGCGCAAAGTGATTCATTTCCATAAAGTTGGAAAAGAGCTTTGGAAACAGGCACAACCTTTCTTGATTACCCCTGTCGAGCAAAGAATATTCTGCGATGAATTCCTTTCCGATGAGTCATTCCCAACTTGCGGAATCAATGCCTTGGCTCACTACACATGGCTCAATCCCGACCCTGAGCGAATCATCATGATGAGCGCAAAGCAGCTTCGTGAAATGAAGACATCAGGCGCACTGGTACGTCCCAATGAATTTGACGGCAACGTCATCATCGAGGCTTGGAAATATCCTCCTGTCGCAAAAACAGGCGAGAAGCCTCAATGGGTCGATAAACTGTCATTGGCCATCTCACTGCGCGACGACGACGATCCGCGTGTGGAAGGCGAAGTCGAACGTTTAATAAATGAAATGAAATGGAAGGTTTAGAGAAATTCCGTGAAGCTTTTGAGGCTTATTCAGAGAACTATGTTATCATCGGCGGCACCGCTTGCGACATCGCCATGACGGGTACCGCCGTGCGTCCCCGTGCCACACACGACATCGACATGATTGTTGTAGTGGAGAAAATGACCGACAGCTTTGCCGAACACTTCTGGGCGTTCATTCGTGAAGGCGGCTATCATCCCGGCAAACGCCGTCAAAACGAAGACGGAAAACCCAAGTATGAGCTGTACCGTTTTGTTGAAGGCAACCCAGAATACCCCGAAATGATAGAACTGCTGTCACGCCATCCCGACATTCTTGGCGAGCCGAAGGGACTTACCATTGAGCCGTTGCCTGTTGACGGCGATGTGTCAAGCCTGAGCGCAATCATCATGGATGACGATTTCTATCAGTTTTCCATCAACCACAGCAAATTGACGGCAGGCATACGTCACGCCGATTCCGCGGCCCTTATAGCCTTGAAATCACGTGCCTATCTCAACCTGGTGAGAGATAAAGCCGAAGGGAAACACGTCAACAGCCGCGACATCAAGAAGCATCGTTCCGATGTGTTGAAGAATGTTGTGATTATGGAAGAAGATCAAGTCGTCGCACCGGCTTCTATCGTATCATGCGTGAAGGAGTTCGTGACATCCATCCGCGACGATTGGGAAGCGCTGGCCATTCCGCTCGCAAAAGCCCTTGACCAGGATGCTACCTTTGTCGAGGCTCTTTTGGCGCAACTGGATGAACTGTTTATAACCGAACAACAATGAAGATACAATACGCTTCCGACCTCCATCTGGAGTTTGCCGACAACTGGCGGTATCTGAAAGACAATCCTCTTCAGGTAATGGGTGATGTCTTGATACTTGCTGGCGACATCGGCTATCTCGGTGACGACAACTACGCCAAGCATCCGTTTTGGGACTGGGCTTCCGACAACTATCAGGAAGTGATTGCCTGCATGGGCAACCACGAGTTCTACAAGTTCTACGATATTGCCACTTTGCCCGATGGATACTGCCTCACCATCCGCAATAACGTGCATAGTTACTACAACTCCGTAGTACCCCTTGGCGATGCCGACATCATCGTTTCTACATTGTGGGCAAAAATCCCTCTGAAAGAAGCCTACTATACCGAGCAGGTCGTCAGTGATTTCCGCCGTATTCTTTACAACAAGGAACTGTTAACCTTTGCCGATTTCAACAAGGAACACGAGCGGTGTTTTTCCTTCGTGAAGAAGTCCGTTGAAGCCAGTACCGCTCAGAAGAAGATAGTGGTCACGCATCATGTGCCATCATTCAGGATGCAGTGTCCTATGTTTGCTGACAGTCTGGCAAATGGTGCCTTCACCGTAGAGCTGGAAGATTTCATCAAAGGCCACAGCATCGACTATTGGATCTATGGTCACTCGCATTACAATGTGGATGTGATAATAGGGAATACCCATTGCATCTCCAATCAGTTAGGTTATGTCTCACACAAAGAGCATTTAACCTTCAATCCGGGCAAATACATCGAAATCTAAACCCCATTCATCTACAATCTTATTATGTGTAGAAGTTTCAGTTTCGTTAGCACGATAGTACGTTAACACGCATAACGAAAGCCCCTCATCGCGGACTTGATCCGCGATCTCTTCCCCTTCTCAGAGGGGGTGGCCGCAGGCCGGGGGAGTAACTCCTAACTGCTAACTCCAAACTGCAAACTTTCTCCATCCCATCCCCGTCAAGGTGTTCCGACCACCGTCGAAGCCCTTGTACTGTGTGCGGCAGTGCAACGGTCGCTATCATTCCGCGTCGGAACACGGTTCGTACCTCTCTGTGTTCCGCCGCTCCATTAACGCGCCCAGCATTGCCTTCCCAGTCCTGCAGGCATCGTCGGCGGTCTCCACATCGTGTTTGTCCCGCCAGCCGCAATTCCCGCGAAGGCGGGAACCTCGCTGCTGCCATTCGCCGCTACGGTCACTCACGGGCGTTGCCCACGCAAACGAACTCCCTCAGCTTCTACTAAGGTCCGCGCCCTGACAACTACCTTTCGCTCCGTCGGGCAGACGACGCCTCCGTACCTCCAGCGTCGTCTGCTCGCTCCGCTTTCAGTCCGTCGTCAGGTCGCTGGCTTCATCACCGCCTCAATGCTTAATGATGAGAACAAGCCACACCTGCCGCAGTCGGTCGCCCGTCACCCACCCAAAAACGCCTGTGGGTTCCTCTCCGCGGCCAATGCCAGCAGCCCCGCTCCCGTATGAAAGCTCTTACCCTTTGCTTTAAGCATCATCTTTGCTTCAGCACCTTTGGGGCTTCTACCTGCCAAGCCGCCGCTGTCACGGTTTTTGCAGTCCTTGGGCTACAACCTTGCCTCCCCAAAGCTGGTCGGTAATGCCGCCGTTCAGGGTGCTCGTCCTCGTTCCTGCGGGCGAACACCCTGTTCGTCGACAACACCGCCCAGCCTCCACAGCCTCAAACAACCACATCCGCTCATAATAGGCTTCATCAAATACCAAAGTGTCCACATTCGCTGGCTGTTGCCGCATCTCATGGTTTCTTCCTTCATGGCATCCCACCAGCAGCAGGACGGCCAAAGCCGTCACTGCTGATGCGAGGATAATAGTTTTTGTGATATTTTTCATTTCTTGATTCTCCTTTTTGATATGGATGTATTGAACCTCTTCAATCCCTTCTGTTTTTGTCACTATGGCAAAATACCCATCGGCACACCATTCAGCCAGCTGCTGTCCAAACGGTTTAGCTGGTTGTATGTGAATCGCTCCACAAAGTATCCGGTATTTTCAGTTCGCACAGCTAGGTTAGCAAAAATAACGTAACCATACCCGAAACCCTGCAAAATATTCTCGCTTTCAGCAAAGTCAGTAAGCGGTGAAACCTAGAGTATCTGATATTTGAATCCCAAAATCATAGTTTTCGTGGCGGCGGCTTCGCCACCCCGAAACATAACAAACAACAGTTTTCAATGGCATTATTCAGATTTGCGTCTTACAAATCGGGCATATCCTTCATGTATCTATTATATCCTAAATCTTTACCACAAATGACATCCATTATACAACATGGAGGATAAACTGAACCTTCTTCACAT
>JAEEGI010021678.1_pt1 | contig 12751 bp, 9 predicted proteins | sample 8958751 | NCBI WGS metagenome assembly JAEEGI01 (sample SAMN16246545, study PRJNA631951) | gut metagenome | biome: gut microbiome; feature: rumen; material: KS-attached | host: Bos | place: Iran: Karaj | collected 2018-10 | reverse complement strand
TGTTTGGTTTGTTTTTTAGCTGAATACTTTAGCCCATGCTGTCCGAAGCAATGATCTCCTGCGCGACCACGCGGCGGGTGACGCAGCGATCCATCGCCTGCTTTTCGATGAAGCGGTGGGCTGTCGGCTCGTCCATCCCACGCTGTTCGATGAGGATCCATTTGGCGCGGTTGACCAGACGGATCTCCTCCATCTTTTCCTGCAGCGTGAGCGTTTTCGTCTCCGTTTTGCGGATCCGTTCGCGGGCGCTCGCCATCCAGCGCAGCGCGGCGGCAAGCATGGATTCCGACGTCGGTTTGCGCAGCGTGAACACGCCGTGGGGCGTCACGCGCGCCGTGATCTCGTCGAAGAACGATTCGCGCAATAGCAGCAGCGCGACCGTTTCGGCGTTGCCGCTGACGTCAACGGCGAAGCGCACACCCGGATCGTCGGGCAGCGGCGCGTTGATGATCACGACGTCGTAGGTCCGCTCGACGAACGCGCGCTTGGCGCTGCTGATATCAGAAACATATTTCACAGGGTCAAACCCGGAAGAGAGCAGCAACGGACTAAGCGCGGCGTTGAATTTCTCCGCCGCGGAAACAACGAGCACACTGTACACGCGCTCTTTCAGTTCCATATTGCCGCCTCCTTCCGTGAATAGTTTCAGCTGCCTTTTATCGGCTGCAATAAATGTCCAGCACGCGCGATGGGATATGTGCGCGCACAAACGCGCTCTCCGCCGCCGCTTTGCAGGCGTCATGCAGCGACGCGGGCAGCTTCTGATACTGTGCGAGGGTCTCTGCGCTGAGTTTGAAGAAATTGACGTCTGACGGCGCGGGCAGCGGCGTGTTGTTCGCCAGCCCGTCCAGCGCGGCGTAAATCATCAGCGCGAACGCGAGATAGGGATTCGCCGCCGGGTCGGCGGAGCGCAGCTCCATCCGGCGGTAGGCGTCGGCGGCCGCCGGGATGCGGATCAGCTGCGAGCGGTTTTCCGCAGACCACGAGACATAGGCCGGCGCTTTGTTTTTGCCGAGGCGCTGATAGGAATTCCCCGTCGGGTTCAAAAACGCCGTCATCTCCTGCGTGTGCGTCAGGATACCGGCAATCATCGCCTCAAAGACCGCTTCCTGTTTGCAGGGGCGGACAGAAAGGTTGATGTGGAACCCGTTGCCCGGCGCGTCCGGCAGCGGCTTCGGCGAAAAGTCGGCGCAAAGTCCGTTGCGGTGGGCGACGGTCTTGACGACGGTCTGGAAGGTCATCGCCTGGTCGGCGGCGGTCAGCGCGTCCGCATAACGGAAGTCGATCTCGTTCTGACCGGGTCCCTCCTCGTGGTGGGAGCTTTCCGGACGGATACCCATCTGCTCGAGCGTCAGACAGATCTCACGCCGCACGTTCTCGCCGCGGTCGTCCGGGGCGATATCCATGTAGCCGGCGCTGTCATACGGCTCCTTTGTGGGCTGACCGTCTTCGTCGAGCCGGAACAGATAGAATTCCTGCTCCGCGCCGAAATAGAACGCATACCCCGCCTGCGCGGCGTCCGCCATCGCCTGCTTGAGCAGACCGCGCGTGTCGCATTCAAACGGCGTGCCGTCCGGATAGGTGATGCGCGCGAACATGCGCACCACGCGCCCCTGTTCCGGGCGCCACGGCAGCAGCGTCAGCGTCTCCGGCTCGGGCCAGAGCAGCAGATCGGAGTGCGCCTCGTCGCCGAAGCCGGCGATCGCCGAAGCGTCGAACGCAATGCCGTAGCGGAACGCGCGTTCCAGCTCGTCCGCTAAAATGGAAATATTCTTTTGCTTGCCGAATACGTCGCAGAACGCCAGCCGGATGAACTTTACGTCCTCCTCCAGCGTGAACTGCAATACCTCTTCTTTGGAAAACTGCAAGAAAAGCACCTCCCGTTTTCGTGATCTTTCAAAGAAAACGCCCACCTCGGCGCGGACCGAGTCTGTGCCGAAATGAACGCCCTTGCTCATTGATTGTATTATATCCGCTTTTTTTCGCCGCGTCAAGAGCAGAACGCAAAAACACTTTTCACAAAAACCGCCCGCAGCGGCTCTTTATTTTTGGTTTCTTTGCAGAAACTTGCAGTTTCTTTGGAATAGCGGTTGACAAAAGGGTTTTTTCGGGTGTAAAATATCCCCCAAGAAGGCAACGGCGTCTTTGGGTCCACATGCACATGTGGCTTTGCTTTGTTGCCCGCAATATAACAGAAAAAGGCAAAGGCGTCTTTTTCGCGACAGCGCCGCTGTCCGAAAGAGCCGTCTTTTCTGCTATATACAAGGAGGATATTTTATGTCTTACGTTAACGAAGTCATCGAACAAGTCATCCGGGAGAACCCCAACGAGCCCGAATTCCATCAGGCCGTCAAGGAAGTGCTGCTTTCGCTCGAGCCGGTCGTCGCCGAGCACGAAGAGGTTTTCCGCCGCGACGCGCTGCTGGAACGGCTGGTCAACCCCGAACGCCAGGTCAAGTTCCGCGTGCCGTGGATCGACGACAACGGTCAGGTCCATGTCAATACGGGCTACCGCGTGCAGTTCAACAGCGCCATCGGTCCCTACAAGGGCGGCCTCCGTCTGCACCCGAGCGTCAACCTCGGCATCATCAAATTCCTCGGTTTTGAGCAGATCTTCAAGAACTCGCTGACCGGTCTGCCGATCGGCGGCGGCAAGGGCGGCTCCGACTTCGACCCGAAGGGCAAGAGCGACCGCGAGATCATGGCGTTCTGCCAGAGCTTCATGACCGAGCTTTCCAAGCACATCGGCGCAGACACCGACGTGCCCGCCGGCGATATCGGCACCGGCGCCAGAGAGATCGGCTATATGTTCGGTCAGTACAAGCGCCTTTGCAACCAGTTCACCGGCGTGCTCACCGGCAAGGGTCTGCCGTTCGGCGGCTCGCTTGCGCGTACCGAAGCGACCGGTTACGGTCTGCTTTATATCACGCAGGAACTGCTGCGCTGCCACGGGATCGACATCGCCGGCAAGACGATCGCCGTTTCCGGCGCGGGCAACGTCGCAATTTACGCGATCGAAAAGGCCCAGCAGCTCGGCGCGAAGGTCGTCACCTGCTCGGATTCCACGGGCTGGATCTACGATCCCGACGGCATCGACGTGGCGCTGCTCAAGAACATCAAGGAAGTGCGCCGCGCGAGACTGACCGCCTACGCCGATGAAAAACCGAACGCCGTCTATCACGAGGGTCGCGGTGTCTGGAGCACGAAATGCGATATCGCGCTGCCGTGCGCCACGCAGAACGAAGTCGGCATCGAAGACGCGAAGCTGCTCGTCGCCAACGGCACGACTGCCTTCGCTGAAGGCGCAAACATGCCGACGACCGAGGAAGCGACCGCGTACCTGCAGGAAAGCGGTGTTCTCTTCCTGCCCGCCAAGGCGGCGAACGCCGGCGGCGTCGCGACCTCCGCGCTCGAAATGAGCCAGAATAGCGAGCGTCTGCACTGGACGTTCGACGAGGTCGACGCGATGCTCAAGAAGATCATGGTCAACCTCTATCACAACATCGACGACGCCGCAAAGAAATACGGCTTCGAAGGCAACTTCGTTGTCGGCGCGAACATCGCGGGCTTTGAAAAGGTCATGGAAGCGATGATGGCGCAGGGCATCGTCTGATCCCAATACTGTATCTTAAACGCAAAGACGTTTTCCGGTACGCCGGAGAACGTCTTTTTTGTATATACGCGTGTTCTCGTTTTTATTCACACAAAATGTCGTTTGTTCATAATAATTTTTAATATTTTTCACAAAAACATTTGACCGAAAGCCTGTCTTCTGTTATAATGAATAGGAACAGCGGCATTCCCGCAAACGAAATAAAATCATTGGAGGTTGATTTTATGGCAAATATCAGCGCAATTTCCCGCAACGAATGGATGCTGCGCGGTCCCCTTGCGAAAAAGGGGTATGACTGGTGGTGGCATTCACTCACCGCCGAAAACGAAAAAACGGGAGAAAAGAAGCCTTTCTATGTGGAATTCTTTACCTGCAATCCCGACTACGCCGAGAAGGAACCCGTCATCGTCTGGAACGATCCTCTCGCGCGCGACAGCGGCAAACGCCCGTCGTATCTGATGGTCAACGTCGGCTTCTGGGGCAAGGATCACGGTCAGCTGCACCGCTTCTTCTCGCTCAAGGACGTCGACATCCACGCCGACCCGCCGTTCTCCGTCACCGCTGACGACTGCTACTGCGACGAGACGCGCACCCGCGGTTCGGTGTCAATCACGCCCGAAGAAGCGAAGGCACACCCCGAATGGATGTGCGACGCGGGCACCATGACCTGGGATTTGAAAATCGACAAACAGGTTGCGTTCCACGTCGGCTACGGCGCGTCCCGCTTCTTCCGCAAGATCAATGCGTTCGAGATGTTCTGGCACGCCGAGGGCATGAAGACCGCGTTCGAAGGCGAGATCGTCCTCAACGGCGAGAAGTACATCGTCCGGCCGGAGACCTGCAACGGCTATTCCGACAAGAACTGGGGTGGCGACTTCACCAGCCCGTGGGTCTGGCTCTCGAGCAACAATCTGACTTCACTGAAGACCGGCAAGAAGCTCGAAAACTCCGTATTTGAGATCGGCGGCGGCCGTCCGAAGATCTACTTCTTTGCGCTCGACCGCAAGCTGCTCGGCGAGTTCTACTATGAGGGCACGGACTACGAGTTCAACTTCTCAAAATTCTGGACCGGCTCGGGCACCAAGTTCGATTGCGAAGAGACGAAGGACGAGATCCACTGGCACGTCGTCCAGACCACCTTCAAGGCGAAGATGGACACCGTCATCACCTGCAGGAAGGACGAGATGCTCAACATCAACTACGAAGCCCCCAACGGCACCAAGCGCCACAACCGCCTTTGGAACGGCGGCACCGGCACCGGCATCATCAAGCTGTATAAGCGCAAGGGCACCAGCTGGGAACTGATCGACGAAGTCAAGGCCGAAGGCGTCGGCTGTGAGTTCGGCGAATACTGCGATTAAAGAAAGAGAGGAAATGAATCATGATCCATAACAAAACCATCGTTCTGACCGGCGCGTCCAGCGGTATCGGCTTTCAGGTTTTGCGTCTGCTCTCGCAGAGCAGCGACAACAAGATTCTCGCCGTGTCCCGTCACGCGGAACAGCTGCTCAAAAACTTCGCGGACAACGTGATCCCCTTCAACATGGACATCAGCTCCAAAGAGGGCGTCGATGCTGTCTTTGAAAAAGCGAACGAAGTCTTTGAAGGCAAGAAGATCGACCTCTTTTACGCGAACGCCGGCTTCCCCTACTATGAGGAATTCAACTATGAAGACTGGGATCGCGTCGAGACGATGTTCAAGACGAACACCTTCTCTCCCATCTACACCTACGCGAAGTATATCCACCATCTGGATGGCCGCGACGGCATCCTCGCCATCACGGTCAGCGCGATCGGCCAGATGGCGATGCCAGGCTACGCGATCTATTCCTCTTCGAAGTTCGCCACGCACGGCTTCCAGGAAGCGATCCGGCTCGAGGCGCCGAAGAACCTGCAGATCACCTGCCTGTACCCTGTCGCGACCGACACAAACTTCTTCCGTGTCGCGAACCCCGTTTCGTTTGAAAAGCCCTTCCCGGTCCAGCAGCCCGACGTCGTCGCCCGCAAGATGGTCGCCGGCATCGAGAGCGGCAAGAAATTCGTCTCCCCCAGCCCGCTGTTCGGTCTTTCCAAGGTGCTGATGGGTGTCTGCCCGCCGGTGCGTACGGTCTATTGGGGTCTTGAAACCGCGAAGCTCAACCGCTTTAAGGAGAAGCTGCGCAACATGAGCAAGGAAGATCTTGAAGCCGCTGCGCAGAAAATCGGCAAAGACATCATTGAGAAGAGTGTCGAAGCGGTGGAAAAAAGCAAAGAAGCGATCGAAGCCGCACTGAAAAAATAAAAAAGAGAAATGAGGAGAAGCCATGTTTGATCTGATGTTTTCCCCCATGAACATCGGCACCATGACCGTGAAAAACCGCGTGGTCATGAACGCCGCGGAGTTCAGTCTGGGACAAACCGACGGTACCCCCACGGAAAAACTCATCCGCTACTATGAGGCCCGCGCCAAGGGCGGCGTCGGCCTGATTATTCCGGGCATCTGCCGCGTCAACGATATGGCGGCAACCTCCACGTTCACCCAGCTTTCGATGGCGAATGACTGGCAGATCGAGCCGATGCACCAGATGGTCGAACGGATTCACGCGGCGGGCGCAAAGCTCTGCATCCAGCTGCATCACCCGGGCCGTCAGGGCTACGCCAGCGCTATCAATTCGCTGCCGCTCGTCATCCCGATTCAGCGCAAATTCCCCGGCGTAATGGACCTGATGTTCAAGGCAACCCCGCTGCTGATGGGCATGGAGCAGAAGAAGATCTGCATGTCCCAGCAGGCGCCTTCCGACTGCGAGCTGAGCGCCCACGGCGCCACGCGTATTCACGCGATGAGCCACCGCGCGGTGCAGAAGCTGCGCAACGACTTCATCGCCGCCGCCGTACGCTGCAAGAAAGCCGGCGTTGACGCGGTGGAGCTGCACGCGACCCACGGCTATATTCTCCAGCAGTTCCTGAGCCCTAACACCAATCTGCGCACCGACGAATACGGCGGCTCGTTCATCAACCGCATGCGCTTCATCACCGAGATCATTGAGGGCATCAAGACGCAGTGCGGCAAGGACTATCCGCTGATCGTGCGCCTTTGCGCAGACGAAATGTATGACCGGATCGGCCAGCCCGGCAAGGGCTATGACCTCGAGACCGGCAAGCAGATCGCCAAAAAGCTCGAAGAGCTCGGCGTGGACGCCATCGACGTCTCCTCCGCCTGCTATGATACCTATAACTACTGGCTGGAACCGACGTCGTTCGAACCCGGCTGGCGCGCCTATCTTGCCAAAGCGATCAAAGAGACCGTCTCGATCCCCGTCATCGCCGCGAACTTCATCCGCTCCCCCGAGCAGGCCGAACGGCAGATTGCGGAAGGGTATCAGGACTTCGTCGGCTCCGCGCGCAACTTCATCTGCGACCCCGAATGGGCGAAGAAGGCGCAGGAGGGGCACCCCGAACAGATCCGCCGCTGCATCGGCTGTCTGCACTGCATCAAGTCGTTCATCGAAAACGCCACCGTCGGCAAGACCGGCGAATGCGCGCTGAACGTCGCTGTCGGCATCGAGAAGGAATACGCCGAGATGCCGCAGGTCGGTAAAGGCAAATCAGTTATCGTCGTCGGCGCGGGTCCTGCGGGGCTTTCCGCCGCCATCACGCTCGCCAGACGCGGCTTTGCCGTCAAAGTCTGGGAAAAGGAGAAAGTCGCGGGCGGACAGGTCAATGTTGCCGCCGCCGGACCGCATAAGGACAAGCTGCACTGGTGCATCGAGGACCTCTCACGTGAAGCGCAGAATCTCGGCGTGACGTTTGAATTCAATAAAGCCGCCGACGCCGACGCGCTCGCCGCCGAAAAGCCGGACGCGGTCATCCTCGCCGCAGGCGGCACGCCGCTGCGTCCGCGCTCGATTCCGGGCATCAATCAGGATCACGTTTACACCGCGCCGCAGATTCTCAAAGGAGAAGTACAGCTAACTGGCAAAAAGGTCGCCGTCATCGGCAGCGGTCTGACCGGTCTTGAGACCACCGAAGCGCTCAACGAAGCGGGCAACGACGTCACGGTCATCGAAATGGCGAAGGACATTGCGCCGGGCGCGTGGTTCCAGTTCGTTGACGATTCCATGTCGCGCATCAAGCCTTACGGCACACAGTTCATGCTCAACACGGCGCTTTGCAGCATCTGCGAAGATCACATCGTCGTACAGGATCAGAAGACCAAGCGCCGCGCGTTCCTGCCGTTCGACTGCGTCGTTCTCGCGATGGGCGTCCGTCCGAACAACGCGCTGCAAAAGCAGCTCGAAGAAAGGGGCGTCAAGGTCGTCGCCGTCGGCGACGCCGCGAAGGGCGGCACGATCGGTCATGCGGTGCACGACGCGTTTGAGAAGTCGTTATTAGTATAACGAACGAAACTAAAAAAGCAGAGCACGGGTTGTTTCCGTGCTCTGTTTTCATATCATGAATTGTTTTTCTTTTTTGTCTTCGCGAAATGCGGCTGTCTTTACTCGATTTCTTTCAGCGCTTCCAGTTCCTTTTTATCGACCTGGATCTTGCTGTCCTTGACGAGCTTGACCTGCTTGCGCGAGATCACAAGCGGCGCCGCTTCGGGACGTTTGTCGAGCCGCACCTTCAAAATGCCGGTCAGCAGGTTGAAATCCACAACAACGCCTCTGCCTTCGGGCGTCTCCACCACGGCGCCGTTCTTCGGCGTCACACGCAGCAGATGCTCATAGGCGTCCTGCTCGTACTTTAGGCAGCACATCAGTCTGCCGCAGGTGCCGCTGATCTTCGTCGGCGACAGGGAGAGGTTCTGCTCCTTCGCCATCTTGACCGACACCGGCTGGAAATCGCCGAGGAAGCTCTTGCAGCAGAACGGGCGTCCGCAGACGCCGAGACCGCCGACGATCTTGCTTTCGTCGCGCACACCGATCTGCCGCAGCTCGATCCGGGTGCGGAACACCGCCGCGAGGTCCTTGACCAGTTCGCGGAAGTCCACACGGTTGTCCGCCGTGAAGTAGAACAATATCTTGCTGCGGTCAAAGGTATATTCGACCGACACAAGCTTCATCTGCAGCTTGTGCTCTTTGATCTTTTTGACGCCGATCTCATAGGCGGTCCGTTCTTTTTCCCGGTTTTCTTCGAGCGTTTTCAGATCGCGTTCCGTCGCCATGCGCAGCACGCGCTTGAGTGGTGACGTGATGCTCTCCTGCTCGATTTCCCGCGCGCCGAACGCCACCTCGCCGAACTCCGTTCCGCGGGCGGTCTCCACGATCACCTTGTCACGCGGCTTCGGGTCCAGGCCGTTTGGGTCGAAGTAATAGATTTTGCCGACTTCCTTGAATCGAACGCCAACAATTGTCGCCATCTATCTCAGTCCTTTCGTCTGTGTCGTTTTCAGGAAAGCTTGATCTCGCTGCAGCGGCTGCAGTAATAGGTCAGCACCAGATTGAGGTTCGCGTTGCGCTCAAGCGCGTCCGCGCAGTCCTGCGATGCGTCCATGAGATCGAGCAGCTGCTTTTGTGTCAGCCGGCGCCGCAAAAGCAAAGCGGTATCCGCTTCCTCCGTCAGCGCGGGCGTATTGCCGCCGGCAACGAGCGCGTCGCGCAGCAGCGGACGAACGGCGAACAGCACCGAACGGAACAGCGCGCGGTCTTTTTGCAGCGGCGCGAGCGCCGTCAGCAGATCCAGCTCGCTCCCCTCACACAGTGTTTGGAGCAGTTCCTTTGCCGTCTGCGGCGCATTCTCGTCTGCGCTGTCGGTCGCCGTCTCGTTGGAAAGCGCGAACGCCGTCGCGCGCGAGCGGATCGTCTCGAGCAGCGACGCTTTCGACGGGCAGGTCAGCAGGATGCAGACGTGCGGCGCCGGTTCCTCGAGAATCTTCAAAAGCGCGTTTTGCGCCTGGACGTTCATCATCTGCGCTTCGCGGATATGAAAGACGCTTTTGTCGCCGTCGTTCGGACGCAGCATCGCGTGCGTTTTGAGCGTGCGGATCGCGTCGACTTTGATAAACGTGCCGTCTTTTTCCGGCTCGATCAGATAGAGGTCCGGGTGGCTGCCCGCGTTCGCCTTCCGGCATTTCGGGCAGACGCCGCAGGGCTTGACGCCGCTGCTTTCGCAGACAAGGGCGCAGGCGATCTCCTGCGCGGCGGCAAGCCGCGTTTCCTCGTCGCCGCCTTCCAGAATCAGCGCGTGCGGCAGCCGGCCGCTTTGGATCGCCTCACCGATCGCCGCGGCGGTTTTTCTGTCAACCGCAAGCTGTTCAAACATCGTAGCCCTCTCATTCTTTCCGGTATGATTTTTTATTATACTATACTTTTTACGAAATGACAACTGTTTTTCCGGAAAATCACATCGCGGCGGAATCAACGCCGTACCGTTTCAGGACGGTCTTCGCCGCTTTTTTCCAATCGAGGTCGGATGCATCGGTAAAGTAATCCTTTGTTTCCCAGGTCCAGCGGTTTTCAAAGCGGAACCAGTCGATCGCCGCCGGACGTCTGCCCTCGAGCTCGTCTGTGCGGTCCTTGAGCCAGCGCGCCCAGCGCGGAGCGTAGAAGTCTTTGGTCAGCCCCGCCCACTGTTTGTTGGAATAGTCGCGCAGGCCGCCGTCGTCCGACGCCTGCCGCGAGCCCGCCCAGGTCGTGATCAGCGCGCGGGCGTTAAACTCGAAGAGCATTTTGGAAAAGTCGTCGTAGGACGCGGCGCGCGCTTTCGCTTTGTTGATCCAGTTGCCGACGGTGAAGGTCGGCTCGGCGGCGAGCAGCGTATCGGTGTCGTCGATCAGCCGCAGGAACTTGTCCGCCCATTTGCGGAACGCGATCACGTCCTTTGCTTCGAACGCGGCGGCGAGATTGCGCTGATACTCCTGCGCCGTGTTGGACATGATCTGTTTGAGCAGATCGACAAGGTCGAAGCGGTAGCCCTCATAAGGCAGGAAGCGGTCGATGTCCTTTGTGAACAGCCTGACCGCACGTTCCAGCGTCCGCTTGTCGTACGCCACAACGTCGTTGCCCCAGGAGGAGGGCGAATGCGGGTGCAGCGCGGGACGGCCGTTGACGACGGACTCCGGCGCGCCTTCGCCGTGTTCGTTGAGTTCCGGGTTGTAGACCGTGTCGTTCAAAAGCTGTACTGCCTCGTACATGCTGTCGGGGCAGCTGCCGTAGCGGCGTTCGCAATAGCCGCGCAGCCACCTGTCAAGGTCGACCGGCTCGATTGTGCCCGTCTTCGTCCAGATCGTTTCAAAGAACAGATCGAAGATGATCGGGTTGGAGAACGTCGCTTCCGGTGTGATGCCGACGCCCTGCATGCAGTGCGCCTTATTGGCGGCGCGGGCGACCTCCTTCGCGATCGTGCGCAGGTGGCCGTGCAGCCCCATGCGGCCGCCGAAGTTGTTGAGCATACAATAGACCCACGGGGTATCGAGAAATTCGTTGCCGAGGTAGCTTTCCCATCGCGGTTTTTTCTCCGCGTAAAGATCGAGCACAAGCGCGTGCTCCTTTTTCGGCGCGAGCCCTTCCATCAGCGCGCGGGACGGGTTCTCACCCCACGACTGGATGATCCAGACCGCGTCCTTGTCCATGTCGAGCATCGAGTCGATGATCTGCCGGCTGACGCGGCGGATATCCAGCCGTCCGCTGCGGCCGCCCTCATGGAACGGGTCAGTCGCGTAGTAGTGGGTCACGGGACCGAACACTTCGCGCTGCGCTTCATAGAACAGCTTCGCGAGGTCGGCGTAGGTTTTTGTATCGGTTTTGAGCATCGCGGGACGGTCCATGCCGTTCCACAGACCCTGCAGAATCACGGACGCTTCCGGGACGTACGTCTTGATATCGGTCGGCACCATACCGGAAAAGCCCTGCAATACCGGCATCATCCCGAGCGCGCGCATAAAGCGGTGATTGCGCCGTGCAAGGTTCGTCCGGTCGATGAAGTACTGCATCGGGACGGGTCCGCCTGTACCGTAGATGTTCGCCATATTGAACCACGCGTAATACGCGGGACCGGTCACAAAGGCGCGGGCTTCGTCGTTCGTGTAGCCGAGCTTGCAAAGGAAGCGCCGCCAGACCTCTTCGAGCGCCGTGATGTCGAGGATGACGTTCGCGCCCTGCAGCGCCAGCCAGTCCAGTTCGCGCTGCCATTCGTCCTCGCCCCAGAAGGCCATTGTGTAGGACAGCGCGCAGTAGTTATAGCAATAGCGCACCTTGAACGGCGTCGTCACGCGCAGCGGCGCGCCGACTTTCGGCAGTATTTCCGGCATCCGGCGGTTGCAGCCGACCTGCGAGATGTGGACGTTGCAGTAATGCTTCAGATAATAGCCGAGACCGCAGGCGGCGTTGACGCCGGTGTTCGCGGCGATGTGCAGGGTATCCCCCGCGTCGGACAGGGTGAACGATTCTTCGTCCTCCCCCGTCAGTTCGAACGTAAAGCGGTCCTGCCACTCTTCGCCGATGACGCGACCGACCAGCTTACGCAGTTCGTCCAGCGTTTCTTTTTCCGTGACCGGGCGGGCGTACGCGCTCTCGTCAAACGAACAGATAACCGGTTCCGCCGCTGCGGGCGCTTTTTCTTTTGTTTCTTCGCCGAACAGGCGCAGGGCGCGGATACGTGCGCGCGGAGACGCGGAGTCGTACTGGATGAACACGCGCAGTTTGCAGCAAAGCGCGTCGCAGTCAAAACCGTAGCTGCCGCTGTTGCCGGTCTCATCCGTCTGGGCGAACAAGGGAGCAAACGACGTGCCGTCCGCGCTCGCGTAAACGGTGAAGATACAATAGCTGTTCTTCTGCGTGTCGAGCTCCAGCCGCTGCAGGCGCACCATGCGCTCAAATGAGACATCCACATATCCCGGCGTCAGCCCGCCCACCCATTTGGTGCGCGGATTTCCGTCGAGCATTTTGAAAGCATCTTTGCGGTTGTCGTGGGCAAAGAGCGTGAAAGATGAAGGTTTGAGCTGTGCCATTGCGAAACCAACTCCTTTTTTTGTACGATATCCTGATTATTCTATCCGAAAGTGGTGCGTTCGTCAAGCGTTCCGACAGATTTCCTTTCAAAAGGCATAAAAAACGCGGTCGTTCCTTGTCGAAGGCTGACCGGAGACGCGAAGAAGTTAGCTTGTGCTAATTTTTTTCATTTTATGAAAATAGTATTGATTTTCCGCCGTTTTATGCTACAA
>JAEEGI010021677.1_pt1 | contig 12752 bp, 8 predicted proteins | sample 8958751 | NCBI WGS metagenome assembly JAEEGI01 (sample SAMN16246545, study PRJNA631951) | gut metagenome | biome: gut microbiome; feature: rumen; material: KS-attached | host: Bos | place: Iran: Karaj | collected 2018-10 | reverse complement strand
CGCTCGGTATCTGCAAAGCGGTGGAAATGATTATTACGCTTATGCAGTTAGGTATAAGATGCTTTTTTATTATCCATCCGCTTTTAGCTCCGGATGCGGTTGCTGAAAGCACATATTCCTGTTCTCGAAGCGAAAGTATCTGCCCGCGAATAAGTCTTGCCATAGAAACCCAGTAAAGTAATGCAAATACAATAAAAAGACTGAGTATGTTGCCGCCTATTTTTTCAAACACCGTTCCGACAAGCGCATTGCCCAGGGTAAGTTTCAGTACGGAAGCAAGTAAAATGACCATCAGCATATCCGGAAGTGAATAAATAATATCAACGATCCTCATAATAATTATATCGACCGTGCCTCCTACATATCCTGAAAGAGAACCGACTATAATGCCTATTATCAAAACTATTATGCTTGCAAAGAGACCTACTGCAAGCGATACTCTCATACCGTAAACTATTCTGATAAGATAGTCTCTTCCGTGCGAATCCGTCCCGAATATGTGCGGGAAAATCTTTTCGCCGTTTTCGATCCTCTGCAGTTCCGTAGTTCCGTATTGAAAAGGAGCAAGATTGTTGTAGGAAGGATCCATTTTACCGTATTTGCCCATTCCGAGCATCTGTTCATAAGAATAGGGCCAGAAAAACGGAAGAATTATGCATGTAAGAGTAAGAATAACTATAATGATGAAGCTGATAACGGCAACCTTGTTTTTCATCAGCCTTTTAAGTCCGTCCCTGAAAAATGTAGAGGAAGGACGCATCTGAACCATATATTCCTTTTCTTCGTTTGATGCGGGAAGGAACGAATCCACATCTATATGAAGTGAAAACAGATTCTTTTTCATTGATCGTTCCTCCTTTAATCAAGATTTATGCGCGGGTCAACAACTTTATATAAAATATCGCTGACAAGGTTCATAATTACTATCAGTGCAGCAAGGATGATTGTTGTTCCCATGATAAGCGGATAGTCTCTGTTCGTTATACTCGTTACAAACGCTTCTCCAAGTCCCTTTACTCCGAATATCCGTTCAACAACAAGTGATCCTGTTACAATATACGCAAGCATCGGACCGAAATAGGTGATTACGGGTATCAAAGAGTTTTTGAGCGCATGTCCGAATATTATTTTTGCGCCGGAAACGCCTTTTGCTTTTGCCGTGCGAATGTAGTCCTGTCCAAGTACGTCAAGCATTGATGAACGCGTCAGACGCGTAATATAAGCTGTAGGGTAGAGGGCAAGCGTTATTATCGGCATAACGAGTCCCGCAGCAGTTTCACCGTTTGCAGGAAAAATCGGCCATAATACGGCAAAAAGCAAGAGAAGTATCGTTCCCATTATGAACGAAGGCATCGAAACAAATGCGGTCGTGATGACCATTATGATACGATCTATCAGCTTGTTTCTGCGAAGCGCTGCAACCGAACCGAGAACGACACCTACTGCAAGTGCGGCAAATGCGGCTATCAGACCGAGCTTCGCAGACGTTTTCAATCCGTCTAAAATTATATCCAGAACCGTTCGTCCTCTGTGCTTGAGTGACGGACCGAAATCAAATTTAGTTACAATATCTCCAAGATATGTTCCGTATTGTTCAAGAAGGGGTTTGTCAAGTCCGTATTTAGCTTCAAGTGCGGCAAGAGCCTGCTCGGAGATAGCCTTTTCCCCAAGGAATGGTCCTCCCGGAACAGCATGCATTACAAAAAAAGTAACGGTAATAACTACCCATACCGTAAGTAATGCCAGAAGCAGACGTTTTACTATATAAATCAATGTCTTTGTATTCATAAAACCCCTCTTTTTGTATGATATCAGCTCAGAATCGAGAGATGTATTGTGCCTGTTGCAGTTTCATCATACTGTCATATTGTTGTATATTTATACCATACCTTGTAATATATCATAAAAATGCAAATTTGTCAATAGTTTTATTATTATTCGGATATTTTCGTATTATTTTTAGCAAAACGGATCATATTTTTCGCAAACGATCTTGTGAATACCGTTTATTTTGTGGATTTAGTGTTTTTGATTACATGATATGCTATTTTTGTGAACAGTTTGATTTGCATTGTCATGTGAATATTATTCGATAATTGTCGAACATCTGTTCGGATACAAAAAAAAGGACCTCTTTTTTAAAGAGGTCCGAATTATTTGTTTTGTTTCAGCTGTCGGAACTGTCTCCGAAATACTTTGTTTCAAAATAACGGTTTATTGAAGCTATCTGATCTTCACTCAGTGCAGAATCATAAATTAGCAGTTCAGCTATATCTCCGTTAAAGCCGCTTATGCCTGTGCCTATCCTCAGTTCGGTATTGTTTGTATTGTATATCTTATCTCTGCCGTTTTCTTCAGAGTATATCAGCTCTCCGTCGGCATATACAGACTGCTTTTTGCCGTCTTTTACAAATACGGTCGCAGTAAATCCGTCAGTAGGTGCGTTACGTTTTGCTTTTACGATATACGATTCAAAACTTGTGCCTGTTCCGATACCTATTCTTGCCCGAATATCTTCACGGTATGAGCCTACGAAGATCGCACCGTATCCTCCGGTCTCATCGATCATTATCAGGCTCTGTCTGTTGCACCAGTCATCTCCGCCCGCTGATGATTCGTTTGATCTGCTTACGGCAGCTACGGTAAGACCTGAATGACCCTCAAGATTCAGAAAATCATTTACGATCATCATATCGTCGCCGTCAAAGCTCAACGCATAAAAACCGTCGCATTCGATCAGCGTAGGCTTGCTGCCTGCATTGCTTTGCTTTGCAACATATTCATTAACTCTTGATTTAAGCTCATCGACCTTGTTTCCTGCTTGCACGGGTGAGTCTGCTGCGTCAAGATGTAAAATCAGGTTTTCATTCGGTATATTTGCGGAAACACCTATGACCTTGCTTATCGACCGGCTGTCAGTCCATCCGTCCTTAACGGCAACAGCTCTTAAAACAGCTGTTCCTTCAAAAGTAAATGTTCCGTCATATTTCAGTGAGTCTTTATCGGGTTCCGATCTGTCGAGCGTATAATAGACAGTAGCTCCGGGTGTTTCGCAGTCGATAGTTACCGTGCTCTGAGCCGATGCTTCATCATATTCGTAGTCGATCACAGGTTCCGCGACCGCAAAATATTTGTTTTTCAGGTATTCGCTCAAAACAGATATTTCTACTTCAGTCAGAGCCTTCGAAAATACTATCGCCTCACAGATTTCTCCGTTGAATCCTCCAAGGGTTATATCACATTTGTCACCGGTGAAATAAAAATCGCTGTCCTCGCCTGATAAGGCCATTTCGCCGTTTATATATATTGCCTTTTTTGATCCTTCATTGACAATTATCGTTGAGGTGAATCCTTCTTCCGCCTCGTCTCTTTCTACTTCGGCAAACAAACTGCTGTTTTTACCGGTTGTGGTAAATTTTACTCCTTTTTGCGACGATGAAACAATCGTTTCTGTTTTGCCGTCGTCACTTTTGATAAGCAATAGTTCAGCGTTGTCGTTTTCATTGTTTTCGGCGTCTCTGCTTACAAGCACGACCGTCAGACCCGATTCTCCGTTCAATCCTTCAACATCACTCAGCGTAAGTGTTTTTTCGCTGTCGAATTTTACAGCCTTATAGCTTCCGTGGTCAGTCACGGAGGGCATTTTGCTGTTGTCGCTTTGTGAGAATGTGTATCCGCCTGTTTTTGACGTCCATGTGCTGATCAGCCCATTTTCCGCATTAACATCAGAAGAGTTCAGCATAAGTATTGCCTCAGACAATATACTGTCCGGTGTCGTCTTAACAGCACCCGGCAGCACGCACTTCCATTCGCCCGCTGTTTTGTTTATAAAAGCGCGAAGTTCAAGGTAACCTTCGGGAAATTCATCGGGAGTTATAATATTTTCCTTCCATGTATTGTCGCTCAGGGTATCATCCCACACGTCAAGGTCTGTTTTTCCTCCGTCGCCGCGACCGCCGTTCGTTCCGTTTGTATGACTGTTGTCTGTAGCGCCGTTTGCGTGGAACAGGTTTTTATATAAATAATTCAGACCGTCGTAGTCATCCATATGTATTGCGCGAACAGCCCAGTCGTCTGTAAATTCCCTTGAACCTACATTGTACTGCCATGTTTTGTCTCCGCCTGAACACCATGCATAAAGCGAGCCGCCGTCACGCATCGTTTGCATATAGTCGTCTATAATGTTGTATTGCGTAATATTATTGCCGGAATGCATATACTTATGTGAGTCAGTATATGTTTTTATCGAATTTCTGTCAATTTCCTCCCAGCGGGGATTATACATCGTTTTATTGTCGCCATATGTATTAATTGTGTCTCTGTAACCCGGACCTTCTTTCATCTGAGACCAAGCCATTCCTATTATCGACACGGCAGCGTAGGGGAGATCGTGGAAATAATTGTATTCAACCGTATTGTTGTTGCTGCCGTACATCTGAACGGCGCAAGAATGCATATAGTCAAGTCCGATATTGTGAATATGGTTTTTTGCAATATAGTGATTTTTGTTTAGATCCGTCGTTCCAGGACCGTAACCCGTAAGAAATACGCCGCCTGAACACGACTGAGCGATCTCGTTACCTACTATTCTGCAGTTTTGAGCATAGTGGTTTAAAACAATTCCCTGTGCTCCCGAATATCCTATAATGCAATCCTCTACAGCGCAGTTTTTAACGCCTTCCATAAATATCATTCCGTCGGGGCTCTCGGCGTTTCGCGTCAGCCATTCAGGATCATATTCGGTTTCAGGAACACGGTCGGAATACATAAAGTTTAGCTCCCGAAGCGTTACGTATTCAACCTGTCTTTCCCAGCCGTCCTCTTCCTCGTCACCCTGAAATCTTACAAGCTCGTAAAGCTTCGGTGCAAACACCGTTTCATTGTTTGGGTCTTCGCCTTTTTTGGGCATGTAGTACACTTTTCCGTTTACTGAGTCAACGCACCATTCGCCTTCCGTATCAAGGTATTTCGGCGTATTCATAATGTTATACTGACCGCCCCAGTCGGAGAAATCCGGATAAAACGAGGTTATTTGGGACTGTATATATCCGATGCTTTTTTCTGTGTCAATATCCGTAAGCGCAGCGTTGACGTTCCACCATATTGCGGTAAGAAGCTTCAGCTCCGTGTCTGCCCAGCCTTCAAGACCGTCAAGATCCCCTTTGTTAAACTTGGCTTTAAGTCCGCTTTCGCTGTAATCTCTGCTCGATGCCTTTGCTCTCGGCCAGTCACTTTCCCATTCGTCAGACTCTATCATCCTCGAGTTCTGCATGCGTTCACCGTTAATGTAAAGATAGTGAAACCGCCATCCCTGCGGAATATCAGCGATATACACATTATTCTTTGCTTTTTCAGACATGCCGTAAAGATCCGAGCCTGTTTCATCAGCAGTGAGTTTTCTCCACCCGGTTATATATTCTTTTGATACTATACTTACTTCTTCATCAGCATAAGCTGAATAGATTATAGGACGATCTTTTGTTCCGGAATCCTGAGGAGTCAGAGTGAATGTTTCGTTGAGGCAGTATTCTCCGCCTCTCATATAAACCGTAATTCCGCCGTAAGGTATTTCGGATAGCGAACGGATAGTGTCGCGTGCTTTTTCAAGGGTCAGAAAAGGATTTTCTTTTGTTCCGTCTCCCGTATTGTCATCTCCGTCAGGTGATACATAATATATTTTCATTACGTTGATCTTGCAGGTGGCTTTCATATCGGGATATGCTTCGGATACGGCAGTTATCGTAGCTGTTCCTTCGCTTACGCCCGAAACAACACCGTTTTCGTCAACCGTTGCTACATCTTCGTTGCTGCTTTCCCATACTACCGTATCCGGCCACGAATATGCGGGAGCAAACGATACCGAAAGAGTATAGCTCATATCTTTGTCAAGAGTCAGCTCAGTTCTGCTGATATTGATTTTTGTCATCTTTATGTTCTCCTTTACGATCGGGCTTATTGTTTCGCACGACGACATCAACAGCATCAATGCGAGCAGGATCATTATAGCGGCCCTTAAATACGAATGCTTTTTCATACCGTAGTCCCTTTCATGTTTCATATATTTTCATCTGTCAGACCACTGACTGCGACTGTAACTACCATATATACCATATTCAAAAAAAAGTCAATAGTTAACAGCAAAAATCCGCAACCTTATGTCGTAAAAAAAACAATATTATTTTTCTTTTCTACCATTTTTATACGATATAATTAAATCAACAAGTAAAAATATAAACTAAGGAGAAAGATTTATGAAGAAACTATTTCTGATCATTATGTTTACCGTGTTAACATTGTCCCTGATTTCTTGTTCCGGCAAAACAGAAACGTCTCCTGATAATTTTCCTCTTGCAAACGCCGACGAGGCTCTCTCATGGGCAAAAGAGAACAATTTAGTAGTTTGTGAAGGACTCACATGCACATACGGATATGATATATGGAAACAGTTTTACGATAATGCGATAAACAATATTCCGTCATCTGTTTCGATAGCAAATTATTATACTCTTGATGAAAACTCTGTTTCGGAAGAGGTGTATCAAAACGAAAAAGATTCATATCCGCACCTTTTTTTCTCTTACATCGAATATGATGGAGAGAAGTTTAAAAAAACCGTAAGAAAATCCGATCTCACAAAAACCGATTACTCCGAAACTTTTGAGTATCTTTTACAGCTGCAGGATGATCCGCATAACACAGAAGATACACTTTATGCGCTTGTTGATAACAGCGATGTTACCTGGGCAGATCTCGAAAAAAGTATATTCAGCTCACAGTCAGATGATTTTATCAAACATTCCCTGGTTTTGAGAGTTTCAGGATCGTAATTATCATATAAACATATATAAGACAGTCTGTCGGGCTGTCTTCTATTTTTACAGTTTTGTCTGCAAATATGTAAAACTATATGATAAATTATTGTTCAGTCCTTAATTCCATTGTCACATTTTAAGCAATACTAAATTGACCTTTGCCTGACTTGACAATTATTACGTAATATGTTATATTACGGATAGGCATGTTTAATCGGTTAGCTTATTAACTCGGTTGAATCAAAGGGGCACGTCATAAGGAAAAGAAAAGGCGTTTTTTCCTTGATAAAACGTCACGGGCATGGCTGTCACACTTTCCGAACAGACATATGCCGATAGCTTCCTCCCGTCTGAAAAGGCACAAAAAGAACTTCGAGACCGTGTTTATTCATTTATGACCGAGATATCGTCAACAAAGGAAAACATTGAATATATCAAATATGTCAAAAAAACACAGAACGATCCTGAGAATCTTCGCAATTGATTAAAGCTATTTTATAGAAACAATCTGAAAGGATAATAATTATGATCAGTAAAACACCTGCAGAATATGTCGATCCGTATATCGGCACAGTCGGTCATCTTCTTACCGGTACTCGTCCAAAAACGATGTATCCTCACGGAGCAGCACAGATATTTCCGAATGTTTTGCCTGTTCAGCATGACTATTATTTTTCTGATAAAATTTCATCATTCCCTGTCGGACCGCTTGAAATAATGTTCGGCTCCGAACGAACGGAAAATTTTTCAGACTGTGTTTCTCATTTTGATATAAGCGCTGTTATCGCACATCCATATTTGTACTCAGTTTATCTTGAAGACACTCATGTCACTGTCTTTGCTTCAACAACAAAAAACTGTTACGCCTATAAAACAGTCGGCGCAAAAAAAATGTTTTTATACTACGATAAAATAACAAATATCTTTTTATCTGATATAAATATATCGTTAAAATTGCAGGCGGGTCATAATTTATATGTTAAAATCTATTTCAACGATCCTGTATCGTTCAATTCAGACGAAAAAAATGCAGTTGTTTTAAATTTGCCTGAAAATTGCGAAATCATAGCGGCAGTTTCCAACATCTCATTCGAAAAAGCAGACGAGATATATCATAAAGAAGCTGCGGATAAGTCATTTGACACCATAGCAGAAGAATCCAAGAATGTCTGGAACTCACTTCTTGGCAAGATCAGAATAAGCGGAGGCAGTGAAGATAAAAAGACCGTATATTATACATCTCTTTACCGCTCATTCGGCAAAATGACCGATATGAGCGAATACGGAGAGTATTACTCAGGATACGATAAAAAAACACATTTCGGAAACGGATTTTATGCCGGCGACCAGCTATGGGACAGTTTTCGCTCAATGCATCCTCTGCAGCTGCTCCTTGAACCAGAAAACCATAAAAACGTGCTTGACAGCTATGTTGAAATGTATAAACAGTCCGGTGCCATGCCTTCGTTCCCGGGTTTCGATGGCGATTCTCCTGTAATGCTCGGTTTTCATGCTGCAGCTCTGTTTGCAGACGGTCTTGCAAAAGGTATAGAGACCGATTACGAAACTGCATATGAAGGACTTTACAGAAATGCAACTCAGATCACAATGCTTCCGTGGGTTGCAGACAGACCGGCTACCGAGCTTGACAGGTGTTATTACGAAAAAGGATATTTTCCTGGTCTGGAACCGGATAGAGAAGAATATATCCCGGAGGTCCACGATTTTGAAAACCGCCAATGTGTCGCCGTTACTCTTGAACATGCGTATGACGACTGGTGTGTGGCACAGATAGCAAAGCATCTCGGCAAAGAAGATGACTACCGTCTTTTTATGAAGCGTGCTAAAAACTATGTAAACGTTTATAACAGATCAATAGGTTTTATGGCACCTAAAAACATAAACGGCGAATGGATAAAAGATTATGACCCGATGCTTAGTGGAGGGCAGGGGGGTCGAGCTTACTTTGCTGAATGCAATGCGTATACCTTCAATTTTTCCGTATGGCATGATATTGAAGGGCTTGCAGAACTTATGGGCGGCAAAGACGCTTTATGCGACCGCCTTGACGAACTTTTCACAACTCCGTGCCTGCCTAATAAATATACGTTTCTCCGTCAGTTTCCCGATTCAACGGGACTGATGGGCATGTTCTGCATGGGTAATGAACCGAGTTTCCATATCCCTTATTATTACAACTATTGCGGCAAACCGTGGATGACTCAGCGACGTATGCGCACTATTATGGATATATGGTTTACAAATTCGCCTCTCGGAATCTGCGGCGATGAAGACGGTGGCGCAATGTCTTCGTGGTTTGCATTTTCAGCAATCGGCCTTTATCCCGTGTGTCCCGGAAAGAGCGAATACGCCATTTCTTCTCCGATATTCGATAATATTGAAATATCTGTTGAGGGAGGCACATTCAGAATATCCGCAATAGGTGCCGGTGACGGAAAACGCTATATTCAGTCCGCAAAACTGAACGGCAAAGAGCTTAACAGGGCGTTTATAGACCATAAAGATATTGTTTCGGGCGGAGAGCTGATCCTTGAAATGGGAGATGTGCCAAACCGCAGCTGGGGAATAGAAAACAACTGACAATCATTCGAACAAAAAACGGTCTCTTTCCATCAAATGAAAAGAGACCGTTTTTTTATGAAATTGTTTCAAGTCGTATTGTATTGGTGTTTCCCGATTTACCGTTCGTCTGACCTCCGGTAAGAATAACATTATCCCCCTTTGTCAGGCCGAACACTTGTTTTGCCTTTTGAACTGCATGATAAAACACAACGTCAACAGAATTGAATTCTTCGCTCATCACCGGCGTTACTCCCCAGCTTAAATTAAGCTTGCGCCATGCTTTTTCTGAAGTCGTCATGCCTATAATATCAGCAGGGGGTCTGAAACGGCTGACCATTCTTACCGTCATTCCCGAAAGAGAGCTTATAACGATCCCTTTTGCTTTTGTGTCTATTGACATAGCACACGTTGCGTGGGAAACAGCATCGATATTGTTTTTTATTCGATATTCGGTCGTTGAAAACTGCTTGCTGTAATCTATAGACTTTTCTGTGCTTTCTGCAATTTCAGCCATATTCTTTACTGCCATTACGGGATACTTGCCCGATGCGGTCTCTCCGGAAAGCATAACGGCTGACGAACCGTCATAGACAGCGTTTGCAACATCAGATATCTCGGCTCGCGTAGGACGCGGCTTCTCAATCATGGATTCGAGCATTTCGGTCGCTGTTATTACGCGTTTTCCGAGCAGTCTGCATTTTTTTATAAGATATTTTTGAATTGAAGGGACCTCAACAAACGGAATTTCAACGCCGAGATCTCCTCTTGCTACCATTACTCCGTCTGCGATCTCGCATATCTCGTCAATATTGTCTACGCCCGAACGATTTTCAATTTTTGCTATAATATCAATATCTTTGCCGCCATTCTTATTCAGAAAGTCACGGAGTGCCGCAACGTCGTTTTTGTTTGATACGAAAGATGCTGCAATAAAATCGACACCGTTTTTTATCCCGAAAAGGATGTCTTCCTTATCCTGATCGCTCAGATAAGCTCCCTTCATTGTATGATTGGGAAAATTCATGCTTTTTTTGTCGGAAAGCTCTCCCCCGACAACAACGTCGCATATAACCGTATTATTCCTGATTTCCTTTACTCTGAATGACAAAAGACCGTTATTAACAAGTATTATATCTCCGATACTTATCTCATTTGCAAGATTTTTGTAACTTACGGAAACTATGTTCTGATTTCCTACGCATTCATCTGTCGTGAAAGAAAAAGTGTCGCCGTCATTAAGAAAGATCCTCTTGTTTTCGAATGTTGATATTCTGTATTCAGGTCCTTTTGTGTCAAGCATGATCGCAATCGGCAGGTTGAGTGCATTTCGGACATTTTTGATCTTTTCCATCAGTTTTCCGTGATATTCATGCGTTCCGTGCGAAAAATTCAGCCTGGCAACATTCATTCCCGCAAGACACATTTCCTTCAGCGTTTCCTCGTTTTCGCATGCGGGACCGATAGTGCAGATGATCTTAGTTTTTCTCATAGTCCTCACCTCAATTCTTTTTTTTACAACGGAGCTTTATTCTTTCCAGATAAAATGAAAATTAATAGATTCTCCGCCGTCAACGATAATAGTCTGTCCGGTGCAAAATCTGTTTTTAACTGTCATAAAATATATCCATTCCGCAATTTCGTCTGCGGTGGCCCATCTTTTAAGAGGCGTTTCATCCATAACCTTCTGCCATAGTTCGGCGTCATTCAAAATACAGTCGTTTAACTGTGTGATTACTCCGCCCGGATCGATACTGTTGCATACAGCTCCGTATTTCGCTATGCGGATCGCAACATTTTTCGTATAGGCCAATACTCCGCCTTTGCTTGCCACGTATTCGGGAAATTCCGACCCCGAATGTGCACATGCCGAACCAATGTTCAGAACAGATCTGATTTTCGGTTGTATTGCATATTTTTCGGTAACCGCTATCAGACCTTTCAGATTGATATCGATATCATCTTCGTTCTGCGTGCCGGCATTATTTACAAGTATTTCAACACCGTCAATTTCCGGCAGTTTTTCCTTGTTGCGAATATCGCATACAAAGTGAGTATAATTCCTGTTTGATATTTCGCACTCAAGCCGGTCTATACCAAAAACAGTATGTCCGTTTTTAAGAAACAGTTCTGCCGCGGCTTTTCCTATACCGCGCGATGTTCCGGTTATTAATGTTTTCATTTTTAATGCTGTCCTTGTTTAAGGTGTTCAAAATAATCTTTTCCAACGTTTTCCTGTTTCCACTTTTGAGCGATTTTGTATCCGATAGGTGAAAAGATAACTTCCATCAGCAGCTCAGCAACCGCACCTGTAAGAGCGCACGTAAGGCACTGAAGCATTGTCCAGTGAAAACCATCCCAGAAAATAGGGGCAAAAATAACAAATACAATAATGGCAAAAATAATATTGTCTGCAAACTGACCGATAAAAGTAGATACATAGCTTCTGACAACAAAAGCAAGTTTTCCGTCAGGATTTTTCTTGAAGCACTTACCGATAAGCCAGTTCATTATATTGTTTATAAGTGCAGACGCAATAAACGCTGCAGTACTGCCCAGAAGTATAAACCATGTTCCTCCCAGAATGCCGTCAAGCGCAGTATAATCGTCTGCAGTTGAAGGAATAATGCTGACGGCAAAAAAAATCAGGCATACCAAAAGATTGATGACGGCAGCAAGGATTGCCGTTATATTTGATGCTTTGGGGCCGAAATATTTAGTTATAATATCCATGCATAAAAACGAAAGCCAGGATACTGTGATCCCACCGTCAAGCGCAAGCCATTCTGTCTGGACTATTGTTTTGTTGGCGAGAATGTTCATACATACAACGCTTACCGCAAACAGCGCAACGGCAACTGAAGGAATCGCCCGTAAGAGCATTTTTATATTTATGTATTCTTTTTTGATTTTTGTTATGTTCACTTCCGGATACTCCTGTGTCAAATGATATTTGTATTGATTTTACTGTATAACAAGTTCTTCTTCACCTTTAACTATGCTGATACAGCGATTCAGATCGTCTTTTGACATCGATCCTTCAACCTGTCCAACAAGTTCTCCGTTTCTGTCAATAAGAAATGTTGAAGGAATATAAATAATTCCGTATTTTTCGGCAGCTTCACCTGTTATGTCATAGTATACCGGGAATGTGAATCCCTGTGATTCAACATATTCTTCACCGTTTGACCTGATCTCGTCAATGTTTACCATCATAAAAGTAATATCCGAATTTTCGGCAAAAGATTTTTCAAAATGCGGCATCTCGCTTTTGCAGGGACCGCACCAGCTCGCCCAGAAGTTTAAAATCAACGGTTTTCCTATGCAGTCCCACAGTTCAACAGTGTTTCCGTCTGCGTC
>JAEEGI010021674.1_pt1 | contig 12754 bp, 9 predicted proteins | sample 8958751 | NCBI WGS metagenome assembly JAEEGI01 (sample SAMN16246545, study PRJNA631951) | gut metagenome | biome: gut microbiome; feature: rumen; material: KS-attached | host: Bos | place: Iran: Karaj | collected 2018-10 | reverse complement strand
CAAATTATACGCATGATATGGTTATGGAGACTAAGAAGTGCAATATTTCAGTAATTAGTGAGGCTGCGGATTTTGCATTGTTCAAGCACTTTGGATTCCAGTCTGGTAGGGATGTAGATAAGTTTAAGGACTTCACAGATTGTAAATATGCAGAGAATGGTATTCCTTATATTACAAAGGGAACAAATGCATATTTCTCAATTGATGTTAAGCAGACTGTAGATCTTGGATCACACACGCTATTTATTGGTGAGCCAACTGCCATGGAAGTACTTGATGCAACTGCATCAGCAACCTATAGCTACTACCAGGAGAATATCAAGCCAAAGCCTGAGGCAGTAGGTACAACTCCAAAAGGAGAGACTATTTGGCGCTGCAAGATCTGTGGATATGAGTATGTTGGAGAGGAACTTCCTGATGATTTCATTTGTCCAATCTGCAAGCATCCTAAGGCTGATTTTGAGAAGGTTGTGAGATAACTGGATATAAGAATCAAACATGAATTATACAGTTGTATAAAAAACTCAATGTGATAAAATGGATTTACGCTATTTCGAACCTATTGTATGTTTTCTTTTTTGGTAGGAAATAAAGGAGGCTTTCAAATGAAATTCTACAGATGTGAAACTTGCGGCAACATTATCACAAAGTTAAATGATTCAGGTGTGCCTGTTGTATGTTGCGGACAGCCCATGAAAGAGCTTGTTCCGGGTACTTCAGATGGCGCAGCAGAGAAGCATGTACCGGCAGTAACGGTGGATGGCAGTACTGTTAAGGTTCAGGTAGGTGATGTAGAGCATCCTATGGTTGAAAACCATTACATTCAGTTCATCGCTCTGGAGACAACAAACGGAGCTCAGATCAAGTACCTTAAGCCTGAAGAGAAGCCTGTTGCAGAGTTCGTAGTTCCGGCAGGTGAGAAGGCTGTTGCGGTGTATGAGTATTGCAACCTTCATGGCCTGTGGGTTAAGGAAGTGTAACTTTTAGAAGACGACAAGATTATTTCATATAAGAAAAGAGTACTAGCCGGGGTGGGAAAAGTTAAAATTCCTACTCCGGCTATATTTGATTGTGTAAGAAAATTTGGTATAGTATGTGTGGCTATAAAAAAGAGTGTTTAAGGAGAGTTAGATAATGAAGATTGCTGTAGCAGGAACTGGTTATGTAGGATTGAGTTTGGCGGTTTTACTTTCACAAAATAATGAAGTTACCGCAGTTGACATAATACCTGAAAAAGTTGACAAGATTAACAACTGGCAGAGTCCTATTCAGGATGATTATATAGAGAAGTTTTTATCAGAGCACGAAGAGAAAGGACTCAAACTCAAAGCAACCACAGACGGAGCAAGTGCGTACTCTGATGCTGATTTTGTTATCATCGCTGCTCCGACCAACTATGATCCTCAGAAAAACTTCTTTGATTGCTCTGCAGTAGAAGCAGTTATAGAGCTTGTTCTTAAAAGCAGTCCATCTGCAACAATGATTATCAAATCTACAATTCCTGTTGGATATACAAAGAGAGTCAGCGAGAAGTTTGGCACAGACAGGATTTTGTTTTCGCCCGAGTTCCTTCGTGAATCCAAGGCGCTGTATGATAACCTCTACCCAAGTCGCATTATTGTCGGGCATAACGGTAAGGAAGATAAGGCAAGACAATTTGCTGAGCTCTTAACTGAGGCAGCAGAAAAAGAGAATATCGATGTTCTCTTCATGGGGACAACCGAAGCGGAAGCTGTAAAGCTTTTTGCTAACACATATCTGGCACTTCGAGTTTCATATTTTAATGAGCTTGACACATATGCAGAGCTTAAAGGGCTAGATACCAAGTCTATCATCGATGGCGTATGCCTTGATCCTAGAATTGGAAACCAATACAACAATCCATCCTTTGGTTATGGCGGATATTGCTTACCCAAGGATACTAAGCAGCTTCTGGCAAACTTCCAGGACGTTCCTGAAGATCTTATAAGAGCAATTGTTGAGAGTAATAGAACGCGCAAGGATCATATCGCAGACCGCGTCCTTGAAAAAGCCGGATACTATACAGCATCTTCCATGTGGAATGCAGAGAAAGAAAGACCTATAACGGTAGGTGTATATCGTCTTACAATGAAAGCCAATTCCGACAATTTCCGTCAGAGTTCTATTCAGGGCGTAATGAAGCGCATTAAGGCAAAAGGTGCAACAGTCATCATCTACGAGCCAACACTTGAAGATGGTGCAACATTCTTTGGAAGCCTTGTTGTCAACGACATCGAGAAATTTAAAGCCGGTTCCGACAGCATCATCGCAAACCGATATGATTCAGTCCTGGATGATGTTGCGGAAAAGGTCTACACAAGAGACTTGTTCAGGAGAGACTGATTGCCGCTGATATGTTATACTATGTAAGGTTAGGCAAAAATAAATTACAGATATTGGAACATAATGAAAAATAAACGTCTAAGTCAAAACAGCAGATTAAAGAGCTACACGCTACTCGTAGATGAGTTGTCAATTGTGACAGCTTTTGTTGTCGCGTTTGTAATAAGGTTTAAAGCGATAATGAACTGGGTGGACTTTTACTACGGTATTTATGCATCCATGTTTATTACCGTGATTCTTTTCCAGATAATTATTTTCAGTGTATATGATAATAAAAAACCCACGATAGTTCTAATAGATCCAATTGAGAATTTCTTCAGACTGGTTAAGGGCAGAGCACTATTGGTGGTTCTTACTGTCATGTACTTCTTTGTGACTCACAGATCAGTCCTTGCATCCAGAATAGTTTTGGCGCTGTTCTTTTCACTGAGCATTATCATTGGTTATTTGTTCAGGATGCTTCTTAGACATTACTACATCAAGAAGTGGGGAATCCCAGGTGATGTTAAGGCATATGAGTTTGATGTCAGCACAGGTGACATGGAATCGGCGATACATGCTGTTAGAGATGGGGAATATGATTGTGTACTGCTCTTTCCTGGAAGTGCTACAGAAACAGAGGTTAAAGAGGCAATAAAAAAACTGGAACAGGAAGATGTCAGGACATATGAGAGCTTGGAATCTCTGGGATATAAGGTCAGACCTGGAATAGTATCCGATATTGATGGATACGCTACCATTCCTTCATTTGTCAGAAATGGAAGACACAACACTTTTGGCGTTGGTTTTTGCATCTCAAGAGTTGAAGAGGCGGTTCGCCATGTGATAAGTCATATAGATGAGCTTAGGGGAGAGTATGTATGCTTTTCTAATGTTCACACGACTGTTATGGCAAAGGAGAGCGAAGACTATAGAAGTGTGTTGAATGGTGCAGCACTTGTATTCCCTGATGGTGCTCCAATTGCCAGACTAGAACGCATTAAAGGATATTCGGAAGTTGAAAGAGTTGCAGGGCCAGATTTCATGGACAATATGTTCAGGGATACTCAGGACGGATCATTGTCCCATTTCTTCTATGGTTCAACACAGGAAACAATAGATAAACTAAGAGAAAACCTCTTAAAGAAATACCCCGGCATTGACATTAGGGGAACTTATTCTCCGCCATTTAGACCGCTTACACCAGAAGAAGATGCTGCCGATGTTAAGATGATCAACGACTCCGGTGCAGACATCGTCTGGATCGGACTTGGAGCACCCAAGCAGGAGAACTGGATGAATGCCCATAAGGGCAAGATAAATGGTGTAATGATGGGAGTTGGAGCTGGTTTTGACTTCCACGGCGGAACTCTGAAAAGAGCTCCGAGATGGGTTCAGAGTGCAGGATTTGAGTGGCTTTACAGGCTGATAAACGATCCTGTCAGACTCTTTAGCAGATACTTGGTGACTAATATCAAGTTCATCTGGTACCTTTTGGTATCAAGGATTAAGCGTGAGAATCAGGACTGATTACCTTGCCGGTTGAACTCGCCAGAGTTTCCAGTCCAAACATTACTGCCATTACAGAAACAACAACAGCCTTGTTGGTGAACCAGTTGTGTAGTGTTGAATGGCCCGGGGTAAAGATATACCATGCCACGGGGGCCATTGCCACAAGAATAAAAGGGAAAAGTGTTCTGAGACACTCGCCAGTTGATAACCTGTTTTTGAAGGTGCATTTGTATATGAGATATCCTACGTACAACGCTGCAACAATTGCAAAAGGTGTTGTACAAAACAGAATAAAGTTACTGCGTACGCAATAAGGGATGCTGTATACATCCTGACCAGTGGGGGATGAGGTCGCCATCCAGAAAGAGATCTTGCTTGTGCCATCAGCCAGCACGTTTTCTCCGGTGACTATACTTGCTAAGACCCACTTTAGAGACCACATTCCACCATATCCGACACACCAGAAGAAGCCGCAGCAGACAAGTTCCTGCAGAGCCTTTTTAATAGAAGCAGGAGTCTTAAGTACCAGAAAAAGAACCATTGGAACTCCAAAGGTTGCCATGGGATATGTAAGGAAGTCAAAGAATGCAGTTGCAATTCCGCAGTACATGAAAACTAGAATTATCTTTTCTTCAAGCCGCTCATCACTTATCATGAGCATGGCTATACAGGCAACTGTAAATACATAGAAGCATGAGGAAAACTGAAAGCTCTTTGCCAGAGCAATGGGCATCAGCATCAGATATGAGATAACATACGGGAAGCAATAGCTCTTATGCCCGTTTCTGATAAGTAACAGGATTGTTATGATTACAAGAACTAACTGAAGGATTCCGTTGAGAATTCTGAGGGTGCTGTAATCAAATATAGTTAGTAATGGCTTTAGGAAGATCAGATAGCCATGCCAGTACCTTGTATAGCTCACGACACCGTCATAGGGCACATTATCAATGTAGTGCTTTATCAGAGTGGTTGCAGGGTCATAGTCTTCTATGGAGCCTCTGTGGACGAATAGAGAATCCTTGAGAAGATCCTGTGTTGGATTAGCTGCTTCCAATAGCATCCATGAATCGGTGTAGTTATCGAGGCGGCTTGTAAACCACTTTGACAGGATGGGATAAGCATCCTCTTCCTTGATTATGGTGGCTGAGCGCTCTACGTTATAATCGATTCTGTCAGTGGGTATGATATATGCCACGATCAGTAAAGCCCAGCCTACGATAGTGGCCAATATGAGCTGGCAGATTACAAGAATTGCAGTTTTTATAGCTTTATTCATTATATGGTACTCCAAAATTTATTATGGTAAGAAAACGCGATATGTTGAGAGAGAAGAATAATATAATCAAACTCGTTATTATTATACTCTATATAATCTTCACTGTTGTATCTTTTGTGCTGACATTCCAAAAATCTGATGTAGCACAAACCAGTGAATCACTTAATATGGAATCAGAGTGGCTTACAGAGGTGCCGTTCCATCAGGCATTCCAGGCATATAATTTCACCGGCGCCAGAGTGTGGGTTACCAATGAATCCGGAATTGATATCGGAAATGTTGTTGTGACCATTGGTGATGAAGAGACCGGACAGGCACTGTTTGAGGAGAGAATTCCCTGTTACAATGTGTCGACTCTTGCCCTGACAGATTACATAGAGGTTAAACCCGATGCAGATCTGTTTGAAGGTGACAAGATAAGTTACCTTGAACTCTCTGTAGAAGGTATTGATGGCAGGAATATCAGAACATACACAAGTGAGACCAATGGATATCCCGTTAGCCGCATGGGAGATGAGAAATCCTATGAAGGAAGAGGCCTTTATTTCTCAAAAATACAAAAGACTCTTCCGTCGGTATTTGTTATCTGGATAATGGTGACGGGAATGCTTATTGGCGCAGTTGTGATCTATTCTGAAGTGGCTACTAAGCACATGACATCCAAATATCTTGGTGTGCGCTTTTCCAGGATTGGAGACAGACCGCTGTTGGTGAATATCATTCCCGCAGTAATACTGATAGTAGCGGTGGTTATAGGCCTTTTTGGAAAAAGCTTTTCGACGCCACATTATAAAAAAGTTGATCTGAAAGACTCTGCGCTAACCGAGGGTTATACACTTAAAGAGCACTCTTCATATCATCAGACCTTTAAAGTGGAGTCAGATGGGCTTAAAGAGATTGACATTCATTTTAGCGGATATTTCATAAATAATGCGCTGTTCGTTGTTTCTATACAGAGGGGAACAGAAGATGTATTTTTTACTACCCAGAGCAACGACCTTACTGTGAGCGGAGAGACTGCAAAATCATATTACATCTTAGATCTTACTGATGCCTCTCTCAATGTAGGGGAGGAATATGACCTGTATATATACACCGGTTTTATTGAAGAAAATGAACAGGAGCCTACAATAACACAGATTGAGTATGTCTATGATTAAATTTGATGCGCTTGTAAAAAAATACGGCATAATATTTGACTGTATAATATTGGTGTTGTGTGCATTTCTGGTAATCTATCCCATTCAGACATCCAGTCTGATTTTGTCTGAGTATACCTTTATAAAGCAGACGACAGTTTATAACATATTGTTGGTAATGGCTGCCATCAAAATGTTTGTATGTCTGGATATCTCAGACCAGAGAACTATTGGCGCAATTGTATTATTGGCTATGTCAGTTATTTTTAAGCATTTTGGATTGGGTGATTGCACGTTTTTAATTATCCCTATGGTGGCTTTGTATGGTGTGAATTTCAGGACTGTAGCTAAGGTGTTTGCATCCACAGCTATATTTGGACTGATTGTAATCCTGATATCGTCACTCACTGGTATAATTCAGAATGCGACTGTAGAGCGTCCTGACAGTGTAAGAGGTGCTGCATATCAGCTGGGATTTGAGCACCACAACTGGTTTATGATGTATTGGCTTTTCGCCATGTTTGCAATGATTTATATTTTCAAGAAGAACAAATTACGTGTATTGCTGTACATGGTTTTTGCACTTATCACCATCGCACTGTGGCTTATTACGGACAGTAACACTTCGGGAATAATCGGGGTAGCTGTCTGCATAGTTATGATCATTGACTATCTTGTCCATATGGTCGTAAGAAAGGCTGGACCAACACTCCGTGGAATTCAAAAGGGGCTGCTAAAACTTACGATTGTAATGCCTGTATTGGCAGTTATTCTTACATTCCTTGGATGCGTGTATTTTGGCCATTTTGGGTATCAGATATTTCCGGAAACCATGCTCAGCAGGTTTTACCTTGCGGATGCGGCTCTTGAGGCCTTGGGAGTTAACTTGCCTTTTAGCGTTACAGTGGATCGCTGGGATGTTCCCTTTAGCTGGCTTACAGGAACAGGTCAGGCAGTATATATTAACGGATACAGCATTGATAATGTTTATGCCAAGCTGCTCATTGAAAATGGCTATATTATTCTGATTCCCTACATAATTCTACAGATGTTTGTCAGATACAAGCTCTATAAGAGCAACCAGTATGTACTTGCCTTAATATGTGCAGCAATTTCAATATTTGGAATACTTGAGTCAAGAGCATTTACAACCTACGCATGCGCGTTGTTCTCCATGCTGCTCTTTACCAGAATTCCCGTAAAGGCAAGGAAGAGGAGAAGACCTAAGTAATGCGTATCAAGCTCACCAAGAAGGACATAATATGGAGTTATGCAGGCACCATTCTGTCTATGGCAGCAAACCTGCTAATGCTCCCATTCATAATATATTACCTTGATGCTGACATGCTGGGACTTTGGTACATATATGTCAGCATTGGCGCAATAGCAACTCTCTTTGATTGTGGCTTCAGTGTCACCTTTGCCAGGAACATAACCTATTGCTGGAGTGGCGCCACCAAACTAAAGAAAGAAAATGTAGAATTTGCCAATAACAGCGAACCGGATTACAGGCTGATGAAGAACGTTATTGACACCTGTAAGACGATCTATTTTATTCTTTCATCCTGTGCATTATTGTTCCTGCTTGTTGTCGGAACAGGATATATCAGGTATGTATCAAGGGATATTCCGGGACTTACACATTATTATGCCTGGATTGTCTATGCTATTGCCATATTTTTGAATCTTTACTACGGCTATTACACTTCATTCCTTATAGGCGTAGGTGCAGTAGGACAGGCCAATAAGAATACTGTAATTGCCAGAACTGCTCAGATCCTTTGTACTTTACTTACACTGTTTCTTGGATTTGGTATTATCGGTGTCTGCGCAGCTTACCTTGTTTATGGCACGTCCCTTAGAGTACTTGGAAAATGGAAATTTTATAGATATAAGGGAATCGGGGAATCTCTTGGTAAGATACAGGAAAAGACCCCCTGGGATGAAAAGGTACGCCTGTTTAAAACCGTATGGCACAACGCCTGGCGCGACGGTGTAATATCCATAACAGAGTATCTGTCTAACCAGATCACAACAGTAATATGTTCTCTGTTCCTCACACTTACCGAGACCGGAGTATACTCGCTTGGCGTTCAGCTTGCCACAGCTATCGGCATGATCTCGGCAACTTTGTACAACACATATCAGCCTGCCCTGCAGGAAGCTTATGTGAACCAGAACTATGACAAGCTCAGACGTACCATGTCTGTGATCGTTACATCGCTGTGTTATCTGTTTGTTATTGGAACAACACTGACAGAAACAATAGGCCTGCCACTTCTTCGGATCATCAAGCCGGAGCAGATAGTGTCAGGAGGAATACTGCTTGGACTGTGCGTATATCAGTTTATGCTTAAGTTTAGAAACTGTTATACGTCTTATTTTTCGTGCACAAACAGAATTCCCTACATGAACAGCTTTGTAGCATCAGCAATCTCCTGCGTTACCCTTTCCTTTATTTTTATGGGACCGCTTAACCTCGGAGTGCCGGGACTTATTGCAGCGCAGATTGTCAGCCAGTTGGTATTTAACGTATGGTACTGGCCTTCAAAAGCCAATAAAGAGCTTGAAATTACGCTGAAAGAGACTATCATTATGGGAACTAAGGAGCTTGCCAATACCCTTCGCAGCTTCATGCAATCCATATCAAGGAGACATAATAAGTGACAATCGCAATCGACCTCACCGCCCTCTCCTACCACATGACCGGCATCGAACGATACGCCCTCTGTGTGACAGTAGAGATGCTAAAGCAGGATAAACAAAATAAGTACATACTTATCTTCAGGGACGCGATCCACGAGGATCTGCAGGAGTTCATTGATGGAGAGAGAGTAACAGCCAGAATAGTTCAGGGCAATCAGAAGCTTCTCTTTTTCCAGATCGTCATGCCATTCCAGCTGTACAAGATTAAGGCTGACAGGTACTGCTTCTTTGCGTTTCCGGGAGCACTGCTGTTCAGGAATAAGCACATCTACAATACCATCCACGACATGGGCAGATGGGATCAGCCAATTGGCGAAAAGCCGCTGAACCTCCTGTATTTTAAGACCACTGAGATGCACGGCATTAAGGCTGCCCGAAAGGTATTCACTGTTTCAGAGTTTTCCAAGGATAGGATAGCGGAGCTTTCGGGCGTTTCGAGAGATAAGATTGTTGTCACATATAACGGCGTGACCGATAAGATCACCGGCAGCACAGAGTCTTTTGACGTGGTGCAAAAGAAATATGGCGTTCCTGACAAGTACATCCTGTTCTTATCAACCCTCCAGCCCAGAAAGAACTTAAAGCTCCTTCTGGAAGCCTACTCCGAGGTCAAGGACAAGGTGGACTACAGTCTGGTACTGGTTGGAAGAAAAGGCTGGGAAGTGGACGAGCTTTTAAAGAAATACAGCCTGGATAAGGATATAATAGTAACGGGCTTTGTTCCCGACAGCGAGATTGCAACCCTATATGCCAATGCGAAGTGCTTCGTGTTCCCAACCCTCTATGAGGGCTTTGGCATTCCGCCTGTGGAGGCGCTTATCATGGGATGCCCTGTAATATCCTCAGATTCCTCCTGCATGAAGGAAGTTCTGATGGATCAGGCGGCATATTTTAAGGACAATGACAAAGCTGAACTTGTGAGCATGCTCTCTGACCTGGACAGGATAGTGGACGGTCTTCCGAGGCAGCTAAACGACTTCCAGAAAGAGAACTACAGCTTTGCGAAGTCTGCAGAAAAGATACTTAAGGTACTTAGTGAATGAAGTCATACGTTGTAAACGGCATGTTTATGTGCCAGCAGATATCTGGTATTCAGAGATATGCGCTGGAGATACTTAAGAGAATAGATGAGATGATGGATACCAGTGAGCTGGATATAGAGCTCCTGGTGCCATTTGACGTAGTGGAGAGCTGGAGACCTGCAAACATTAAGATGGTCTGCTCCGGCATCAAGTACTCAGGGCTTAACAAGCACCTGTGGCTTAACTTTACGCTTCCTTCCTATGCCAGGAAGAAAGGTGCTACAGTGATCAACCTCTGTAACATGGGACCACTTTTTGATGGTGGTATTTCTGTCATACATGATATTATGTATAAGACGCAGCCACAGTTCTTCCCATGGAAAAAGAGATTTGTGCCCTGCGTGTACTATAAGTTTATGACGAAAAGCTCCCGCAGCCTTGTTACTGTATCAGAGTACACCAAGACTGAGCTGGAGAAGTGGTACGGCGTGCCGGCATCTAAGATATCAGTCATCGGAAACGGCTGGGAACATATCAGCAAAGTGGCTGATGACGACAGCATTTTGAAAGAGTATGACCTTACACCAAATGGCTACTACGTTTCCATAGGAAATATCTCTCCCCACAAGAACTTTAGCTGGGTTATAAACGAAGCAGAGCATAATCCCGGTGAGAGATTTGTGGTTGTTGGACAGAGCGTTATGGGAATCAGCAGGGATGGCTCACAGAAGACCGGTGAGAATGTGGTATTTACCGGGCGAATCTCCGACGAGCAGATAAAGAGCCTTATGAAGAACGCGAAGGCCCTGCTCCTTCCGTCCTTCTGCGAGGGCTTTGGAATTCCGCCCCTTGAGATGCTTGCCCTTGGCGGCAATGCAATTGTGTCAGAAACAAGCTGCCTTCCTGAGATATTCGGAAAGGCTGTGAATTATATAGATCCAAACAAGAGTGACTACGACCTTTCTGCATTTTCCTTTGAGGAGACCGCAAGGCACCGGGCCGAGGTGGTAGAAAAGTACACCTGGCAGAAGGCTGCAGAAAAGTGGTTGGCTCTTTTGACAAAATAAATTATCTAAGGTGTGACAGATGGAATACATACTGGCGTTTTTGACAGTGTTTGACAAAATAATAGGCACCGGCATCAACCGGATAGACCTGATCTATTTCTTCTCAGGTCTTATTTTGCTGTGGTATCTCTTCAGTAAAAGAGCTGAGATCAGGACCATAGCACTGGTTGGAGGATTCACAGCTCTTTATGCAGCTCTGGTGCATCTCATAACCGGATCGGCGGATTATGTTTCATCCTTGATATTCGTGCTCCACATTGTACTGAACACGACATTTACTCTGTGGATCATCAGCAGCCTTAAAAAGATGGACATCACCACCTATTTGACCGGTGTGGCGGCGCTTTTTGGCGTCAGTACCATTGCGGCGCTGGTGCTTCGTGATTCATTCCTGTGGAAGCCGCAGGAATACACCTCTGGATTTGGTCCCTACAGACTAAAGCTCTTTTACACTGAGCCGGCGTATCTGTCCATTGTCTGCGGTATAATGCTGATCCTGTGTGTCTATCAGATGCTGGCTGCAACTTTTAGATGGCGCCTTGCAGCTTCCGGCCTGGTATTTGTCGTTTGCATGGTCCTGTCCTATGGAATGGGAGGACTTATTGCAACTGCATTAGCGCTCCTGATCCTCTTAATGGTGCACGTTGCCAGAAACAGAAATGAGATCCTGCAGGATTCCCTAAAGCGCATGGGATGGAGCATTGCTGCAGTCATTCTGATCATAATCGTCGTTGCTATCGTTGCGCTCTCGCCTATCTACGGCATCAGAATCATGCCCCTCATAAGAGGAGAGGACAACGGAATCGCCTATACCATTACAAGGCCCTACCACTGGTTTGTAGAGGTCATGAACAGGACAAACTGGCACGGCGCGGGCATCAATCAGCTGGTGGATACTCCGCTTGGCGACGACCTGGGAATTGTTGAGGAGTTCAAGAACTCTTTTGTTAAGCTCATGGCTGAGGGCGGAATCCTTGGCATGATCGCAGTGGCAGTGCTGGTAATCCTGCTCCTTGGCCAGTGCCTGCTTTACGGAAATGAGCTGGCTGCAGCCCTTACCATATTTACACTGCTGATCCAGTTTTCAACAGGAAGCTTTGAGGATCCGATACACTGGCTGGTTTACGGCGTTATCCTGCATGAGTGCTTTGCAGAGCGTGATGCCAGAAGGGCGCTTAAGGTTCCAAGTACCAGCAGTAATGACGACCTCCTGGACAAGCAGGAATACGCGGCGTTTGACGGCAGAAAAGGTTCCGGCGACGCTTCGGATGGTCAGAAGTTAAAGATATGCCTGGTTGGTTCCTCCGGCGGACACTTAACACACCTTTACATGTTAAAGCCCTTCTGGGGCAACAAGGAGAGATTCTGGGTTACCTTCGACAAACAGGACGCCAGGAGCCTGCTTAAAGACGAGCGCATGATCCCCTGCTACTATCCAACAAACAGGAGTATCAAGGGACTTATCATCAATACAGTTCTGGCCTTCAGAGTGCTGAGGAAAGAAAGACCCGATGTTATCATCTCGGCAGGTGCTGCGGTGGCCGTGCCATTCTTTTACCTGGGCAAGGTCTTTGGCGCCAAGTGCATTTACATTGAAGTTTACGACAGAATCGACAAGCCCACCATTTCGGGCAAGATCGTGTACCCCATCTCTGACAAGTTTATCGTGCAGTGGGAAGAAATGAA
>JAEEGI010021671.1_pt1 | contig 12755 bp, 7 predicted proteins | sample 8958751 | NCBI WGS metagenome assembly JAEEGI01 (sample SAMN16246545, study PRJNA631951) | gut metagenome | biome: gut microbiome; feature: rumen; material: KS-attached | host: Bos | place: Iran: Karaj | collected 2018-10 | reverse complement strand
TGATGTTGCTCGCGACGCCGTCCTCAACAAGCTTTTTCATGACGAAGGGGCGGAAGAGCTCTATCGCCATTTCCTTCGGCAGACCGCACTGGTAAAGCTTGAGGTTCGGGCCGACGACTATAACGGAACGTCCGGAATAGTCTACGCGCTTGCCGAGAAGGTTCTGGCGGAAGCGGCCCTGCTTACCCTTGAGCATATCGGAAAGAGACTTGAGAACGCGGCTGTTTACGCCGGTAACGGCTCTGCCGCGGCGGCCGTTGTCTATGAGCGCGTCGACCGCTTCCTGAAGCATGCGCTTCTCGTTGCGGACGATTATTTCCGGCGCGCTGAGCTGGATGAGCCTTTTCAGGCGGTTGTTTCTGTTGATGACGCGGCGGTAAAGGTCGTTAAGGTCGCTCGTTGCGAAGCGGCCGCCGTCGAGCTGAACCATGGGGCGGATCTCCGGCGGGATAACGGGGAGAACGTCAATTATCATCCACTCGGGTCTGTTGCCGGACTGGCGGAAGGCCTCGACGACCTCAAGGCGCTTGACGAGCTTGGCCTTCTTCTGGCCGGAAGCGTCGGCAAGCTCGGCGCGAAGCTCTTCTGAGAGCTTTTCGCAGTCTATCTTCTGCAGGAGCTTCTTGACAGCCTCGGCGCCCATACCCGCTTCAAAATCGTCCTCATACTTCTCGCGCATATCGCGGTATTCCTTTTCGGTGAGGATCTGGTTCTGGGAAAGGGGCGTGGAGCCGGGATCGATAACGATGTAAACTGCGAAATAGAGCAGCTTTTCGAGAATACGCGGAGAGATATCAAGGATGAGACCCATGCGGGACGGGATGCCCTTGAAATACCAGATGTGGGAAACGGGCGCGGCCAGCTCGATGTGGCCCATGCGCTCGCGGCGAACCTTGGACTTGGTTACCTCAACGCCGCAGCGGTCGCATATCTTGCCCTTATAGCGTATCTTTTTATACTTACCGCAGTGGCACTCCCAGTCCTTCGTCGGCCCGAATATCCTTTCGCAGAAAAGGCCGTCGCGCTCAGGCTTGAGGGTGCGGTAGTTGATGGTTTCGGGCTTTTTGACTTCGCCGTAAGACCACTGTCTGATCATATCAGGGGAAGCAATTCCAATTTGTATAGCTTCAAAAGACGGATAGCTCATTATTCTTCATCCTCCCCATCAAAAAAATCGTCAGAATCGTCAATATCGTCGTCATCATCGTCATCGCCGAAGACCATGTCCTCGGAAAGGTCGAGCTCAGACTCGTCGATATCTTCAATAGTGTATCCGTTGGAAACGATTTCGTCGTCCCCGGAGGAGTAGACGGAATCGTCGTTATAGGGCTGATAATCGTCCTCATCGTCCTCGCGAAGCTCGATCTCCGCGCCGTTTTCATCAAGAACCTTGATATCGAGGCAGAGGGACTGGAGCTCCTTGACAAGAACCTTGAAGGACTCGGGAACGCCCGGCTGAGGCACGTTCATGCCCTTTACGATAGACTCGTAGGTGCGTACACGGCCGGTAACATCGTCGGACTTGACGGTGAGTATCTCCTGCAGCGTGTAGGCCGCGCCGTAAGCCTCGAGCGCCCAGACTTCCATTTCGCCGAAGCGCTGGCCGCCGAACTGCGCCTTGCCGCCGAGGGGCTGCTGAGTAACGAGCGAGTACGGGCCGGTGGAACGGGCGTGGATCTTATCGTCAACGAGGTGGTGGAGCTTTAAGAAGTAAACGTAACCGACGGTTACGGGGTTATCGAAGGGCAGGCCGGTTCTTCCGTCATAGAGGACGCTCTTGCCGTCGCGTCTCAGGCCGGCGTCTTCAAGAAGATCCATTATCTCGTTTTCCTTCGCGCCGTTGAAGATAGGCGTGGCTACCTTCCAGCCGAGGGCCTGCGCCGCGTAGCCGAGGTGAACTTCAAGAACCTGACCGATGTTCATACGGGAGGGAACGCCGAGGGGGTTAAGGACGATGTCGAGCGGCGTGCCGTCCGGCAGATAGGGCATATCCTCGCGGGGGAGGATCCTCGAAACGACGCCCTTGTTGCCGTGGCGGCCGGCCATCTTGTCGCCGACGGAGATTTTTCTCTTCTGGGCGATATAGCAGCGTACGACCATGTTCACGCCGGGGCTCAGCTCGTCGCCGGCCTCGCGGGTGAAGACCTTAACGTCAACGACTATGCCGCTTTCGCCGTGCGGGACCTTGAGCGAGGTATCTCTGACCTCTCTTGCCTTCTCGCCGAATATCGCGCGAAGCAGACGCTCCTCAGCGGTGAGGTCGGTTTCGCCCTTGGGCGTAACCTTGCCGACGAGAATATCGCCCGCGTGAACCTCCGCGCCGATGCTGATGATGCCGCGCTCGTCGAGATACTTGAGTGCATCGTCGCCGACGCCGGGGATATCTCTCGTTATCTCCTCGGGGCCGAGCTTCGTGTCACGGGACTCGATCTCATGCTCTTCTATATGGATGGATGTGAATACGTCGTCCTGCGCGAGGCGCTCGTTAAGAAGGACGGCGTCCTCGTAGTTGTAGCCTTCCCATGTCATGAAGCCGACGAGGACGTTCTTTCCGAGGGAAATTTCGCCCTGGCTCGTGGAGGGGCCGTCGGCAAGGACGGTATCGGCGGTGACTCTTTCGCCGACGGAAACTATCGGGCGCTGGTTCGTGCAGGTGCCCTGGTTGCTGCGGGCAAACTTACGGACCTTGTAGGTGACGGTATCGCCCGCGTCGTACTTAACGTCGATGGCGTTGGCATCCACGCGGGTAACGACGCCGTCGCCCTCCGCCATGATAACGACGCCGGAGTCCACCGCGCACTTATGCTCGATGCCGGTGGCGACGATGGGAGCCTGCGTGACCATGAGGGGAACGGCCTGGCGCTGCATGTTCGCGCCCATAAGGGCGCGGTTTGCGTCGTCGTTTTCGAGGAAGGGTATCATAGCCGTGGCTATGGAGACCATCATTCTCGGGGAAATATCTATATAATCGACCTTTTCGCGGTCAACCTCGATGATCTCGTCTCTGTGGCGGCAGGTAACGCGCTTATTGAGGAGGCAGCCGTTTTCGTCCAGCGGCTCCGTTGCCTGCGCGACGACGTACTCGTCCTCCATGTCCGCCGTGAGGTAGCGAACGTCGTCCGTAACGCGGCAGGTGCCCTTCTCGACTCTGCGGAAGGGGGCGACGAGGAAGCCGTACTCGTTTACTCGCGCGTAGCTTGCAAGGTAGGAGATAAGGCCGATGTTGGGGCCTTCGGGCGTCTCTATCGGGCACATTCTGCCGTAATGCGTATAGTGAACGTCGCGCACGTCGAAGTTCGCTCTTTCTCTGGAAAGGCCGCCGGGGCCGAGAGCGGACATACGGCGCTTATGCGTAAGCTCCGCGAGGGGGTTCGTCTGATCCATGAACTGGGAAAGCGGGGAGGATCCGAAGAACTCCTTGATGGCGGCAGTTACGGGCCTTATATTAATGAGGCTCTGCGGCGTGACCATATCGAGATCCTGAAGGGTCATGCGCTCGCGGATAACTCTCTCCATTCTGGAGAAGCCGACTCTGAACTGGTTCTGAAGCAGCTCGCCGACGCTTCTCATGCGGCGGTTGCCGAGATGGTCGATATCGTCCGCGTCGCCTATGCCGCAGGCAAGGCAGTTAATGTAGTTGACCGAGGCGAAAACATCGTCCGGGATGATATATTTGGGGATGAGCTCGTCGATATTCTCGCGGATAGCGTCCTTGAGCTCGTCGCCCTCATATTTGTCGAGAAGGTCCTTGAGGATAAGGAGGCGGACCTTTTCCTTTATGCCAAGCTCGGCAGGGTCGAAGTCGACAAATTCGCCGAGGTCGACCATCGCGTTCGTGAAGACCTTAACGAGCTTGCCGAAATGGTTCTTGACCATAACGCTGACGGCGCCGCTCTTTTCTATCTTGAGCGCCTCGTCATAGGTAAGCAGCTCGCCTGTCGGCTCGGCGACGATTTCGCCGGTGAACTCGTTTACGACAGGCTCAGCCAGCTCCGTGCCGGTGATTCTGCGGGAAAGGGCCATCTTCTTATTGAATTTGTAGCGGCCGACGCTCGAAAGGTCGTAGCGGCGGGGGTCGAAGAAGAGGTTGTTTATAAGGGTCTCCGCGCTGTCTATCGTGGGGGGATCGCCGGGACGTAGGCGCTTATATATTTCAATGAGGGCCTCCTCGCGGTTCTTGCAGGTATCCTTTTCGAGCGTGACGGCCATGCGCTCGTCCTCGCCGAAAATCTCGTGAAGCTGCTCTGTAGTGGTGGCGCCGCCCGTCTCGCGGGCAATGGTGAGCCAGGAATAGGGCTTATCCTCGCTCGGCGCGCCCATGGTTCTGAGAAGCCAGGTCACGGGAAGCTTTCTGTTCTTGTCTATGCGGACATAGAGGAGGTTCGCCGTGTCCGTTTCGTACTCCAGCCACGCGCCGCGGTAAGGGATGACCGTCGCGCTGTAGACGGAGGTATCGGTCTTGTCGGTCTTCTTGTCATAGTACATGCCGGGAGAACGGACGATCTGGGATACGATAACGCGCTCCGCGCCGTTTATGACGAAGGTGCCGCCGGCGGTCATGAGCGGGAAATCGCCCATGAAAATCTCCTGCTCCTTGATTTCCTGCGTTTTCTTGTTGAGAAGCTGGACTCTCACCTTGATGGGCGCGGCATAGGTCGCGTCCCTCGCGGTGCATTCCTCGACGGAATACTTGGGTTTTTCGTCCATCGAATAATCGATGAAGGTCAGCTCAAGGTCGCCCGAGAAATCCGTAATAGCCTCAACGTCTCTGAAAACCTCGCGAAGGCCCTGATCGAGAAACCATTTGTATGAGTTCTTCTGTATTTCAAGAAGGTTGGGCATATCCTGGATTTCTTCGACCTTTGCAAAGCTGTGACGTTCCGTTTTTCCGTAATGCTTGACTTTGTACTTATCTTTGGTCATTCGGCTGTCACCCCTATGTTGAATGTTACGCCGCACGCCCGGCGGCGTTGATAGAAATAACAAAGAATTTTCTGTGAAAACGATTAATATTATTGACTTTTTGCGCCCGGGATTTTATAATTCAGTTAATGAAATATGGTAGGAGTATTCCTTACCGGGCGGCAGATATCAAGATATTTTATCATGCCGACGTTTTTTTGTCAACCCATTTAAAAAGATTTTGTGAGGCTCGGCCTCACTTTTTTTATTTCTGCAAGCCTGTCGTGTTAAAATCCCACGCCAATGAGCGCGGGGCTTACCCACGCTGGGGCAGTTGGATTTTGAAAAAATCCTATATGGTTGATGCTTGCAAAAACCGAACCGCATTCCATTTCTGCAAATTCGTATAATCGTCAATGAAAATACACAATATACATAACGGGAGGGGGGGTGCTGAATATGCAGTCTGCCGGGCGCAAAGCTTGGGCCGGGTCGTATTTATACGCCGCCGTTTACATTCTCATATCGGGGCTTGTATTTTTTACCGCGTTTCTTCGTTTAAGTGCCACTACCCCGCTCGCCGCGGCTTGTTTTGCGGCGCTGCTCTCGTTTATTTCCGCCGCGCTCCTTTTTTCGATGCCGCGGGGCGCGTTTTCATCGCGGACGGCGGCAATTTGCGGTTTTGCCGCTGTGGCGGCGCTGCTCGCCGCTCGCGTGATGTTTTTTGACTGTGAAACCTCGGACTATACGATGTTCCTCAGGCCGTGGACGCAGTTTTTCCGTGAAAACGGCGGCCTCGCCGGGTTAAAATACCGGCTCGGAAACTATAACGTCCCCTATCTCGTTTTCCTCGCGCTGTTTTCCTACGTTCCCGTGAGCGAGCTGTACCTTATTAAATTACTCTCCGTTATAGCCGACCTGTTTCTTGCGCGTGCCATCGCCGCGCTCGTACTGAAAACAAGCGGAAGCGAAAAACGCGCGCTTGCCGCCTTCGTCCTGGCTCTCGCGCTGCCGACGGTGTTCATAAACGGTGCGGCGTGGGGCCAGTGTGACAGCATCTTCACAGCCCTCGCGCTATGGGGGCTTTTCTGCGCGCTTGACGCTAAGCCCATTCGCGCGGCGCTCCTTTTCGGGCTGGCGCTGGCATTCAAGCTCCAGAGCGTTTTCATATTACCCATCCTGCTCCCGCTTGTTTTCTCAAACAGGCTGAAATTGTACCACCTGCCGCTCGTTCCGGCGGCGTATCTTGCGGCGGTCTCACCCGCAATTATTGCGGGACGGGATATTGTCGAAACCCTGCTCATATATCTCAGGCAGGGCGAGGGTGGCACGGGCTCTCTCAATTATAATTCCCCTTCAGTATTTTCCCTCCCTCTCGGCATCACGGAGCCGGAAACGGCGCGCGCCGCCGCCATCGCCGGAATTGCCGCCGCGTTTCTTTTTTGTCTGGCTCTGTTCGCGCTCCTGTTTCTGCGGCGAAACCGGCTGGGCGACAAAGCGTTTTTGCTCGCGGCGTTTATCTTTGCCTGCGGCGTCCCGCTGCTGCTGCCGCACATGCACGAGCGGTATTTTTTCATAGCCGACTGTCTCTCCCTCGCGCTCGCCTTCGCCATGCCGCAGAGCGCGGTGATTGTGCCGCTCGTCTCCTTTGCCTCCCTCACCGGCTACTACGCATATTTCACGCACTCGTGGCTCATTCTCCCCCATTGGGGCTTCCTTGCGCTGTTTACGGCGCTTTTGTCCTCCCTCGCGATGCTTGCTTCCGAGAGCAAAACATGATCAAAACGGGGCGTATCGGCTTGATGCGTTCCGTTTTGTCATTTGTGATAAAAATAACATTGTCAATTGAGCATCCATGACACAATTCATTAAGTTTCAATAAATATTTAAATATTTGCTAAAGATTTGTGCTTTTTTTGACGATATTAATTGCAATATGAAAAATAATGCATTATAATAGGTATACCAATATCCGTTTGTTCTGTAATCATTTTCCATTATACTGCAAGGAGGGCATACTATGGGCCGTAAGCTTAATGCAAAAGTCGCTGCCAACGCAAACCGTAAGAAAATCGGTATTCAGGTGAAAGTGTTAGGGATACTGCTGCCGATAGTTGCAGTCGCCATCATCGCCATTTTGATAGTTGTTCAATTGGCGACCTCACAGATTCTCAAGAAGGAAAACGAAAACCTTCTCGCTTCGAGCGCCGAAAAGGTTGCCAATGAAGTCGACGCCTGGAGCAGCGCCATTCTCGCGAGCCTCGAAACAGAGGCACAGACCATCGAATACAACGACAAGTGGTCGAAGAAGGATCAGAAGGCGTACCAGGCCGCCTTGACGGATCCGGACAGCGCTATTTACAGCGGCATGTACGTTGCTCTCTCGAACGGAGATTTCATCGACCCGAGCGACTGGGTCCCCGATGCCGGCTATGACCCGACGGCTCAAGGCTGGTATCAGCAAAGCGTGCAGAACGATGTCTTCGCCTTCGGCGACCCCTACGTAGACGAGGATACCGGCAACATGATAGTCACGGCCGGGCGCGCGCTCAAGGCAAAGGACGGCTCCCTGCGCGGCGTCGCGGCAGGCGACGTTGACCTCAGCTCCACCTCCGAGGTAGTCGCAGCAGTTCGTCTGGAAAAGACCGGCGGAGCTTACCTCGTCGACTCCGTGACAGGCATCGTAATAGGCGCCGGAGACAGCAGCGTCACCGGAAACACGCTCGACCAGCTGCCCGCAGATTCCGTATACGGCCAGGCAGCGCAGTGGATAAGCAGTGGAAGCATGGGCAGCCGTCATGGTAAGGCAAGCGGCAAAACGATGTACTTCTATCTCCAGCAGGTACCGAACAGCAATTGGGTAACGGTCTGCTATGTCCCCGAGGCGGAGATAATGGCGAGCGCCAACGCCCTCACCCGCACGCTTATCATCATCGCCGTCGTTGCCATAATCATCCTCGGCGCGGTTATCCTCATTCTCATGCGCAGGATTATAATAAACCCTGTCAAGAAGCTTGATGCCGCTGCCCAGCGCATTGCGGACGGCGATCTGAATACAAAGGTGGATTATCATTCCAACGACGAGTTCGGCGCGCTCGCAGACAACTTCGGCAAAACGGCTAACCGCCTGCATTCTTATGTTGACTACATAAACGAGATCTCCGATGTTCTCAAGGAGGTCGCCCACGGCAACCTGAACTTCAGGCTCAGCTATGATTATGCCGGAGAGTTTGCCAAGATCAAGACTGCGCTTCAAAACATCTCTGAGTCCCTCAACGACACTATATCCCAGATAGACAATTCCTCCCAGCGCGTTTCCGAGGGCGCAGGCAGCCTTTCGAGCGGCGCGCAGACTATGGCGCAGGGCGCAACGGAGCAGGCCGCTTCCGTCGTCCAGCTTTCCGAGACGATCAACGATCTTTCCGAACGCGTAAACAAAAACGCGACGGACGCGAAGAACATCAACAAGCAGGTCAATACCACAGCGGAGCAGGTCGAGCAGAGCAACGAGCGCATGCAGGAGCTTATCCGTTCGATGGATGACATAAACAACAAGTCGATGGAAATCGACAAGGTTATAAAGATAATCGAAAGCATCGCTTTCCAGACGAACATCCTCGCGCTGAACGCGGCAGTCGAGGCCGCGCGCGCCGGCACCGCCGGTAAGGGCTTCGCCGTCGTTGCGGACGAGGTTCGTAACCTCGCGATGAAGTCTCAGGACGCGGCAAAGAGCACGGCAAATCTCATAAAGGCTTCCGTCGACGCCGTACAGCACGGCAGCGAGATAGCCGACGAAACGGCAACGAGCCTCGTTTCCGCGGCGGAAGATATCGAAAAGATTACGAACGCCGTGAACGACATGGCCGAGGCCTCCGAGCTTCAGGCAGAGTCTATAGCGCAGGTCAGCGAGGGCATCAGCCAGATTGCGGACGTTGTTCAGAACAACTCCGCGACGAGCCAGGAGACTGCGGCGGCCAGTGAAGACCTCTCCAAGCAGTCCAAACTGCTCAAGAGTCTCGTTGAAAAGTTCACACTCAAAGAGTGATTTATATTCTGAATATATCGATGACGCGGTTGGTGTAAAAAAACACCAGCCGCGTCATCTTTTTTTGAAAAGTTCACAATTATTTCATTCGTTTTTGTATTGCGATTACTGGAGATTTATTATATAATTAAAAATGGTACATTGGAGTAACTGCGGCTTGGAAAGAAGGTGAGCGGGTTTTGGAAAGTGTAATTGATTTCATTACGAACTATGTAAGAATGATAAAAATTACAGATATCCTTGATATGCTCCTTGTCGCGTTTGTCGTATATAAGCTTATCACGTTCATGTCAAAAAGCGCTTCGGCAAGAGTTATCCGAGGTGTTATTGTCCTGCTTGCGGCCATGTGGCTTTCTTCGATATTCCAGCTCAACGTTGTTAATTACCTTTTGGGCAACGCAATGGAGTTCGGAGTGCTGGTCCTTGTTATACTCTTCCAGCCGGAGCTGCGCCGTTTTCTTGAGAGAGTCGGAAGCAGCGAATTTATGAATATCTTCGGTCACGCGGGTGGCCCGCGAGAAATGGAGACCGCTATCAACCAAACGATCTCCGCATGCGTAGACCTTTCACGAACAAAAACCGGCGCGCTTATTATTTTTGAGCGCAGAGTTAAGCTTGATGATACGATTAAAACCGGAACGCTCATAAACGCGGATATGCAGGCTGAGCTTATTAAAAACATTTTTTATCCGAAGACCCCGCTGCATGACGGCGCGGTTATCGTAAGAAACGGAAAAATTGCCGCAGCGGGCTGCATTCTTCCAAATTCCTCTAACCCCAATATCAGCAAGGAACTGGGGACGAGACACCGTGCCGGCATTGGCATGAGCGAGGTTTCGGACGCTATCGTTATAATCTTATCTGAAGAAACCGGCTCGATTTCCATCGCGATTGACGGAATGCTCAAGCGCCATCTCGCACCTGACACCTTTGAAAAAATCCTCAAAAACGAGCTCATGCCCGATACCGCCGAAAGCACAGGGAAAATGAGCAGCATAAAGAGTTTCAGACAAAAGGTCAGAGGTAAAATTTATGACAAGGAAAACGATAAATAAAATCACCTCAAGCAAGACTTTTCTCATAATTGTTTCCTGCGTTGTATCCATCGGCCTCTGGCTGTATGTGGTGAACGTAGAAAACACAGATATCGACATTAAGTTTTCCGACCTCGCGGTCCAGTATATCGGGCAGGACGATATTCTTGCCGACCGTCAGCTTATCGTAAAGAATAACGACAGCCAGAGTGTCAGCCTTACGCTTTACGGCAAGAGAAGCGTTCTTTCCGCGATAAACAAAAACGATATAATCGTAAGCGTCGACCTTACGGACGTTAAGTCCACCGGCACCATAGAACGTATCTACAACGTAAGCTTTGCGCCGGGAATAAACGCCTCCGATATCTATATACTTGAGAAATATCCTACCTACGTTACCGTCGAGGTTGACAGATTGAGCAGCAAAACCGTGGAGATCAAGAGTGAGAGCGATATCACGGTTGCCGACGGTTACATGGCGGAGCCGCTTGAGTTTAGCCCGTCGGAGATAGTTGTCAGCGGGCCGGAAGAGGTAATATCCAAGGTTTCCTCCGCACTTGTGAAGATTGAACGAGAAAACCTTTCAAAAACCGTTACGAACGCTGCGGACTTTACGCTTATAGACGAGGATGGAAAAACCGTTCGCTCCGATGAAATAACGACGGATGTGGATAAAATTAACGTGACGGTTCCTATCGTAATGTGCAAGGAGGTTGTCCTCACGGCGGACATTATCGAGGGCGGCGGCGCTAAGAAGGAAAACGCCGTAGTCACTATTTCTCCCGCGACGGTCACGCTTTCGGGTCCGGCTGAGATCCTTTCGTCCCTCAACCAAATCCCGCTTGGCACCATCGATCTTTCACAGTTCGTATCCTCCGCCTCGGAAACCTTCACCATACCGATATCGAATGAGTTGAATAACCTCTCCGGCGTCACGGAGGCGACGGTGTCGATATCGCTAAAAAATCTTGAAACCAAACGCGTTATATCCTCTAACATAGAGTTTACAAACGTTTCCGAGGGCTATACGGCCACGCCCGTGACGCAGTACCTTGAGGTAACTGTCAGAGGCGCGGATGAGATAATAAAGCTTATCGATTCTTACAATATCCGCATTGTGGGCGACCTCTCCGACCTTGACCAGGCAGTCGGGCGCTATGCGGTTCCGGCGAAGGTTTATATAAACGGCTACAGTGACGTTGGCGTTGTCGGCGATTACAAGGTGGTCGTTTCGCTGGAGGAAGAGGGAGGACAATAGGTGATAACGAATTGACACAGACGGCAATAGTCAGCAAAATACTTCCGGACGGGTACGCTCAGGTTGATGTTGAGCGTATATCGGCCTGCGGGAAAAGCTGCGCCTCCTGCGGCGCGGGCTGCGCTTCAAAGCAGATAATCTCCGTCAAAGCGCAGAATACCGTTTCCGCCCGAATTGGAGACAGGGTTTACATCGAAAGCTCCACGAAGGGTATAATGGGTGCGGCGTTCCTTGTTTATATCGTCCCGATAACGCTGTTCTTCATCTTCTATGTAGCGGCATCCATGCTGTTTTCTTCGGAAACGGCAGCTATAATCGTGAGCCTGGTAGCCTTCTTCATAGGCGCTGCAGGCGTATATGTTTATAACCGCTACGTCCGAAGAGATAAGGATATAGAGCATAAGATTATCGGACTTTTGGATGACTCATGTTTGGATATGTAAGGCCGCTCAAATCCGAGCTGAAGGTCAGGGAGTATGAGCAGTTCAAGGCCGCGTACTGCGGGCTGTGCATGGCTCTCCGAAAAAAATACGGCCTCGCGGCGCGCTTCGCCGTGAACTATGACCTCACATTTCTCGCCATGCTTCTATCGCGCTCCGATGCGCCGCCGAAGGCTTGCAGCGGAAGATGCATAGCATCCCCATGCAGGAGGAAAAACTATTTTTGCGGCGACGACGCCTTTGAAAAGGCCGCCGATATATCCGTTATCCTCTCGTGGTGGAAGCTGAGAGATTCCGTCAGCGACGGAAAGCACCGCTTGTTCAGCCGTGCGGCGTGTATTTTCCTGCGAAGGAAATTCAAAAAAGCCTGTGCCGCTCAGCAGGTGTTTGCAGAAAATGCGCGGCGATGTCTTTCGGAGCTTTCCGAATATGAGGCTTCGCACGGACCGTCACTCGACGCTGCGGCGGATAAATTCGCTAGCATTCTCGCTTCCGCCTCTGAGGCGGCGAACAATGAGACTGATAAGCGAATCCTTAACCAGATCCTATATCAGCTAGGAAGATATATTTATATCCTCGACGCGCTGGACGATTTTCCCCGCGATAATGCAGACGGCAGCTATAATCCGCTGAAATACCGCTTTTCAAAGAATCCCGGCGAAGAGTTGAACGAAGCGGAAAAGAAAGAAATTGACGAAACCCTCACTCTCTCGGAGGCTTTAATATCCTCCGCTTATGAGCTTATGAACAAGGGCGTATACGACGCCATCCTCTCCAATACTATATATCTCGGACTTCCGGAGGTACGCAGACTCGTTAACGAGGGCAAAGGTGAAGTCCTGCAAAAATACGGTTTCATCCATTCAAAAGCAAAATGAGGAAATGAAATGAACGATCCATACAGTGTCCTCGGCGTTTCGCCCCAGGCGAGCGACGAGGAAATCAAAAGGGCATACAGAGAGCTCGCCAGAAAGTATCATCCCGATAACTATACGAATAACCCTCTCGCGGACCTTGCCCAAGAGAAAATGAAGGAAATAAACGAAGCCTACGAGACGATAACCGCCTCCCGAGGC
>JAEEGI010021670.1_pt1 | contig 12756 bp, 5 predicted proteins | sample 8958751 | NCBI WGS metagenome assembly JAEEGI01 (sample SAMN16246545, study PRJNA631951) | gut metagenome | biome: gut microbiome; feature: rumen; material: KS-attached | host: Bos | place: Iran: Karaj | collected 2018-10 | reverse complement strand
CTCTGGACGCTCTGGATGTAGTTGTACAGGCTCTTGCCCATGCGCTGGATGACGAAGATCCACAGGACGCCGAGGACGACCACGACGACGGTGGCGATACGGCCGATGGTGACAAGTTTCTTCTCGTCGGTCTCCGGGTGCTTGCGCTTGTAGATGTCGATGGTGTACAGCATCGCGGAGGAGTTGTATAGGGAGGCGAGGGAGCTCATGAGAGCGGCGAGGATACCGCAGATCACCACGCCCTTCAGGCCCACCGGCAGGAGGGTGTTGACGAGCATCGGGAAGGCGATGTCCGGGTTGGCGACGGTGCCGTCGGCCTGGAGACCGAGGGCGGCCGCGAGCTGCTGTCCGATGGCGGAATCCGGGGTCTTGGTGAGCGCGTAGGCGATCATGCCGGGGATGAGGAACAGGAACACCGGGAGGAGCTTGAGGTAGGCGCCGAAGATGGTGCCGCGGCGGGCTTCCTTCTGGTTCTTGCCGGAGAGGACGCGCTGGACGATGAACTGGTCGGTGCACCAGTACCAGAAGCCGATGATGGCGGAGCCGAACAAGGCGCCGTACCACGGGAACTCGGGATCCTTGCCGGAGCGCATCAGGTCGGTCATCGTGTCGCCGAGGTCATTGACAGGCTGGGCGTTGCAGATGGCCATCATCTCGTTCCAGCCGCCCAGTTCCCGGAGACCCAGGTACAGGATGACGAGGGAGCCGACGAGCAGGATCGGCGTCTGCAGGACGGAGGTCTTGAGGACCGATTCCATACCGCCAATGACGGTGTAGATGGCGGTGATGATCACCAGGGCGAGGGCCGCAACCCAGAAGTTGATGCCCAGGAGGGTGTTCAGCGCGAGGCCGCCGGCGAGGACGGTCACGGACACCTTGGTGAGGACGTAGCTGGCGAGGGACAGCCAGGTAAGGATGCCACGGCTTTCCTTGTTGTAGCGCTTCTCGAGGAATTCAGGCATCGTGTACACCATGCTGCGCTCGTAGAAAGGAACGAACACCCAGCCGAGGATAAGGATCATCCAGCCCTGGATTTCCCAGTGGGCCTGGGCCATGCCGGCGGAAGCGCCGGTGCCCGCGAGACCGATGAGGTGCTCGGAGCCGATGTTGGAGGCGAAGATGGAAGCGCCGATGGCGATCCAGGTGGCGCTGCGGCCACTGAGGAAGTAGTCACCGGAGGTCTCCTTCTTCTTACGGGAGACGTCCCAGCAGATCCAGACCATCGCCAGGAAGAAGATGGCGATCACGATCCAGTCCCAGGATGCGAGCGAGATGCGGTTCAGGTCCGCAGCTGCAATCAGTAAGTTGTTGAACATAGAGTGTGTTTATGAAGTTAGATTTTGAAGTTTCCGTCGAATTTCTCCCGGTTGAAGCGGTACAGGGCCGCGCCCTTGCGGGACAGGGTCTTGTCGATGCGCCCTGTCTTCTCAATATAGTCCATCGAGGCGATGCGCTTGCGGAAATTCCGCTTGTCGATGGGTTCGCCGAGGATGGCCTCGTACAGGGTCTGGAGCTGGGTGAGGGTGAATTCCTCCGGCAGGAGGTTGATGCCCACCGGCTTGACCGTCGCCTGGTAGCGCATGAAGCGCAGCGCGTCAGCCACCATCCGGTCGTGGTCGAATATGAGGTGGGGAATTTCGGGCAACCTGACCCAGAAGGCGTTATGGGCCCGGACGAGTTCCCGGTCGTATTTCTTGATATTGACGAGGGCGTAGTATGCAGTGGAAAGCACGCGCTCTCCGGGGTCGCGCTCCACCTCGCCGTATGTATGGACCTGGCGCATGTACAGGTCGCTGAGGCCCGTAAGCTCGGCCACGACACGTCTTGCGGCGGCGTCCAGGTCCTCGCCGTCTTCCACGAACCCGCCCATCAGGGACCACTGTCCCTTCGCTGGCTCGAAATCCCGCTGGAGCAGCAGCAGGCTCAGTTCGTCTTCCTCGAAGCCGAAGATGATGCAGTCCACGGCCGCGTGGAATTTGGGATGGATGTCGTAGTAGGCTTTCGGAGCCATTGGCTTTAGCAAGTGTTAAAACTACACTTACAAAGATACATAATAGAAAGTGTATTTGCAACACTTTTCAAAAAATAATTGCGTGTCGGCCTGAAATCCTTCTCTCAATTACCTGAGTGGTATGCTTAAATAACTGAGACTCAATGTTTTAAATGAAGGTCTATGTCCTTTTTGGGACATAGACCATGTTGTAAGGCGTTGATAGTTAGCATATTTCGATGTTTAGCCCTGGACTTGTCCGGTCAACGCACTAATAAGACTTATCTCCTATAAGCCCAATTTCAGTGACTTCTACCGTAGGTCCATCTCCTGTCCCTACAGGAGACTTATCTCCACGATTGTTCGTCTGCCGGTCCATCATGTGGACCTACAGGAAAGCCAGGACTGTTGGGCAGCGGAGCGATTCCGCTCCGGACGTCTTTCAGCCGCTACGCCCTGTCGGGCACGCACCTTCCTCTGGCTCGCTGCCCTGCTGAAATCCGATTTCCGCGGAATCGCTCCGCTGCCCGACAATCAACCGTTCAGGCACTTTGTTTCGATACAGTGGGGTGGTGGCGCTGACGGGCGGTTCGCTTAGGTCGTTGATTTTCAGCTAAAAATGAAAAAGTCCCTGGGGAAAAACATCCAGGGACTATAAAGTAACTGATTAATAATCAAAAGGTTGGTCGAACCGCCGGAACGGCGGGCTATTCATCCAGCCCCTCGATGGTGCGGATGGTGCCGTCCTCGTTGTATTTGAGTTCGCAGACTTTCAGGCTGCGGAGGCGATTGATGCCCTTGGAGATGCCGCTGTCGTGGTGGAAAAGGTACCACTTGCCCTTGAACTCCACGATGCAGTGGTGCGTGGTCCAGCCGAGCACCGGGGTGAGGATCACGCCCTTGTAAGTGAACGGGCCGTACGGGTTGTCTCCGATGGCGTAGCACAGTTTGTGGGTATCGCCCGTGGAATAGCTGAAGTAGTACTTGCCGTTGTACTTGTGCATCCAGCTGGCCTCGAAGAAGCGGCGCTCATTGTCTTCCACCTTGATGGGGGCGCCGTCTTCGTCCAGGATGACGACGGGCTTCGGGCCCTCGGCGAACTGGAGCATGTCTTTCGCGAGCTTCACCACGCGGGCCGGGATGGCCGGCTGGCCGTCGGCGGGGTAGGAGGTGCCGCAGTCCTTGGCGAGGTTGTCCTCATAGCGCTGGAGCTGTCCGCCCCAAATGCCGCCGAAGTACATGTAATACTCGTCGTCAGCGTCGTCGTGCAGGATGGCATAGTCGATGGAATAGCTGCCCCGGACAGGATCCGGCATGGCCTTGAAGGGTCCGGTGGGGCTGTCGCTCACGGCCACGCCGCAGCGGAAGATGTCGGTCTTGTCCTTGGCCGGGAAGTACATGTAATACTTGCCGTCGCGGCCTTTCACCACCTCATTGTCCCACAACTGGCGGCGGGCCCAGGGAACGTCCTTGATGTCCAGCGCAACGCCGTGGTCCTTGACGGGCGAGGTCATGGGATCGTCTCCCTCGATGGAGAGGACGTGATAGTCCTTCATGTCGTACTCGCTGCCGAAGTCGTCGTCCGGCGCCGCGGACTCCCAGTCGTGGGAAGGGTAGATGTAGATCTTCCCGTCGAAGACATGCACGGACGGATCCGCCATGTAGTCGGCGGGGAAAAGGTAGCGTTTTTGAACTTTATCTGCCATAATTATCAGTGTTTTACGATCTTGCTTCGATAGCGCGGTTGATTTCGTCCATCTTCTCGTCGCTGAGCTCGTACTTGGAGATGATCCAGATGGCGAGGAGCAGCAGGATGGCCGGAATCACGCACACCAGCCAGAGGATGCCCTGCAGGGCCAGCAGCGTCTGCGCCGCGGCATCGGCCTTGAAGCCCACCCAGGCGAGGACGAGGCCGGGGACCACGCCGCCGAGGGCCATGCCCGCCTTGAAGAAGATGCCGGTGAGGGCGTTCACGATGCCGGCGATGCGCTTGCCGGTGGTGTATTCGCCATAGGCGATGACCTCCGGGACGAGGGCCCACATATAGCCCGTCGCGGTGATGATGCCGGTGGACTTGACGAACTGGGCGATGCACAGGAGGACGAAGTTCGACTTCGTGGCCGGGATGGAAACGAAGATGTACATCAGGACCATGCCCAGGATGGCGATGCCGAGGAAGAGATAGAACATCCCCTTCTTGCCGATCTTGCGCTTGATGGCGGGCACGAGCGGCATGAAGATGAAGGCCGGAATGGTGCCGAGCCACATGAAGAGGGTGGTCAGCAGGGGTGTGGCGCCCACGTTGAAGGTCATGAAATAGGCGTCGGCCGCGTTGCTCACGCTCATCATCGCGAAGGCGGTGATGAAGAAGAAGGCGACGACGCGGAGGGGCTTGTTGCGGCCGAACTCCATCCAGAGGTCGCTCACCTTCACGTTGGCGGATTCCTTCTGGTCCATGACCACGCGCTCCTTGCACTGGGAGAAGCAGAAGAACAGCAGCGCCAGGCCCGCGAGGGCGAAGATGGTCATCGTGATGAACCAGGCCGGGGCGGCCTCGGGCGTGTTATAGACGGCCGTCATCTTGCCGGTGTCCGGATTCAGGACCTTCGGGGCGAAGATGGCGATGATCAGCGGCAGGGACTTGACGCACAGGGCGCCGAGATTCGCCATGAACATGCGGGTGCTGGTGAGGATGGTAATCTCGTTCGTGTCGCGGGTCAGGGAGGCGTTCAAGGCGCCATAGGGGACATTGACGAGGGTGTAGCACATGGACATGCCCACATAAGTGATGTAGGCGTATACCAGCGAGCCGCTGAAGCCGTTCCAGAAGCACAGGATGGCGAGGCCCACGAGCGGAATGCCGCCCAGGATGAGCCAGCTGCGGTATTTGCCCCATTTCGGGTTGCCCTTGTCCACGATGGTGCCCACGATCGGGTCCCACAGGACATCCACGAGGCGGACGATGAGGAACATCAGGGCCGCAGCGCCCGGGTCCAGCCCGAACACGTTCGTGTAGAAGAACAGCAGCCAGATCGAGATGGTCTGGTAGATGAGGTTCTGGGCCATGTCGCCGGCGCCGAAGCCGATGCGCTGGAGCCAGTTCAGTTTGTAGAAGCCTTTGGAGGTGTTGTCTGTCATATGGGTTCAGGTATTATTGTTTGCTTTCAAGGATGACGGTGGCGGTGCGCTGTCCGACGGTTTTCTTGTCCTGGGGATGGATGTCGTTCCATTCGCCGAGGTCCGCGTTGGGAACGAGATAGACCCCGTCGACCTTCTCCGCGGTGGCCCGCTGCTCTTTCTGGACGCGGTTCCAGCCCCAGTCGTTGTCGGTGAGTTCGGAGTGCTCGAAGGCGGCGAGTTCGATGATGTAGAAGGGGAGGGCGGCGTCGCCGGTTTCCGACCGCCAGGAGTCCACCATCGTTTCCAGCAGGCTGCCGTAGTCGGAGGCGTTGTTGCAGTTGCTCTCGCCCTGGTACCAGATGACGCCGGCGAAGGGGAAGTCTTTCATCGGGGCGGTAATGGCGTTCCACAAGCCCGCGGGCTTGTACTGAAGGAAGATTTGGCCAGGACGTGCGGGCATCCTGCGGCCGTCCTTGTGTTCCCAGCCCGTCAGGAGGGAGATGTCCCCGTCCGGGGTCTCCAGGCTGTACCGTTTGTCCGGCACGGCGCTGGCCGGATTGCCGCCGCAGGCATACAGGTGGATTTCAATCTCATTCTCGCCCGCACGGAGGATGCCTTCCGGAACCGGGTAGTTGCGCGGGGGATACATATACGTGATATTGCCCACATAAACACCGTTCACGAACGTGGAATCCGCGTCGATGAGGGCACCGAGATGCAGGATGGAAGGCCCATCCGGAGCCTTGTCCAGGGTGAACTTCCGACGAAGGAAGTGACTGCCGTAGACATTCTCCCCCTTGCGGTCCAGGGCCCAGCCCTTGTCGAACAGGTTCACCGGACGCCACTTCGCGGCCGTGTTGGCCGGCAGCGCATTGTGCGCCTCCTGCCAATCCGAGTACAGCGTGGCGTTGAACCGGTTGATGCTGTCCAGATAGGCCGGCTGCTGGAAAAGATGCAATTCGTCCAGGGCGTAGCCCGGAAGCCGGGCTTCCTCGATCCAGGCCTCAACCGGCGACCCGCCCACGGCGTTGTTTATCATTCCCACGGGAACACCGGTAGCCTCCTGGAGGTAACGGGCCGTGAAGTAGCTCACGGCGCTCCAGGCGAGGGCGGTGGAATCGCTGTCCAGGACCTCCCAGCTGCCGCCGGGAAGCTCTTCGTCCGGGCCGTCGAAACGGTACCGCATCGGCACGTGGAAATAGCGGATCCGATTGTTGGCGTATCCCTTGATGTCGCCGGCGACTGCGTCCAGGCAGCGCCGTACGGGCAGTTCCATGTTGGACTGGCCGGAGCACAGGTAGACGTCGCCCACGAGGATATCCTTCACGACCGTACCGTTGGCTTCCAGCGTGAACGGGCCGCCGGCCTCCGTAGCGGGCAGCGCAACGCACCAGCGGCCAGCCGTGTCGGCCACGGCTTTCAACGTCTTTCCCTGCCACCGGACCTTGACGGCGGCACCGGGCTCCGTGGTCCCATGGACGGGAATCTCCCGGCCGCGCTGGATGACCATTCCGTCCGCAACAGGAAGGGCGAATCGGGCGGGTGCAGGCTTGCAGCCTGCCGCAATCAGCAGGATGGCCAGGAAAGGAAGGAAATGCTTCATCATCGGGTTATCAGTTTTATCCGATGACAAAGTTACGCGTTCCCGAAGGGAATCTTTGACAAAAATAGGTCAGAGACTTTCAAAAAAGGAACAGAAATCCCAAAATCGTTACATATCCTTGTGACAAGGAAACACGCCGTCATCCCTTGAACAGCTTGTCCAGCGCTTCCGGATCATCGGAATCCATATACTTTGTGACGAATTCCTTCGGCGTCATCCCGAAGTAGTCCCGGAAGGAGCTGGAGAAGTAGGAAGGGGTGGAAAAGCCTACGCGGTAGGCAACTTCGGAGATGTTCACCTTCTCATGGACGAGGAGGTAGGCGGCCTGCTTCATCCGGGTGGACTTGATGAGGGCGGAAGGGGAGATGCCCATGATTTCCTTGAGCCGGCGGTTCAGGTGTACGCGGCTGATTCCGACTTCCCGGCTCAGGTCGTCGACGCTGAAATCCGGGTTGTCCAGGTTCTTCTTGATGACCCCGGTCACCCGTTCCTTCAGGTCGCCGGGCGTGGCAACTTTCACGTCGGTGTAATTGTAGTCCACATTGCCGGTGATCTTGGTCCGCAGGGTTTCCCGGGCGGCGAGGATGTTGGCGATGGTGCCCTTGAGAAGGTCGAAGGAGAGGGGTTTGGAAAGGAACCGGTCGGCCCCGCTGTCCACGCTGCGCTGCTGGGTGGCCTCATCGGAGGAGGAGGTCAGGAGGATGACCGGGATGTGGTTGGTTCCCGGGTTGCGCTTGATCTTTTCGCAGAGTTCGATGCCGTCCATCCCCTCCATCTTCAGGTCCGTGACCACTACGTCCGGTACGTGGACGGAAATGTCGGCCCAGGCGCTGGCGGCGTCGGGGAATGCCTTGACGTTGTAGGTGGGGCGGAGTTCGTGCAGGAGATAATCCCGGATCTCGCTGTCGTCGTCCACGAGGACGACGTGGCGGCGGGACTTGACCTCCTTGTCGGAATCGGAGGCGGAGGGTGTGAAGGCCAGGTCTTCGGTGCTCCGGGCGAGCAGGTCCGAGGTGGGGAGCTTGGTATAGAGGTCCTTGTGATGGGAGGTCTTGGACATTTCCAGTTCGGTCAGGTGGGCGCAGCCGGCCGGGATGTACACGGAGAAGCGGACGCCCTGTTCCGTATTGTAGGCTTCGATGGCACCGTGGTGCAGTTCCACGAGCATCTTGGCAAGGTTGAGGCCCACGCCGCTGCCGGCCTTGGCGTCCAGGATGTTGGTCTGGAAGAACCGTTCGAACACTTTCTCCCGGTCCGCCTCCTCCAGGTGGGACCCGGAGTTGGTGATGTCGATGCGGACGAACTCCTTGATGTCGGCGGCCAGGAACCCCTTGTTCGCTTTCGGCGCGCTTACCGCGATGGTGATGTCACCCCCGTCCGGCGTGTGCTTGAAGGCGTTGGACAGGATGTTGAACACGATTTTGTCGAAGTTTCCCTGGTCGATCCACAGGTTCTCCACTTCGTGCACCGGTTCAAGCGTAAGGGCGATGTTCCGGGAGACGGCCATGTCGTCGAAGGACTGCATGATGTCCCGGATGAAATAGACGATGTCCGTCTCCAGGAAGTGGAGCTGCATCTTGCCTTCATCCACCTTCCGCATGTCCATCAGCTGGTTCACGAGGCGCAGGATCCGGAGGGAGTTGCGGTACATCAGGTTGTAAAGGCCCTTCGTGCGGGGGTCCTGTTCGGCTTCGCGCATCTGCTTGAGCGGGGACATGAGGAGGGTGAGCGGCGTGCGGATCTCGTGGGAGATGTTGGTGAACATCTTGAGTTTGAAGTCCTTGATTTCGGAGGCTTCCCGCTCTGCTTCATGCCGGCGGTGCCGCCGGTAGAGATCCTTCAGCAGCAGGGCAAGGGCGGCGAGGAGGATCAGGTACACCAGGAAGGCCCAGACGGACAGGTACCAGGGATACCGGACCCTGATTTCGATGGACCGGGAGGAGAAATCGTCCTCCGCCCCGTCGAAGAATGCCTTGACGGTAAACGTATAGCGGCCGGCCGGTACTCTCGTATAGGTGGCGGTCCGGGCGGAAGGGGAGGTATAATGCCAGTCTTTGTCGAAGTGGTCCAGCCGGTAGGCGTAGCGGATTTTCCGGGGGTTCGTGTACTCCAGCACGGCGAATTCCAGCGAAAAAGTATTCCGCTGGTTGGGGAGGATGATCCGGGTGGCTTCCGTGATCTGCTTGTCCAGGATATTGTCTTCCCGGGCCGGATCGAAGTCCACCTCTTCGTTCAGGACGGTGAGTTTCGACAGGGAGAGGGGCGGAACCGGATGGACGGTCCGGTTGACAACCTGGGGATAGAACCTCGTCACGCCGCCGGTCCCGCCGAAGAACAGCTGCCCGTCGGAATCCCGGAATGAGGATCCGAAATGGAATTCGTTGTTCTGCAACCCGTCATAGGCATAGTAGCAGGTGAAGCCGCCGGTGGCCGGGTCCAGGTGGTTCAGGCCGTAGGAGGTGGATATCCAGAGCGTTCCGTCCCCGGCTTCCAGGATGGCGCTTACGACGTTGCTGGACAATCCGTCGGCTTTGCTGAAGAAGCGGGTGGTGCCCCGGTCGCGGTCGCAGGCGGTGAGCCCTTCGCCCGTCCCGATCCAGACGGTCCCGTCCTTCGCTTCATAAAAACAATATACGCGCGCGTTGATGGCGACATTCCCGACATTGTAAGTCAGGAGTTTGCCGGTATCGGGATCGTAGCAGAGCGGCCCGTTGAACGTTCCCAGCCACAGGGTCCCCCTCCGGTCGGTCATCAGGGCGCTCACCCACTTGTTGATATCCTGGACGATGTTCTTTTCCACTTTCCGCGCCTTCGGGGAAATGATGCTGAGCCCCGCACCATAGGTGCCGGCATACAGGCGGTCCTTGACCGGATCGTAGGAAAGGCAGACGACATTCCGGGATCCGACGGCATCCTGGTCGGCGAAGGGGCGGAAGCCTGCGGACGGGGTATAGGTGAAAAGGCCGTCCAGGTAGGTGGCGGCCCATAAAGTCCCGTCCCTGTCGAAGGCGAGTGCCATCACGGAATCGTTGGTCAGGCCGGAATCCGCGGCCGTGAAGAAGGTCCGGCGACCGTCATTTCCCACGCGGAGGATGCCGCCGCCGTCCGTGCCGATCCAGAAGGACCCGTCGGCCGGGTTCTGGACGATGGCGGTGACGCAGGCCGCCTGCTCCCCGTACAGGCCGGCGGGCCCTACGGACAGATAGCCGAATCCGTACATCGACCGGGGAACGACCAGGACGCCGGTCTGGAACGCCCCGATCCAGACATTTCCCTGGTTGTCTTCCATCAGGGTATGGACCTTCCAGCGGGACATGCCGTAGGGGATCCGGGCCAGGCTGGCTTCCCGGCAATGGTCTGTCTCGGAATCGTATACGTACAATCCTTCCGTCTCCGTGCCCACGAGGAAGGTCCGGCTTCCCGTCCGCTGGCTGGTCCGGTACGGCAACAGCGCGACCGCCTCGCACGAGCGGGCTGTCGGATCGGCGGACGCGCGGATGCGCCCTGCCGACGTACGGTAGATGTAGATTCCGTTCATGGTCCCCAGCAGGACATCGCCGCTTTCCGGATCTTCGGCGAAACACTGGATGACGGGATTCCCTTCGAGGGGAATGTCCATTTTCCGCATCGTGGCTGCGTCCACGACAGACAGGCCGCCGGTCTCTCCGGACAGCCAGACGCGTCCGGATGCATCCTGGAATACCCGGTTCACGAAAGGGGAGGCCAGTTCCCGGTTCAGGATGCCGCGCCGCCCGTCTTTCAAGGCGTGGGTCTCCGTATCCAGGATGTAGACCCCTTGCTGGGAGGTGGCCACCCAGAGCTCGGTGGACGACGGACCGGTCCTGACTTCCAGGATGTCGGAGACATACTGGGTGGATCCGGGCACTTCCGGATCCCGGAGGTCGATATGGCTGAAGGAACTGTTGTCGGGATTGAATGTCTGCAGGCCCATCGACGTCCCTACCCACAGGACGCCCCGGCTGTCCTCGAAGACGGTGGGGACCAGGTCGCTGGCCAGCGCGTCGGCCCGGTCGCGGGCAAACCGGAAAGTGGTGAAGTCCATCCCGTCAAACCGGGCGAGTCCGCTTTCCGTGGAGATCCAGATGAACCCGCGCGAATCCTGGAAGATGTCTTTGACCTGGCTGCTGGGCAGGCCGGATTCGGTGGTATACAGCCGTGCCATCTGGGCGCGGGCGGGAAACAGGAGGGCCAGTGAGAGCAGGGCGGAAAGGGCGATTTGTCTCATAGTCACAAATTTAGCAAATAATGTTTCTTTTTTTGATATGATTTGTATCATTTATGACATTTTTCGCCAAAAGCTCCTGCTATCTTTGTCCAGTTTGTAAAATTGACAAGAATTATCCAAACCAATAAAACGCTATCAACCATCTAATTGAACCCTAAAATGATGAAAAGGAGAAACTATCTCGTGTTCGGAATTTTGGTGCTTCTGCTCCTTCTGCCCGGACATTCTTTCGCCCAGAACCTGCGTGTGCAAGGCAGGGTCCTGGACGAGCAGGGAGAAGGGTTGATCGGAGCCGGCGTGGTCATCCAAGGAACCACGACCGGAACCATCACCGACATGGACGGTAACTTCGTCCTCTCCGTTCCCGCTGGGGCCATGCTGGAGATTTCCTGTATCGGATACACGACACAGGTGGTCCCGGCCTCCCAGAATCTGACCGTGGCGATGGAACCCGAAAACCGGGCCCTGGACGAAGCGGTCGTCATCGCCTATGGCCAGCAGAAGAAGGTGACCATCACCGGTGCCGTCTCCGCCATGGGTAACGACGATATCATGAAGTCGCCGGTCGCGAACGTCGCGAACGCCCTCCAGGGAAACCTTCCCGGCGTTTCCGCCGTCCAGCCTTCCGGCATGCCGGGCGCTGACGAGCCGGAAATCCGCATCCGTGGCGTCGGCTCCCTGAACAGCGCGGATCCGCTGGTCCTCGTGGACGGCGTCGAGCGTCCTTTCTCGCAGCTGGATCCCAATGAAATCGAAAGCATTTCCGTCCTCAAGGACGCTTCGGCTACGGCCGTCTTCGGTGTCCGCGGTGCGAACGGTGTCATCCTCGTTACCACCAAGCGCGGTACGACCGGGAAGGCGTCCGTATCCGCATCGGCCAATGCCGCCGTGCAGACGATCTCGAAGTTCGTCGACTTCGCGGACTCCTACACCTACGGCCGGATGTACAATTACTCCCAGATCACGGACGCCCTTCCCATGAACCAGTGGCCGGGAACGGCGAACATCACCGATTATTCCCCGTATGCCGACCTGGGCATCCGCTTCAGCCAGGAGGTGATGGAGCATTTCCGCACCAAGGACATGCCCCGCACCTTCCCGAGCATGGACTGGATCAAGTACATCATGAATGATTCGGCCTGGCAGGAGCAGGCCAACGTGAACGTGAACGGCGGTACGGAACGGGTCCGCTATTTCGTCTCCGCCGGTTTCCTGAACCAGGATTCCCTGTTCAAGACTTTCTCCGACAACAAGAACGAGACCTTCAATTTCAAGCGTCTGAACTATCGCGCGAACCTCGATATCGACGTTTCCAAGCGCAGTCAGCTCTCCATCACCCTGGGCGGCCGCATGCAGAACCGCAACACGATGGGTGGCGGCGAAGGATTCCTCTTCCGCTATCTGCAGGGCGCCACGCCGTACGCCGGAATCGGCGTTGACGACGAAGGCCGCCACATCATTTCGGACAAGAACATCGTCGGTCCCTTCGACCGCGACGCCCTCTCGAACTACTATGACCTTGGTTACTCGAACCAGAGCACCAATGTCCTCAACTTCGATATCCAGTACAGGCTGGACATGAGTTTCCTCACCCCGGGCCTGTCCTTCAAGACGAAGGCTTCCTATAACTCCGACTATTCCGCCACGAAGAACCGCCAGAACGGTTTCGGTACGGGCGTGACCTACGTCGCCACCATCGTGGACGGCAAGGAAGTCCTCCGTAAGGAAGGCATTACCTGGCCGATCCCCTACGGCGAAGGCAAGGGCGGAAACCGCAACTGGTATGCCGAGGCAAGC
>JAEEGI010021663.1_pt1 | contig 12759 bp, 5 predicted proteins | sample 8958751 | NCBI WGS metagenome assembly JAEEGI01 (sample SAMN16246545, study PRJNA631951) | gut metagenome | biome: gut microbiome; feature: rumen; material: KS-attached | host: Bos | place: Iran: Karaj | collected 2018-10 | reverse complement strand
CGTTTCTTTTACCCAAGTGCTGAAAACACAAAGCCATCAGCACCTGCTTCTTGTACTACTTGTCTGTTTATGTAAGCCTTTCAAAGAACTCTTTCTTTTCTGCTTACCGCCCGTTTTTGAGCGAAAGCGGATGCAAAGGTACAACTATTTTCCGAACTACCAAAACTTTTTGAAGAAAATTTTCACTTTTAGGAAGGAAATTTGCATCATCTTGACAAATATCAAGGAAGCAGCCCCTTACACCTTATTATTTATATATAGAAGACCTTGCCTATAACGTTATCGGAGTATGCAACGCTACCTCATCGGAATCGTCAGGATAAAGCGGCAACCGCTGGTATAGTCGGTGTCAAGTTTCAGTTCGCCGCCCATCCTGTGGGCAAACTGATGCGAAAGGTTAAGCCCCAGGCCCAACCCCTCAGAGAAAGAGTCAAGTTTGATGAAGTGACTGAAGATATGTTCACGTTCAGCCTCGGGAATTCCAGGGCCATTGTCTTCTACGGTAAACAAAACGCTGTCGGCGTTACTCTCCAACAACAGCCGGACGGTGTTGCCATCGGCAAACTTCTTGGCATTGAAAAGCAATTCACATAAAATACGGAACAGGTGTTTACGATCGGTGTGAACCTGTAACTCGTCGGGCACCGACGTCCTGAAGTCCAGCTTCACGTTATAGGGTGCCCTCTGGTTGAAAGCATCGACAGCCTTGCGTGCCACATCATTACATCCCACCGAGTCCTTACACTCACACATAGCGCCGCTTTCGAGCCATGAGGCATCGACCAGCATGCTGACCATCCTCCTTAGCGTGACAACGTTGTGACGGATGATGCCCATGAGGTCGTTCTTTTCTTCCACAGGCAACTCATTGTAGCCGTCACGCAACACGAGGAAGAAGCCCTGAATGATGTTCAACGGTGTGCGTAACTGATGCGAGACGTCCCTGATAAATTCCTGCTTCCTATTGTTGGCCTCCTGTGCCAGCTTGGTGGCGTTTATCAGTTCTCGGTTGCGCCGTTCAGCCTCTTCGTTGGTCTGCTGTAGGCGGCCAATATGCTCGTCGAGCGACTGCTGCATAGTGACAAAGCTGTTCTGCAACTGCCCGACAAGGTCCTGGCGGTCACTGTAGGGCATACGTTCGCTGAAGTTACCCGCAGCGATGTCGTGCGACTGGCTGACGAGCTGGTTCAGCGGGGCAATGAAATGATTGACGGTACGTATACAGAAGAAGAGCAACAGGAGCAGCCCCACGCCGATGACGACGAAGATGATGTACCCCAGTCGGTTGTAGTTTCCCAAAATGTCGTCCTCCGGGCAAATCAGGCCGATACTCCAGCCCGTCTGTTGTATAGGCTTATAAAATATGTAATAGGGCTCGCCTTTACGCAGCACCCTCTTGTAATCCTCCTTGCCTTCGAGCATCTGGTGCCCCACAAGAATCTTGTTATCCAGCTCCTCGATATTCTCCACGTTGTTGAAGATGGTCTCCTTGAACAGGTGGGTCGTATCAGGGTGTACAAGATAGTGGCCGTCGTGGCTCAGCATGATGCTGAAGGAATTGGGATAGGGCTTCTCCTCGCTGATGGTCTCCGAGAGCCACCGTAACGAGATATCGGTAGAGATAACACCGATAATTTTCCCTTGAGCCGAGTATAGCGGCAAGCAGTAGGAGGTTATCTTGTCGGTGGCCGACAACGAGCCTTCGTCAGTATCGTCATAAGGTCCCACCCAGCAAGGTTTTCCAGTCTCTTTGGCCGTTTTGTACCACACCTCGCTATAGTAATCATAGTCATCCTCGCGTTCGGTCGCTATGCTATCCCCCTGCCGTAGGGAGTAAGCCGAAAAGTGGCCCACCGACGACGGGTAAAAATCGGGCTCCATAGTGATGGAGCATCCGCTGACGTTGGAGTTGAGCATGACGACCCGATGCGAATATTGGAGCAGCGAGTCTGGCGCCTGGTCCTGCATCACGAACCACTCGGCGTTGTGCGTTGCCGTCTCTATCTCGCTCATGATTCCCATGATGCGCAATGATGTCTCGTCCAGCACCCTCATGGCACGGACGATGGCCTCCTCCTTGACATACTGGCGCGAACGGACAAAGAGGTACCCAAACGACATGACGAACACGATGCCGGTAAAGAACACGATGGCCAGTCCGAGCTTCATCGAGAGGGTGTGGCTGATGCGGTTGAAAATTGTTCTCATCGCTTACCTCCTTTCCGCTGCGACACTTCCAGCATGCTGTCCAACAAGCTGGTCACAATGCCAGTCTGCTGATGTAGTCTCTCCGCCAGCAGGTTCATCTTCTGCTCGCCGATTTGCTCAAAATGCTGACTCGCGTCGTCGACTATTTCCTCAATTATCTCCACAGGCTTCACCATCTGGTCAGTCATACTGCCGATGAATGCATTCTTCACGTGGTCGGCCTCCTGTGCCTGCTCGTAGGCGGCATTCAGTGCCTCGTTGCTCTTCTTCAGCACATTGTTCATCTGGCTGATGTCGCCCACATAGTGGGCTATCGATCGCTGCATGGCATGGAAGCTGTTCTGCAGCGAGCCTATCTCATCGCTCCGGGTACTGTTGGGTATCGGCTCGTCATAGTGACCTTCCGAGAGCTTCCTGACCTTCTCCGCCAACAGCTTCAAGGGAGCCAAAGACTTGGTGATGACGAACATACAGAACAACAGCAGTCCCAGTACACCCACCACAGTGATGGCCGCCACTACTTTCTGTAGCCGTTCACTGGCTCCCAACACGTCGCTCTTGGGACAGACGATGGTGGCCACCCATCCTTTATAGTGGAAGGGCTTGTAGAAAACATAGGACTCCTGACCGTACAACGTCACCGACTTATAACCGCTTTCGCCCGCCATCATCGAGTGCAGCAGGTCGGCCAGCCGGTCGTCACTCTTCGCTCCCGGCAGGTCGTAGACAGTAAGCCTATGCAGTTTGGTGGTATCAGGATGGACGATGTAGGTACCTTTCCTTCCTATCATCGCGCAATAGGAGTTGGGGAAAGGCTTTGTCTCAAGAATGGTCTGCGAGAAGCCGTCGAGTGAGATACCCGCCGCCATGATACCCACCAGCTTTCCCTCCTCATTGTGCAGCGGCAGGCAGTAGGTACCCACAGCCACGATGTCCTCCACCTTGCTAGGCTTTATCCAGCATGGGGTATCCTGCTCCTTGGTAATCTGGTACCAGTTCTGCTCCAGATAGGAGCCATTAAGATGCTGGTTAACCTGAAAAACGTCCTCCTTTTCCGACAGCCTGTCGCTACCATCGTGGTTACGGTAAGCATAGGTAAAGAAGTCCTTTTCCTGCGGACCGTAGAAATAAGGCTCCAGACCGATGGCACAGCCCATGATTAAGGGGTTGTTCTCCACAATCTGGCGACAGTATTTGCGTATGGCTTCCGGATTGTCCAAATGGTGCTCCACACTCCAATGGAAGCCGGCAGAAGCCACCTCCACCTTGTGCAGCTCGTTGTCAATGCGCCTCACCATGCCATCCAGCGTCTCCGAAGCCTTCGCCAGTGCCTCCTCCCTGACCGCTTGTCGCGAGAAATGGAACATGACCGTCAGCGTAGCCACAAAAAGCAGGGCTACAATCGACACAACCCACAAGCTAAGCCTTAATGATAGGTTTTTGGTCATTCGATTTAACGGTTGAGGTCTTTTCATGGTGGCAAAGATACAAAAAAATATTGAATAATGAGTAATGATTTATGGATTATTTTCGTAACTTTGCACGCAAAACCTACAAAAAAGCATTATGAGAAGACTTCTAACCATCATTTTGACGTTCTTCGCCGTCATGACGGCAGCAGACTTGCAGGGGCAAGCACTCCTAAGAACCCATGTGGAAACTGGCGACATCGAGGGTACGCCCGACGGCACGCTCGCCGTGTACAAAGCCATCCCCTACGCCGCACCACCCGTTGGCAACCTCCGTTGGCGCGAGCCACAGCCCGCCCAGCCGTGGGAGGGTGTACTAAAGGCTGAGAAGTTCGGCCCGTGGCCCCCGCAGCCCACACGTCCCGGCCGCACGGCTGACATGATGAGCGAAGACTGCCTCTACCTCGGCATCGCCACACCGGCCACCTCGGCAGCCGACCGTCTGCCCGTCATGGTGTGGATTCACGGCGGCGGCTTCCAGACCGAGCACTACGGTGGCGACCTCTGGAAGTACCTTGCCATGCGCGGCGTGGTCATCGTCAGCGTCGAGTACCGCACAGGTGCCCTCGGCTTCATGGCCCATCCTGAATTGACAAAGGAATCGCCCACAGGGCACTCCGGCAACTACGGCCTGCTCGACCAAATATTCGCCCTGCAATGGGTACAGCGCAACATCCGCAACTTCGGCGGCGACCCCACCAACGTCACCATCTTCGGCGAGTCGGCTGGTGCCATCAGTTGTAGCATCCTCTGCGCATCACCGTTAGCAAAAGGCCTCTTCCACCGCTGCATCAGTCAGAGCGGCGGCTCCTTCGCACCCTATTCCGACCATCCCCGCACCCTCGGCATGGACGCCTCGCAGAAAGGCGCCGAGCAGCAGGGACTGGCCTTCCAGAAGCATCTGAAGAAGAAGAACATCAAGCAACTGCGCAAGATGGACGCTATGTCGCTCTGCGGCAACGACGTGGGCTTCGGCGGCTTCTGGCCCTGCGTCGACGGCTATGTCATTACCGACGACCCCTACCGCCTCTACGAACGTGGCGAGTACAACGACGTGCCCGTCATCGCGATGACCAACAGCGACGAGGGTGCCCTCTTCACGCCGGGCAACATCAAGGCCGACGACTACCAAAAACAAATACGCAACGTCTTCGGATTATGGGCCGACGAGGCGCTGAAAACCTATCCCGGCAACACCGATGACGAGGCTTGGCACGGCAACGCCGACGCCTTCCGCGACATGGGCTTCGCCTGGCCCTCCTACGCCTGGATCAGCCTGCAGGCCAAGACCGGCAAGAGTCCTGCCTATGCCGCCTACCTCGCCCAGCCCTCCAAGCGCAGTTTCTCTAACGACAAGCACCGCCGTGGCGTGGCCCATGCCGACGACATCCTCTACCTGAACGGTGAGTTCCTCAAGCACCCCGACAGGTATCCTGCCGAGTCGGCTGTGTCCGAGATTATGCAGCAGTACTGGGTGAACTTCGCCAAGACCGGCAACCCCAACGCGAAGGGACTGCCCTACTGGCCGACCTTCGACGACACGAAGCCCACTACCATGCAATTCTCCAACGGAGCCTCGCTCATCATGCGTCCCAACCGCGAGCAGGTAGACTTCGTCGACCGCTTCTATCGTTGGAAGCGGGAAGAGACGGAAAAGGAGAGACAAGGCGCCCGCTGATTTCTATTCCAAATGGGGAAATAATTGTTTCCCATCAAAAAATACCCCTATCACGACGATAATTGCCCGCCGGGGGAAACATTTTCTCATACTTTTGCAGCAAAATCATCGCATTATTAACTAAAAGCTACAAAAGTATGAGAAAAATGTTTTTACGTTCAATGAAGACACTTGCATTGGCAGCCGCACTTCTTGCCACTGCTGATGCTACAGCTGCCAATGAGATTGGCCAACCCGTAACCGAGTTCACCGATGCCGAATGGATGAAGCTCGACTGGCCCTACAAACTCGAAGGAACCACACGCACGCTGCTGCGTACAGAATTGCTATCGTTCAAGATTAGTGCCCCAAAGGCCGGCAAGTATGCCGTAGAGTATCTTGTCAACGTGACGGGCAACAACGTGCAGTTAGCCGCCACGGCTTCCGACAGTCCCGTCGCCGTTGACGAACCCGACTTCGGCGTGTTTGCCCATGCAACGACCGTCACTGACGAAGACCTGCCCGAGCCTGCAGATCCTGCAGAGCCTGTGGAAGGTGAGGAAGTAGCGGAAGTTGCGGAGCCTTTCGTGCCTGCCGACCCCGTCTGTATGTATTCGGCTGTCGAACTGAAGGAAGGTATCAATTATGTACACGTGTGGATGCACATCTATTGGCGTAACGATGCGCTGGCTCCCCAGAAGGTGCAGTTCCGGAGCATCCGCCTGCTGCCTGAGGGTTCCGGTGACGTGGCCGCTGTGGCCGCCCGTGCCAGCCAGAAGGCTTTCCGCGTGAAATATTTCACCAGCCTGCAGGATGCCACCACCGCCACGATGGTGAGCGACTACGAGGCGTTAGTGAAGGCCATCCAGACCGACTATACCACAGCCGACACCACGGCTGTTGTGGCCGACATGACGGCAGCCGCCCTGAAGGAACAGGCCGTTCGTCATGGCAAGGGCGTCATCGTGGGACAGGACTCCACCCGTATCGACCTGCTGCTCTACCATAACGAATACAGCGACCCCACGACGCTTGCCCCGTTGGGCGGCTACGACGAGAGCGGCTCCTATGAGATGGAGACAGGAATGGAGGACTATCCCGCACAGGTGGAATTCACCCGTTACAACTACTTCACCTATAAGTTTACGGCGGCCGATAACCTGCCCGAAGGCGGCAGCTGGTATATACAGTACTTGGCCAGCTCACAGAACAACGCCTCCATCGACATGACCATCCTGGCCGACGACAGCACCACCGTCGTCATGCCCACCTACAAGCTGAGCACCAACAACAACGCCTGGCAGAACTACGAGCCGATGGACAAGCGCGACGTTGCCAAGTTCCAGTTAGAGGCTGGCAAGACCTACTACCTGCACATGTACTATAAGGAGTACACCAATGTACGCGACATCTTGGTACGCTATACGCCGAGGGAGTATCACTCTGCCGAGCAGTTAGAGGAACTGATGGAGGAAGCTCAGGCCAAACTGTGGTTCTACCGCGAGGGTACCGACGAATACTACGCCGTGGAAGACCGTACGCTACTCGACCGCCTGCAGGTAGCTGTTGACCTGGCCGAGGATGTTGTTTACAGTGAAGACCCCGAACGGGTGGACGAGGCCTACGAGACGCTGAGCGACGCCATGATTGCCCTGCAGGCCCTGAAAGTGCTCAACATACTGCCCACTGAGAATTTCGACGTGACAGCCTATGACGAAAGCCGTAACTGCGGCTCGAAAACCGACGGCGAGGGCATCTGGCAGCTCGACAACTTCCGCTCGGGCGGCTATATGGTCTATAAGGTTTACAACAAGACGGATGCCGAGTACCAGGTGGACTTCGAGTTTGCACATGCCGGTGACGGTGCCCAATTGCAGTTCCAGGTGTACGTCAACGAAGACGGTAACGACTTCATCTGTGCCGATGCCACGACCGAGCAGTTCGCCAGCACCGGAGGTTGGCAGGTGTTCGAGCCGAAGACGCTGAAGGTAGGTGCCATTCCTGCCGGCTATGTTTACCTGAAGATAGCTGGCGAGGGTAACGGTCAGACATACGTGGGCAATCCCCGCCTGTTCAAGTTCGTGGCAATTCCGGGAACTGAGGGTGCCGGAGCTCAGGCTTTAGAGGCTGCCAAGGAGGCTTACTTCGCCCTCTATACGGCTGAGAACCTGCAGGCACTCATCGACAGGGCCCGTGAGGAGGCTGCCGTATATAGCTATCCTGAGTACGACCAGACACAGGTCAATCAGCTGAATGCCGTCATCGAGCAGGCTACTGAGGCACTGGCTGCCGAGGTCAATGTCCGCGCTGCCGTTTACAAGTCATTAGAGGCTTCAATTGCCAACCTTGTCAACAGCAAGAAGATTAACTGGCAGACCATACCCACTAACGAGGAGAACCCGTTCAGCCTCAATGCCGGCGTGTTCAGCAAATGGCAGATGGAGGGTGGCGGCAACATTGGCTATGCCTACGCCGAAGGCAGCGTGCTCTACTATGTCAACGTGACCGAGGCCGACACCTACGATATGACGCTCAACGTGTCGACGCCCGGTACTGGCGCACAGCTGCGCATCACCGTAACAAACGAGGACGACAGCGAACTGTTCAACCAGGTGCTTGACGTGCCCAATACCGGCGGCTGGGGTAACAAGGAAGACATCAAGACCACGATGACGCTGCCCGAAGGCCGTGTAAAGCTGCTCATCTACGGCGAGCAGGCCGGCGACAACAACTTCGTGTGCAACACCCACGTCATCAGCTTCACCAAGGCCGACCCGACGGGTATTGACGATGTACAGCGGAGCATGAATGATGCACCCGCCATCTACGACCTGTTGGGCCGCAAGGTGAACGCCGTGAAGAAGGGACTTTACATCATTAACGGCAAGAAGGTCATCGTAAAATAAGCCATAGTTTAGGCAGGGTAAACTTGCCATTTGTAAGGCGCTCATTAGAAGACAGTTAGCAGTAAACCCTTGAATTCTCGAGAGAATTCAAGGGTTTACCGTAAGGAAACTACAGCTTTGGGTAGGGTAAACTCCCAAATTCTCGAGAGAATTTAAAAGCCACCTCCAGGTTCCGCTTCTATTTCAGCGGAACTTCACCTGAGTTTAGTACGGGTAAACTGTCACTTTCGGGTCAGACGAGCAGTATTTCAGGCCTTGCGCTCACGGTATTCCGAGGGGGTAAGACCGGTCTGCTTCTTGAAGCATTTGCCAAAGTAGTGGGCGTCGCTGAAACCTACGGCGTAGGCAATCTGCGAGAACGGTTCCTGCGACTTGGCCACCATGTCCTCGGCGTGGCGTATGCGGATGTGGCGCAACAGCTCCACAGGGCTGATGCCGACGAGTGCCTTCACTTTGTTGTAGAACGCGGTGCGCCCTAAGCAGACGGCCTGTGCCAGGTCCTCGACCTTCAAGTCGGGGTCGGCCAGGTGCTCTTCGATGTAGGCCAGCAGCTGCTCCATCATCAGCTTGTCGCTGTCAACGATGTCGGTGGGGCGCAGTCTCAGCACGTTGCCGTCCTCTTCCCTGGGTTTCTGTTCCGGCTGTTCGACAGCCGTTTCTGTGTCTTGGGGCCGGTTCATCTCTTCGAGCAGCAGCGAGAGCATGCGGCTCTTCTGGCGCTCCTGTTCGGCACGGCTACGGAGCAGGTATATCCATACGCCGACGGCCACGATCCCCGTCAGCAGCAGGACGTAGAGCAACTTGGCCCACCACGTCTCCCAAAACGTAGGGTGGACGTTGAGCGTAAGTGCCCGCTCGTTGTCGGCCCAGGAGCCATACTGGTTGGTGCTGCGCACCAGCAGCCGGTGACGACCGTGAGGCAGGTTGCTGAACGATATGCTATGCTCCGTGCCCAGATAGTTCCATTCGTCGTCAACGCCCTCCAACTTGTAGGCATATCGTATCATGTAGTTGTCCTGATAGTCGAGTGCAGCAAACTGGATGGTAAGGTTGCGCTGCCGGGCAGGCACGTCGAGCACGTCGTCTGCCGCCGGGTGTACCGATTCCTGCGTACCGTGGAAGTAGACGCTCTTGAACACTAACGGCGGCACAAAGTTCTCCTGTCCTATCTGTTCGGGCTGGAAACTGACGTACCCGCTGGTTGTGGCAAAGGCTATCTGTCCCGTCCGGGGGTTGAAGGCCGGCTTGGCTTCCGTCAGTTCGGTATGCTCGCCCAGGTGGCCTGGCCCGAAGAGCCATAGCCGCCCCGTCTCTGCTTCGTGCATGGCAAGGCTGCTTTCGCGCCCTATCCAGAGGTTGCCCCTGCGGTCTTCGAGCATGTTGAGAATGGTACTGTAATCGCCGTCCATGCGTCTTGCCGTAGTCAGTTTCAGTTTGCCCTCCGACAGGCTGCCGCTGGCCACCTGCTGCAGGCCCCCGCCCACGGTAGCCACAAAGATGCGGCCCTCACGGTCGACGCAGGCCTGCATCACGTCACTCGTCAGCAGCGAGGTAGTGTCGCCGGGCACATGCTTGTGGGCATAGAACTTGATGTCGGCAGTTTTCGTGAACTGCTCCGAGAAGGTGACCAACCCGTTCGAGGCCGCCACGATGATGATGCCGTCAGGTGTCTCAGTGATTCGGCGCACCTTGAAATAGTCCTTCACGGGATATTGACTGAGCTGATTGCAGACATGTATGAACCGCTGGCCGTCCATCAGGCAGATGCCCTGCTCGAAGGTGCCTATCCACAGACGGTGCTGCCGGTCTTCGTGTACATCGTATATCTGGTTGCTGGGCAGTGACCATGCGTCGCTGCTGTCGTGTCGGTAGTGACTGACGTGCCCGTCAGTCGCCACGCAGTAGAGGCCGTCGCCCTTGGTGCCTATCCAAAGGTGCCCGTCACTGTCCTCGTAAAGGCAGTAGACGTGGTCGGCAAAGCGCGTCGGCTGCGGATGCAGATGTCCGTCGGCACCCAAGTAACTGACGACGTGCCCGTCGGTAACAGCCACATGGCCCGCTATGTCGCCCGTCCATAGCCGCCCCCGGCTGTCGTAGCAGATGCTGCGCACCTGCTGCATCGGCTCCATGACCGTCGAGGTGAACACGCGCTGCCCGAAGTTGATGACAGCCATATCGTGCTCGCCCGAGAACCAGAGGTCACCACGGCTGTCGGCATACCATCGGTCGATGGTAGGCTGGGCGGCACTTGTCCTGACGGGGTACGGCACCAGACGGTGCTCCTGTTCGTCGTAGTAGCCGAAGAATCCCCGTTCGGTGCCCACCCAAACAGTGCCGTAGCGGTCTTCATGCACTAATTGGCGTGTACACTGGTGCAGGGTGGGCATTGCGCCTAAAAAAGCTATTTGCTGCATCTGCCCGTCGGCAGTACCAAGCAGCACTTCGCCACGGGTGGTCAGTGCCCAGATGCGCTGGCGGCTGTCGATGCCGATTTCATTGATTGTTCCGTCGCTGCCGCCGAGCGGTCGCGACTGCTGGCTTTTAGTGTCGTAGACAAACAGGCCGGCATCGGTGGATTCCACCAAATACCGGTTTCCGACAGTTTCCAGTCCCCTCACTCCACCAATATGTTCGGGTAGGTTTCTCATCGGCGTTATGGTCTTGCCGTCGTAGGTGCCGAAGCGGCCATCCTTGGTGGCCAGAAACACCTGTTGCCCCAGTTGCCTGACAAACGTGTAGGGTATTGAACTCTTCTTATCCGTGCCTACGATGGCCGTCCCACCATCGGTACACAGCCATTCCCTCCCATCATCGTCCAATTCGACACCGTAGACCGTCTTTCCAGGCAGCTTCCCGTTCTCGCGACTGAATATGAGGATGGACTCAGCGTTCAGTCCCCGCCGTTCGTCAATGCAGATGCAAGGACCTTCCTCGCCACGGCTAAACAGCCATGCATGGCCGCTTGGCAGGGAAGCTATACGCTGGCAGACAAACGCCTTACCCAATAATTTGTCAATGATTGCCGACACATTGAGAAAACGGCATGTACTACGGTCGAAGAGAAACACCTGACGGTCGTAGGTCAGGCACCAGATGCTGCCGTTGCTTTCCGACGGCGTGATCTTCAGCATCCTGTTTGTGGTCAGGGTGCGCTCATGCCCTGTGTGGTCGTTGAAAGTAGTGAATGAATAGCCGTCGTAACAGTTCAGCCCGTTCCATGACGAGAACCACATCAGCTGGTCCCGCGTCTGCTCCATGCTCGATATGACATTTGACGCCAGTCCGTCCCTCAGGCTGAATCTGCGGACGCTGCAAAAAGGTTGGGCAACAGCGACACCTGTGAGTGCTATGGCCAGTAGTATGATAAGTAGAATTCTTTTCATAACGACTTGTTCAGTTTGCGTGCAAAGATACAACAATTTTGCTAAAACGTCAGCTTTTGGACGGGGAAATTTTATCAGAATGGGTGGAATAATTGCCAAAGAAACGAATTGGCATAAAGATTACCCTTTCGGATAAGCAATAGTGCCTACCTTTGCAGCAAACTTAAAAACCAAAGCGACATGAAACAATCAACATTATTGCATCGCATGGCCTTGGCCATCGGAATGATTACGGCCCTCGCCACAGGAGCGAAGGCCGCAACGGTAGATATTCCTACCAAGACAGGAACCTACATTTCCTGGAGTAACGCCACGGGCACAGGCTTCCAAGTGGAAAACAATGGTGCCAACGTGGGCAGCACGGGAAAGAGCACCAGCCTGAGTTTTACCATAAACAATACGCAACAGCAGGACTACCTGCTCACCTTCAAGACCGGCACCAAGAGCGCTGCCAAGATGAAGGTGACGCTTACAGGAGCCTCGGGGCAGGAAGTATTGAGCTGCAATGTGGACATCGAGAACACCAACAGCTGGACTCCCAGTATCGTACATAACTACATGTTGAAACAGCTGCCCGAGGGAGCCTACACCCTGAGGTTTGCCGTCACGCAGGCCAGCAGCTATGCCGGCAACTGGGGCGACCTGGCTTTCTACACCCTCGATGGCGTGCCTGCCATTCCCGGCAGCATCGACCTGACTGTGGGAAGCTACGGCGGAGGCATGGTGAACGAGGGTGAAAACGCCGGTTACATCAAAGATGGTGCTGCGGCGAGCTACAACGTGCGCTGCCAGCAGGCTGGAGTCTACACGCTCAAGCTTGACCTGGCACGCTACGGCACAGGCGGCTCACTCGACATCAGCGTGAAGGATGCTGAGACAGGTCATGTAGAGGCCACCGCCCAGCACGTCATTACCGGCAACGCCCCTGGCAGCTACACGGCCAACGCCATCGTGCTGCAGGGTGAGCTGGAAGAGGGGCTGAAGACCCTCACTCTACAGTTTACCGGCGGCTCGGGCTACATCTGCAACTACCGCAACCTGCAAATGGACTACTATGCCGCCCATCTGGCCACTATCCGCGGTATCAGCATCAGCGGGCAAACCGTCACCGACGGCGACGATACCGACTGGCTGTG
>JAEEGI010021660.1_pt1 | contig 12761 bp, 13 predicted proteins | sample 8958751 | NCBI WGS metagenome assembly JAEEGI01 (sample SAMN16246545, study PRJNA631951) | gut metagenome | biome: gut microbiome; feature: rumen; material: KS-attached | host: Bos | place: Iran: Karaj | collected 2018-10 | reverse complement strand
CCTATAACGACGCCGACCATGACCGCGCCGATTACGAGGCCATGATCAAGGCCTATATCAAAGAGAATTTCTCGGTCTTCTCCGTGCCGCGCGACATCGTGGAAGTGGAAAAGCTGCCGGAAACCCCACTGATGAAAGTCGACTTCCGGCTTCTGACCCAGAACTGTCCCGAGGATGCGGTCTATGACCCGCCGAAGGGCGTGAAGGAAAAGCTGATTGCGATTTAACCGGACAATACGTCTCCTTCAGAAAAAGGCGGACACGAGTGTGCAGCTCGTGTCCGTCTTGCCTTTTACTTCTTTATTTGTTCGGATAGACCGGGTCCTCCGGTCTGTGCTGCGTCAACTGCATGAAATCGACCTTCATCAGCGGTGTCTGCGGCAGTTCCTTGAGGAAAACGATCTCGCGCGGGACGTAGAACTTCGAGAATGTCTGAAGCGCGATCTGACAGATCTTTTCGCGGAAGGCATCTTCGTTCACGCTTTCGCGGGTCGAAACGAACAGCCGGACGATCGAGCGGCCGTTCTGCCAGCCCTGTACCGCGCAGACGTCCTTGATCTGCGGCAGCTCGGAGAGCTTCTTTTCGAGGTCGCTCGGATACACGTTGTAGCCCGAAATAATAATCAGCCGTTTCTTGCGTCCCGAGAAGAAGATATAACCGTCGTCGTCGCGGTAGCCGAGGTCGCCCGAAAGCACCCACTTTTCGCCGTTTTCGTCGGTGTAAAGTCCGAGGTCGTCGGGGCCGTCCTCGGTGTAGTAACCGCACATAATCGTCGGTCCGGACACGACGATCTCACCGATCTCGCCGTTCGGGACTTCCTTCTGGTTGTCATCCCAGATCTGAACCGTGACGCCGCGCAGCGCCTTGCCGATCGAACCGGGCTTATACTCCGTATTGGAATTCGTGCAGCAGACCGAACCGATCTCCGTCAGTCCGTAGCCCTGCCGCAGTCTGCCGACCGCGCCCCACTTTTCAAAGTAGCCGTTGAACTCATCCAGAAACGCGTCGCTGCAGTCGTCGCCGCCGCAGAACATCAGCCGGACGTTTTTCAGCCACGGACCTTCAAAGTGCTTTTCGCGCATCAGCTTCTGGAACATCAGCGGGATGCCGCCGTAGCCGATCACCAGATTCTTGCGGCAAAGGCGGTTGAACAGCCGCGCGTCGAACTGCATCAGCGGAATGATCCGCGCCGAGTTGCAAAGTGCCATGTGGATCGCGACGCAAAGCCCGAAGCAGTGGAACATCGGCAGCACAATGATCTCCGCCTCTTCGCCGGGGTCGTGGATCTCGTCGAGGTCGGACACGCGCTGGACCAGTTCATTGATCGCGCGGTGCGTCAGCTTGATCGTTTTGCTCTTGCCCGTCGTGCCGCCGCCGTTGAGATAGACCGCCACGTCGTCGGCGTTCGCTTCGACCGGGGTGAACGGCGTCTGTCTGCGCACGATGTCGCGGTAGGCGGTCGCGCGCTTGAATTTCGGAAAGACGGCTTTCGCGATCGCTTCGCCCGCCCGCGTGCCGTATTTTTTGATTCCCTCGGCGTAGTCGGACGAAGAGCAGACGACGCACGGCAGACCGCTGTCGTTAATTGTTTTCACATGGTCCTTCGAAAGAATGTCGAGAATCATCACGCCCTTGGCGTGGACCGTTTCGAGCGTCTCTTTCAAATAGTCCGTACTCATCAGCGGATGCACGATATTCGCAATCACGCCGATCTGCGACAGGGCGTAGAAAGTCAGGATGCCCTGTACGGTCGTCGTCATAAAGACGGTATAGACGTCGCCGCGCCGCAGCCCCAGTTCGTTCTGAAAATAGCCGGAGAGCGCGTCCACATCGCGGAACATCTCCGATTTGCGGTAGCGGACGCCGAAGTGCTGCATCATCCAGACGTCGGGATAGATCGACGTGCAGCGTTTGAGGTAGGCAAAGCAGCTTTCGTTTTCCACAGCGGGAAGCATAGAAAACCCTCCAAAGAAAAAGTATAGAAGTTCATTATTACACATTTTATCGAAATCTGTACCAATTTGTCAACGAGAGAGAGCAATTATTAACAGGAGAGAAACATTTTTTTTACACTTTCGTCAAAGAAAGCGGAAGCGGGGAAATAAGGGATTAGGGACCAGGGACTAGGGAGTGTGTAGTGTGCAGTTTGCAGTGTGCAGTGAATAATTGAGAATGGAGAATGGAAACCGTAGGGGCGGCCAGTGGCCGCCCGTGATCTCTTGCTAATAACAGCCTTTTGCGGCTGGGTTCAAACCTCACCCGTCAGTGCGCTTGCGCGCACTGCCACCCTTGTCTCGCCTGCCGTTCTCCGCTCCCGCGTCGGTCGTTGCTTCGCTTCGCGAGGTGTCCACTGGACACCCGCAACTCGGTCGGCGCTTCAAAAGGCTGGCGCCTTTTGAGGTATCCACCGGAGACCCGCGCCCCGCTTTCGGGGAGGGCAAGGGCGTTGTCGGCGAGCCGCAACCTCAGTCACCTGTGGCGACAGCTCCCCACAACGCTGTTTCTGTCCGCAATTCCCCACTCTACATTCAACTGCACACTGCACACTCCACACTGCACACTGAAAAAAGCCGCCCGATGGACGGCTTTTTGTTTCTTCTATCACTTTCAGCTGTGCAGCGTCGCGATGTGCAGACCGGCGATATAGACCTCCCGCCAGTAGATTTCGCCTTCATACAGGACGCCCGTGATATAGCTGTCGAACAGCTCGTCGGCGTTTTGCGCTTCGATCTGCCGGCAGGCAAGGTCGCGCAGCACCGGCTCCTGGATCTGTTCCGCGAGTGCGCTGAAGTGCTCGGTACCGGCGGGTGAAGCGATCTCGGCGGAGTTGTAGCTGCGCAGGTCGTTCATAATCTGCGTCAGGATCTCGCAGTCGTCCTGCACCCGTTTGGAGACGAGCCAGGTCGCCGTCTGGTTGTAAAGATCCCAGACCGGCGGGTTCATATGCTGCGCCGCCTCCTCCCAGGTCGCGGTGTGTTCGCGGACCCGGGCGAGCCCGTCTTCTCCGACCTCGATGTCAAACACCGTGGTATCAAGGAATCTCTCGTCTTCCGGCATATTCAGCTGCGGCGGGAACATGACCTCGACGGCGGTATAGTTCTTCTTGCCCGTGACCCGGATACTGCGAAAGGCGAAGTTATAGGTCTCGCCGTTGACTTCCATGTTTTCCACAGCCCGCAGTCCGGTCATCGGCACCAGCAGACAGACGCCGAGCTGCAGCACGCAGACCAGCAGCCACGCAATCACACGTTTCGCTTTCATGCGTCCGTCACCTGCCCTTCCTCGGTTTCTTCAGTCGGAGACTGCAGCGCCTTTTGTCTGCGCGAAAGCAGCGCCCGGTTCATCAAAAGCAGCAGCAGACCGAAGCACAGCAGGATGACCCCCTTGAGCCAGAGCCCGAAATCCGCGTGCCAGATCAAGAAGCCCGCGAGGGTACAGATCGACAGGCAGCCGAGATTGATCTTGAACAGCCCGTTTTCCTTCGCACCCTGCAGGATCAGCAGCGCCGCGAGCACGAGCGTCATGCCCTGCAAGACCACCATCCGCCGCGTGTCGGCGTCGTCTTCGCGCAGGAACATCACCGTATAGAACGTCATGGCGGCGTAGAAGATGCAAAGCTGCGCCACACGCAGCGGGTCGTGCCGCAGCACCTTGCGGTTATACACTGCAGCAGCGACGGGCAGCAAAAACAGCAGACCGAAGCCGACCAGCATCAGGGAAGAGAACTTCCATTCATACGGCAGCGAGAACAGCACGCCCGCCGACGCGATCAGCAGCAGCACCAGCGCAAACGGCAGCGACACAAAGCGCGTCGCCAGCGGGCGGTCCCTGCCCGCGCCGTCCAGCGCATAGAACGCGATCGCGCACGAAAGCAGCATCGGGAACACGCCCGTTTCCAGCAGCGCCGCGCAGCCGACCGCCCAGGCGGCGCCCGCGAAGAGGCAGAACCAGAGCCCGACGCGCTGCCGCTGCGGGTCGATTTTCGGGAAGATCACCTTCGCCGCAAAGAAAGCCGCGGCGGTCAATACCGTGAACAGCAGCAGCACAACGAGCTTTGCGTTCAGGTCGGGATGCGTCTCGAACAGCTTCCAGTCGTCAACCGCCGTACAGGCGAACGACGTGATACCGCCGAAGAAGATCACGAGCGCCGCCATCGAGCGCAGCAGCACAAACGCCGGCAGCACCAGCACCGACCCGAGCAAAGCAAGCGTCGGGTAATCGGGAATGATCTGCTGCAAGACGCAGAGCATGGCGAGCGTCGCGACCAGCCCGAGCGACCAGAGGACGCCGCCGCTTTCCGCGTGGGCGGCGCTGTCCCGTTTTTTCAAGAGGACCCAGAGCGCGTACGCCTGACCGAGCAGCAAGGGCAGATAGGAACAGCCGTAGCGCACCGACAGCGGGAGAGACTCCCAGCCGTTGAGGAAGACGAGCAGCACGCCGGCGGCGATAAACAGGCTCGCCAGAACCGTGAATACAATTTTGACCGTGCCGCGGTAGGCGGGCGGCGGCTCGAGCGAGGTGTTTCGCTTTTCGCCGTAAAGCAGTTCTTCCGCCGGGACGTCCAGCGCTTCGCACAGCAGCCCGAGCATACTGAGATCCGGCTGGGTGCGGCCGGTCTCCCAGCTGGAAACCGTCTGCCGCGAGACATGCACCCGTTCGGCAAGCGCGTCCTGGGTCAGACCCTGCCGCGACCGCGCACGTTTAATATTTTTGGAAACCTTGGTCATGGGACCTTCCTCCTTTCCGCTTCTATCATAGCACAAATCGTTGAAAAAGTCACGCTATGTTTTGTTGCGCTTTGGGTTTTGGGTGTTGCGTAGGGACAAGAGACAAGGGATTAAGGGTTGCGGGTCGCCACTGGCGACCTCTCAGCCGCAGGCTGAGAAACGCTGACCGATCCGGCAGGCGCCGGTCCGGTGCAGTTTGGTGTAGTTTCGGTGTAGTTTTCAACCCGTGAAAACCCAGACGTGGCGCGGGTTTCGGGCACTTGGTGTAGAAAATGTACCTTTTTTCAGGTCAGAAATATTTTAACATGGAAACGTATAATAAACTTAAAAATAACTACATTTTCTACATTTCTACACCGGCGCGCCCGAAAGGGAAAATAAAACCGCGGCGACGTCCGTTGTCAGTGCTTTCCCCGGGGTGCAATCTGTGCAGTTTGTGCAATTCCGGTGCAGTTTTCAAAATGCGAAAACCCAGACGTGGTGCGGGTTTTGACGCTTTTGTGCAATCAGTGCACTTTTTTCCAAGTCGCGGACAATTTAAAAAAGTACAAATAAAAACGTGTCACAAACTGAAGAATAACTGCAATTTCTGCACAAACTGCACAGGCGCGCCCGAAAGGGAAAAAACCGCGGCGACGCTGTGCAAAACACAATTCCAAATTCCGCATTCCACATTTAACTGCACACTGCACACTCCACACTGCACACTAAAAAAAGCGCCCCGACCCCTTCAGTCTTTTTGCTGCGCAAAAAGACAGCTCCCCCAAGGGGGAGCCTTGTTTCTGTGGCGCCTGCGGCGCATTATATTGGGGCGCTTTTTTCAGATATGATACAAGTTGTCGTTCTCATAGTCCGGCTCGCAGGTGAGGTTGATCCCCAGCTTGCGGAAGACGCCTGCGTCGGCGGTGGAGAGAATGACCGAGCAGTGGGCGTCCGTGCCCTGTAACTGCGGCAGATACCGCAGCGCCTTTGCGGCGGCCTCGTCGACGGCGGCGTTGACCGAAAGCGCCACGAGCGCTTCGTCGATGTGCAGCCGCGGGTTCTTGCTGCCGAGGTAATCGACCTTGAGCGCCTGCACCGGCTCGATGAACGAGGAGGGGATCAGGTCGTGCGCGTCGTCGATCCCGGCGAGGTACTTCAGCGCGTTGAGGATCAGTGCTGTCGTCGCGCCGAAGAGCTGCTTGGTCTTACCGGTGAGAATGGTCCCGTCGCGCAGCTCGATCGCGGCGGCGGGGGCGTCGGTTTCCGCGGCGACTGCCTTGGCGCGCGTCACGACCGTGCGGTCGGCGACGGTGACGCCGGCTTTGTTCATGACAAGTTCCAGCCGCTCGATCTCCTTGGCGGAGTCCAGACCCTTGCGCAGGTCGCACAGCGACTTGTAGTAGCGGCGGATGATCTCCTGCCGCGAGGCTTCGCGGACGGCGTCGTCGTTGATGATGCAGTTGCCCGCCATATTGACGCCCATGTCCGTCGGGGACTTGTAGGGCGATTCGCCGTAGATTTTTTCGAAGATCGTGTTGAGAACGGGAAAGATCTCAATGTCGCGGTTGTAGTTGACCGTCGGGACGCCGTAGGCTTCGAGGTGGAACGAGTCGATCATGTTGACGTCGTTGAGGTCGGCGGTCGCGGCTTCATAGGCGAGGTTGACCGGGTGGTTCAGCGGGAGGTTCCAGATCGGGAAGGTCTCGAATTTCGCGTAGCCGGCGCTGATGCCGCGCAGATGCTCGTGATAGAGCTGCGACAGGCAGGTCGCCATCTTGCCGCTGCCCGGACCGGGTGCGGTGACGACGATGAGGCGGCGCGAGGTCTCGATGTACTCGTTCTTGCCGTAGCCTTCGTCGGAGACGATCTTCTTGACGTTGGAGGGATAGCCCTCGATCCGGTAATGGAGAAAGACGGGCAGCCCGAATTTCAGCAAATTGGCCTTGAACGTGTCGGACGACGTCTGACCGTCATACTGCGTGATGACGACCGAGCCGACGTAAAGCCCCACCGAGCGGAACAGATCGACGAGCCGCAGCACTTCCTGCTCATAGGTGATGCCGAGGTCCGAGCGCAGCTTCTTCGCTTCGATCGCGCCGGCGGAAACGGCGATGACGACCTCCGCTTCGTCCTTGAGCTGCAGTAACATGCGCAGCTTGCTGTCCGGCTGAAAGCCCGGCAGAACGCGCGACGCGTGGTTGTCGTCGAACAGCTTGCCGCCGAACTCCATATAGAGCTTGCCGCCGAACTGGCTCATCCGTTCGCGGATGTGCTCCGACTGCATACGGATATACTTGTCGTTGTCAAATCCCAGCTGAAACATAGTAACACTTCCCTGCTTTACCAGTAATCCTGAATAGTATAGCATATTCTTTGCCGTTTTGCAAGATTTCCGGCGTCAATACACGGCTTTTTGTTTTATCGGAATGTGTTCAGAACGACCTGCAAAAGCAACTTGCCGTATGAAAGCAACATGCCGGACAGCGCAACGGCAAGATTCAGCGGCCAGGCAGTCACAGTGGAAAACAGGGATTCGTCCAGATGCGTGCCGCGGCTTTTGCTGCCGCTTGTTTTGTGAATGCCGTAGGCGTCGATCTGTGCGCGCTCTCCTGTGTTGTCGTCAACGGTATATGCGCGGTAAACCAAACGATCGCTTTCAATCTCGACCGTTGCAAAGCAGCCGCCGCTGTCCTTTGTGGAAAGAACCGTATCCGCTGCGCGCAGAATCGGATCTATGGCGTTCCGGTTGACGGTATAGCGCTTCATGCCGGCGGTGGAAGGCATGGCGTAAACGGTGCCTTCGGGGTCGAGCGCAAACTGCAGATCTGCACCGTGAAACGGTTCCGTTTGAAAAACGGTGTCATCCACACGGCGGTCGCCGTACATCTGACCCGTGCGTAAATACATGTGGTCGTGACCGGAAAGCACGAGGTCGATGTCAAGCCGGTCGATCAAAGGTAGCAGCATATTGCGCTGAATGATCGTGTCCGGCTTGTTGATGTTTTTACCTGCTGAATACAGGGAACGGTGCAGCAGCAGAATTTTCCAAGCGGCGCCGCTGTTCGTCATGTCGTTTATCAGCCAGTTCTTTTGCGCCTGACTCATCGGGTACATATCGTTGGAATTCAAGACGGCGAAATGTGCGTTGCCGTAATCGAAGGAATAATACACCCCTTCTAACGCACGATTTGCGGAACGGTCCAGACAGAACGTATTCTGAAAGCAGTTGGTGTTGAATTTATTGGTGATGTTGCCGTCGTGATTGCCTGCAACAGGTACGCCGGTCTGTGTGTTGTTTGCAAAGGCAAAAGCTTCAAAATAAGCGTCCCATTCTTCGTTGGTGTTGTCATTGACGTAATCGCCGAGGTTAACGGTAAACTCCGCTTCAGGCAGAAGAGACATGGCGGAACGCAGCGTTTGGGCAGAATGCAGAAAATCCTCTGTTCCGCTTGCCTGAACGTCGGCGATCGCAAGGAATGAGAAGCGATCGTCCCGGTCGTCTGTAAGAAAGGAACAAGGCGCACTCCAAAGATCCGCGGCGCTGTCGCCGACGCGATAGATATATGCCGTGCCTGGTTCGAGATCTGTGACGGCCACCTGATGCGAATAACGTTCACGGTAACGTTTGACCGTGCCTGTGTATCGAACCGCGCCGGAGAAATCGCCGCTGAAATCAGCCGCTTTCATAAGATCGAGATCGCTGTTGCCCGGCGTTTGCGTGAACCAGCAAAAACCTCTGCCGGTCGCGCCGTTTTGATACATGGAGCAGGAAACGCGCGTGACGGCGTTCTTCTGTATGGCGTCAGCAAACAAAACGCATCCGGATAGCAGAAGCAGAGCAAGAATAACAGACAAAGCTTTTTTCATCAAGCAAACACCTCTTTTTTCAGGTTGTTTGTAGCATAGCATATTTTTCAGGCTTTTGCAAGATTATGCAGTTATTTGCTTTCCGGGATTCCTTCCTCCGCCAGTTGCCGCAGCACCTCCGCTGCCGCCCAGACAATGACGTCCTCCGGCGTCGGATCGCCGCCTTCGCAGGGGATACTGTCCCAGATATCGCTGCCGCGCAGGGCGCAGTTCACTCTGCCGCAAAGGATCGCGAGCTCCATCTGTTTGCGCACTTCGGGCGGGATTTCTCCGGTGAAAAGGGGAGAGGGGGTTGGTTGATACGACATATTGATCGCTCCTTTACCAAGATGTTGTGTTTGCGCTGCTATTATAGCACAGCGGCGCGTCGAGATTTGTCGAAGCGTGAGGGGATAGAAAAAAAGATTTTGTCTGCCGTTTCTTTCCGGCGGTACTTGACGGAAAACGGAAAAATATGGTACATTGATACGGGTGATGACGCATGACGCGAAAACAACGAAGAATCTATCGAAACGCCGCGCGGCTGCTGCAAAACAGTACCCCGCTCCGGGCGGACTGCGGCGCGCTTTGCGATCGTGCCTGCTGCCGCGGCGACGAGGAAACGGGAATGCTGCTCTTTCCCGGCGAGACCACGCCGTTTCGTGTCGTGGCGCAGAACGGGCGCCGCGTCGCCGTCTGCGGCGGACAGTGTGACCGCAGCGACCGCCCGCTTTCGTGCCGGCTGTTCCCGTTCCTGCCTGTGCCGACGGACGACGGAACGATTTCTGTCCGACTGGATATGCGCGGACAGGGCGTCTGTCCGCTGGTGCGGCTCGAAAAGGAGGCGGCGTTCAGTCACCGGTTTCTGCACCGCGTCCGGCGCGCCGGACAGCAGCTGCTGCGCGACAGCGAGACGCGCGCGTTCCTGTGGTCTCTGCGCCGCGAAGCGGAAACGTGTGAAGAGATGCGGCGGTTACTTTTTGAAAAATAAATTTGAAATAGATATTGTTTCCTGCGATAATTTGTGCTACAATATATAGGATAACTTCTGCCGAAGGGGAGGAACCAACCATGAAATGTCCGTTTTGCGCCTGCAGCGAAAGCAAAGTGATCGACTCGCGCCCGACCGATGAGGGCGAACGTATCCGCAGAAGACGCGAATGCATTGCCTGCGGCAAACGCTTCACGACGTATGAGATCATTGAGACGGTGCCGATTATTGTCGTCAAAAAAGACAAGTCGCGCGAGGCCTTTGACCGCGTCAAGCTGTTCAACGGGATGCTGCGCGCGTGTGAAAAGCGCCCGGTGTCGATCGCGCAGATCGAGACGGTGGTCTCCGAGATCGAGCAGGAGCTGCAGAATTCGCTCGACCGCGAAGTGACGGGCGTGCGGATCGGCGAAATGGCGATGGAAAAGCTCAAGGGGCTCGACGAGGTGGCGTATGTCCGCTTCGCGTCGGTCTACCGCCAGTTCAAGGATATCAATACGTTTATGGAGGAGCTCGCGAAGCTGCTCGGCGAAAAGTAACAACTGAAAAAAGCAAAAAGCCGCCTTTCCCAAAAGACGGCTTTTTCAGGTACCGCGGCGTTTATCCCAATGAATGAAACGGGGGAAACAAGATGGAACAACCGAAAAAAGAGGTCCGCTACGTCGGCGTGAAGGAAAATCTGCTGTTCGGCCTCGCGAACGGGGGACAGTGCTTCAGCTACGGGATGTTCTCCGGCTCCTATCTGTCGCTGTTCTTCGTCAAGGTGTTCGGGATCCCGACCGGCGCGGTGGCGACGATGCTCTTGATCCTCGGGATCTGGGACACGGTCAACGACCCGATTATGGGCGGCATTGTGGACAAGACCCGCACCCGCTACGGCAAGCTGCGCCCGTGGCTGCTGTTTGTGCCGATCCCGCTGGCGGTCAGTACGATCCTCTTCTGGGGCGGTCCGCTGCTGTTGCAGAACACGCGGGAGCTGACGGTGAAGATCGTTTATATGTACATCTCCTACCTGCTGTGGGAGTTCTTCTACACGCTCGGCGACGTGCCCTACTGGAGCCTGTCCGCCGCGCTGAGCCCCTCTCCCTCCGACCGGACGCGCGCGATCGCGACGGCGCGCTTTCTCAGCGGTCTGATCGGCGGAATCGCGACTGTGATCATGCTGCCGGTGATGATCGACCTTTCCAATACGGGGAAGATCAGCTGGTCGCTGAAAGAGGTCTTCGCCTGCTGCGGCGTGATCTCCGCGGTGTTCATCGTGGGGCTGTTCAGCCTCGCCGGTCTCTTCGTCAAGGAGAGAGTGGTCCAGCAGGTGGAGGAGACGAGCTTCTTCGACGCGTTCCGCTTTCTCGGCAAGAACAAGCCCTTGCTGCTGATCATTCTGAGCAATGTCCTCGGGACGGTCTCCGCGGTCGCGGGGGTCTTCGGCGCGTTCTATTACACCGAGGTGCTCAATCTGATGAGCTGGAACTCGGTCGTGTCTCTCGTCGGCGGGCTCGGCGGTCTTGTCGGCATGGCGACGATCGCGCTCGTGAAAAAGCGCTTCGACAACCGCCAGCTGATGATTCTCAATAAAGTGATTCCGGCAATTCTCGGAACGCTCGCGTTCTTCGCCGGCAGCCGGCGCTACGACGTGTGGTATATCGTGATTCCGATCATTGCGGCGAAGAATATCCTTTGCGGCGTGTTCGACGCGTACAATTCCGTCGTCTCGACGGAGATTATCGGCGATACGGTGGACTACATGGAGTGGAAGACCGGCATCCGCAACGAGGGGATGGCGTTTTCGGTGCTGACCTTCGTGGGCAAGCTGCAGGGACGGCTGTCCACCTCGCTCGGTACGGCGCTGCTGCCCGTGATCGGCTATTTTGTGACCGAGCAGCTGAAGCCGGACGGAACGACCGTCACAGTCTCCCGCTGCACCGAGGCGTTCGGACAGCCGACACAGTTCTGGCTGTGGGCGTTCTTTACGGTGTTCCCGGCAATTACGAGTCTGCTTTCGATCATTCCCTTCCGTTTCTACACCCTGCGCGGCGACAAGATGCGGGAGATCCGCGCCGAGATGAAGGAACGCAGACTGGCTCTCGCGGCGGAAGCAACAACGAACGGAGGTACGTCTGATGAAGGAAGATAAAACCTGTCCGGCTTGCGGCGGCAAACTGTCGCTGTTCTATCTCAAGCAGACCTGCCCGCACTGCGGCGTCAATCTGCTGACTTATAACGCGGAAGCGCGGCTCGAACAGGACGCGCAAAAAGCGGCGCAGGAGGTCGAGGCATTGTGGAACCGTCTGCGCCGTCTCGACAAAGCGCACCTCATTGAAAAGCATTACCAGAAGAAAGGCAAGCCGTTTCCGTGGGAAGCCGCCGAAGAGAAGCCGGCGGAAACGGACGAATAAAAAAGCCGCCGACGGCCGGCGGTCACAACTGTTCTGTGCACTGCGCACTGAAAAAACGCCCCGCGGGGCGTTTTTCTCTTTGTTATTCTTTCGCGCCGAGGAACTTGTCCAGATCCACACCGAACAGCCGCGCGATCTTCGGCGCGAGGGTGTAGATCGTGACGATGATGCCGAACAGGGCGCTGATCTTGCCGACGATCTTCTTCACGGTGCCAACGGTCTGCTTGCCCCGGCGGACGACCTTTTGCGCCTTTTTGACCTTGACGCGGGCGGCGGCCGCCTTTTCCACGGCGGGCTCCACCTTGGCGCGGATCGGCTCCGCGGCGGCGGGCAGCATGGCGGCGGCCTTTTGCGAAAGGGCATCACTCTTCTTTTCGAGCTGTTTGTCGAGCAGCTTTTTCAGGATCCGTTTGATGATTTTTTTCATGCCGTGCGCCTCCTCAGTCGATCGTGATGGTATAGCCGCATTCTTCAAAATAGCGGATCAGAAAGGCTTTGTTCTGTCCCCGGCGCAGCCAGACCGTCGAAACCTGCTTGTCCTTGACGATCTGCTCGAGCAGATCGCGGTTGCGGTTGACCCACGCGCGATATTCGATGTCCGGCATGAAGACCACGCGTCCGCCCTTGTTGTCCATGGCAAAGCCCTCCTTTGTGTGTTGAAAACAAAAACCGCAACCGATTGGTTGCGGCTTGCTTTGTGTCGGCATCGCCTTATCTTCCCGGGCCGCTTCCAGCCAAGTATTGTCAGCACTGATGAGCTTAACTGCCGTGTTCGGGATGGGAACGGGTGGACCCTCATCGCGATAGACACCGACTCCGCA
>JAEEGI010021658.1_pt1 | contig 12761 bp, 11 predicted proteins | sample 8958751 | NCBI WGS metagenome assembly JAEEGI01 (sample SAMN16246545, study PRJNA631951) | gut metagenome | biome: gut microbiome; feature: rumen; material: KS-attached | host: Bos | place: Iran: Karaj | collected 2018-10 | reverse complement strand
GATTGTCGATCTTGTCGAAATTCTGTGAGACATAACTTTCCCATTGCGAACGTTCGCTCTGGGTATATATAGCGAAAAAGGCTATCTGCCCTTCGCCGTCATAGGCGTTCAGCAGGGAAACAAGCAGCGGAGTCTGGCGTATGCAGGTGGCACAGCCGTCCTCGTAGAAATACATCACTTTATGGGGGCTGCGCACTGCGCGCACATCGACGATCGAACTGTCGATTGCACTCAGCACGAGTGACGGTGCGCTGCGTCCTATGAGCGAAGCCCGATTGAACTCCGCGAAAGCGTAGAGTTCGGGATAACTGCTCTCGTCAGGCCACTTGAGTCTGCCGTTCAGGAAATAGCTGTCTGCGATATGGACGGCAACCGCTTCCGTACCCATCACGGGACAGTCCATAAAATAGTTGAAGAAGAGCCCGGCCATATCGGTCGAGTCCTCCTTGCTGTCCATCATCGAAATGATCCTGTCGGTGATGTTGATGATGGAGTCGACAGGCAGCATGCTCAATGCGGGGAGGTCTTTCTCTATTTCGCTGAAAAAGACTTTCCGTGTGGAATCTGCAACACTCTGAGGAGATTGCGCGACGCTGGTCAGTGCAATCCCAAGCAAAAACATCAGAGTGCAGAGACGTTTCATTTGTCGAGGTAGTCGAGATATTTGGTGATGTCCACGTTCTTGGGAAGGAAGCATCTGGCATCGCCTCCGTTAATCAGCACGTCCCTTACGACAGTTGAAGATATGAAAGAGTATTCGTGGCTGGAAGGAATGAAAATGCTGGAGATTTCGGGGGCCATTTTCTTGTTGGCCTGTGCGACTACGCTTTCGAGCTCGAAGTCCGTGGTGGTGCGGATTCCCCTGATTATGCAGTTAGCACCGACCTTCCTGCAGAAATCTATCGTAAGGCCTTCGAAGGTGCAGACCTCCACGTTGTCGAGGCCCTTGATGGCATCTTTGATGATTTCCACCCTTTTGTCAAGAGGGAAGAACCCCTTTTTAGTATAGTTGTAACCTACTGCAACTATGACTTTGTCGAATAATCTGAGTGCTGACTGGAGCACGTCGAGGTGTCCCAGTGTAAAAGGGTCGAATGAACCAGGGAATAACGCTGTCTTCATCGTCTTGTCCAATCTATAGGCTCTTGGCCGTTGTCAGTTAGTATTTGGTTGGTTTTTGAAAAATGTCTGCATCCGAAGAAAGCCCCTCTGGCAAGGGGAGAAGGGTGCGCGGCCTCCAGCACATAATGGCGGCTGGTGTCGATGAGCTCCTTCTTGCTTCTTGCAAAATTGCCCCAGAGAAGGAATACGATGCCTTCACGGCGGTCGCTCAGGGCCTTGATCACGGCGTCGGTGAATGTCTGCCAGCCTATGCCGCTGTGGGAGGCTGCCTGTCCGGCCCTCACTGTCAGAATGGCATTCAGCAGGAATACTCCCTGCTCAGCCCAGCCTTTGAGTGAACCGTTTCTCTTGTCGAGAGTCACTCCTAGGTCATCTTCTATTTCCTTATATATATTAAGAAGGGAGGGGGGAGGCTGGATTCCTTCGGGAACGGAAAAACTCAGCCCTTCGGCCTGTCCGGGATTGTGGTAGGGATCCTGTCCGAGGATGACCACTTTCACTTTGTCGAAAGGAGTGAGGTTGAAGGCATTGAAAATCTTACTGCCGGGAGGATATATCTTCCTTCCGGCAGCTTTCTCTGCGTGCAGGGTATCGGCCAGGTCTTTGAAATAAGACTTGTCGAATTCGTCCTGGAGTACTTCTTTCCAGCTCTGCTCGATACGGACTTCCATCTGGAGACTATTTGTCGAAAACAAATTTAAGAACTTCTTCGATTCGTTCAACATAGAAGAAGTCCAGTCCCTTGATATAAATCTCGTTTATGTCCTTGATGTCCCTCTCGTTTTCTTTTGAAAGCACTATGGTCTTGACTCCGGCCCTCTTGGCAGCAAGGATTTTCTCCTTTATGCCGCCTACCGGCAGTACCTTGCCCCTGAGGGTGATTTCTCCTGTCATCGCCACGCCTTTGCGCACGCTCTTGTTCATCAGCATAGACGCGATTGCCGTTGTCATCGTAATGCCTGCAGAAGGGCCATCCTTGGGAATGGCGCCTTCAGGAACGTGGATGTGAAAGTCTTTTTCATAGAACACTGCAGGGTCGACACCGAGCAGTGATGCGTGTGCTTTCAGGTACTGGAACGCGATGGTTGCGGATTCCTTCATCACTTCACCGAGGTTGCCGGTGGTGGTAAGCATACCTTTGCCACGGTCGTTGATGCTGCACTCGATGAAGAGAATCTCACCTCCCACCTGGGTCCAGGCGAGGCCGGTGACGATTCCGGGCATCTGGTTGCCTTTGAGCGAATCGTGGTGGTTTGTCGGAAGACCGAGGTATTTGCTGACGTCCTCTTTTGTGAGTGTTACGTTATGCTCTTCGCCGAGAGCAATCTTCTTGGCAGTGATGCGTGCGATTTTGGCTATCTGCTTGTCAAGTCCGCGGACACCGCTCTCACTGGTGTAGTCACTGATGATGAGGGAGATGTCCTGCTTTGTCAGCCTCAGATCCTTGCTGGTCAGCCCGTGGTCGCGCAGCTGCTTCGGCAGCAGGTGCCTGCGTGCGATCTCGACTTTCTCCTCAGCGAGATAACCGGAAACGTTGATCATTTCCATACGGTCTTTGAGTGCCGGGTGGATGGTCGAAATATTGTTCGCCGTGGTGATGAACAGCACCTTTGACAAGTCGTAGTCGATGTCAAGATAGTTGTCGTGGAAAGCGGTGTTCTGCTCGGGATCGAGAGCCTCGAGAAGTGCGGAAGCCGGATCTCCGTGGAAGTCTTCAGTCACCTTGTCGATCTCGTCGAGCACTATCACGGGGTTTGAAGCGCCGCAACGCTTTATTGTCTGTATGATCCTGCCAGGCATGGCACCTATATAGGTGCGCCTGTGGCCTCGGATTTCAGACTCGTCGTGCAGGCCGCCCAGTGAAATCCTGCCATACTTGCGGCCGAGAGCCGAAGCAATAGATTTGCCAAGAGAGGTCTTGCCTACGCCGGGAGGACCCCAGAGACAGAGTATCGGGGATTTCATATTGCCCTTCAGCTTGAGTACGGCCAGATACTCGATGATGCGCTCCTTGACGGTCTCGAGTCCGAAATGGTCGTCGTCTAGCACTTTCTGGGCATTGGCCAGGTCGAGGTTGTCTTCTGTGGTCTCGTCCCAGGGCAGCTCCAGCATCGTCGTGATGTATCCGTACTCCACGTTGTAGTCGGGAGATGAAGGGTTCAGCTTTTCAAGCTTCTTGAGCTCTTTTTCAAAAGCTTCCGCAACATGTTCCGGCCATTTCTTGTCTTTGGCGGCTTCCCTCAGCTCTGCTATGTCCTCATCATCGGAGTTCATTCCGAGTTCTTCCTGAATGGTCTTGAGCTGGTTGTTGAGGTAGTATTCGCGCTGCTGCTGGTCGATTTCGCTCTTTACCTTCTTCTGTATGTCTTCACGTATCTTCAGAAGTTCGATCTGCTTGTCAAGCAGTTCGAGCAGCTTCACGGCCCTCTTCTTGAGATCGTTCTCCCTAAGCAGGTCGATTTTCTCGAGCTGGTTCTCGATGTCGATGGTAGTGGCCACGAAGTTGATCAGGAAGGTCTGGTCCTCGATTCCCTTGATGGCGAATCCTGCTTCCTGGGTGATGTGCTGGTTGAGCTTGATGATGTGCATGGCAGCATTCTTGATGCCCTTTGCAAGAGCGTCGAGCTCAGCGTCGTCCTTGTCTGCGGGAATGTCGGTCAGATAGCTTACCCTTGCCATCATATACGGCTCAGTAATGTCCACGGACACAAGATTGAAACGGCGGACTCCCTGGATGATGGCAGTCACCGGGCCGTTTGGCATCTCGATGATCTTGACCACGCGGCCAAGCGTGCCGATTTCATAAAGGTCTCCCTGCACGGGATCTTCGATTTTTGCATCCTTCTGCGTGACGGTGCCGATAAGCTTGTTTGACTTGTAGGCTTCGTTCAGCAGCTGTATGGATTTCTCCCTCCTGACAGGTATGGGAATGACAGTGTCAGGGAAGAGCACGATGTTTCTAAGTGGCAGTATTGGCAGTACGGATGGAAGTTCCTGCTCATTCAGGTCCTGAATGGCCTCAATGCTGATTACAGGGGCTATTTCCATGCCTTGTCCGTCTCCAAAAAATAAATTATCGCTCATATTAATGCCAATTTGTCAGTATATATTCGGTAGGGGATATATTGTCAATGATTGTGCCAAGCTTTCAGGAAACCCAAGTGACACAATTTCTCGAAAAAAAACACATAAATTTTTGAATATTATAAAATTAAGCATAATTTAGCAGCCCAATTTCAGAGGACATACTCTTTATTATATTATATACAATTATAAATTATTGAAACAATGACTAAAGCTGAAATCGTAAATGAAGTAGCCAAAGCAACAGGCCTTGAGAAGATCGCTGTTCAGAATGTGGTAGAATCTTTCATGGAGAGTGTTAAGGACTCGCTTGAGAAAGGCAACAATGTATATCTCCGTGGCTTCGGCAGCTTCGTCGTAAAGCAGCGCGCTCAGAAGACTGCACGTAATATTTCAAAGAACCAGACCATTACCATCGCAGCTCACAAGATTCCTGCTTTCAAGCCTGCTAAAGTCTTCGTCGATCAAGTTAAAAAGCTCAAATAATTATTAAAAACTCAAGATTATGCCTAGCGGTAAAAAAAGAAAGAGACATAAAATGTCGACGCACAAACGTAAGAAACGTTTGCGCAAGAACAGACACAAAAAGAAATAGACCTTTAGGGCAATGAATAATTGCCCTTTATTTTTCTAATTGAATGGAGAAAGAACTGATAGTAGACGTCAGAGAGGATGTGATAAACATGGCCCTGCTCGAGAACCATCGTCTGATGGAATACAGCAGCGAGACTCTCAAGGGCAAGAATTATTCTGTGGGCGACGTCTATATCGGAAGGGTAAAGAAGCTTCTGCCGTCCCTCAATGCTGCATTCGTCGATATAGGGGACAGCAAGGATGCTTTCATACACTATCTTGACCTGGGCTTGCACTTCAAGTCCTTCGACCGTTTCGTGCAGCAGATCGACAAGCGTGTTTCTGATACGAAGGCTTTCTACCGGAAATTCCGTAACGATGAAGTCCTGCCCAAGGACGGCAAGATAGATGATTTCCTGACGGTCGGTATGCCTATTATGGTGCAGATCGTCAAGGAACCTATTTCAACCAAGGGATCCCGACTGACCTCCGAGATTTCCATAGCGGGAAGGAACATGGTGCTCCTTCCTTTCAACGATAAGGTCAGCATCTCCCAGAAAATCACTTCCAAGACAGAGAAAAAGCGTCTCGAGCGTCTGGTTTACAGCATCCTGCCCGACAATTACGGTGTGATTATCCGCACCGCTGCCGAAGGCAAGAGGGCTGCCGTGCTGGATGCCGAACTGCGCAGCCTGGTCGAGAAGTGGGAAAGCTCCTGGGAGAAGATGAAGGCTTCGAAGGCAGTAAGCCGGCTGTTCACGGAGAACAACCGCGTCACCACGATTCTCCGCGACCTTCTCAACGACTCATTCAACAACATATATGCGAATGACGAGTCGATCTGCAACGAGATACACGACTACATTTCCCTGATCTCTCCCGAGCAGGAGAAGATAGTCCATTACTACGATTCCAAGACTCCGATTTTCGACCATTTCGACATCACCCGGCAGATCAAGGGATCTTTCGGCAAGGTCGTTTCGATGAAGAAAGGCACCTATCTTGTCATCGAGCACACAGAGGCGCTCCACGTGATCGACGTCAACAGCGGCATCCGCCACACTCAGGTCAACCAGGAGGAGAATGCCCTCGAAGTCAACCTTTTCGCCGCCGAGGAAATAGCCAGGCAGATGCGGCTTCGCGATATGGGTGGAATCGTGATCGTCGATTTCATCGATATGAATTCGGCCGAACACCGCAATGAACTCTATCTGAAGATGCAGGAGTTCATGGCTTCCGACCGTGCCAAGCATACCGTGCTTCCTCTCACCAAGTTCGGCTTGATGCAGATCACCAGGATGAGGGTGCGGCCAGCCACCGAGATCGACACCAGCGAAGTCTGCCCGGCCTGTCACGGAACAGGCCACGTGGCTTCAACCCTGGTGTTCGACCAGCAGCTTGAGAACCAGCTTGAGATGCTGGTGAGGGACCGCGGCTACAGGCAGCTTCAGCTCACGGTAAGCCCCGTGATGCACGCCTATCTTACAAAAGGCATAAACAGCATCCGCCGCCGCTGGTCAAGGAAATACGGATGCTCTCTCAAGATCCTGGCGGACAGTGAGATGCATCTTATCGACCAAAACTGGGCTGACGGCAAGGGCTTGGATATTACCCTCTAGCCGCCTTTTCCATCTTTTCCTTTATTTCTTCAGTGCAAAGATTTCCCATACTGCCTTCGTGGGTATGGGCAAGTTCTGATGCTGCGGCGGGCTTGTCGAAAGAGAAGCGGCCTTCCTGGACGGCTATTCCGACCTCCCTGTATGCATCCCTGAACGGGACTCCCGAAACGACCTTGTTGTTGACCACTTCCACGGTGAACATCGGGTCGTACTTGCTGTCCTGGTCGAGGATGTGCTCGTTAACGCTGATATGCTCAAGCATATATGAAGTCATCCTGAGGCAGGAGTGCATCAGTTCGAATGCGGGGAAGAGGATGTCCTTCAGCAACTGGTAGTCCCTGTGGTAGCCGTGGGGCTGATTTGTGGTAAGCAGGGCTATCTCGTTCTGCACGCTTTGCAGCCGGTTGGTCTTGGCACGCACCATCTCCCATACGTCAGGATTCTTCTTATGAGGCATAATGCTGCTTCCGGTTGTCAGTGAATCCGGGAAAGAGATGAACTTGAAATTGGTGCACATATACATACAGCAGTCTGCAGCGAACTTGTTGAGAGTGCTGCTGACGGCGGCCAGTGCGGCTGCAACGGCTTTTTCTGCCTTTGACCGGCTCATCTGTGCCGCTATGGAATTATAGTGCAGGTCGCCGAAATGCAGCAGACGGGTCGTCATCTTCCTGTCGAGAGGAAATGAACTGCCATAGCCTGCTGCAGAGCCGAGAGGGTTCTGGTCAACTATCTTGCGGGCGGCGCGTATCATCACCATATCGTCGGCGAGAGTTTCGGCATACGCTCCGAACCATAGCCCGAAAGACGAAGGCATTGCAACCTGAGCGTGGGTGTAGCCGGGCAGCAGCACTTCCTTGTGGCGCTCGCTAAGCTCCTGGTACTGAGCGAAGAGAGTCTTGACCTCCTCAGCCAGTTTATCAAGCTCGTCGCGCATATAGAGTTTCAGGTCAACCAGGACCTGGTCGTTGCGGCTGCGGCCTGAATGTATCTTCTTGCCAATGGCGCCCAACTTGCGGGTCAGCAGTATCTCTATCTGGGAATGTATGTCCTCAGCCTCGTCTTCCATCACGAAGCTGCCTGCTTCAATCTGCCCAAGTATGTTGTCGAGCTCCTTCTGCAGGATCTGCTCTTCGTCCTTCTTGAGAAGGCCTACCTCTGCAAGCATCGCAATATGAGCCTTCGAACCCAGCACATCGTATTTGGCAAGTTTGAGGTCAAGCTCGCGGTCGTTGCCTACTGTGAAGTCTTCAACTATCTGTGTGGCTGAAACACCTTTATTCCAAAGAGTCTGCATTGTCGTTATAGTTTCGCAAGATTTGTTTCATCACTAAGCATAGCATTGGAGTGCTTGCGAAACTAATACTCCAACGCACTGCTTCTTTTACGTGTCCCCATCCCTAAATCCCTTCCCTCGGGGAAGGGACTTACTCAACGCCCTACGGGCTCTAATTTTATACAATTAAGTTAGTAATAAATGCGAGATATTTGGTAAGGCCTTCGGCAATTTCGTCGCGGTAGACGAACTCGTCGGCTTTGTGGGAACGGTTGCTGTCTCCAGGGCCCATCTTGACGGCCGGGATTGAGAGCCTCATCCAATCCGATGTGGTGGGAGAGACATAGGTCTCCACTCCAAGTTTTTCTGCAGTTTTGAGAAGCGGATGCCCCTGAGGAGTCGCAGAAGCGTGGTTAAGCATATTGCGTGCTTTCAGACTGCACTGTGGAGCTGCATCGCCGAGGAGTTTCATCACCTCTTCGTTGGTATAGCTGTCGGTGGTGCGGATGTCGATGACGAAACTGCAGGAGTCGGGAATGACGTTGTGCGCAGTTCCTGCATTGATTTGTGTCACATTCAGCCTGGTATGGCCCATTGAGGGCGATATCCTGCTGAATTCCAGGCTCTGCAGTGCGTTTATGGCTTCGACAGCCTTGTAAATGGCATTGACTCCGAGCGCTGAGTGCGCACAGTGGGCGCTGACGCCTTCGCAAACTGCATCTACTACGAGCAGGCCTTTCTCGGCAATGGCGGCTTTCATTTCCGTCGGCTCGCCTACGATGGCAAAATCGGCTTCTCTCTCGACGATGCGCCTCAGCATCCGCATTCCGTTTTCTCCGGAACGTTCTTCTTCGCAGCTCAGGGCCAGCATCAGGTTGACCGGCAGCTCCAGGCGCTCGCGTATTGCGTGTATGAAGGTGAACATCAGGCATACCACGCTCGCACCGTCATCGTTGCTGCCTAGCCCGAGGACCCTGTCCTTGTCAGCCGGAGGATTAGTAGGGTTGAAGCTGTATCCCGCAGCCGCCGCGACAGTGTCGATATGGGCGTTCAGCATCAGCATCGGTTTGCCGGGATCGACTGCAGGCTGTCTTGCCACAATGTTGTTGCCGTATCTTGAGTGGTCGATGCCTTCGTTCTTCAGGAACGTGCACAGGAAGTCTGCCCGCTTGCTCTCGTGGAAGCTTTCGGAAGGAATCGCTACCATTTCGGAGAGAAGCTTGCAGGCTGCTTCGCAATATTTGCCTATATCACTCATCCTATTACAGTACCTATGGATTTGCCAAGATTGGCTGAGTTCTTTATTATGACTTTATGTACGCCGGCGCTTATGGCTGAGAATGCATTTTCCAGTTTGGGAATCATTCCGGCCGAGATTGCTCCGGTGGCTTTCATCTCTTCGAAGCCAGCCCTGTCTATCTGGGGAATTACGCTGTCTTCGTCTGCTGGGTCGGCAAGGACTCCGTTCTTCTCGAAGCAGAAGGTGAGGTTGACCTTGCGCACGGACGCCATCGCCTTTGCCACGCTCGAAGCGATCGTGTCTGCATTGGTGTTGAGAAGCGTGCCTTGACGGTCGTGCGTAACTGCGCACAATACCGGAGTGATGCCCTGGTCCAGAAGCACTTCGAGGAACTTGACATCCACCGACCTGACATCGCCGACAAAACCGTAATCTACAGGCTCTTTTGGACGGATGACCGATTCAATTACGCCTCCGTCTGCGCCTGATAGGCCTACGGCATTGCAGCCTCTTGCCTGGAGTTTTGCCACGATGGACTTGTTGAGCCATCCTGCATATACCGACACTGCAACCTTGAGGGTTTCCTCGTCGGTAATCCTGCGGCCGTCTATCATTTTCGGCTCGATACCAAGCCGGCGCAGTTTCTGGCTGGCCATCACGCCGCCGCCGTGCACCAGTATCTTCTCCTTGGGCAATGACACGAAGTCATCGAGGAAGGTTTCCAGAGCCTGGGGGTCATCCACGACGTTGCCGCCGATCTTTATGACTGAGAGCGAATTCATTATAATGACTTAAGAACTTCCTTGATAACTGTCTGGGCGCTGATCTCCCTGTTGGCCGCTTCCGGAATCACAAGGCTTTGCGGAGACTCGATGACATCGTCGCTGACAATCATTCCCCTGCGTACGGGAAGACAGTGCATAAAGAATGCATTGTCGGTGAGTGCCATCTTTTCTGTCGTCACCGTCCAGCTGCGGTCGGTGGAGAGTATCTCTCCATAGTGGGGTTCCTTGCAGGCCGACCAGTTCTTGGCGTATACGAAATCCGCTCCCTTGAGGGCTTTGTCCTGGTCATACTCCACAACTGCGTCGCCGACGAATTCTGGCTCCAGTTCATATCCTTCGGGATGGGTTATTACGAGCTCGTATCCTGCAGCGTTCATCCATTGCGCGAATGAATTCGGAACTGCCTGGGGAAGAGCCCTGGGGTGGGGAGCCCAGGTCAGTACGACTTTCGGCTTTGCCGTTTTCTTGTGCTCCTCGATGGTAATCAGGTCTGCGAAGGCCTGCATCGGATGCACCGTGGCACTTTCCATACTGATTACAGGTTTCCCTGAGTAGTCCATAAATTGCCGCAGTATGGTCTCGCTGTAGTCGTATGCCTTGTCCTTGAGACCGGCGAAAGAGCGTACTCCGATCACGTCGCAGTAATTGCCCATCACCGGTATGGCTTCAAGGATGTGCTCGCTCTTGTCTCCGTCCATAATCACGCCGCGCTCAGTCTCGAGCTTCCACGCACCCTGGTTGATGTCGAGCACGATGGTGTTCATTCCGAGGTTCATCGCGGCTTTCTGGGTGCTCAGCCTTGTGCGGAGGCTGGAGTTGAAGAACACCAGCAGCATTGTCTTGTTCTTGCCGAGCGCCTGGTCGGCGAAACGGTTCTGCTTTATGTATCTTGCCTGCTCAAGGGCGTATCCGATGCCCGGCAGGTCCTGCGGTCCCATAAACTGTCTCATAACGTAAGTGTATTGAATGCTTCGAGGAAACTGTCGGCATCCTCGCGGGTTATCATCAGAGGCGGAAGAAGTCTTATGACGTTCTTTCCGGCGCCTCCTGTAAAAATGTGTTTTTCAAACAGCAGACGGTCGCGGAGGTCGAGCCATTCCTCGCCGAGTTCAATGCCTATCATCAGGCCTTTTCCTCTAAGTTCCTTGATGGCCTTGTTGCCTTTCAGACCGTCCAGAAGATATTGTCCTACGGTAGCTGCGTTTTCCACAAGCTTTTCCTGCTGCATCACCTTGAGAACTGCGAGGGCTGCGGTGCAGGCCAGGTGGTTGCCTCCGAAGGTTGTGCCGAGCATACCGTACCGCGCCTCGATCTTGTCGGAAAGAAGCACGGCACCGATAGGGAAGCCGTTGCCCATACCTTTGGCGACAGTTATGAGGTCGGCTTCGACACCGGCATACTGATGGGCGAAGAAGCGGCCGCTGCGTCCGTAGCCGCTCTGGATTTCGTCGGCTATCAGAAGGGTTCCGGTCTTGTCGCAGGCTTCGCGCGCTGCTCTCCAGAATTCAAATGAAGGCTCGTAGATGCCGGCTACACCCTGTATGCCTTCCATTATCAGGGCGGCATATTCACCGCTTGCAAGATGAATTTTCAACGAATCGATGTCGTTCAGTGGAGTGAAGGTGACATTGTCGGTTTTGTTGAATGCAGACTGGATGGCCGGGTTGTCGGTGGCTGCCACTGCACCGCTGGTGCGGCCGTGGAATGCCTTGCCTATGGCCAGGATTTTCTTGCGTCCGGTGTGGAACGATGCAGCCTTGAATGCATTCTCGTTAGCTTCGGCTCCGCTGTTGCAGAGGAAGAGGGAATGTCTTGCGTAACCGCACTGTTCTCCGAGATTGCGGGCCAGCTCCACCTGAAGCGAGTTTTCCACGGCATTTGAGTAGAAACCCAGCTGTGTCAACTGTTTCTCCATCATCTCTACATAGACGGGATGGCAGTGCCCGATGGAAATGACTGCGTGGCCTCCGTAAAGGTCCAGGTATTGTGTGCCTTCCTTGTCCCAGACATAGCATCCTCTGCCACGTACGGGCTCGATGGGCCACAACTTATATGTCTTGAAAAGTTCCATTAGTAGTAATTTGCTTTGAACTTGAGTCCTGCCGTCCGGTCCAGACCGAACATAAGGTTCATATTTTCAACTGCCTGGCCGCTGGCTCCCTTGGTGAGGTTGTCGATTATCGACGTCACGTGTGCGTAGCCGTTGTGGCTATCGACGTGAAGCAGGCACTTGTTGGTTCCGACTACCTCCTTGAGGTTCACAGGCTCGTCGCTGACGAAGACGAAAGGGGAGTCGCTGTAGTAGTTCTTGTATAATTCGTTCAATCCTTCGGCATCCATATCGCATTTTGTGTAGACGCTGGCGAAGATGCCGCGCGTAAAGTCGCCTCTCATAGGCACGAAGTTCACCTGGGGGCAGTCGCTGCCAAGGATTCCTAGGGTCTGGCGGATCTCTGCCAGATGCTGGTGGGTGAAGGGCTTATAGACCGAGATGTTGTCGTTGCGGTAGCTGAAGTGGGTGGTTTCGGAAAGTTTCCTTCCGGCTCCGGTGGAGCCTGTTATGGCCGTCACGTGTACCTCGTCCTTGAGAAGGTGCATAGCTGCCAGCGGCACTGTGGCCAGTTGTATGCAGGTGGCGAAGCAGCCGGGGTTGGCAACGCAGTCGCAGCCGTCGATCTGGTCCTTGAAAACGTCGGTCAGGCCATATACGAAATGCCGGCCCTTGTAGTCGGGCTCGGTGCGGAAGTCGTTGCCGAGGTCGATGATCCTGCAGCCTTCCGGAAGTTCGTGGGTGTCCAGGAACTCTCTTGACAAACCGTGTCCGAGGCAGAGGAATATCACGTCTTCATTGCCGCTCAGCTTGTCAGTGAAGGCAAGGTCGGTTTCGCCTAGAAGGTCCCGATGAAAACTGGTGACGGGCTTGCCTGCACTTGTGGTGCTGAGTACATCCGTCACTTCCACCTCGGGATGGCGTATCAGTATCCTGAGCAGCTCGCCTGCAGTATAGCCGGTGCCGCCTGCTATGGCTGCCCTTATCATATCATTTCGTCTTTATGGTTGCC
>JAEEGI010021657.1_pt1 | contig 12762 bp, 10 predicted proteins | sample 8958751 | NCBI WGS metagenome assembly JAEEGI01 (sample SAMN16246545, study PRJNA631951) | gut metagenome | biome: gut microbiome; feature: rumen; material: KS-attached | host: Bos | place: Iran: Karaj | collected 2018-10 | reverse complement strand
TGCTGTAGCATGACGAGAACGTAGTGTAGTCATGCGTATTTCGTGCATAACTGGGCAACTTCAATGGGCGTAGGATTGCGAGAGCGCAGCGGAGCAATCCGATATCGCGGAGTAAACTATATTAACACAAAGGGGGAAAGTATGAAGCGAGAGGATTACATCAGTTGGGATGAATATTTTATGGGTGTTGCCAAGCTTGCAGCCATGCGAAGCAAGGACCCCAACACTCAGGTGGGCAGCTGCATTGTAAGCGAAGACAACAACATTCTTTCCATGGGATACAACGGTTTTCCCAAGGGCTGCTCTGACGAGGAGTTTCCCTGGGAGAGGGACGGCGAGGACGAGCTTGCCACCAAGTACCCTTTTGTTACCCACAGTGAACTGAACGCGATCCTCAACTACAGAGGCGGAAGCCTTGTGGGCGCCAAGATATATGTTTCTCTTTTTCCTTGTAACGAATGTGCCAAGGCCATCATTCAGGCAGGCATCAAGACTGTAGTTTTTGACAGTGACAAATACAGCACTTCCGCCTCCACCAGAGCATCCAAGAAGATGTTCGATGCGGCGGGAGTGAGATATTACCAGTATCAGAGGAGCGGCAGAAGTATCAAGATCACTATTTGACATGAAGGACAGATACCGCGGAAAAGGAACTAAATACATAATTTCAGGGAAAGGCTTAATGGCCTTTCTTTGTGCTATATGCATAACTTTCATTTCCGTGCCCATAGCATCCCATGCAACGGAGAGCACCAGGGAGAAGCTGGAGAAGGCAAAAGAGGCCAAGAAGGAATCCCAGAACCAGCTGGAGGGCACCAAGGACGATATTAACGAGATGAACGAGGAGAAGTCGGCGCTCCAGGGACAGCTCAATTCCCTTAATGATCAGCTCAGTGAGGTCAGCTCCAATCTGGAGGAGATCGAGGAGCAGATCGAGAACAAGGAGAATGAGATAGAGAACACCAAGGCAGAGCTGGAGGTGGCCAGGGAGACTGAGGCCAACCAGTATGCATCCATGAAGAAGCGTGTTCAGTTTATCTATGAGAAGCAGAACTTTGTTCTTATCGACATGATCCTGGGAGCCAGAAGCTTTGCGGATTTCCTCAATCAGAACGACTATGTGGAGCAGCTTTCCGCCTACGACAGGAAGATGTTTCGTCAGTATATTGAGACCAGGAAGGCCATCGAGGAAAAAGAGGCAACTCTTGAGGATGAGATGACCATGCTGGAAGAGTATCAGATGAAACAGAAGGCGGAGCAGAGCAGAGTTTCCGGTCTTGTTACCCAGACCTCCGGCAGTATCAAGCAGTACGCCAACGACATCTCCGATGCAGAGGCCAAGGCTGAGGCTTTGGAGGCACAGATCAAGGAGCAGGAAAAGGACATCAAGGCTCTGGAGGCCAAGCTGGCTGAGGAGCAGAGATTATCAAGACTTGCCAAGAATTCCACCTGGAGAAATATCTCAGAGGTTTCTTTTGCAGAGGGAGACAGATACCTTCTGGCGAACCTTATCTACTGCGAGGCAGGCTCAGAGCCCTACGAGGGCAAGGTTGCCGTAGGCGCGGTAGTTATTAACAGAGTTCTTTCTTCAGTTTATCCTGATACAGTGGTGGGAGTTATTTATCAGAAGTCGCAGTTCTCACCTGTGGCCAGCGGAAGACTGGCCCTGGCTCTTGCGGAAGGCAGAGCCAATGCAGCCTGCTACCAGGCTGCGGATGAAGCCATGAGAGGCTATTCCAACGTAGGAACCTGCGTATATTTCAGAACACCGGTGCCGGGCTTGTCCGGAATCAACATCGGCGGACATGTTTTTTATTAAAAGTATTTCTCTATCGGGGCGATGAGATCATCGATGCCCCTGGAGTAAACTTCATCAAGGAGCTTGCTAAGTGACAGCAGGCTCTTTTTAAGAAGAGCCTCATCGATAAGCCTTGTCTCAAAGGCCTCGGAGAGCTCATCCAGATCTACAACCTTAATGCGGCCGTCGGGATAGATGATGACGTCGGCCAGAAGATCCACCATTATGAGTTTGTTTTCAGAAGGAATGTGCTCATAGGTAAGGATGTCGCAGTACCAGCACTTCAGGGATCCATCGGCCCGAAGAAACTTGCTGATGCGAAAACCTCTGTTGAGATAACAACAGGAATAGCCATAGGACAGATCGTCACACCTTTCATGAAGGAAGGTCCACTTGGTAAGAAGGTGGTCCTCATCATATTCCAGGATGATGTCGTCCTTGAGCTCTATGCATTCATTTGGAATAAAGCGTTTGCGGTACAGAGTCGGAGTATTCATAGATGCTGTCCCCTTTTCCAAAAGAAGAATGTCATTATCAGAAATTGTATTATCAAAATATTACTCTTAATGAAATTGAAAGTCAATTATGCGTGATAACTCGAAGAAAATTGCGATAATCAAAACTATATATGCTGTGGTGGTGTTCTTTATAGCCATGATCGTTATTGGGAAACTTTCTCATGGAGACAATGCCGACATGACAGCGCAGATGACCAAGGCTTCACTTCCCATAGTGAGCCTCATCAGCGGAGACAGGGAGATCAATCCCCTCCACGGCTACACCACCGAGATGGATGTAAGCCACATGCGGGGAAATGTTTTCCCTGTGGGAGCAGGAAGACAGATAAGCTTCCGAATCAATACCTTCGGCGGCAACGTGGACGGACTTAAGTTTGAGGTAAGGACCATCGATGGCAGCAGCCTTGTAGAGAGCACACCCATCATGGATTATTCAGAGTCCTCCATGGCAATCAATGGTTCTTTTCAGATAAAAGACCTTATTACCGCCGGCACGGAGTATATGCTGGTCTTTGTTATGGACACCTCCCTGGGTGAGAGCAGGTACTACACCAGGATCGTCTGGACCGAGGATGACAGCAGATATAACCTGGATGAGGAGCTGGACTTCGTAACAGCTTTTTCCGCAGCAACCTTTAATAAGACTGAGGCAAAAGAGTATACGAAGTACTTAGAGTCCAACTCTGAGGGCGACAATACCACTTTTAGCAAGGTAAACATTCATTCAAGCTTTAATCAGGTGACCTGGGGAGAGCTGAATATCACCAAGCACACGGATCCCGAAATCTATGTCACCGACATCCACAGCCAGACCGGTTCCTACAAGCTATGTTACAGGGTTACGGTGAAGGACGGCAATGTCAGCAGGAACTACAATGTGGAGGAGGCCTTCAGGGTCCGCCACACCTCAGACAGAATGTATCTTCTTAATTATGAGAGGACCATGAACTATGTCTTTGATTCCGGGTCCTACTCCATAAGCAGCAACACCATTGGACTTAGCATCTCCAATCCTCAGATTCAGCTTATGGAGAACGGCAGCGGAAGCGCCTTTGCCTTTGTCAGCGAGAACAGACTTTTCATGTTCAATAATTCAGAGAGCAGACTTGCGTACCTCTTTGGATTTTTTGACACAGATAATAACGATATCAGGACCAGATGGAACAACAACACCATCAAGATCCTGAAGGTGGATGAAGCGGGAAATGTGAAGTTTGCTGTGGCAGGCTATCATGCCCGTGGAACCCACGAGGGACAGGTGGGAATTGCGGTTTATGACTACAATGCCTCTATAAATGCAGTGGAGGAGCAGGTTTTCATTGAGAGCGACCAGGCTCCGGAGATACTGGTTTCTTTTGTCAATACACTGGCATACCTTGGAAACGGCGATGTTTTCTACGTTATGCTGGAGCAGAATATTCATGCCGTGGACCTTATCGGAAGGACAGCCAATGCCGTGGCCACTGATATAGGAAGCGGCGATTACAAAATTTCAGAATCCGAGAGAACCATTGCCTGGCAGGGCAGAGACCTTCAGAGTTTCAACATGATGAATCTCAACACCCGCGCCCAGAGCGAGATCAAGGCCGATGAGGGCGACTATATCGTTGTTCTGGGATTTATGGGAGAGGACCTGGTATACGGACTGGTTCATTCTGAGGATGTTCAGAAGGACAAAATGGGTAATCCGGTCTACGCTATGTACGCCATCAAGATTCAGGACAGCGACGGTAATCTTCTGGAGAATTATCATCCTGACGGAATCTACGTTACCGGGGTAAGCATCGCTGACAATCAGATCAAGCTCACCAGAGTTGTGAAGGATGATAACGGCGAGTATGTTTCAACCTATGACGATCAGATCATGAGCACCCTGAAGGCAGAGAAGGGAAGCAATTCCGTCAATGCCGTATCTGTGGATGTTTTTGAAAAGATCGTCCAGATAAGTGCCAAGAACGAGATCAAGGTCAAGAATCTCAGGGTACTTACCCCCAATCAGACTCTGTACGAGGGCACAAGGACTGTGGAGCTGAACAACGGAAGAGACAGAGAGAGTCAGCCTTTTTACTATGTTCACGGACTTCTTGGCATTGAGGGAATCTACACCGATCCCGCAGAGGCGGTGAAGGTGGCAACGGATGCCCCCGGCACAGTGACCAACGACAGCAACAAGTATGTCTGGATAAAGGGCAATCTCCTTCGCTCCAACCAGATCATGGCCATCACAAGAAATGCTGAGAACTACGAGAATATGATGGCTACAGATCCTACAGTGGTCTGCCTTGATATGATCCTGCAGTTTGAGGGAATAAACAGAAATGTAGATGCCATGCTGGATAGCGGCGAATCCGTGACTTCGATCCTTCAGGAGTCCCTGCCGGATGTGACTGTCCTTGACCTGGACGGCTGCCCTATGTCAGCGATGCTCTACTATGTGAATCAGGACCTGCCTGTAATGGCCATGCTCAACGATGGCACAGCGGTTCTTATCATCGGCTTCAACGATCTTAACACTGTCCTTATGAACCCGCTGACAGGACAGGTTTACAAATATGGAATGAATGATTCGGATAAACTTTTTTCAGAGAACGGCAATCATTTTGTGACATATATAAGAAACGGGCGATAGTTTCATTTTTTTATGGAGGGTTACAATATGAAGAATTTTACCTTTGACATGGTGAAGGATCCTGAGATTTTTAAGGATAATGTGCTGTCACAGCATGCTGATTTTGTGGCATACGGCAGCGAGGATGAGATCCAGGGGGGAAGCTCATCTCTCAGGCTTTCACTGAATGGACTCTGGAAGTTCCACTATGCCAAGAATTACCGCGCTGTGGTTCAGGGCTTTGAAAAAGAGGATTACGACTGCAGCTATTTTGATGATATAAGAGTTCCTGCCCATATTCAGATGGAGGGCTATGACATTCCCGCCTATATCAATGTCCAGTATCCCTGGGATGGCCACGAGGATATAGAGCTGGGGCAGGTTCCTGAGGAGTTCAATCCCGTTGGCAGCTACGTGAAGTATTTTAACCTTCCTTCCAACTGGGAGGGGCAGCAGGTTCACGTGGTATTCGACGGCGTTGAGAGCGGCTATGCTCTGTGGCTCAACGGAGAATATGTGGGCTACAGCGAGGACACCTTTACTCCTTCAGAGTTTGATCTGACAAAATATCTTAAGGCCGGCACCAACAAGCTGGCGGTTCAGGTATTTAAGTGGACCAGCGGCAGCTGGTTTGAGGACCAGGACTTCTTCAGATTCTCCGGAATCTACAGGGATGTTTATCTGAAGCTCATTCCTGCGGCACATCTTGAGGATTTCAAGGTCCGCACTCTTTTAAATGATGATTTTTCCAAGGCGGAGCTGGAGGTTACCCTGGACTTTGGGGATGCTGAAGGCGACACCGATTATGTTTTATACAGAAACAATCACCCCATGATCAGGGGCACTGTGAAGGGCAGCGGCCGGCAGGTGGTAAAAGAGGAGGTTTTACAGCCTCAGCTCTGGAGCGCCGAGGATCCGCAGCTTTATCAGCTTGTTCTTAAGGTGAAGGACTCCGAGGGCAATGTCTGCGAGGTTATCAGGCAGAATGTGGGCTTCCGCAGATTCGAGATGAAGGATGGCCTTATGCTTATAAACGGCAAGCGCATTGTGTTCAAGGGTGTCAACAGGCATGAGTTCTCCTGCGAGACCGGAAGAGTTGTGTCCAAAGAGGAGACCCTGGGTGATATCATCACCATGAAAAAGAACAACATCAATGCCATCAGAACCAGCCATTATCAGAACTCTGCCTATATCTATGAGCTCTGCGATATCTACGGCCTGTACATGATAGCTGAGAATAACATGGAGACCCACGGCACTTGGTCTTTATACGGCAACGAGGGAGCCAAGGGCAAGCGCCTTCCCGGCAGCAGGGAGAACTGCATGGCAGCTCTTCTTGACAGAATTAACTCAACTTATCAGCTGGACAAGAACCATCCTTCTGTGCTTATCTGGTCCATCGGTAATGAATCCCATGGCGGCAAGGTGCCCTATGAGATGAGTCAGCTTTTCAGAAAGCTTGACCCCGACAGGCTTGTACACTATGAGGGCATCTGCCACGACAGGACCTACAACGATACCAGCGACATGGAAAGCCAGATGTATCCTTCTGTTGCTGACATCGAGAAGTTCCTTAAGGAGCATGACGACAAGCCCTATATCTGCTGCGAGTATACCCATGCCATGGCCAACTCCTGCGGCGGAATGTTCAAATACACAGATCTCACCGAGAGAGAGCCAAGATATCAGGGCGGCTTTATCTGGGACTACGTGGATCAGTCCATCCGTGAGAAGAACCGCTTTGGTGAGGACTATCAGGCCTATGGCGGAGATCACGGTGAGAGACCCTGCGATTACAACTTCAGCGGAAACGGCATCGTGGACGGAGAGAGACGCCCCTATGCCAAGATGCAGGAGGTTAAGTACAACTATCAGAATATAAGAGTAGAGGTGGAGAGTGACAAGGTTAAGGTTATCAACAACTCTCTTTTCACCAATACCAGTGAATTTGACTGCTTCGTCCTTTTGGAAAAGGACGGAAAGAAGATCATAGAAAAGCGCATGGCTACTGATGTTGAGCCCATGTCTGAAAAGGAGTTCGTGCTGCCGGAGGCAATTATTGAGAAGCTTTCCGTAGTGGATATGGGGAACTTTGACGAGAACGGACCCTTCCCTCTTGAGGAGTATGCAGTTACTGTTTCCTTCAGACTTCGCGATGATACCCTCTGGGCTGAGAGGGGCCATGAGGTGGCCTTTGGACAGGGCGTATTCAGAAGAGCTGCTTCAACCTTTGTTACCTGCGGCGGCGTGAAGTTCGTTCAGGGACTTTATAACTACGGAGTTAAGGGCAATCATTTCGAGGTTCTCTTTAACAGGGATCAGGGCAATATCACTTCCTACAGATATGCGGGAAGAGAGCTCATCAGGGAGATGCCCAGGGCTAACTTCTGGAGAGCTCCCGTGGATAACGACAACGGAAACAGAATGCCTCAGCGCTATGCCCAGTGGAAGCTGGCAAGCGCCTATGCCATCGCCGCACCCATTGTGGAGGAGAGCACAGGCTATGCCAACGGTACAGAGGACCAGGGCAGGTATCCTGTTGTGGATGTGAAGGACAACAGCGTGAGCCTTACCTTCAAGCACTATCTTCCTACAGTTCCGGCTTCTTCAGTGCTTCTTACCTACACGGTCACAGGGGATGGAAGAGTCTGGATAAAAGAGGAATATGAGGGCGTCAAGGGTCTCAGCCCCATGCCTGAGTTTGGTATGCTCTTTAAATTCGATGCTGATTTTGACAGAGTTGAGTACTACGGCAAGGGTCCTGCAGAGAACTATATAGACAGAAACCGCGGAGCGAAGCTTGGAATCTACCGCGACAAGGTAGAGGATATGATGGAGCACTATCTTGTGCCTCAGGAGACCGGCAACAGGACCGGAGTAAGATGGGCCAAGATCCTGAACAACAAGGGAAGAGGCCTGTTATTCGAAGCTCCCGACACCATGAATTTCAGCGCTCTGCCTTACACTCCGGGAGAGCTGGAGGAGGCAAGACATCCTTACGAGCTGCCCCGCTACTGCAAGACAGTGGTACGCTGCAGCCTGTGCCAGATGGGTATCGCCGGAGATGACAGCTGGGGAGCCAAGACACATCCCGAGTTCCTTATTCCAAGTGATGAGAAGCTGACATTTACCATGAGTTTCAAGGGAATCTGAGGAGGTAAAACATGGAAGAGACTATGAAGAAGATTGCAATGGGAATGAGCATCAGAATGGGCCTGGTCATGAGTTTTTGCATGTCGTTGTTAGGAAATCTTATAGGCATGAAGAATTCCGGAAAGTTCTCCATAGTTGGATTTTTGCTGAGCTTTGTGATAAGTACTGTTATCAGCTTTGCCATTGGATTTCTGATTCCCATGGGCAAAATGGGAGCAGGGGCCTTAAGAAGATTTAAACTGCAGCGGGGATCACTTCCCGCAAGACTTTTAGAGAGCCTTATATCCAATTGCATTTATACTCCCATAATAACTCTTGTCATGGTTATTCTGGCCTACAGAAACGCCATGAGACAGAGCGGCGGCATGGCGCAGATAAGCTTTTTGCCCATGTTCCTCAGTTCACTTGTGATCTGCTTTATTGTGGGCTATGTAATTATATTCATTATTCAGCCGCTCTTTATGAAGCAGCTTATGAAGAAATATGGGGTGAATCCCAAAGGATAAACATGTTGTGAAAGGTAGGAGAGATAGGCATGAACGAGAGCATTACCAAGAGAAATGAACTGCTGGCACAAAAGACAATCGAGGGGCTTAAGTCCAGAAATATGACAGGCTACTACGCAGCCACCAAAGAGGAGGCTCTTAAGATAGCACTGGAGATCATTCCTGAGGGCAGCAGCGTTACCATGGGCGGAGCTATGAGTGCTCATGAAATCGGCCTTGTGGAAGCTGTAAAAAAGGGCAATTACAATTTCATCGACAGAGATACAGCCAAGACTCCTGAGGAGAAAAGAGCAGCAATGCTGGCAGGCTACGATGCCGATTTCTTCCTTTCCAGCTGTAATGCCATGACCGATGACGGAATCCTTGTAAATATCGACGGCAATTCCAATCGTGTTTCCATGATCTGCCAGGGACCTAAGAAGGTTCTTTTCATCGTAGGCATGAACAAGGTCTGCGGTGACCTTGACGGTGCCATGAAGAGGGCACGCAATGTGGCAGCTCCCATCAATGCTCAGCGATTCGGACTTTCCACTCCCTGCGCAAAGACAGGAAAGTGCATGGACTGCAAGTCTCCTGACACCATCTGCTGTCAGTTTTTGACAACCCGCTATTCAAGACATGCAGACAGGATCCACGTTATTCTTGTAAATGATACTCTTGGATTTTAATGCATTTAAAAAGGCCAGTCCCCAGAGTTTAAATGGGGACTGGCCTCATTATCAGAAATGACGGCAATGAAAATGCTTTCGAATCAGGCGGTGACGGGCACCTAAGGCATGGTGCTGGTAAGAGGAGAGGGGGAATATGGTTAGGATATTATCAGACAGCACGTGTGATCTGTCGAAGGAATTGATTCAGCGCTACGATATTACAATAATACCGTTATACGTTCGACTTGGAAATAATGAATATCTGGATGGTGTAAATATTACACCGGAAGAATTGTATAAATGGTCAGATGAACACGGTGAGACTCCCAAAACCGCAGCACCTGGCATAGATGATATAACAAGGCTTTTAGTAAAAGAAAGTACGGATGAATATATCATTTTTACCATTTCAGCTTCAATGTCTGCAAGCTTTAATAATGCAAGACTAGCTGCTGAAGCAGCTGAAATGACAGATAGGGTACATATTATTGATTCGGTAAATCTTTCAACCGGAATCGGGCTTTTAGTGATAAAGGCAGCTGAAATGGCAAGAGAAGGCAAAAATGCTTTTGAGATTGTTTCGGAAATAGAACGCATTAAGAATAAGGTAAGAGCCAGCTTTGTGATAGATACTCTCGTATATCTTCACAGAGGTGGTCGCTGTTCAGGCCTTGCAGCTATGCTTGGCACTGCCTTAAAACTTCATCCAAGAATAGCTGTATCTGAAGGAGCCATGCATCCAGAAAAGAAATACCGCGGAAATAGTCATAAATTTGTAATGGACTATGTAAAGGACATGGAGCAGGATTTAAGAAAAGCCGTGCCAGATAGAGTATTTATCACGCATTCCGGATGCGATACAGAAATAGTAGAAAGCGTTAGAGAATACCTCAAAAGCCTGAATTACTTTAATGAAATACTCGAAACCAGGGCTGGCAGCGTTGTTTCGTCCCATTGTGGACCAGGTACACTGGGAGTTCTGTTCATATCAGAGTAAGATTAGTAATGAATTAGTATTGAATGAGAAGGCAGATTATGTATCGGAAGCAATAATTGACAGGTTCGAAATTTGATTAAGAGAGGAGATTTCAAATGGCAAAGGTATTATTACTTAACGGCAGTCCAAAGGCAGATGGCTGCACAGCAACAGCACTTAATGAGATGATCAAGGTCTTTAATGAAGAAGGGATAGAGACTGAGGTCATCCAGGTTGGAAATAAGGACATCAGAGGCTGTGTTTCCTGCGGATACTGTGAGAAGAACGGCAAGTGTGTAGTTAATGATCTTGTAAATGAAGTCGCTGAAAAGTTTGAAGCGGCAGACGGCCTTGTTGTGGGAAGTCCTGTTTATTATGGCTCCCCTAATGGAACAATCCTTTCATTTATGGACAGACTCTTTTACAGTACATCTTTTTCTAAGCAGATGAAGGTAGGCGCTGCTGTTGTGAGCTGCAGAAGAGGTGGAAATACAGCAACTTTTGATGTGCTCAATAAGTACTTTACCATAAGTGGAATGCCGGTAGCTTCCAGTACTTACTGGAACCAGGTTCATGGCTTCACTGCCGAAGATGTAAAGAAAGACCTCGAGGGACTGCAGACTATGAGGAATCTGGCCAGGAACATGTCCTTTATGATCAAAGCTTTTACAGATGCAAAGGAGAAATACGGCCTTCCTACTGTGGAGGGAAATGCATTTACGAGTTTCCCTGATGGAAAATAATGATCGAGGAAAGGCAATATGGAACGTGAAGAATTAAAAGAGGCAATTGTTAGGGATTTAAACTCTGAGGAATACCCATTTGTTGTAGAAGTAAAAGGGAATACGGTTATTGGACACTGGAAGGTACAAGAGGTGCCTCAGAATGTGGATGAAAAGAAACTTCGATCTTTTTCTGTGAAGTACAAGCTTCGAAAAAACAAGACCTTTTGCGGTGGCGAAATGACAGCACAGCGTTATGATTATACTCCACCGACGAGTACGCAAACGAAAACCGTGTATTCGGTTTCGGCTTCGGATAATCTGCCTTGGAGAAAAAAGGTTGATGCGAAGGATTATCCTAATATCAGCTATGATGCTCAAAAGTTGTATTCCATTATAGAACACTATCTGATGAACAATGGTTTTTTCTATCGTCCAGGTGTATGGAATTCTGCATACATTGATTGGAATGCTGGATTTAAGCTCCGTGTTGTAGGTGTTTTGTTTATTTTGGTGGGATGCTTTGTATTTGGGGGATGTATAGAAACCGGAGTTTTATTTTTTCAGTTATTTCCTCTTATCTATGTTGTTGTCGGGATATGGGTGCTTCTAATTGGCCTGGGAAAGGTGAAATTTTATGATCTAAGGCGGGATATTGCTATAAAGGTGATATTGGGAATTATTATAGGTGGATGGCTGGTGGTTTTTGCTTTGATGTTTTTGGAGAGTAAAGGGGTTCTTAGTTTGCCGATGCCGGGATAAAATATATGAAGCCGTAGCACTTTTTATATGAAAAAATGCTGCGGCATTGTGTTAGGGAGGACCCTCCGGTGTGGGGCCGGAGGGGTGTTTGTTATGAATATGAAAAAGTGTTGTGTGGGGGTTCAAGAAGTTTTGTTCTTCTTGATGGTTTTATAATACGGAACGAACTTTAAACGAAGCTTAAAATGTTGTGAAGAAATTGTGACGTGGTTTTAGTGGGACGCCGTTGGGATGCTGTAATCACACCGGCATTTTTTTTCGATTGAAAATTTAATTTTTCTCCGACCGAAAACTTGCTTTTTCTCCGACCGAAAACCTGTTTTTTCTCCGATTGAAAATTGAATATTCTTCCGATTTGGGATAAGATATTAAGAAGGAAGGGGATAAGATATGGCAGGAAAACCTTATATAAATAGATTATTTGATGGAATTGTAGAGTTTACACTCAAGAGTAAAGGTGCGATGGTAATCGTAGGCCCTAAATGGTGTGGTAAGTCAACCACTGCAAACAGATACGCTAAAACAGTAATAGACTTAATGCCACTTGATACAAGGCATGATTTTATAGAGCTGGCCAAGATATCTCCGTCCAATTTTCTAAATTATGGTCCGAAACCTATATTGATTGATGAATGGCAGCATGTTTCGTTTATTTGGGATCAGGTGAAATATGAGGTTGATAAAACAGGAGAATTTGGACAGTATATACTGACCGGAAGTGTTACTGATAAAACCAAGTCTGATATAGATGAAGAGAGCAGTAGACACACAGGTAATGGAAGGATTATCCGGAAGATGATGAGAACCTTGTCTCTTTATGAAAGTGGAGACAGTAACGGGATGGTATCACTTCAGGATTTGAAAAATGGCAAGTTTTCAAATGCTATGTGTAAGAATGATATAAACGACTATGCATATTATATATGTAGAGGTGGATGGCCTGTTGCCATCGGCAAGGAGAGGGAAGTAGCGCTCGCACAGGCAAGGGATTATTATGAAGTAGTAGTTACTGATGATATTTTTTCGCTAAAAGATATTTCGATTAAGAGAGATGAACAGAAAGCAAGAA
>JAEEGI010021653.1_pt1 | contig 12765 bp, 9 predicted proteins | sample 8958751 | NCBI WGS metagenome assembly JAEEGI01 (sample SAMN16246545, study PRJNA631951) | gut metagenome | biome: gut microbiome; feature: rumen; material: KS-attached | host: Bos | place: Iran: Karaj | collected 2018-10 | reverse complement strand
ATCTCACGATGTGCAGGTTCGAGTCCTGTCAGGCGCACCAACAAAGGTCGGCATAGCTCAGCTGGTTAGAGTATCACCTTGACATGGTGGGGGTCCTTGGTTCGAATCCAAGTGTCGACACAAAGAGAAAGTGACTGGTTTCAGTCACTTTTTTTGTATGTCAGGGGTATTTCGAGGATGAAGCGGCATCCGTCATGATAGCTAACGTCGAGGAAGAGGTCACCACCGAGATTCTGGGCATGGCGCTTGGACAAGGGAAGACCAAGGCCAAGACCCTCGGAGAGGTCATCTACCTTGGTGAAGAACTTGAACAGCCGCTCGCGGTCGGCCTCGGCAATGCCTTTTCCTCTATCCTCTACAACAAAGCGTACCGTGGTGTCGGTATGGGAAATGCGTATCGCCACATGCTGGCCGTCGGAATACTTGGCTGAGTTATAAAGCAGTTCACGCAGGCTTCGCATCAGGAATATCCGATTGGTGCAGATACAGAAGTCATCGTCCACGTCCGATTGGAAGTTGACGAAGAGGTCTGGATAGCGTCGTTTGATGTAGCTGATGGCCTCACGTGCCACGTCGTTGCAGGACACGTCTTCGTGCTTGGAGGCTATGATGAGTTCCTCGGAGGTTCCTGTTTCGGAACTGTCGAAGAGCATCAGCAACAAGCGGTTAAGCAACTTTGAATTGTAGTCCATCATGCTGGTGATACTCTTCATTTCCTCCTCCGGCAGCGCAGAGAAAGAACCGTTCAGTATCTGTGCGAAGCCCATGATAATGTTCAGCGGCGTGCGTACCTGATGGCTCACGTTCTGTATGAAGACCGTCTTCTGCCGGTCAGCCTCCTCCACCAGTCGGGTGGCCTGCAGCAGTTCCTCGTTGCGGCGCTTGGCCTGGTCGGTGGTATAGCGGACGCTGCCCATGTGGAAGTTGAGCGACTGCAGCATGGTGGCAAAGCTGTTCTGCAGGCGTCCCACGACATCCTCACGCGGACTGTGGGGTATATAGACCTCCATATTGCCTGAAGCTATGCTCTGGGTCTTTTCCAACAATTGGTTGAGCGGCATGATGGCATGAGCAACGACCCTGTCGCAGAGCAGCAGGATAAGGAGCAATCCAATGATGAGGAGAGGTACGACGATATAAGTCAGCCGATGGTAATCCTCCAGAATGTCTTTGTCGGGACATACGAGGGCAAGGCTCCAAGTGGTACCCGGCACAGGCTGGTAGCTGACAAGGCTATGGACTCCGTCGATAGTGACGGCCATGTTACCCTGTTTACCCTTTGTCATCTCATGGCCGAGAGCAATAATGCCAGCCTGCTGACGTGGATCGGCATCGCTGAAGATGGTCTGGGTGAAGAGTCGAGCTGAGTCGGGGTGAACATAATAGTAGCCATCCTTGTCAATCATCATGAAGTAGGAGTTCGGATAGGGTCTTTCCTCCTCAATGACTTTTGAGAGCCTCAACAGCGAGAAGTCGGAAGTGATTACGCCGAAGAAACGGTCGGCATTGTCATACAAGGGTACGCAATAGGAAGCGACCATGCCATCCAGGGCAAGTGTCAGCGTGTCGATGTCATCGAAATAGACCACCCAGCACGGCTTTCCCTGATCCTTCGGGGTCTTGTACCATACCCTGTCAAAGTATTCATACTCTTCTTCAATGACAGTGGCAACGGTATCGGCCTGACTGATGGAATAGGTAGAGAAATACCTTCCGAACTGGGGGAACACCCCAGGCTCAGTACTGACGGAGCAGCCATCGACGTGGGGATTTAATTGCACGACTCGGTGGGTAAGTGCCAGCAGCGAGTCGGGCTGCATATATTGCTGCACCAACCAGCTATTGGCATGGGTAGCCGTCACGACTGCACCCAGTTTACAAACAACACGCTGCATTTTGGTGCCAAGCACGCTATTGGCGTGACCCACGGCTTCCTCACGTATCATCTGGCGCGACTTGTTGAAGAGCAGTCCCAAGGCGATGACGAAGACAGGCACGGCAAGCAGCAGGATGCCGAAGCCGAGTTTAGGAACCAAAGACTTGCGTATGCTAATCATCGGCCACCTCCTTTCTCTTCTCATCGGCCGAAATGTTGATCAGGTTGTCAAGCAGTTCGGCGATGGTGTTACCCTTCTGCTGAATATCATCAGACAGCTGGCTGATATCCTGGTTCCCGACTTTGTCGTTGCAAAGCGCGCTGACATCCCTGTCGATGGCTTCGGCAGGGCCTATCATCTGGTTGGTCATGTTGTGCAGGAAAGCCGTCTTCATGCGGTCGGCCTTCTGGGCCTGGTTGTAAGCAACATCCAAATCCTCGCCATGCTGCTGCAACGTGGTTTTCAACTGCTCCAACTCGCCAATGGAGGTGGATAGCGACTGCTGCATCTTCTGGAAATTATCCTGTAGACGTCCGACTTCATCCGCCTGCCGGCTGTCGGGAATCAGCTCGTTGTATTTACCTTTCGCAATACGCTGTGCCGACGCGGTCAGCATCAGCAAGGGCTTCAGCTGACGGTGAATCATGACGCGGCAGCAGAAGAACAGCAACAGCAGTCCCACGACAGCGACAGCAAGGACATAGGTGGAAAGACTGTTGTAATCGCCAAAGATATCATCTTCGGGATAGATGATACCGACACTCCATTCAAGCTTCTCCATGGAACGGCCTGGCACGGCGGCTCGCTTGAAAGGCTTGAAGAACACGTAGTAGTCGATACCGTTCAAACGGAACGGCTTGTAACCCGTCTCGCCGGAAACCATCGCCTTCACAGCCTCTCCGACATCAGCATCGTCGCCATACAGGCTGAAGGCTGTCTGCAGGAACGATTTGTTGCCACTGGGACGGACTATGAACGTGCCGTCACTATCCAACAGCAAACAATAAGAATTGGCCGACGGCTTGGTAGCCGAGACTATCTGCGAGAGCTGGCTGAGCTTCACATCGACTCCCACAACGCCTGCCGTCTTGCCATCGGCTCCGTATAGGGGCAGACTGAAGGTGAAGATAGGAGCCTCGCCCGTATCATTCCCCAAGCCCGTCAAGGGATTCAGCCATTCGGGTCTGGCCGACTCCATGGGCCTGGTGTACCACACCTGTTCTGTATAGGGGCCATTGGCAAAGGTTTCTACCTGTATAATGGTATCCCTTCCCCCGATATTCTCCCTTCGGAAGTAGGGCATGAAGAGGTCGTGCTCTTGATAGAAGTTCTCCCTGAAAGCGATGGCACAGCCCGCCACATACTTGTTCGACTCCACAATCTGGCGGCAGTAAGTGTACATCATGTCGGGCTGGTCGAGATGGGGCATCAGGTTGAAGTAAATATTGCCTGTGGTCTGCTCCACACTCAGCAGGATGTTGTCGATGCTCTGGACGGTGCCCTCCAACGTCTGCGAGACCTTCTCCAACGCCTCCTCTTTCAACGCCTTTTTCGAATAATACAGCATGACCGTCAAGGTGGCCATCAGCAGAATTGCCATGGCCGACACCACTATCAGACTCAATCGTACCGATAAGGTCTTGTTGATTATTTTAGGCAGTCGAAACATTTTTAGTAGCAATATATTACACAATAAGCAAGTCCCGTAGGACTTGCTTTATTGTTTGCCTCAATCCGGCGTCGTAGCTGTGGAGTAGCGTACGGTGACAGTCGGGGAGTAGGTGTTCAGCAGGGTCAGGATGATGGTACCCTTGTCGTTCTGGAAGGTGGCCTCCTTGTGCAAGTCGCCATGCTTGCCCATATTGGGCCATCCAAACTCCTTCTCCAGTTCGTCGTGCATCGCCTGCCACAGATGACTGGTCGAGTCGTTGTAGGTGGCGGTGTAGTTCTCCAAGATGTCGGTGACGGTGTCGTTCTGGTGGTACACCGCAATGGTGAAGTTGCGTAACATGGTGTCGGCCAGCACATAACGGTCTTCATACTTCGTCGTGTCGAGCCACAGGTTGGGCACCTTCATCTGTAGCGAGTCTACAATCTTGGAGGCAGGCAGTCCCATCGACATACCCCGATAGTTAATATACCCGCGCTCACCCGAGCAAGCACACATGACAACGGCAGCCACAGCGGCTATAAGCATCTTCTTCATAACTTTATAGTTTAAGGGTTAGTGATTGTGTTATCTGACGATGACCTTCCGGCCGTCCACCACGTTGATGCCCTTCCGGGGCTTGGCGGTGCGGACGCCATCCAATCCGTAGACAGCCGACTGGCCTTCAGGCTCCACTGCCGGCATGCTGACGCTGGCAGGCTCGGTGTCCAACGTAGGAACATTCTTCCACGGACCTTCAAAGGGGATGAACTGCAGGGCAGCTGGAGTAGTCTTAAGGAGGTCAGCGATGGCCTCCACGTTCTTCTCAGCCAAGGGAATGAAGACATTCTCACCCTCAGCAAGGTCGCAGTACTGATAGGTGTCGGAAGCGTACTTCTCGTCGCGCACAAAGCCGACATGACCCGCTTCATTGACAAACTTGTAGAGTCGGCGCGACTTCTTGTAAGCCTGCCCCGGAGTGTCCTGCCAGCTGATGACAGTTGAGTTAATCTTTGCCGTCGATTCCTCGTCCGTAAACGTCAGCTTGTAGCTGCCGGGCTTGGCAATGAGGAATACACCGGTAGAGTTTTTGGTAGCGCTGGCCACGATGACGGTGTCGAGCCTGAATTGGCTGAACGACAGGCCCGAGGTGTTCGAGGCGAAGAAACTGCACGCGATGACATCCTCAGGCCCCGTGAAATTACGGCTGGGCTTGACGGGCAGTATGCCTGTCTCGGGCACAACGACGACAGTATCCTGCCCGGCCTCCTGTGCATTGGTCACGACAGGTAAGAACAACAGCCCAAGCAACAGGGCCAGCGGTTTCAATGATGTGAAATGGTTACTCATATAGTGTTTTTATTTAACGTTACCTACCTTAATCAGGTATTCGCCTATCTGCACGGCATTCAGGGCGGCACCCTTGCGGATCTGGTCGCCCGAGAGCCAGAACGTCAGACCGTTCTCGTCACTCAGGTCCTTGCGTACGCGGCCCACATAGACGTCGTCCTTGCCAGCGGTTTCGAGCGGCATCGGGTAAGTCAGCGTCGACGGGTCGTCAACCAAGGTGCAGCCGGGAGCGGCGGCGATGGCCTGCTGGGCCTCCTCAACGCTCAGCGGACGCTCGGTCTCAATCCACACACTTTCAGAGTGAGAGCGTAACGAGGAAACACGAACGCACATGGCCGAGCACTTGGCGTCGGTGTGCATAATCTTCCGCGTCTCGTTGAACATCTTCATCTCCTCCTTTGTATAGCCATTGGGCTGGAAGACGTCAATCTGAGGAATCACGTTGTAGGCCAGCTGGTGGGGGAATTTCTTCACGGTCTTCACCTCGCCCGTCTCCACAATCTCCTTATACTGCTGCTGTAGTTCGGCCATAGCGGCAGCTCCGGCACCCGAGGCACTCTGGTAGGAGGCCACGTGGATGCGCTTGATGTGCGACAGATTCTCCAACGGCTGCAACACGACCACCATCATGATAGTGGTGCAGTTGGGGTTGGCAATGATGCCACGGGGACGGTTCAAGGCATCCTCGGCATTGCACTCAGGTACCACCAAGGGCACGTCGTCATCCATGCGGAAGGCCGACGAGTTGTCAATCATTACGGCACCATATTTGGTGATGGTCTCGGCAAACTCCTTCGACGTGCCGGCACCGGCCGACGTGAAGGCGATGTCAATATCCTTGAAATCGTCGTTGTGCTGCAACAATTTCACGGTCAGCTCCTTGCCACGGAAGGTGTATTTCGTACCAGCCGAACGCTCAGAACCGAACAACACGAGTTCATCCATCGGGAAATTTCTCTCATCAAGCAGGCGCAGGAATTCCTGCCCCACGGCGCCACTTGCGCCCACAATTGCTACTTTCATCTTTCTTTTTTCTATTGAATCATTACTTTCTGGGTGCAAAATTACAAAAAATCCGTGTAATCCGTATAATCCGTGCCAAAAAATTCGTACCTTTGCACTCAGAATGGCACATTTGGCAGCATATTTCCCCATCACCGACCCCACGTTGATATTCTTCGTGGTACTGCTGATTATCCTGTTTGCCCCTATCATCATGGGTAAACTAAGGATTCCGCACATCATCGGCATGGTGCTCGCCGGCGTGCTCATCGGCCAATATGGACTGAACATCCTGGAGCGCGACAACTCGTTCGAGCTCTTCGGGCGCGTCGGACTCTACTACATCATGTTCCTCGCCGGACTGGAGATGGACATGGAGGGCGTGAAGAAGAACTCGCGGCGGTTTATCACCTTCGGACTGCTCACCTGCTTTGTGCCCCTCGGACTGACCTACATCATGGCCATCCATCTGCTGCACTACACACCGACGGCCTCGTTCCTGCTGGGCTGTATCATGGCTTCGAACACACTCATCGCCTACCCCATCATAGGCCGCTACGGACTGCAACGCCACTCCAGCGTCACCCTCTCCGTAGGCTCTTCCATGATCAGCCTGTTCATAGCGCTGGTCATGATTGCCGGACTGGCGCAGACGTCGGGCTCCATCGGCCATGACGCGGCGCTGCCGCAGCCTCTCTTCTGGCTGTTCTTCCTGCTGAAGCTCGCCGCCTACATCGTCGCCATGCTGTGGCTCATCCCCCACCTGACGCGCTACTTCCTGCGCCGTTACAGCGATGCCGTCATGCAGTTTATCTTTGTGCTGTCGGTCATGTTCCTCAACGCGGCACTCACGGAATTCATCGGACTGGAGGGCATCTTCGGAGCTTTCTTCTCGGGCCTTATATTAAATAGGTATATACCGCACGTGTCGGCCCTCATGAACCGCTTGGAGTTCATCGGCAACGCCCTCTTCATCCCTTATTTCCTCATTGGTGTAGGCATGCTCATCAACGTCCGCGCCTTGGCACAGGGGCCTTACGTCATCTGGGTGATGTTGCTCATTGCCTTCTTCGGCACCTTCGGCAAGGCCGTGGCGGCATACCTGTCGAGCCTGCTGTTCCGGCTGCCCAAGGCCGACGGCAATATGATGTTCGGCCTGACATCGGCCCACGCCGCCGGCGCCATCGCGATGGTGATGGTGGGTATGCGTTTGGAGGTGGCACCAGGCCAGTACCTGGTCAACGACAACATGCTCAACGGCGTCGTCCTGATGATACTCGTTACCTGTATCATCTCGACCCTGATGACGGAGCACGCCTCCAAGCAACTCATCCTTTCACAAACCTCGCATGATTCCCATGAGGCTCATGGAAATCATAAACCTCATGGCTCTCACCTCGACGACGAGAAAATACTCATCTGCGTCAAGTACCCCGAGATTGCTCCGCAGCTGCTGAGTCAGGCCGTGCTGGTGCGCAACCAACGGCTCAACCGCGGACTGGTGGCCTTGAACGTAGTCTACGACGACGAGAAGGCGGCCGTCAACCGCGAGCAGGGACTGCAGTTGTTTGAGCAACTGAAACGGCAGGCCTCGGCATCGGAGGTGGAACTGCAGACGCAGGTACGACTGGCCACCAACATTGCCAACGGCATCAAGCATGCCTTCCGCGAATTCAACTGCTCAGAGGTCATCATGGGCATGCACGTCCACACCAACCAGAACGCCAAGTTCTGGGGCGACTTCATCCAGAGCCTCTACAACGGTCTGAACCGGCAGATCATGCTCTCGCGCTTCGTACAGCCGCTGAACACCCTGCGCCGCATCCGCGTTGCCGTGCCCAGCCGGGCTGAGTTTGAGCCAGGCTTCCACCGATGGCTGGAACGGCTGAGCCGACTGGCCGACGAACTGGACTGCCGCATACAGTTCCACGGTCGCGAGGAGTCGCTGAAGCTCATTGCCGAATACATCGACAACCACCACCCCTCGGTACGGGCAGAGTACACGCCGATGGCCCATTGGAACGAGCTACCCCAGTTGGCCGCTCACATTGCCGACGACCACCTCTTCGTGGTAGTCACCGCCCGTAAGGGCACCATTTCGTACAAGAATGCGCTCGAACGGCTGCCCGACGAGCTGCAGAAATACTTCTCAGGCAAGAACCTCATGATTATCTTCCCCGACCAGTATGGCGAACAGAAGGAAGACAGCATGAGCTTCACCGAGGCGCAGCACCACGAGGAGAACTCCGTCTACGGCACTATCCTCCGTTGGTTGCACCGAAAACTCCCATTGTCTCACTCCTCCCATGAATCTCATGAGTCCAATAAGCCCCATTAGCCCCATGATCACTACCCAAGGAATTACCAAGAGCTTCGGCTCACTTCAAGTCCTCAAAGGCATCGACCTCCACATCGACCGCGGTGAGATAGTCAGCATCGTAGGCCCTTCCGGCGCCGGAAAGACCACCCTGCTGCAAATCATCGGTACCCTCGACCGCCCCGACCAGGGTACTGTATGTGTCGATGGCATCGACACAACCACCCTTAGCCAAAAGGCCCTCGCCGACTTCCGCAACCGCCACCTCGGCTTCGTCTTCCAGTTTCACCAGCTGCTCCCCGAGTTCACGGCCCAGGAAAATATCATGATTCCGGCCTATATAGCCGGCACCTCGCAGAAGAAGGCAAAGGAAAGGGCGAAGGAACTGCTGCAGTTCATGGGACTCAGCGACCGCGCCACCCACAAGCCCGCCGAACTGTCGGGCGGCGAGAAGCAACGCATCGCCGTAGCCCGCGCCCTTGTCAACAATCCCGCCGTCATCCTGGCCGACGAGCCTTCCGGTTCGCTCGACACCAAGAACAAGCAGGAGTTGCACCAACTCTTCTTTGATCTCCGCGACCGCTTCGGCCAGACTTTCGTCATCGTCACCCACGACGAGCAGTTGGCCACGCTCACCGACCGCACCATACACCTCCGCGATGGCCTCATCGAGCCCATAGAACCCACAATCCCCACAAACCCATGATTACCCTCGGCGACTACAACACCCTGCGCATCACCAAGCGCGTAGACTTCGGCCTCTACCTCTCCCCTATCGGCGAAGGTTCGCTGAGCAGCGGCGATGCTGCTGCCCCCTACGAGAAAATCCTGCTCCCACAGCGTTACGTCACCCCCGACATGCATATCGGCGACGAAATAGAGGTGTTCCTCTACCTCGACCACGACGAACGCATTGTGGCCACCACCGAGCACCCCATTGCCAAGGTCGGCGAATTCGCCTACCTGGAATGTGCCTGGACCAACGAGTACGGCGCCTTCCTGAAGTGGGGACTCATGAAGGACCTCTTCTGTCCCTTCCGCGAGCAGAAGCAGCGCATGGAGCGCGGCAACACCTACTACGTCTACATCATGGAGGACGAGAAGACCCACCGCCTCATGGCCACGGCAAAGGTGGAGCGCTACCAGCACACCACAGGCCGCCAACGCGCCCTCGACTTTGCTGAGATTCTGCTCCGCTACCTCCAGGACAACAACGGTTTCTGCAACCTCAACGACCACTCTCCCGCCGAAGAAATAGCCGCCCGCTTCGGCGTCTCCAAGAAATCGTACAAGCAAGCCATAGGCGACCTCTACCGCCGCCGCCTCATCACCATCGCTGACGACGGCATACACCTCCTGTAACAAAAGTAGCATTTCAGGGTGTACGGGTGTAACGACGCCGATGTACAAAGGGCATACACCCTGTTTGGGAGGGTGTAATGGATGTAACGAGGGTGCTACGACTAGGGCATCAGGTATCATCTGCCCTGACGGCCAAACACCCCCAATAAGCTGACTTGGACTTTCCCTAGGGTAAACTGGAGGTTTCCCTAGGGTAAACCGAAAGCTCCACGGGGTGGAATGTTAGGACAAGTCGTAGGGTATTTATTTGCAGCCATAAAGATGCAATGAAGGATGATATGAGTTCCTACGACCCCTCCTCGAAAATTTAGAAGACAAAACCGCAGAGACTGTAAAACTTTCACAAAAAAGATGCATACATACAGTATATTCGAAGAAGTTTTTGTAATTTTGCATCAAATAAGTATCACATGGGAGCATATATCAATATCGGCAATGCCGGTTTCCAAAGCGCAAGAAACGGTGAATATGTGGACAAGTCTGCACTCATAGCTGTTATCAATGAGACTCTTTTCACTGAAAACCGGTTTAGTTGTGTGTCACGCTGTCGACGATTTGGCAAGTCGATGGCTGCCAAAATGCTCTATGCATACTACGACAAATCCTGCGACTCTCGTCCATTGTTTGCCGACTTAAAAATTGCAAGCGACAAGACCTTTGAACAGCACCTGAACAAATATCCTGTCATATTCCTTGACATAAGTGACTTCGTGACGCGTTATAAAGATGAGAATATCATCAAACAGATGGATGCGAAATTAAAAGAAGACATTAACAAGGCATACGCTGACATACCGATAAACGATGGCGATGACTTGATGGACTATCTTATCCGTATTGCAGACTCCACCGCCCAACGATTCATTTTCATCATTGACGAGTGGGATGCCATCTGCCGAGAGTTCGAGTCAGGTACAAAGGTGATGGATGCCTATTTGGACTGGCTTCGACGTATGTTTAAGGGAGGTCAGACAATGCAGGTGTTCGCAGGTGTCTATATGACTGGAATCCTGCCTATCAAAAAATACAAGACTCAATCGGCCATGAATAATTTCAAGGAGTATTCAATGGTGATGCCCGGACGACTTGCTGGAAGCTTCGGTTTTACCAAACCAGAGGTTCAAGCACTATGCCAAAAACACAGCATGGACTTCGATGAGTTCGAAAAGTGGTATGACGGCTATCAACTGGGCGGTGAGCTTTCCATCTTTAACCCAAACTCTGTCATGGAAGCCATTCGTAACGACTGGTGTTCCAGTTATTGGGCCAGTACTGGCGCATACGACACCGTAGCCCAATATATTCGGATGAATTATGAGGGGCTGAAGGATGATATCATCAAAATGCTTGGTGGTGGACGATGCAAGGTGGAACCCACAGGTTTCCAGAACGACATGTCGGATATCAGAAGCAAAAGCGATGTATTCACAGTACTGATACATTTAGGCTACTTGTCGTTTGATCGTGTAAAGAGCGAGTGCTACATTCCCAATTACGAAGTAGCAGGTGAGATGGTGAATGCCATTAAGAACAACAAGTGGGACATCGTGGCCGATGCACTTGATAAATCTGAACAGCTACTACAGGCTGTACTGGATGGAGATGAAGAAGCTGTGGCCGCTGGAGTTAATGCCGCTCATGACGAAAACACCAGTATACTCAGCTATAATGATGAAAACTCTTTGGCCTGTGTTCTTAGCATCGCATTCTATCATGCCAAGAATGACTATACCTTCCATAGAGAGCTGCCAACAGGAAAGGGGTTTGCAGACCTAGTACTGATGCCAAGAAAGCAAGGCAAGAATCCACCAATATTGTTGGAACTTAAAAAAGACCTGTCGGCAGACGCAGCCATCAATCAGATTCACAATAAGAACTACAAGGGTAAAGTGTCACAATATGATGGGCAAATTATCCTTGTAGGTATCAATTACGATTCCAAGTCGAAGAAACACGACTGCAAGATAGAGTTCCTATAACCTACAAATACTTACCTCGCAATCTCAAAAACCTGGCGGGAGGTTCGGATGATGTAGAGGGCAGAAGGTAGCTGGGGGAGGGGAATGGCAAGGGTACCCTGTGTAGTGGCTCGGGCAGTCAGCAGGCACTTTCCTGAGAGGGTGTAGAGGGTGACGTGCTCGTCCGACTGAAGACCAGAAAGGTACAGCGTGCCGTTTGTCATCTTGAAGGCAGGTCCGACCTTGGACGAAGCAACTGATGTCTCTACGGTATAATTACCAGTGATGGTCACATCGTAGGCTGGCATCGTCTCAGGATGTTCATCCCATTCGAAATCGTAACCACTGCGTTCAGGTACTGTGGGCAGCGGTATGGGCGACTGGTAAGTCAGGGAATCCGTCAAGAATACCGTGCCGTCGACCATATAGGTGACCTCATACGTATTGACTGTAAAGCGCCCTGTAACAATTACGTCATGGGCAGGCATGGTCTCAGGCATTTCAATCCAGCCAGAGAACGTATAGCCTTCTTTTACAGGCTCGGCCAACGGGATGATGAGAGAGCCGTATTCCACTTCAAAGGCCTTACATTCCTCTCCGTCCACCTGGAAAGTCAGAAGGTACTGATTGACCGTAAATGATCCGCTGACGTTGACGTTTCCGGCTGGCATGTTCGACGGAATGTCGCTCCACCCGCCAAACGTGTAACCTTCTTTTGCGGGCACATTTTCCGGAACGATAGAAGCACCATATTCCACCTCATACCTGCGATAGACCGCTCCGTCTACCCAATATGTCAGATGATACACTTTCTTGGTGAACTCGACGGCAATATCAACATTTGTAGCGACGGTCGTCTTGATGGCGCAGCTATCATATCCCGACTCATCCAAGGTCTCATGGCCGTTGATGGTCACGCTATGTATTTGCCAACCCTCGTCGGGAGTTACAACCAGTTGGACATCGGTGCCCTTCTCCACCTTAATGGCATTCGCAGCATTCCTGACCTCAATGCTGTCGCAGGTAACACTTCCTTCGCCACGTGCCGTAATCCTCAACGCACAATACTGAATGGGAATCTTTTCGAAGGTGACGCTCAACGTCATGTTGTCGTCCACCCTATCAAGCGTGTACTGGCCATCCTTCACCTGAGCCGTGACCTCATCCTGCCCGACGAATACGTGGGATATCCTCCAACCGTCGTCGGGAATGGCGGTCAGCGTCACCGACGCTCCCTCGTCAACCTTATAA
>JAEEGI010021652.1_pt1 | contig 12765 bp, 9 predicted proteins | sample 8958751 | NCBI WGS metagenome assembly JAEEGI01 (sample SAMN16246545, study PRJNA631951) | gut metagenome | biome: gut microbiome; feature: rumen; material: KS-attached | host: Bos | place: Iran: Karaj | collected 2018-10 | reverse complement strand
CGGAAGTGACGCGCAGAAAAGGACTCGGCCGGGGTATCGGGCCTTGAGCGCCGCACACTCCTCATTATACTTGCGGCAGAACGCCGCGGATTCGGCGCCGTCTCCGAACCAGGGCTGCGGAGCCGGCATGGTCAGGACGGAGGTTTCAATCCCCGCCCGGTCCATGAAATCGAGATGCTCCTCTACGTTCCATCCCGGAATCGGGAAACCTTCGTCCATTTCGGCGCCATGCGCCTTGATGAAGTCCAGATACGATGCCGTAACGGCATGGCTGTGGACATCCACCTGCGCCCACAGTCCGCTTGCGGTCAATGACATAACCATCAATGCGAGAATCCGTTTTTTCATGCGCTACGGCCTCCTTTCCGGGGGATCCGTTTCATATCACAACTTGTTATATATTTCATCAGAAACCGGCTCCAGCCATTCGTTCGACGCCCCTTCCAGGACATCCTTGTGGTAAGTAAGGTGCTGGAACCAGGAGTCCTTGGCGGCGCCGTGCCAATGCTTGACCTCGGCGGGAACCGCGATAATCGTGCCAGGAGTCATCGGCACAGCCTCCTTGCCCCATTCCTGATACCAGCCGCGGCCGGAGACGCAGATGAGCACCTGCACCTGTTTGTGATGGACGTGCCAATTGTTGCGGCATCCGGGCTCGAAGGTGACATTGGCCACACCTCCCTCCATCGGCGCGAGGTAGCTGTTGCCGACAAAGAACTGCGCATAGGCGGAATTGGGCTCGCCCTTCGGCCAGACGCTGAAATCGACAGTCTGGACAAGCGTATGGTCTTCGCCGGAAACGGAGGCCAGGACACCCCGGAGCCTCTCCGCCGGTTCCATGCCGACGGTCGCCTCCAACACGGCGGGAATGGAACGGAGTTCCTCCTCTTTCACCCCCATGTTCAACGCTCCCGTCACGTGGGCCTTGAGCTGGGGCTCACAGCCGGGAAGGCAGGCGATGGCGCTGACCGTCACAATCTCCCGGTCGGCAAAGGTCAGGTTGTTGCGGGCGAAGATGTCGCCGAAGAGATGGGCTTTGAGGTAAAAGTCGGTCTGCGGAGCGAACGCATAGGTGAACGGTGCCCCGCCGACAAGCCGGGTCTGGACATCCGTGCCCTGCTTCAGCGCGTCATAGTCCGCCGGAAGCGGATCGGCCTCGCGGCCGGCTTCTGTCCGGAGTCCCTTGGATTCACGGTCCGCAATCACTGCCTGGAGCGTCCCCAAAGCATTGAGCGAACGCGGGAAGCCCGTATAGGCGTAGAGCTGCGACAAGGCTTCCTTGGCCTCACTGACCGTGAGACCGTTTTCGAAACCATCGTTCAGGGACGCGGCAAGCGCCACCTGGTCGCCCTTGGCCTCGCATGCCGCGATGGCCGAAAGGGCCTGTTGTCTGGGAGTGAGAGTAAGGGCCATGACCGCCATGATTAACAGGTTCATATTGCTACAATGACAAAGTTACTTTTATTTTTCCTTCTCCTGCCTTCAGGAAGGACTTCAATTCATCCAGCGTTCCGTATTCCATCTTTCCGATACGCGTATAACTCCAGGAGTTGCTGCCGTAGAACAGGACAATCTGGTTGCCGCTGTACAGAATCACATCCCCGGGCTGCGTGGTAATCTGCGCATTGCCGGTGGGAAGCGAGCGTCCCAGCGGCCCGACCTTCTCAAATCCGCCGTAATCATCGGCCTCATAAGTAATGGACGCTTCGCGGAGGGCTGCGACAAGGGCCTTCGTCGCTTCGTTATCCACAATCTTCACCGGAAGCGACTTTCCGGAGACCGATATTTTTATCGTTTCAGGCATAAGGACATCTTCTTGTTCGTTCCGCTCTTCATGGGACGCTTCCGGAACAACCGGAGCGGGCGTTTTCTCACAAGCAAGCATCGCAGGAAAGAAAAGGGCGGACACCAAGCCCAAGGCCAGCGTACGGAACATGCTATTTCAGGTTATCTTTGAAGAAAGCCTCCATCTTGTCGTAAGGAATCACACCGGCCACATCGTCGTAGAGGTCCACATGGGAGGCGCCGGGGATGATCATGAGCTCCTTGTTGCTTCCGGTCATCAGGCCGAAGGCGTATTCGCTGAAATAGCGGCTGTGGGCCTTCTCGCCGTGTATGAGGAGGACGGGGTTCTCGATTTCCCCGGCCCAGGCCAGCAGGGGCTGGTTCAGGAAGCTCTGGCAGCCGATGACATTCCAGCCGTCGTTGGAGTTGCCGCTGCGGGCGTGGTAGCCGCGGGGTGTCTTGTAGTAGGCATGATAGTCCTTGACGAACCAGGGCGCGTCCTCCGGAAGCGGATCGACGACACCGCCGGCGCGCTCATACGTTCCGGAAGCATAGTCCTTCGTGCGCTGGGCGGCCAGGGCCCGACGCTTTTCCATCCGCTGGGCGGGCGTATCCTCGCTGGCGAAATAGCCTTCCACATTGACCTTGCTCATATCATACATGGTCGACGCCACCGTCGCCTTGATGCGGGGGTCCAGCGCGGCCGCGTTGACGGCCATGCCGCCGAAACCGCAGATGCCGATGATGCCGATGCGTTCGGGATCGACCTGTTCGCAGTTCGACAGAAAATCGACGGCGGCCAGGAAATCCTCGGTGTTGATGTCCGGAGAGGCCATCCGGCGGGGCTCGCCGCCCGATTCACCGGTATAGGAAGGGTCGAAAGCGATGGTTACGAAACCTCTTTCGGCCATGTGCTGGGCGTAAAGGCCGGAGGACTGCTCCTTCACGGCGCCGAAGGGGCCGCTGACCGCGATAGCGGGGAGAAGGCCCGCGTCATTCCCGGCCTGACCGGGAATCTCCTTCGGCACATACATGTCCGCCGCCAGCTCGATGCCGTAGCGGTTGTGGAAGGTGACTTTGCAATGATTGACCAGTTCGGATTTCGGGAAGGTCTTGTCCCACTCCTGGGTAAGGGTAAGGGTGCTCATATCTTTTGTTCGGTTGCTGCAGCTGAAGAGCATCAGGGATGCAAGGGCCGCGGTTATGATCTGTTTCATGTTCTATTTTTCGCAAAGGTAGGCACTCCCGTCATCATTCTTTTACCGATTTTTGCCTTATTTCTACCAATACCGCAGAAATTTGCGATTATCATCCGAAATATCTACCTTTACATGCATATGAAGAACACCCTGCAGCTATCCGAACCCAACGTATACGCCCGCTTCCTGAACGCCCCGGTCCTGCATCCGCTGGTGAGCATCATCCATTACGACGAGGTGTCACCCATCCGGTCCAGCCTGAACCGCTACGGCGTCTACGGACTCTTCATCCAGAAGAACTTTCCCAAGAATCTGACCTATGGCATGAAGATGTTCGATGTGCCCGACGGCTCCATCATCGCCGTCGAGCCCGGCCAGATCGGCGGCAAGGAAGATGACGGCGAAGGCATCTACATCAGCGGATGGGCGTTCCTGTTCTCTCCGGAACTCCTGCACGGAACCGACCTGGAAGCGAAGATGAAGGACTATCCCTTCTTCTCCTACTTCGCCACGGAAACCCTGAAGATGGAACCGTCCGAATGGAGCCGGATCACCCAGCTGCTCGTCCAGCTGCGGCATGAACTGCAGGAAAACGAAGACTCCCCCGCCCTCCGGGATGTCATCCTCGGCTATATCCGCCTCATCCTGGAATACTGCCGGCGGATCTATCTGCGGCAGCTTTCCCAGGAGGAAAAAACCTCCTCGGACCTGCTCAAGCGTTTCCACCGCCTGCTACGGGAGTATTATCTGGAAGGCCGGCAGCTGGATCTGGGCGTCCCGTCCGTCCGATACTGCGCCGGAGAACTGGCCTACTCGGCCCGCTATCTCGGGGACGTCATCCACAAGGCCACCGGCGGCACCGCCATCGGCTATATCCATTCCTTCGTGATCGAGCAGGGAAAAAACCTGCTGATGAACGGCCACAACGTGAACGAAACGGCCCGTCTGCTGGGTTTCGAGTTTCCGCACCACTTCACCCGCCTGTTCCGGAAAATGACCGGAATCACGCCCTCGGAGTTTCTGGGAAAGTAAACAATTCGCCACAAATAGGGATTTCACAAATGGCGGCAATGCAGTACCTTTGCATCGAAAAGAACTGAATTGCCATGAGCCCCGTCCTTGCCGCCTTGTTGATTCCCTTCCTGGGGACCGCCCTGGGATCGGCCTTCGTTTTTTTCATGAAACGGGATATGCCGCCCCTGGTGCAGAAAGTCCTCCTGGGCTTCGCTTCCGGCGTGATGGTGGCGGCCTCGGTATGGTCGCTGATTATCCCGTCCATTGAGATGGGGAACGGAGCATCCGCCGTCGTCCCGCCCTGCATCGGCCTGCTCGCGGGCTTCGCCTTTCTGCTGCTGATCGACTACGTCACCCCGCACATCCACCCGGTCGGCGGCCCGGAAGGTCCGGAAAGCCGGCTGTCCCGCACGGCCAAGCTGGCCCTGGCGGTCACCATCCATAATTTCCCGGAGGGTATGGCCGTGGGTGTCGCCATCGCAGGCGCCCTGACGGCCGATTTCAACATGGCCGGCGCGCTGGCGCTGTCGCTGGGCATCGCCATCCAGAACGTCCCGGAAGGAGCCATCATCTCGATGCCGCTCAGGGCCGAGGGAAACTCCCGCCCGAGAGCTTTCGGAATCGGTGCCCTGAGCGGGATCGTGGAGCCGCTCGGCGGTGCGCTGGTCCTGCTCCTGGCCACATCCATTCTGGGCATCATGCCCTACATGCTGGCCTTCGCGGCAGGAGCCATGCTCTATGTGGTCGTGGAAGAACTGATCCCGGAATACTCCCAGGGCAGACACTCCAACATCGGCACCGTCGGCTTCGCCATTGGCTTCGCGCTGATGATGGTGCTCGACGTCGTGTTGGGATGACGGAATCCGGCTGTCCGCCGCAGACTCAGTCGACGATCGCCTCCAGCAGCTGGTCGCAGATGCTCTTCATGCCGCTGATGGACGGGTGGCCGTTCTGCTTGTCGATATCGTGCAGTTCGATGAGCTGCACGCCGCTGTGCCGGCAGACCTCGCGCATGGACTCGTTGACCTCCTCCTGCAGTTCGGAATTCAGGATGGAATAGATCTTCGCCTTCGGATAGAGCTTCTGCAGGGTGTCAAACAGGCAGGCCAGCGCCGGGCGGAATGTCATGCAGTCCTGCCTCGTCCAGTCGGCATACTTGTACTCACCGAGCGGGGAGCGCTGCCAGGCGTCGTTCGTGCCGCCGAACACGAAGATGATGTCAGGATCGCCGAGCATGTATACGCGGCTCAGGAAACACGACGCAGTCCTGTCCCTGTTGAAAAAGCCGGTACCGCAGATGGTGGTGCCGCCCCAGGAGTTGTTCTTCTCCAGCTGATAGCCCTTGGCCTGGATGTACAGGCTCCACCAGGTCTGCTCCACCTCCGTGACATCATTGTGGGCGTCCGGATAGAACGGAGCATAGTTCTCGGGGTTGTGGCCCTGGAACGTGGAATAGGAGTCTCCCAGCACGGAGACTTTCTTGGGCTGGGCCGATGCCGCCACCGCCACCGCGGCGAAGACCAGCACGGTCAGGATAAATGCTCTTTTCATGCTTATATCGAGGTTTAAAGCTTTTCGCGATTCCAAAGATAGCTTTTTTTATTAACTTCGCGAATCACCTGCCGCGCAATCATCATGAAAAAGATTCTCTTCCCCATTCTCGTCGGATTCGTGCTCGTCGGGGCCGCCATCGCCTGCAAAGGTCTTGCAGGGTCTGACGAAGGCCCGTGTGACATTTACTTGAAAGGAGGCACACCCTGTGTCACCGCGCACAGCACCGCCCGCCGGCTTTTCTCCAGATACCGCGGTCCGCTCTATCAGGTGGTCCGCGAACGTGACGGAGCCTCCCTTGACATCTTTGCGAAAAAGAACGGTGTCGCCGACGCCGCGGCCCAGGACGCCTTCTGCGAAGGCGCCTTGTGCTACATCTCCGTCATTTACGACCAGTCCGGACAGGGCAACGACCTGCTGCCGGCTCCTCCGGGAACCTTCCAGGGGCCGGACAAAGGCGGCTTCAACACCCGTTCCATCGCCGACATGGCGCCCGCCCTGCTCGGCGGACAGAAGGTCTATGGCGTCTATGTCATGCCCGGCATGGGTTACCGCTGCAACAATGCGCGCGGGCTGGCGATTGATGACGAGCCGGAAGGAATCTACTATGTGATTGACGGAAAGCATTACGACAGCGGCTGCTGCTTCGACTACGGCAACTCCTCCACCAACGGCCGCGCCGTGGGCACAGGCACTATGGAGACTACCTACTACGGCACTTCCACGGCCTGGGGACGCGGCAACGGCGAAGGTCCCTGGATCATGTCCGACATGGAAGCCGGCCTGTTCTCCGGCTATGACGCCAAGCAGAATGACGTTCCGTCCATCACCGGCTGGCGCTTCGTGTCGGTGTTCGTGAACGGAGGCGGCGGAAACCAGTGGGATCTCCGCGGAGCCGACGCTTCCTGCGACACGCTAACCGTCTTCTACCGCGGCCCGCGCCCCCACAGCAAGGAGGGAAATGACGCTTACTATCCCATGCATAAGAAGGGAGGAATGCTGCTCGGCAACGGAGGCGACAACGGCAACGGTTCGGCCGGCACTTTCTTCGAGGGTGTGATGACCGCCGGTTATCCCACCGAGGAAGCTATCGCCGCCGTACAAAAGAACATCGCCGCTGCCAGTTACCGCGCCTATCCGCTGAGTCTCTCCCGCATCACCACCTTCACCCCGGGCGGCAGCGCACAAGTCGGCGTTTTCTTCGAGAACACGATGGACAAGCCCGTCAAAGGACTGTCGATCCAACCGTCTCTTCCGGAAGGCTGGACCGTCACGGAAGGAGAAGCTGTTCCCGCCTCCGTCGCCCCCGGTGAACGCGTGACCACGGTTTTCACCCTCACCGCCCCGGAAGGCCGCTCCTTCGGTTGGGCGAGCTTCACCGCCAGCTGGCAGGACGGCGCGTTTGCCATCGGCAGCCGCGTCCGCAGCGCCGAGGCCGTCAAGATCAATGAAATCGGCCTGGAAGGCCAGGGCCTCGATCCTTTCATCGAACTCTACAACGCAAGTTCCGCCGAAGTCGATCTTTCGGGCGTCGGACTCGTCGTGCGCCGGAGCGGCCAGGCCCCGGTCCGTGTCCTGACCCTGCCGGAGGGCACCCGTCTCGCCGCCGGCGGCTTCCTGCTGCTGGAACAGTCGGCGGAGGCCGTTCTCCCCGCTCCCACGACCCTGTTCACTCCCGTATCCACCGGTCCGATTCTTCAGTTCCCGGCCGGCGTAGAAACGCTTCCGGTCACCAGCACCGCCGGATTTGTCGTGGGACAGCGGATGGGCGTCGCCCTCGGCGGAGCTTATGAAACCGTCACCGTCACGCGCATCGGCAAACCGTCCACCCAGACCAGCCTTTCCCAGGCCGCCGCAGCCGGCGACGTACAGCTGCTGCTGGATGAGACCGCCAATCTGGAAGCGGGTTCCGAACTGACCCTCGACACCGGAGACCGGATTGAAACCGCACGCGTAAAAACCGTCATCAAGAGCGTCGAGCGCTATGTCCGCCGATTCGGACAGCCGGAGCAGCCGCGCGAGCAGGGCGTCGTCGAGCTGGAAGCTCCGCTGAAAAGCGCCCATGCCGCCGGTGTCGATGTCTCCTGCCCGGGCTCGGGCGTCAGCTTCACCCCCGCCACCCGATACGCCCATGAAAGCGGTGACGCCGTCCAACCGCTCGGGGAAACAGTTCAGGGGCTCCTTGCCACGGGAAAACCGGATGAGGGCCTTGTCTATCGCTATGCGCTCTCCCCCGCCGCCGGTTCCGTCGCGCTGGTGGATTCCGCCACCGGAACCGTCCTGGACGCCGTCGTATACGGTTCGCAGCAGAGCAATTCCAGCGCCAACGGAACAATCGCCAGTCCCGAACTCGCCACCTTGGAAGGTGACCAGAATGGAGGTGGCTGCATCGCCGTCGTACCCCGCGCCATGCCGGCCTTCATGCTTGCACGGATGCCGGAAGGCACCGTCCCGCCGCCCGTATGCATCATCCGCCTGCCGGACGGGGCCGATGCCGACCAGCTTTGCAGCGATTTCCGCCAAACGACCGTTCCTACGCCAGGACGACCGAACATGACGGAATAACCATCCGCAATTCGCGGATATCTATCACCAATTTGCGCAAGCCGGGCGGATTGTCGGAGGCTTTTGTTTACATTTGCGCCAGACACGATTCCCATCATGAAAAAGCTGATAACCTTCTTCCTCGTCGCCTTGCCGCTGCTGCTTGCGTGCGACAAACCCGTCCAGAAGATCGTCATTCCCGTCCCGGACAAGCCGACCGGCCAGCAAGGGAGCGGAAATGACAGTCAAGGAAACAACGGGAACACGGATCCCGGCACGACATTCACGCCGGCGGCACCGCCTTCGGAGACCGTCATTGTGGGTTACGCCGTGTACTGGGAATCGACCTTGCCGGACCCCGCGCTATTGACGCACCTCAATTATGCGTTCGCCCTGGTCAAGGACGATTTCGAGTCCCTGGACATCAAGAAGGACGGCCGGCTGAAGCTCATGGTCGCCCTCAAAAAGCAGAATCCCGCCTTGAAGGTTCTCCTGTCAATCGGCGGCTGGGGAGCGGGCAACTTCAGTGAAATGGCCGCGGACGAAAAGCACCGGAAAGCCTTCGCCAAAAACTGTCTCAATGCCGTGAACAAATATAGCCTGGACGGCATCGACATTGACTGGGAGTATCCCACGAGCAGTTCGGCCGGCATCTCGTCCTCCCCGGATGACACCAAGAACTTCACGCTGCTGATGCGGGATCTGCGGGAGGCGCTCGGCAACGACCGGCTGCTGACCATGGCATCGGCTTCCAACGCGAAATACGTGAACTTCAAGGACGCGGTCCCGTACATGAACTTCGTCAATGTGATGACCTATGACATGGGCCATCCGCCCAGACACAACAGCGCCCTGTACCGCTCTTCCATGGCCTCCGAGAGCTGTGACGAATCGGTGGCCGCCCATTTCGCGGCCGGCGTCCCCTATGAGAAGATGGTCCTCGGCATCCCCTTCTACGGACACGGCGACGGAAAAGCATTCGAGGATTATGTCGATTACAAAGACATCCGTATCGACGCAGGCAAATATGAAGTCTGCTGGGACGCCGCCGCCATGGTCCCTTACGTCGCGGACGCGACCGGCAAGATGGTCCTCAATTATGACGATGCAAAATCCGTCGGGCTCAAGGCCGAATATGTGCTGCAGAAAAACCTCGCCGGCGCGATGTACTGGAACATCGAGGCGGATGACGCCTCCTTCACCCTCGGCAACGCCGTCGCCTCCCGGCTGCTGAAAGGCTACATCCCCCCGACGCCGCCGGAGGATCCGGACGCCATCTTGGTAACAAACCCCTACGTCCAGAAATTCCTGGAAGAGGTCACCTATACCGATACGGACTACAAGACCACCCGCATCCTGGACTATCCCGGGGGCGGTCCCGGCGAAGCCGACATCCCTCCTGTACACACCGTCACCTGGACGGCCGACGCATCGGCGGGAAGTTTGACACTGCATGTTCAGGAAGGTGATTGGAGCCGGGATTACAGCCTGGAGGCCGGAACCTCCAGCCAGGATATGACCAACCTGGTTCCGGGACGGGAGTACCAGTGGACCGTTTCTTCCTCCGCGTCCGGCCAGGTTGTCGCCCAAGGCTCTTTCAAGACCAAAGGGCTGCTACACCAAGTGTATTTCGAGCCGAGGGGGCGCAACGCGCATGACCTGGGCGGCCTGAAAGGCCTCGGCGGCAAGACTGTGGCCTTCCGCAAGCTGTTCCGGGGCGGCGCCATCCACGGCTCCCGCACCAACAGCAAGGGGAAAGCGGAATTCCGGGCCCAGGGAATCAGGGCCGAAGTGGACCTCCGGGAAGAGTCCGACGTCCCCTCCAAGTCTCCGATGGGAGACGACATCGCCTTCTTCGCCCCCGGCTTCGACAGCGGCTACAACACCATGGTCCGGGACAACAAGCCCAAAGTGAAGGAGACCTTCTGCTTCGTGGTGAAATGCCTGCGGGAGAACAAGCCCGTCTACTTCCACTGCGCGGCGGGCCGCGACCGCACGGGCACGCTGGCCGTCCTGCTGCTGGGCGCGCTGGGCGTGAGCGAGAGCGACATGGCCAAGGACTACGAGCTCACCTATTTCTCCCCCGCCGAATGGAGCATGTCCAAGGACGATGACGGAAATCCGGTTTACGAGCACACACGCAACAACTACAGCTACCCTTCCGTCCGCAAGACCATCTTCAACGAGACCGACAGCGGCACCTACCAGGAGCGGATCGTGAAATACCTGCTCCGGATCGGCGTCCCGCAGAAGGACATCGACGACCTGCGCAGCATCATGCTGGAGTGACGGTCCGCCGCAAAGACGGCGGCCCCGACCCTTGGAAATCGCGGACAAATGCTTATCTTTGTAGATAACCATCATAACACTTCCTAAACATGTCCAAAACCAAATTCCGGGTCGAAAGCGACCTTTTGGGAGAACTCCAGGTTCCTGCCGACGCCTACTACGGCGTACAGACGCAGCGCGCCCTCAACAATTACAAGATTTCCACCACGCAGATGCTCCACTATCCGGAGTATATCATCGCCATCGCCTATGTAAAGATGGCCGCTGCTGAGGCCAACGCCGAACTGGGCGTGCTGGACCGCAAAATCGCGGACGCCATCGTCGCGGCCTGCCAGGAAATCGTCGACGGAAAACTTCATGACCAGTTCCCGGTGGACATGATGCAGGGCGGAGCCGGCACTTCCGTCAACATGAACGCGAACGAAGTGATCGCGAACCGCGCCCTTGAAATCATGGGCCATAACAAAGGCGAGTACCAGTACTGCTCCCCGAACGACCATGTGAACTGCGCCCAATCCACGAACGACGCCTTCCCGAGCGCCTTCCGCTATACCTTCGTCCGGATGAACCGGCATGTCGAAAAGGCCCTCAGCGACCTGATCGCCTCTTTCCGCGCCAAGGGCAAGGAATTCAAAGACATCATCAAGATGGGCCGCACCCAGCTGCAGGACGCCGTTCCGATGACTTCCGGCCAGGAATTCAACGCCTTCGCGAACAATCTGGAAGAGGAAATCGGAAATCTTGAGCGCAGCGCCGTGCTCCTGAAGGAGATCAACATGGGCGGAACCGCCATCGGAACCGGCCTCAACGCCGTTCCGGGCTTCGCCGAACTGTGCACCATCCGCCTTTCCGAGTTCACCGGCGACAAGTTCGAGAAGGCTCCGGACCTCGTGGAAGCGACGCCGGACACGGGCGCCTACGTGAGCTACTCCGCCGCCCTGAAGCGCCTCGCCATCAAACTCTCCAAGATCTGCAACGACCTGCGCCTGATGGCTTCCGGCCCGCGCTGCGGCCTGCATGAAATCAACCTGCCGCCCATGGCGCCGGGCTCCTCGATCATGCCGGGCAAGGTGAACCCCGTCATCCCCGAGGTCACCAACCAGGTCTGCTTCAAGGTCATCGGCAACGACACCGCCGTCGCCTTCGCCGCCGAGGCGGGCCAGCTGCAGCTGAACGTGATGGAACCCGTCATCGTCCAGTGCATCCTCGAGAGCCAGACCTGGCTGATCAACGTGATGAACACGCTCCGCACCAAGTGCATCGACGGCATCACCGTCAACACGGAGCACTGCTACGAGATGGTGAAGAACTCCATCGGCATCGTCACGGCCCTGAACCCGTACATCGGCTACAAGACCTCCACCAAGGTCGCGAAGGAAGCCCTCGAAACGGGCCGCAGCGTGTATGACCTCGTGCTCGAGCACGGTTACATGACGCAGGAGAAGCTGGACGAGGCCCTCGACCCGAAGGCCATGACCTCCGCGCACGCATTTATCAAATAGCATTTCCCTGAGTTACAAATAATTGTTATCTTTGTTTCCGGTGGATGCCGCCCGAACGGGAAAAGGTATCCGCCGGTTTCCGTTATGAGAAGAATCCTGAACCTGGTCCTTTTCGGACTTCTGCTCCTGGCCGCACCGGCCATGGCGCATCACAAGAATTTCAAAGTATCCGTGTACGTACGTGCGTACGAGGTGGAGAAGATGAAGGACACGCAGTGGCTGGAGTCTTCCTGGAAAACCATCTCCAGCCAGCTGGACGTGGACAAGATCTACCTGGAGACCCATCGCGACCTCCTGCTGGTGGACGACGCCACGCTGGAAGAAGCCAAGAAGTTCTTCCTGGCCCAAGGCCTCGAGGTGGCGGGCGGCATCACCTACACGATCAACGAGTCCAACGATTTCGAGACCTTCAGCTACTCGGACCCGGAGGACCGGGCGATGGTCAGGAAGATCGCCGAGCACACGGCCCGGCATTTCGACGAATTCCTGCTGGACGACTTCTTCTTCACCAGCAGCAAAAAGGATGTCGAAATCGCGGCGAAAGGCGACCGCAGCTGGACGCAGTACCGGCTGGAGCTGATGAACGAGGCGGGCCGGAACCTGGTCGTCGGCCCGGCCAAGGCCGTCAATCCGAAAGTCAAGGTCATCATCAAGTATCCGAACTGGTACGACCATTTCCAGGGGCTCGGCTTCAACCTGGAGGACGGACCGCAGATCTTCGACGGGGTCTGGACCGGCACGGAAACCCGTGATCCTGCGGGCAACCAGCACCTGCAGAATTACCTCAGCTACAACATCATGAGGTATTTCGAGAACATCTCCGGCGGCCGGAACGGCGGCGGCTGGGTCGATTCCGGCGGCATCACCATGAGCATGGACCG
>JAEEGI010021651.1_pt1 | contig 12766 bp, 10 predicted proteins | sample 8958751 | NCBI WGS metagenome assembly JAEEGI01 (sample SAMN16246545, study PRJNA631951) | gut metagenome | biome: gut microbiome; feature: rumen; material: KS-attached | host: Bos | place: Iran: Karaj | collected 2018-10 | reverse complement strand
TGAGTTTTAAAGAGCACGAGACGGGATTCGGACCCGCGGCCTTCGCCTTGGCAAGGCGACGCTCCACCACTGAGCCACTCGTGCGTACCTCATTGCTTTCCTCAAGCAACGAGTGTATTATACACACTTCATATAACTTTGTCAAGCACAATTTCAATATTTTTTTAAATTTTTTTCTTCAAAGCCCCTTTAGTTCCATATTATTTTAAAAAATGTAATTATTCTACTTTAAATTTCCATATTCTACTATAATTTTGTAACATAAAGGAAAAAGATCAGTTCATTTTTGAAATATACTCTCTTCTATAATTCTGAGGTGACTGTCCATAATATTTCTTGAACAGCTTGCTAAAATGATAAACATCATCATAACCTACTTCCATGGCTATGCCCTTTATGCTGTCATTTTCATTATTTTCAAGCATATCCTTTGCTTTTTCAAGCCTTACCTTAATGAGATAACTTATTGGCGACTCTCCTGTTTCTTCCTTGAAGATCTTAGAAACATATACAGGGCTTAAATACATATTATGAGCTATCCTATCAAGAGAGATCTTATGAGGATAATTTTCATTGATATATGTAATTATCTTCTTTACAGCATACTTTCTATTGTAATTTTCAAAATTATAACCGCGGATATGAGTCTTTGGAGGCTCTTCTATTCCGCGCACCATTAAAATGAGCAGCTGCATCAGCTTTGCCTTTAGCATGAAGTACTTACCAAAGCTTTCATTCGCATTTTCTGCAAGCATTTCATAGCAGAGCTTTTTTACCTCTTCCTTCTGGTCTGACGGAAGGCGCAGTAAATAGCCGCCCTCCTTAAGCTCTATTCGATTTTCAGGCATATTTTTAAAATGATAATTCTGAAAACCGACAAAAAATTCAGTTGTATAGTACTTTCTGCTCTTTACTACATTATGATGTCTAACTCCCGGGTTACATACGATAATGTCACCTGATTCAGCTTCTATGGTCTCGCCTTCGACATAATAGTCTGTTTTTCCCGATAATATGATTGTAAGCTCTGTAAAATCCTGATGGCAATGATATATATCATTCTTTTCCATCTTCATCTTACTTACAAAGAGCATTTCGGGATTAAAATCTCCAACTGTAAGGTCATTTTGTCCTTCAAACATTCTGATTCCCCTTATTTTCCTTCAAATATATATATGGTAAATTTTATTATTTATACAAAAAAACACATTGCCTTTTCATTATACTATAAAAACAGCAAAAATATCAAGTTTTTTATAATATCTTAATTTACTTCTTTTTTCATCAATAAAGGACTGATGCCCCTTTTGAATTATCAGGCCATCAGTCCTTTTTACTTTAATATATTTGTATTTTCTTATACTAGTATGCTTTTTATAAATGACCCACGGGCGAAAACCCATTACCTTTAGGCGGTGGGTAGTTCACCACCACTATACTTCCTTAAACTTAATAGGGATTTTAGAGCTTTGGAACTGCACTCATGAGCTTTTTAGTATAGTCATCCTTAGGATTATCTACTACCTCATCAGCGTCTCCTCTTTCAACTATTTTACCGTTATGCATTACACATACATTATCACAGAGTCTTTTTACTACATTTATATCATGTGATATAAAAATATAGGAAAGAGAATACTTTTCCTTAAGCGAAACTAATAGCTTTAAGACTTTTTCCTCAACAGTTACATCAAGCGCTGATACTGGTTCATCAAGCACTATAAGTTCCTGTCCTAGTACAAGCGACATGGCTATCGCAACTCTCTGCCTCTCTCCGCCTGATAATTCATTAGGATATCTGTCTGCATATTCTAGTGGCAGTCCAACTGCCTCAAGGCTTTCATTCACCTTCTTTTTCATTTCTTCCCTGGTATATTTTCTGGCCTTTAGGTGAATTCCCTGTGCTAAAAGCTCCTTTGGTGTATGTACCATATGAAGTCTCATAGGCTCCATAAGAAGCCATTCTATCTTTTTTGAAGGATTAAGTGATGCATAAGGGTCCTGGAAAACCATCTGAGGATGCCTGCAGCTTGTGGATATCTCTCCATCATAAAGCTTATTAAGACCTACAATAGCCTTTACAAGCGTTGATTTTCCGCAGCCGGATTCTCCAACAATTCCAAGGATTTCTCCTCTTTTAACAGTAAGTGAAGCATTCTTGACTATAGGCTTTTCCTTTTTCTTATCATAGAAAACCGAAACATCTTTTACTGTAAGTACAGCCTGCTCATTTTCAGATTCATTCTGTACATTACTATCTGCCTTATTATCAGCTGCTTCATTCCCATTCTTTGCAGCTTCATCACTCTTTGAAGCTTTACCACTCTTTGAAGCTTTTCCATTCTTTGAAGCTTTTCCATTCTTTGGAGCTTTACCATTCTCTGCAGCTTTATCATTCTTTGAAGCTTTATCTTTATCCTTTGCTGCCTTCTCTTTATCCTTTGCCTTTAGCGGATCTGCATGAAGCGCAGCCTTTAACAGCAGCTTAGTATATTCCTGCTTTGGACGCTCGAATATATTCTCGATCGTATCAGTTTCAACGACCTTTCCTTTATACATGACAACAACTCTTTTTGCAATTCTTTTAATAACTCCCAGGTCGTGGGATATAAAGATGATTGCCGTTCCATATTCCTTTGATAACTCCTCCATAATGGTGAGGATCTTATCCTGAATGGTAACATCAAGTGCAGTTGTCGGCTCATCTGCAATAATAAGTCTAGGCTTTAGTATCATTGCAATGGCTAGCATTACTCTCTGTCTTTCACCGCCGGAGAGCTGATATGGATATTTCTTAAGGAGCTCCTCGCCTGCTTCTTCGCTCTTTACAAGGCCTACCTCATTAAGCATTTCAAGGCAGCGCTCCTTTATTTTTTCCTTTTCCATTTCAGTATGGAGAACTAGCATCTCAGAGAGCTGATTTCCTATGGTAAGTACAGGGTTTAAAGAAGTCATGGGCTCCTGAAAAATAATACCGATTTCAGTACCACGATGCACTCGCATCTCTTTATCACTAATTGATAGAAGATCAATCATTTCACCATTTTTAGTATTAAATAATACCTTTCCCCTGGCTCTTCCGCCCTGGGCAAGAAGTCTTGTCACAGCATGCATTGAAACAGACTTTCCTGAGCCTGATTCTCCTACAATTCCTAGAACTTCCCCTTCATCAAGGGTAAGACTTACACCATGAGTCACTTCTTTTTTACCAAAGGAAACTGAAACATCCTTTAATTCCAATAAATGTGGCATACTTTTCCCCTCAATTATTTAAGTGAATTTCCAATAAGACTTACACCAAGAACTGTAATAACTATCGTAAGTCCAGGTGCTAACGCCATCCAAGGTGCTCTAAAAAGATATACCTGCGACTCTGCAAGCATTCTTCCAAGGCTCGCTGTTGGTGGCTGAACTCCAAGTGCCATATAGCTCATTCCTGCTTCTGCAAGAACTGCGTTATTAAAGCCTATGGTAAAGGAAGAAAGCATTATCTTTCTAGTATTTGGAAGTATATGTACAAAAATATTTCTAAAATTTGAAGCTCCAAGAAGTCTTGCATTACTTACATAATCAAGATTTTTCTGAACAATATATTCACTTCTTGCAATACGCGAAAAGGATGGAATAAAAATTACACCAAGCGCTATGATGATTTTATACTTTCCTGTTCCGAAAAGTGCAACAAAAACAAGTGCCATAAGGATACTTGGAAATGATGCAAGAGTATCATTTAATCTCATGAGTATTTCATCAACTATTCCGCCAAAATATCCAGTAATGCTGCCTATTATGGTTCCTATTACAAGACCTATAAGAACCGTAGACATGCCTATGATAAAAGTAGTAGATGCGCCCTTCATTACGCGGCTGAGTACATCTCTTCCCATGTTATCACAGCCAAAGGGATGTGATAGCGACGGCTTTGCAAATTTAAGCGAAGCAGACATTGTATTTGGATTATACGGAGTATGTATAAAGCCTGCTAATACAAATAGCAGCACAAATCCTACTAAGACAAGGCCAATTATGAAAGTGGTCTTTTTTTCTTTGCTCATATTCTTTTCCTCATTATGAAATCTATTTTTACAGCGTTATTATCATACATTTACTCGCTTATCAAAGCGCTTATATGTCAGATCTACGATAAAGTTTATTATAATGACAGTAAATGCGATATAGAGCATAATAGCCTGTACTACAGGATAATCACGTGCTCCGATTTCAGAAACAAGAAGTGTTCCAAGTCCTGGCAGTGAAAATACCTTTTCGACAACTATTGAGCCCGCAAGTACCTCTGCTATCATCATTCCAAAGAAAGTGATAACCGGTATCATTGCATTTTTCATAACATGAAGTACAAGTATCCTGAACATGTTATTTCCCTTAGATTTTGCTGTACGAACATAATCCTTGGTAAGCTCCTTCTGTATACCTGTACGGATAAGCCTTACAAGCATGGCCGCCTTTGGCAAGGCTATTGCAAGTGCCGGCCAGAAAAGATACTTCATACATCCCCAGAGATCTTCATTATACGGAATATAACCACCTGGTGAAAAGAATTTTAGTATAAGTCCAAATATTAACGTGATTATTATTCCCATAAAAAATGATGGCACTGCCATAAAACTCTGATTAAACAAAGTAAAGACAGTTTCCCCTGCTGGATGCTTTATTGCTGAAGTTAGTATTCCTATAGGAAATGCCATAATAATGATCAGGAAAATAGCAAGAAAAGCCGTAAGAAGCGTTACCGGAAGTCTTCCTTTTATTACCTCCATTACAGGCTTATCGTAGTGCATTGATATTCCTGCATCTCCATGAAGAAGGCCCCCTACATAAGAAACGAAGCTTTCAAGAAAAGGCTTATCAAGTCCTCTCTCGTGCATGAGTGCTGCTACATCCTCGTCTGAGGCATCTAGTCCTAAAGCTATCTGAGCTGAATTTCCCGGTATTATTCTAAAGGCTGTAAAAGCTAGAAACATAACAAGGAAAAGCGTCAGAAATAAAGTACATATCTTTTTTACGTAGAATTTCACTCTGAACCTCTTTTTCGATTTTCAAATTTTAATTGATTTATAATTATCCGTAAATAACAAAATATTCCAAGGCCGCTAATGGCGACCTTGGCATATTATTAATCAGAATTTTCTATTATATTTTTTGGGATTTGATGCAAAGCGCATCTGGATTATAATTACTGCTTTACAAAGTAAACTCTGCTCATATCCTGAACATATACAGGATAGAAGGTATAACCTGAAAGCTTCTTTGATACAGCAACAATAAGTGATGGATCCTGAATATATGCTGAAGCTGCATCATTTGTAAGGATTTCCTGAAGCTTCTTATAATCTTCTACCTTCTTATTGTCATCTGTCTCAGCTACTGCTGAAGCAAAGAGTGTATCATACTCTGAATTATTATAATTGATGAAATTGCCTGATGCTGTTGAAGCGTAACGCTTTAATACATCACTAGGTGCAAGGTCTGCATCAAGACCGATGATAGTTGTTTCAAAGTTTCTTCCCTTGTAAACTTCATCAAGCCATGTAGCCCACTCAACAAGACTGATAGTTGCATTGATGCCTACTTCTTTGAGCTGTTCTACAAGTACCTGTGCTGTATCTACATGGAACTGATAATTTGATGGAACTGTGATTGTTATATCAAAGCCATCTGGATAACCTGCATCTGAAAGAAGCTGCTTTGCCTTAGCTACATCTGTAGCATAAGTATTAACTGTATCAGCATTGTAGTACTTTTCGAAGCCTGCGAACATACCTGTTCCGATTACTGTGCCCTTGCCTGCAGCAACCATGTCAAGCACGCCCTGTCTGTCAATAGCATAGCAGATAGCCTGACGAACACGGATATCATCAAGTGGCTTTACTGTGTTGTTAAGGAAAAGAGCCTGTACAAGGTTCATGTTACCTACTTCGATATTATAATTCTCTGTAAGCTGATCTGCCTGATCTGCTGTAAGATATGGGAATACATCGATTGTGCCAGCTAAAAGCTGTGTGAAGGCTGCATCAGTATCAGATGTGATCTTGAAGGTAACCTTATCAAGATATGCTGGCGTTCCATAGTAATCAGCAAACTTTTCCATTACTACTGAGCTTGCCTCTGTATATGAAACGAACTTGAATGGGCCTGCACCAACCGGTGTTTCAGACTGCTTTGTGTAATCATCCGGAATAATGGCAAATGTAAGATATCCAAGAAGCTCTGTGTTTGGTGCTGAAAGTGTAAGAGTTACAGTTTCCTTACCATCCTCAGTTGTTCCCTTTTCAACACTTGTTAAAGTAGAAAGTGCTGACTCATGCTTTACTGATGCATCAGGGCTGCCATCAAGACCTGATACTCTCTTTACAGAATATACAACATCATCTGCATTGAGCTCTGTTCCATTGTGGAACTTTACGCCCTGTCTGATAACAAAGGTATAAACTGTACCATCTTCATTAACTGTATAGCTTTCTGCAATCGCTGGAACAAGGTCTCCCTCTGGAGTAACCTTTACAAGTCCATCGAACATATTAAATAAAATTTCACCAGTACCTGCTGCTGTGTACTTGTGTGGATCTAAGTTGTCGATATCATTTGTGACACCTACAACAATTTCTCCGCCCTGCTGTATCTCATTTTCAGATGCAGCGCCTGAATTTGCCTTTGTTGTTGCATTCTGGTCATTTTTCTTGCCACAGCTTGCAAATACCGCTGAAACAACAAGAATACATGCCATAAGAACCGCTAATCTCTTTTTCATAATATTCCTCTTCCTAGCCTTAAGCCAAAATATTTTATCAGTCATGCTTCTTTTTTGATAGCTGCTGACACGCATATAATAATACAACTTTTTTTAAAATTCAATATTTAATTATTATAAAAATCGAAAATCGTCAAAAATAACAATAAACTCAGCTTAATTTAGCGGCTTTTGTTGTTTCATTTTCTGAATTAGTTCTTCGTTACTTGAGGTATAAGAGAAAAGATTAATCACCTTTTCAATCGCCTCCTCAGCTTTTGCTCCTATTACAGCCCTTCTTATTCTTAAATTCACTGCTGCCTCTTCCTCTGTAAGAAGAAGATCATCTCTTCTGGTGCTTGATTTTGCTAGATCTATTGCAGGGAATATTCTTCTCTCTGAAAGATTTCTATTTAAAACAAGCTCCATATTACCGGTACCCTTAAATTCCTCATACACAACATCATCCATTCTGCTGCCTGTTTCAACAAGTGCAGTTGCAAGTATTGTAAGAGAGCCTCCCTCGCGCATTTTTCTAGCTGCACCAAAGAAACGCTTTGGACTATAGAGCGCTGCCGGGTCAAGTCCGCCTGAAAGAGTTCTTCCACTTGGAGTAACTGTAAGGTTATAGGCTCTTGCAAGTCTCGTTATTGAGTCAAGAAGAATGATTACATCCTTCTTTGATTCTACTATTCTCTTTGCATGCTCAATAACCATCTCTGATACTTTTTTATGATGGTCTGGAAGCTCATCAAATGTCGAATAAATAACTTCTACATTATCTCCCTTTATAGATTCCTTCATATCGGTAACTTCCTCAGGTCTCTCGTCAATAAGAAGGATTATTATATACATCTCAGGATGATTTTTCTGTATGGCTCCTGCTACCTGCTTCATGAGCGTAGTTTTTCCAGCCTTTGGCTGAGAAACTATCATTCCTCTTTGTCCCTTTCCTATAGGTGATAAAAGATCCATCATTCTCATTGAAGCCGGACACCCCGGTGTCTCAAGATGAATTCTTTCCTTTGGGAATATAGGGGTAAGATTTTCAAACTTTGGTCTTCTTAAAGTTTCTGCTATGGTAAGTCCGTTTACTGTCTGAACATACACCAGCGCTCCGTATTTTTCAGTTCCTCTTACACGTGAAACGCCCTTTATCATGTCTCCGTTTCTTAGGCCTAAGCGTTTTATCGTCTGAACACTTACATATACGTCATCAGTTCCTGGTAAATAATTGCTGTTTCTAAGGAAGCCAAAGCCATCAGGCATTATCTCTAACACACCAGTCTTTATGGTATCAAACTCATTCATTACGAACTGACCGTCTGAGGTGGTATGTCTTTCATTTTCATTCCTGCTAGCCTCTTCTGTGCCCTGCTCATATGTATTCATCTCATCTTCTCTCTTATAGGTATCTGCAGGCATTTCTTCCCTTTTAACTTCGGTTTTATATTCTGCTTTTAAATAAGCTTTTAACTCAGCTTTAAAATCAGCTTTACCTTCAGCTTTTAAATCAGCTTTAAAATCGGCTTTACCTTCATAATTATCATTTTTTATGGCATCAGTTCTCTTTACATAAATTTTCTTAACTTCATTTCTCTTATAATCGGTTCTATTATCATCATTTTTCTTATAATCTGTTCTATTATCTTCACTTTTCTTATAATCTATTCTATTGTCATCACTTTTCTTATAATCTGTTCTATTATCTTCGCTTTTCTTATAATTATTCCTCTTATCTTCAACTTTATCAGGTGCCCCTGGGCCTGCTTTAGCCTCTATAGTCTCATTTTTTATTTCACCGCTCTTTATAACAGAGCTCTTTGAGATGCCATCCTTTTGGACATCGTCATTTTTTTCACCTAGCTTTATATCTGCGGATTTTTTGTCTACGGCCTTTTTAGCAGCTTCCCTTTTATCTATCGCCTTTTTATTAGCTTCCTTTTTATCTGCCGGCTTTTTATCTGCTTCCTTTTTATCTGCCGCCTTTTTATTAGCTTCCTTTTTTTCTGCCGCCTTTTTATCTGCCGCCTTTTTATCTGCCGGCTTTTTATCAGCTTCCTTTTTATCTGTCGCCTTTTTACCAGCTTCCTTTTTATTTACTGCCTTTTTTTCAGCTTCCTTTTTATCCGCTGTCTTTTTTTCAGCTTCCTTTTTATCTGCTGCCTTTTTATCTGCTACCTTTTTATCCGCTGCCTTTTTATCCGCTTCCTTTTTATTTACAGCTTTTTCTTCTGATTTAGCACCACCTCTCATTTCAGAAATCAGTGAAACAAGCTCTGTCTTTCTTTTTGCAGAAATATTCTTAATTCCTAATTCCTTCGCAATATTCTTTAATTCTACTGATGATAATGATGATAAGTCTTCCGCCTTATAGTTCATACGTTTTCTCCTTTTGTGCTGATATATTCCCTCTTTTTATGCTTTTCTTTAAGTTTCAATGCGCCTTTCTCCACTCTTTCTGCACACTTTTCTGAGTTTTTCCAATACGCCTTTCTCCACTCTTTCTGCACACTTTTCAGCGTTTTTTCAATGCGTCTTTCTGCACTCTTTCCGCCCACTTTTCAGCGTTCTTTTATGCACATTTATACATACTTTTCAGTGCACTTTTGTGTACGTTTTTCCTTACGCCATTTTGCAGTTTTAAAGAGCTTACATAGCCTTCGCCCTCACGCCTTGCTTAATTTTTAGCATAAATTCAGAGCAACAGACTATAGCAAGGCAGGGCCTGTTTTACAGGCCATCCTTGCTGATAAATTATTAATTTTAAATTATGGGATTCATTAATTGAAAAACACCAATATAGATTTTTATTAAAACCTTAATGAGTATATATTAACTCATAATGTCCTCAAATGTCAATTCATACTTTGAAAGAACCTTTGCAAAGGTCCTAAAATGTTTGTAATGAAAGATATTCCATTGTACCATCTTATCTAGTGATGATATATACTTCTTTTATGCGTGAAGATGGTACTTTTTTACATAAGCCATAAATTCCTCTGTAGAAAGCTTCAGCATCTTTGCCGCACTATCTCTCGTCTTCAGATGATTTTTTATAAGTGAACAAGCAAGACTCACCTGATCAAATGACGGTCCCTTATCATTTTCGTCGGTAGCATTATCATAATTATCCTGTAATCCCATACTTCTACCTCATCTTCTCTTTAATTTTACTCCTTATGACTTCAAGCTTTTCATTTGTCTCTTCATTTTGAGACTTAAAGGAGAGCATCTTTTCAAGATATCCTTCTGCTGCTGTTATTTCATAGCTTATAGGATAAACTAAGCCCCACACAAGTGAAATATGCCCCACAAGGCTATCTATTGCGCTTTTCCTATATGCCTTTAGTACTGTCTCCTCATTCAAAAAACTCTCCATCACCTTGTCCGTAATGTTGCTCTTTAATAGTTCCTCTTTAGTTACTCCGTATATATCCTCTGGCGAAAACAGCGTATTCACCTTTAATATGTCAATTTTATCAGCATCTCTTAATATATTACAATAATTCCTTGTTTCTTCATCAAGTCCTTCATCTATTTCAAATCTATTATGATTTCTAATTGAGGTTTCAAGTAGATACATCATTCTCTCATCCTGCAGCTTTTCATCCATAAATTTATTTATGAGAGGATCTGACTCATCAAATAACAGATCTGCTCCAAGCTTTGCATGATCAACAGATACCGCATCGTTAAAGGTATGATATCTTCTTACCTGCTCGAATCTTCCTATATCATGAAGCATTCCCGATAGCCATGCAAGATCTCTGTCAAACCCTGCCCTCCATCCTATTACTTCAGCAAGCGCTGCCACTCTGTAGGTATGCTCTATCTTTAGTAATATTTTAGGATCCTTTGAATTATAGGCATCTGTATATTCCCTGAAAAAATCCCTTACCGCCTGTCTATCGATAAAAGCACTATATTTATGCTCTCTCATATGAGGTGCTTGCCTATTTCCCGAAAAATTAATTTCAATAAGGATGTCAATTATTTTATCAAGGCTTTCTACTATCCTATTAGTAAGCTTCTTTGTTTCTTCATCTATAATGATTGTATCCGGAATGTGTACTACATACATTCCACCAGCAGCTCCTGCCTTTATTCCATTAATGCTATCTTCTACAACTATGCATTCTTCAGGATTTAGTCCCATTTTTGCAGCTGCATCAAGAAAGATATCAGGTGCCGGCTTTCCATTCTTTACCTCATCACCGTAAGAAACTGCAGCTAGCTTATCATATATTCCTATGCATCTAAGAGACCTTTGAGCACTTTCCCTTCTTGTGGAGGTTGCAACTGCACATTTGACATCATTTTTTTCACAGAATTCAAACAGGTCATATAATCCCTTTTTAGTTACTATACCTTCCTTTTCACGCACTTTTACGCAATACTGCGTTCTATATTCCCTAGCTTTTAAATAATCCAATCTGCCCTTAAAATAATCATCAAATATTTTTTTGATGGACTCATTATTACTGCCTTTAAAGCTATCTATAAGAGAATCCGGGATTTCCTCCCCCATTTTTTCGCCTGCATACTTCCAGCCTGCAATGGATGGTCTCTCGGAATCAATAAGAACTCCGTCCATATCAAAAATAATGCCTTTAATCTTCATCTTGCATACTCCATAGTAAACTAAATATAATTATATTATAAAATTATTATCATTGCAACATTTTTTTGCCTTTTATATCCAAATATGTATGTCCAAATACGTATATCCAAATACGTATATCCAAATACGTATGTCCAAATACGTATATCCAAATACGTATGTCCAAATACGTATATCCAAATACGTATGTCCAAATACGATTATCCAAATATACATGTCCAAATACGTATATCCAAATATGTACATACTTTCCAAAAAGATACTATTGCTCTTTTTTATTTAGCGTTATGCTCTTTTCCTTTTCTTCTAAAATCACTACGTCGCCCTCATTTATGTTTTTTGCATACAATTCCTTGTCTAAATAAGGAATAGCATCAATACTCCCATCTTTAAGGCTTTTAAGTTTTACAAGTACCTTGCCGCCCTCATTATCTGGTCTTCCTTCACAGCCAAAATCCATCTCATCTATTCTTATTACTTCATACTCGTCCATTTTAATATTCCTTCTTTAAATCCTTTTCATCTACTGCATATCTTTCAAGAAACTCATAAAGATCCTTATTATCCCTTATGAACATTACCTCTCTAAAGGAGCTGTCCTCTAGGCTCTTAAAGCCTGCAACCTGCTCTCCGTTACAAATGCTTGCCCTTATTATTGGGCGCTCTTTTGTCTTATCATATGGAGTTACCTCAAACTGCTTTTTCTTTTTTCCGAACATAAGAACCTCCTTTTACATTTTTTATACTTCCATTATAGTCAATAGGAAGCTTAGATGTCAATAATTATAAAAATAGATTTTTACAATTTTAGTCCTCATTTTTATTAAACCTCCTTCCTATTTTTTTGTATCTAGTCCATTTATAAATGTCACTTCACAATTATTTTCCATATATTAACAGAAAATTTAATTACATTTTTACTATTATTTTTTTTAACCTGTGTTATAATACTGATAATTTTATCTATGAGGATTTATTTTAAGAGACCAGCTTAGTTCATTTCTGGTAGGCCTCTTTAAACAATATGCAGATAAAAATACAAAAAGAAAGGTGAATCTAATGCTTGAATTAAAAGGCGTAATTAAGAACTACCTTGCCGGCGAAAATACCGTTTTTGCCCTCAAGGGAATTGACTTAAAGTTCAGACAATCTGAGCTTGTTTCAATCCTTGGTCCTTCAGGCTGTGGTAAGACTACCATGCTTAATATCATAGGCGGTCTTGACAAATATACTGAAGGTGACCTCATTATAAATGGCCGCTCTACAAAAAAATACAAAGACCGTGACTGGGATTCTTACAGAAACCATTCCATCGGCTTTGTATTCCAGAGCTACAACCTCATTCCTCACCAGAGCGTTCTAGCAAACGTAGAGCTAGCTCTTACTCTTTCAGG
>JAEEGI010021642.1_pt1 | contig 12770 bp, 9 predicted proteins | sample 8958751 | NCBI WGS metagenome assembly JAEEGI01 (sample SAMN16246545, study PRJNA631951) | gut metagenome | biome: gut microbiome; feature: rumen; material: KS-attached | host: Bos | place: Iran: Karaj | collected 2018-10 | reverse complement strand
AAAGGAACAGGGACTTCAACCGGGCGACGTCATCCTTGAGATCAACGGCGCGGCATATGACGGTGAAGAACTCGGTACTTTCTTGTCCAACGTGCGTGCGGAGAACGGCGCCGAGAACACGTTCGTGATCCTGCGGGGAACGGAACAGAAAACGTTCGTTCTTACGGCGCGCGAAGTGCACACGCCTGCGGTCTCTTACCGGATGCTGACCGAGACGGTCGGATATATCCATATTATTTCCTTCCACGGAGCCTGCGTGGAGGAAACACGGAATGCGCTCGACGTTCTTCTGAAATCCGGCATGAAGGAGCTCGTTCTGGATCTCAGGGACAATCTCGGCGGCTCATTGAAGGACGCGATCGATGTTGCGGATCTGTTCTTGCCGAAAAACCATATCGTGACCACGCTTCGCTCGCGCACGGGCCATGTTACCGAGTATAAAACACAGAACAGCGGCATTGATCTCAAAACCGTGATCCTTGTGAACGAAATGACCGCATCTGCAAGTGAACTTGTGGCGGGAGCCATGAAGGATTACGAAGCTGCTTATCTCATCGGGACCTTGACCTACGGAAAAGGGATCGTGCAGTCCTTTTATAAAATTGAGGAGACGGAGGGCTGGCTGAAGCTTACGACAGACGCATACTTTACGCCGAACGGCGTGTGCGTACAGGACGAAGGGATCACACCGGATCTGATCGTCGAACTGCCGGAGGAAGCGAAAAGGTTTTCGATCGAACATATCCCCGGTGAATTGGATACACAGTTGACTGCAGCTATCAGATATTTGGAGGAGAACTGAAATGGAACAGAAAGAATACAGGATCGCAGACGAATCGTTATACGCTTCCGGCCTTGACAAGATCGAATGGGTGCGTCGGAACAGGGTGCTTTTGAACAGGATCTCCGACTCCAAGGAGGAAAAGTCGGAGGAGGGACCTTACACCAATTCGCTGGTTGAAGGCGTCATAGATTATGTCAACGAGCATTACGGAGAACCCCTTTCCCTGGATGAAATGTCCGAGAAATTATATGTGAGCAAATACCATTTGAGCCATGAGTTCAGAAAGCAGATGGGAACGGGCGTTTATCATTACATACAGAAAAAGAGAGTACAGATCGCCAGACAGCTGCTGGCGCAGGGGGAAAAGCCCAATAATGTGTTCAGGACCTGCGGCTTCAGCGATTATGCCGGCTTTTATCGTGCCTTTAAGGCGGAATACGGGGCAGGACCGAGAGAATTTGCGGCCTCATTCAAATAAAACACAAAAGTAAAAATATTACATAAAAAATTCCCCTATATTTAGTCATTTTTTTACCTTGAAATCACCTAAATTTACTTATATAATTAGCATAGACTTGTTGATGGTCGGGGTGCAGTGCTTGGGTCAGGGCTCCGACGGACGAAAAAAAGACTATCTATCGGAGGTATTTTTTTATGAAATTCGGTTACTTTGATGACGCGAATCGTGAATATGTGATCACTACACCGCGTACACCGCTTCCCTGGATCAACTATCTCGGAAGCAATTCCTTTTTCTCGCTTATTTCAAACACCTGCGGAGGATACACCTTTTACAAGGATGCCAAGCTTTTAAGGCTGACAAGGTATCGTTACAATGACTGTCCTGTTGATATGAACGGAAAGTATTTCTATATCAAGGACGGCGATACTGTCTGGAATCCCGGCTGGCAGCCCGTGAAGACAGAGCTTGATGAATATGAATGCAGGCATGGTATCGGATACAGCAGATTTCACGGCGCCAAGAACAATGTGACGGCGGATGTTACCACCTTTGTTCCGACTGACGACAATTGCGAGGTTTCCCGCATAACCCTTAAGAACAACGGTTCTTCTGCGAAGACATTGCAGCTCTTTTCCTATATTGAATGGTGTCTTTGGAATGCGGACGATGACATGAAGAACTATCAGAGAAATCTCAGCACGGGTGAAGTGGAGATCGTGGATTCCACCATTTTCCACAAGACCGAATACAGAGAGAGAAGAAATCATTATGCCATCTCTTCCGTTAACACGAAGACAGACGGCTTCGACACTTCCCGCGATGCTTTTGTGGGTGCTTACTGGAAGAGCACAGCCAATCCCGAAGCGGTTGAAAACGGACAACTCACCGGTTCCGTTGCTTCAGGCTGGTGTCCGATCGCCGCACATCAGATAAATCTCACCCTTGCTCCCGGCGAAGAGAAAAGCTACATCTTTGTTCTCGGCTACATTGAGAATCCCCTTGAGGAAAAGTGGGAGAGCCACGGTGTCATCAACAAGAAGCGCGCTTGGGATATGCTTTCCAAGTACAAGACCGACGATCAGTTCTTTGCTGCTTTCAATGAGCTCAAGGCTTATTGGGACGAACTGCTTTCAAAATATATCGTAAAGTCCGGCAACGACAGGGTAAACCGTATGGTAAACATATGGAATCAGTACCAGTGCATGGTCACCTTTAATATGTCCCGTTCCGCATCCTACTTTGAGACGGGCATAGGTCGAGGCATGGGCTTCCGTGATTCATGTCAGGATCTTTTGGGCTTTGTGCACCTGATCCCCGACAGAGCACGTGAAAGAATAATAGACATCGCTTCAACCCAGTTTGAAGACGGCTCCGCTTATCACCAGTATCAGCCTCTCACCAAGAAGGGCAATGCAGACATAGGCTCCGGCTTCAATGACGATCCGCTTTGGCTGATCGCAGGCACAAGCGCATATATCCGCGAAACGGGAGACACTTCCATCCTTGAAGAGATGGTTCCTTATGACAACGATATGTCTAAGGCAACCACCCTCATGGAGCACCTGAAGAGATCTCTGGATTATATCATCAACCACAAGGGACCTCACAAGCTTCCTTTGATCGGACGCGCAGACTGGAACGACTGTCTGAACCTTAACTGCTTTTCTGAAGTTCCGGGTGAATCCTTCCAGACTTTCGGACCCAGCGAAGGTCCTGTTGCAGAATCGGTTTTCATCGGCGGTATGTTTGTAAAATACGGCGAGGAATATGCCCAGCTGGCAGAGCTTCTCGGTGATAATGCGGAGGCTGCAAGGGCAAGAAAAGAAGTTGAGATCATGACCGAAGCCGTGGAAAAGGACGGATGGGACGGCAAATGGTTCGTGCGTGCCTATGACGCTTATTCCCACAAGGTGGGTTCCGACGAGTGCGATGAAGGAAAGATCTTCATTGAACCTCAGGGCTTCTGCGTAATGGCAGGCATAGGCAAGGACAACGGAAAGGCAATCGTTGCGTTGGATTCCGTAAAGGAAAAGCTGGACTCCGAGTATGGCATCATGATCCTTCAGCCCGCATATACGGAGTATCATCTGGAACTTGGCGAGATATCTTCATATCCGCCCGGGTACAAGGAGAATGCAGGTATATTCTGTCACAACAACCCTTGGGTTTCCATTGCGGAAACGGTTATGGGAAGAGGCGACAGAGCCTTCGAGATATACAGAAAGACCTGCCCGGCGTACACGGAGGAATTCTCCGAGATACATTATACCGAGCCTTATGTTTACTGCCAGATGGTAGGCGGACGCGATGCGAAGTTCCATGGCCAGGGAAAGAACAGCTGGCTTACGGGAACCGCAGCATGGACCTTTGTGAACATTTCCCAGTATATCCTCGGAATCTATCCCACCCACAAGGGACTCAGTGTAGATCCCTGCGTACCGTCCGATTTCGGTGATTTTGAGATCGTGCGTAAATTCCGTGAAGGAACCTACAACATAAAGGTTAAGACCAATCATTCCCAGAAGGGGGTTAAGAAGCTTACGGTAGACGGCAAGGTCTGCGATGGCAACATCATCCCCTATGAAAAGGGAAAGAAAATTTACAACATTGAAGTTGAAATGTAAATATGTTAAAATTTACAGAGGTATTGCCGATGCATTACCTCTGTATTTTTTATAAATAACCACAATTTAATAAATGTTTCCCCAAGCATCTTATGCAAGGGTAGAAGGAGCTATAATGGACTTATTTTTTTACGAGACACACCTTCACACTTGTGAAGCAAGTGCCTGCGGCAAGACTCCGGGTAAGGACTACATCAGGGCTTACAAGGAAGCGGGATATGCCGGATTTTTTGTGACGGATCACTTCTTTAACGGTAACTCGGGAGTTCCGAGGGATCTGCCGTGGGAGGAGAGGATCGAGCTTTACTGCAAGGGCTATGAGCACGCAAAGGAAGAGGCCGACAAAGTAGGAGGGATTGATGTTTTCTTCGGATTGGAGGTCAATTTCAAGGGGGACGAATTCCTGATCTACGGTCCTGACAAGGAGTGGCTGAAGGCTCATCCCGACATTATGATCTGGAGCCATGACGAACTCAGATCGGAGCTTCACAAGATCGGAGGCCTGATGATACAGGCACATCCGTTCAGAGACAGGGATTATCTCAAGGCAATATATGTTCATCCTTACCAGGCGGACGGATTTGAAGGCTATAATGCGGGAAATCGCGATTACAGCGACACTTATGCCTTTGAATTTTCCACCCGCAACAAGATCAAGATGAGCAGCGGATCGGACATACACGATGTCGGCAAGATCACGGACAATATTGGCGGCATATGTTTTACATCAAGGCTTACGGGGCCAAAGGATTATGCAAAGCGTTTTCTGAACGCAACAGAGTCGATCCCCTTGATCAAGGGCGACGAAAAGGCTTATAACGAGGGCGTTAAAAAGATCAACGACAAGAATTTCGGGTTTATTACCTACAATCATCGGATAAAACCGGATCCTGACAATTCTCCTTTCAGCAGAGAGATTTTTGTGGCTGACCGGAATGATATAGATGTTTTTTACACACCCTATAATGTTTTGGATCTTAAGATCTGAAAACGAAAACGGAGGAAGCAGATATGGGGACACCGGCAATCATTGCATTGGTTTTGGGAATATTGATCGTGTTGGCTTTACTGGCGGCATTTGTTTTCTTTGCATCCTATGTGGCTCTGCCGAAGAATTCACTTGAGAAAAGCATCAATTGGGAAAAGAATCACAATTTCTACAGAGATTTCGACACCAGAGATGTGAAGGAGTATGAGATCAAGGGTTACAAAGATTACATCCTGCATGCTTATTTCGTACCCAACCGCGATTTCCCGGAAAGCAGAAAATTCATTATAATCTCCCATGGCTACACTTCTTCACATTACGGTTCGTTAAAGTATCTCAACAAGTGGATGGAACTGGGCTTCCAGTGCGTGCTGTACGATGACCGCTATCATGGAAAGAACCTTAAATCCCGCAGATCCTGCAGTACATTGGGGATCAGGGAAGCTGACGATCTCATGGCGGTGATCACGGATACATATGCAAGATACGGTGAGGACATTTATCTCGGCTTACAGGGCGAATCCATGGGATCCGCCCTTGAGATCACGGCGCTTAAGTATGCTCCGAAGGTGCATTTTATTGTTAATGACTGCGGCTTTGCGGATCTTTACAACGTGCTGGCCGGAGCGATCAATTCCCAGTTTAATATGCACAAATGGCTTGTGTGGCCGTCAAGCTTCATGTGTTCGATCATATACGGCTGGAGTTTCTTTAAGAGCCGTCCCATCGATTCACTTAAGAACAATACAGTCCCCATATGCTTTATACACGGTCTTGATGACACGTTCATAAAGCCCGAGAATTCGCTCAGAATGGCGAAAGCCAATCCGGCCTATTCCGAACTGCACATCTTCCCCGGAGCCGCACATGCGGAAACAATGCTGGTGGATGAGGACAGATACTTAAGGATCCTCAAGAAGTTTTTGGCGAAGGTGGAGGACATAGAAGCGGGCAGAGCAAAGAATGCGTCGGATGATGATTTTTCGGGCAGTGTAGAGGATTATGTGAAAGATTAAATTGGCTGATAATTGCACGGCTCTCAAAAAATGTTATGAATTTAACTTTTTTTGAAAAGTGGCATTGACAAGGGTTATTTTCTGTGCTAAAATCTCGTTCGTGCCTTGCGAAAGGCGAAGCACAAGATGCGGAAATGCTGGAATTGGCAGACAGGCATGACTAAGGATCATGTGGTCCAAGACCGTGAGGGTTCAAGTCCCTTTTTCCGCAGTAATGAAAGACCGTGGAAGTTCTGCGGTCTTTTTTCGTTTTTTGGATTGAAGCTTTGACTTTTGAAAACAAGTCGGATATACTGTATACATTATATTGGGGGCAGTTGATGGAAGAACTGCTCAAGGGGTTATATATTAGGAGAGGATATGGCGCGTTATACCGAGAAGGCAATACTTACCAATTTTGAAGAGATGCTTGAGAACATGCCTTTTGATAAGATCACTGTCTCAGCTCTCACAAAGAAATGTGATATCAGTCCGAACACTTTTTATTATCACTACAAGGATATTTATGAGCTGCTGGAGCATTGGTTCAACATCCAGACAGAGCAATTTCTTGAAATGAGGGACGAAGGGGAAGCATGGGAGGACACGATCAAGGCTATCTTGAAAACACTTCAGAAACGTCCGAATCTTGTTTACAATGTCTATGATTCTCTTTCCAGGGAGAATCTGGAACGTTATGTATTTAAATCAGCGGAGAGCGCTTTCTTTAATCTTGCAAAAAGAAAGACTGCCGGGTTTGATGTGGATGAGGATATGCTGAAAACGATCTCTGACATCTGCTGCTATGCGGTACTTGGCTTTTTCCTTAAGTTCTTATGGAGTCATATGACGCTGGATGTTGAGAAATCCATCAATCAGATCAGTAAAGCCATCAATACCGCGATTGAGATGTACATTGCCAATGCACTGTTCGGGATCGATCTTTTAGGAAGTAATTAAAGATTTATGCAAATTTATACACATTTATGGGTTTCCTTATTTTTGAGGAAACCTTTTTTTTTCACAGTTGAAGCTATTTGAGGGAAAATTATAATCTAATATAGAAGATATGATTATCTGACGTAACAAATCAGTAACAATTTGGGGTTATCCGATAATCCGTTCGGAAGGAGATTATAATGAAAAAAGTACAGATCGTCACCGATTCCTGTTCCGATCTGAGCAGGGACCTGCGTGAAAAATATGATATCGATTATGCAAAGATGTTCACTGAATACGAGGGCAAGGAAACACCCGCAAGCCTCGACTGGGACATATACACACCTCAGGAGTTGTACAAGATCATGCGTGACGGAAAGCGTATTCTCACGACTCAGGTTCCCGTTCAGGAATTCAAGAGAGTTTTCACCAAGTACATTGAAGAGGGATGTGACATTGTTTATATCGGCTGTTCTTCCAAACAGTCCGGATCCGTAAACACCGGCTATGTTGTTGCAAAGGAAATGATGGAACAGAATCCCGGTACGGAGATCTACATTGTAGATGCTCTTAATGCATGCATGGGAGAGGGCGTTCTTGCCATCCGTGCGGCTGAATACAGAGATCAGGGCAAGAGCGCAAAAGAGATAAATGACCTTTTGAGCAAGGATCTTAAGAAGGTTAACGAGTTTATTACCGTTCATTCTCTCGATGCTTTGAAGAGAGCAGGAAGAGTTAAGGCTTCGGCTGCTTTCCTCGGAAATCTTTTCGGAGTTAAGCCCATTCTCATTGCAGACAAGAACGGCGATCAGGTTCCCATCAAAAAGGTTAAGGGAAGACAGACTTCCATTCAGGAGATCGTAAATCTCACAAAGGAAAGCATCATCAATCCCGAAGAACAGATCATCTATATTGTCCATGCGGATTGTGAGAACGAAGCCAAGGAACTCGAAAAAATGATAAAGGAGCAGATACCCTGCAAGGGAACGCACATTTCATACATCGGACCTATCATCGGAGCTTCCATCGGTCCCGATGCCATCGGTGTGTTCTCATTCGGTAAAGAGGTAACTTTCACTGCAGGGAATTGATAAAGGGGTAATAAAATGGAAACCAAGGAGCTTTCAGGAGAGCTTTATTCAACATTGATAAAGGGGGGCGCGGCTAATCTTCGCGCCAATGCACAGATAGTCAACGATCTCAATGTTTTTCCCATTCCCGATGGGGATACGGGTGAAAACATGAGCCTTACAATAACAGGCGGAGTTACAGCTGCAGCCCACACAGCGGCGGTTTCGCTTTCCGATGTGTCCGATACCATTGCAAACGGCATGCTTCTTTCGGCAAGAGGTAACTCGGGTGTAATCCTTTCACAGTTTTTTTCGGGGATTGCCAAGGGCTTCACAGGCAGTGAAAAAGCAGATGTCAGAACCGTAGGTTTTGCATTCAGATCGGGCGTCCGCCGTGCATATGAATCCGTTATGAAACCCACGGAGGGTACAATGCTGACTGTGGCAAGGGAAGCTACCGAATATGCCTGCAATCGTATCACAGACGACAGTACGATGGAAAGCTTTTTCGCGGATGTGCTTGACGAAATGAACCGTTCGCTTGAACGTACACCCCAGCTTTTGGATGTTCTCAGGGAAGCGGGAGTGATCGACAGCGGCGGAGCCGGACTTGTTTATATCATCGACGGCATGAACAAGACCCTGCAGGGCGAGCATATTTCCGATGCTGCGCTGACCTTTGGCAACAAAGCCGTCGATACCTCGAAGTTTACCGCCGATTCTGTCATGGAATTCGGCTATTGCACGGAGTTTTTGCTTCAGCTTCAGAGCTGCAAGGTGGACGTAAACAATTTCAGCATCGATCCCATTCTGGAATTCCTGAATTCCATCGGAAATTCCATTGTTGCATTTAAGACGGGAACCATCGTTAAAGTTCATGTTCACACCATGACACCCGGAAAGGTGTTCGATTTCTGCCAGCAGTTTGGCGAATTCCTGACCTTGAAATGCGAAAACATGACTCTGCAGCACAATGAAACCATCGTGAAGGATGAGACCAAGCATAAGAATGCACCCACCGCAGCTGAGAGAAAGAAGTTTGCTACGATCACCGTTGCTACGGGAGACGGCATTAAAGAGACTTTGAAGGCTCTCGGCGCTGACATTGTAATTGACGGAGGGCAGGGCAAGAACCCTTCTTCCGAGGACTTTATAGAAGCTTTTGAAAACGTGAACGCGGACACGATCTTCGTGCTTCCAAACAACGGAAATATTGTTATGGCAGCACAGCTCGCAGCCGACATCTACAAGGATTCCAAGGTTACAGTGATCCCCTCAAAGAGCATCGGAGACGGATATGCCGCTCTCAGCATGCTTTCCTATGACAGCGGAGACGTGGAGACCATTGCAAATGAGATGAAGGAATCCATGCAGGGCGTTGTTACCGGAGAGATCACCCGTTCCGTAAGAGATGCAAACATCGACGGTGTTGACATCAGGAACAACGATTACATCGGTTTCTCGGGTAAGAATATGCTTGCTTCAAACAGCGACAAGCTGGAGGCTGTTACGGAAATGCTCTCAAAGCTTGAAGCTGAAAAACATGAGGTAATGATCGCAATATACGGAAATCCGGCAACTACCGAAGAACGCAGAGAGTTCAGACGTATAGCGGCGGAGAAATTCCCGCGCACGGAAGTCTATGAGATAGACGGCGGGCAGGATGTGTATGACTTTGAGATCATTCTGGAATGATGAAATAACTGACTTAGACAGAGGCAAAAATGGACTGGAAATTGATTTTGATCTATGCCGTGGCGGGCGTGGTTGCTTATCTGCTTGCAGGGGTTAATCCTGCGATCGTGCTTTCCAAGGTGATATTTAAAGAAGATATAAGAGACAACAAAGAGGGAAGCGGAAATCCCGGCTTCACCAATTTCAAAAGAGTATACGGCGGTAAATGGGCATGGGTGGTCATGGCACTTGATATAGGTAAGTGCGTATTGATCCTTGCGGTGTTCGGCTGCGTTTTCGGACGCTATGCCCGTGAGAACGGTCCGGATTACAATCTTCGCCAGATAGGGCTTGCCTATACAACCCTGTGTGCATCGATCGGCCATGATTTCCCGGTGTGGTATGGCTTCAAGGGAGGCAAAGGTTTCTTGGTCAACATCGCAGCACTTTGGTTCTATGACTGGCGTGCGGGACTGGTGGGAGTCATCCTGCTTTGCCTGTTGCTTTTCACCCTAAAATACATGTCGGTTGCCACAATGGTTGCTATCCTTTCCGCACCCGTTACTTTACTCATTGTTGGCGCTGAGCCATGGGCCATCATCATCTCTTTCGCCTCGGCGGTACTGATGATCCTGCGCCATAAAGATAATATCAAGAGGCTTCTGAGCGGAACGGAACGTAAGTTCAGCTTCAAGAAGTAATACTTATACATTTTCCTACATGACGATAGCAGCGTGTGCTTTACAGCACACGCTGCTATCATTTTTTGCCTTCTATCCGAGACGGCCTTTGAAATCTTCGTAAGAGAATGACTTGATAAGCTTCAGGGAACCATCCTTTTGAAGCAGATAGATGCTCGGCAAAGGGATTCCGTTGAAGGTGTTGTTCTTGCATATGGAGTAGATGGCCATATCTCCGAAAACAAGTAGTTCGTCCCTTTTGAGACAATGGTTGAAGGCGTAATCGCCCACCACATCTCCCGCAAGGCAGGAAGGACCCGCAAGGCGGTAAACTATGGCTTCATTGGGATCGAGAGCATCTGCGATGGCTGAGCCCAGTGAATTTCCAAAAACTTCATGCATGGCTTCCGAAAAACTTTCATCCGTTGCAGAGGCCTGTAATTCTTTTTCGGGAGAATAGTCCGAAACAGGATCTGCATTCATGAGAGGAGGCTGATAGGGCATTTCGATCACGTCAGGGGTGTGGCATGCGGCACTCATATCGAGGATAGCGATGTTGTGTCCCGAATTCTTAACGATATCAAGAACTCTTGTGGCGAGATAGCCTGCATTTAAAGCGACAGCCTCTCCGGGCTCCAGGTAGAGCCGGAGACTGTATTTTTTTTGTATATCGGTCAAGATCCTTTTAAGACGGGGAAGATCGTAGCCCGGACGGGTGATGTGATGACCGCCGCCCAGGTTCAACCATTTGAGATCCTTTACAACATCCCCGAATTTTTGAAAGAATGCGTTAACAGTGGTTTCAAGCGCATCTGCGTCCTGTTCGCACAGAGTGTGGAAATGAAGACCGGAAAGAAGAGACAGGGCCTTTTTGTCCATTTCCGCATCGAAAACCTCGCGGGTCACTCCGAGACGACTTCCGGGAGAACAGGGGTCATAGATCGCATGTCCCTCCTGAGTGGAACACTCGGGATTTACTCTCAGCCCGATCTCTTTACCCGCTTTTTTGGCAAGAGGTCCGAATTTCTTTAATTGACAGACCGAATTAAAGATAATATGATCCGCATATTTCAGAACTTCCGTGAATTCCACGTCGCGATAAGCAGCCGAAAATACATGGACTTCCTTTTCGGGCATTTCTTCGCGACCGAGACGGGCTTCAAAAAGACCGCTGGCTTCTGTTCCCGCAAGATACTGCGAGAGGAGAGGAAAGAGAGTGAAATTTGAAAAGGCTTTTTCGGCCAGCAGAACTTTCACGCCTGTTTCCTCCTGAAGCTCTTTAAGGATCTCGCCGTTTCTGATAAAGGCAGCTTCATCAAGAATGTAGCAGGGAGTCTGCACCTTCTTAAGCAGCTTTTCCATATTGTATTTTTCGATGTTCTTAAAAGGGATACTGTTAGGCATATATTTTCCTTTTGGTGAGGTGTAATGCTTACTTTACAAGTACGGGGTTGTGACTTTCACTCTTGGGAAGTCCGTATTTGTCAAGCGCTTCAATGAACGGATCGGGATCCAGTTCTTCTATTGTGTGAACACCCAGCGTGTTCCATTTGCCCGTGAGGAGCATGAGAGCGCCGCACATGGCGGGAACACCTGTGGTGTAGCTGATGGCCTGACTCTTTACTTCGCGATAGCATTCCTGATGATCGCATACATTGTAGATATAGTAGGTCTTGTCCTTACCGTCCTTTTTGCCTGTGAAAATGCATCCGATATTGGTCTTTCCGTGAGTGCGGGGACCAAGGCTTGCGGGATCGGGGAGAAGAGCCTTGAGGAACTTGATGGGAACGATCTCCTTGCCGTCAAACATGACAGGAGTGGTGGAAAGCATGCCAACATCCTCAAGACAACGCATATGATCGAGATAGCTCTGTCCGAAGGTCATGAAAAAACGGATCCTCTTTACTTCGGGGAGATTCTTGGCGATCGACTCGATCTCTTCATGGTGCAGGAGGTACATGTCCTTCATGCCCACCTGATCGAAGTCGTATTCTCTCTTGATGCTCATTGCGGGGATCTCGATCCAGTGACCGTCCTCCCAGTAGCTTCCGGGAGCGGATACTTCGCGGAGATTTACCTCAGGGTTGAAGTTTGTTGCAAACTTGTAGCCGTGATCGCCGCCATTGCAGTCGAGGATATCAATGGTATCGATGGTGTCAAATTCATGCTTCTTGGCATAGGCAACGTAGGCCTGTGTTACGCCGGGATCGAAACCTGAACCGAGAAGAGCAATGAGCCCCGCATCTTCAAACTTCTTTTTGTAGGCCCACTGCCAGCTGTAATCAAAGTAAGCGGAGAACCCCTCCTCCTTGCAGCGCTTTTCATAGATCTTGCGCCACTCGGGATCGTCTGTGTCCTCGGGCTCATAGTTGGCTGTATCCATGTAGTTGACCTTGCACTCCAGGCAGGCATCCATGATCGTAAGATCCTGATAGGGGAGAGCAATGTTCATTACAAGGTCGGGCTTGTAGGAATTGATGAGCTTTACAAGCTCGTCCTTACTGTCTGCATCAACCTTTGCTGTTTCAATTGTAGTCGTGGACGTTTTGCGAA